>Ga0209275_10000013_pt1 | contig 53916 bp, 76 predicted proteins | sample HubBroMetageREF2_FD_188344 | JGI IMG/M metagenome (GOLD analysis project Ga0209275, IMG submission 188344) | Reference soil microbial communities from the Hubbard Brook experimental Forest, New Hampshire, USA - Hubbard Brook CCASE Soil... | ecosystem: Environmental > Terrestrial > Soil >... | reverse complement strand
CGCCATTCCGTTTCTGTGTACGCCATACAATCCTCCTTGACAGTCGCCGCTACCTATAGAGGATTTACGCGACGATCCATCACTATAACGAAAAATATATCTCCTGTCAAGAACTTTTTTATGGTTCATCTTCATGAAGGAGCATTTTGAGGAGGACGGTTACGTCTCTAGCCTCAAAGGTAGAATCCCACTTCTGTATCACACCGAATAAATCAGCGTGGTCTCGGCGCATACGAAGGAGCTTACCAAAGTCCTCACCATATAAGCGCGCCATTAATACAATATCCTTTTCCACTACCTTAGTCATTTGGTGATCGAGATAACCTTTAACCGCTAAAGGTTCCTTTACCTCTTTCACCTCTTGAATCTCCTCTTCTTCTTCTTCGATCGATAAGGTTTCATCAAGGAAGTGTTTCGCTTCCTTTTGAGACATGGCAGTGTGGATCTTGCCATCGATGATCGCCTTTTCGACGCGCTCACGGTCTGTATCAACCGCACGCGCGATAAGATATAGAGTGTAGGCGCGATCTGGCAATGCGTTCCTAACTATAGGGGCAAGGTCGCCACCCAATACACGGTAGATTGTTTCATATTGAGAGGCAGCAGAATGGTCCATGCCAATAATCTCTCGACATGCGGCTCTCCAATTAGTCCCCCACATCTGGGGGCTTTCGTTGAAGGTGTCATGGAATTGTCGGATTTCACCACCCATGAAGATAGCATGGGCAATTTTATGTTGCCGCAATTCCGTGAATATTCTACGCCAGTCATCTGGCGTTCTGTTGGGGTAAGGGATAAGCTCGGTCATGTACTACGATAGCACAAAACGCATCCCTGTACAAATTGGTTTTTAGTATACTAAAATGTGAATAGGGATTGTGGCTTTATGTTAGTATACTAAAATCCCTGTTTTGAGTATCACTAAAAATATACATTAGGAATATGTAATTTACCTCACATTTGGGTCATAGTATAGGTGTTCCTTTTTCTTCCTCTTCTTCGCCCATTTAAGTGCCTTCCAGCCAGCATCCTTTGCTAAATCCATTGTATCATACCTCTTATTCCCCCAAGTCCATTCATCATCTTCGCTTGGACCGGAAATACCCACTTTGTACTTTTTGTATTGTTCCACTATGACCAAAACAAATCCGTCTTTCTTCAAATAGGCATTACCTCTCGCAGATGACCTCCACTCCTTTTTCATAAAGGCTTTACGACGACGAAATTCGGCTACCAAATCCTTTTCTCTTTGTTTTGCGCCTTTGTAATCCTCTGACATATGAGCCGCACAAATACATCCGCATCTTAATGTACCATAATTATCATGTACCATAATATGGACATACCGAATCTCAGCCCTTTCACACATTTCACAGGTTTCAAAATCCTCTTCTACATCCTCCATATCAACACAAGACCATCCCTTATGTGGAACATTACCTTGAGACCATTTGCCTAGGAAATAGACTTTCCCATCATAATTTTCATCGTTAGGATGTAATTCCTCACCCACAGGTATTATTAACCTAATTCCCGTTTCCCTTTAAGCTCCATAGCATGTTTAACGAGTACGGAAGCTAAAGCCAGAGCTTGATCAGGGGGAATAGCAAACCAAGCAATTGGTTTGCCAAAATCGACTCGGACAGCATCGTTGTATTGGGAAACAGCCATCATAAGTCCACCTTCATCGTCCTGATTTATCATACCTCTTGGATAATCGCCAGTAGGTCCAAGCTTGGGTATCTTGGGTCTCTTTGGCATATCAAACTCCATAAAAAAGGGCGAGATTGCTCTCGCCCTTCCTTTAATCAATCAATGGGAGGATTTTCGTATTGCCCCATGATCAGCAATTCAGCTTTGGTGGGACTGCACCTGCACTGGGCACTGTCACACGCTGACCTGTATTCAGAGGCATGAGCCTTTCTGTACTCTGTAATCCTCTCTGCCCTTGACTTGGGCTTTTCGATAGGATCCCCGACAACGCCACCCGCACTCGCAATCGTTTCGTCGTACATCCCTAGTCCTCCGTTATAAAAGATCGGGGCGTCTTGCTCTCCTCAAAACGCCCCGACCAGGTGTCCTCTTATCTCCCTGGGCTGGGGGGCTCATTGAAACGGGAGACTTGAGGATCACTTATCATAGCATAAGGAATTTGTCCTGTCAATACAGGATTTTCAGAACGGAATATCGTCATCCACCTCCTCACGACCAGACGGATTTGGACCTCCTGGCATTGGTTGACGGCGTGGACGATCATCCTCATAGCGATTGGCTTTACTATCGCGTTGGGGACGGTCATCATCACCTGAACCTTGAGGAGTAATAACCATCAAGTGCAGTTCATTGGCCAACTTGGTATATTCATTGGCTTCTTTGATTAGGACAGAAGCATTAGGATAATCAGTCGTCCATCCAGCCTGCTTGATAACTGGCAAAACCCAGCTTCCAGCATCGTTGCGTGTCCCCACACACCCTAGCTGGTAGCTCATGGCGAACATCGGCGGCTGGTACTGTAGATTGGTCTTGGGATCCCGCAACTTCATCGCTTGCGCCAAAGATACCCAGCCCCGAGACGCCTTTAAAGCGGTAGATTGGAACGTGATCACCGCTCGGGTAAGCAAATCAACTGGAGATCCGGGGTCGTCGGTTATTGCAGTGTTGATTTCCTTGCCTTCGATTACAAGAACAAACCAAGTGGCAGTTGTGATGACCTCATGACCATTGTCAAGCGTGTCCTTGCCTGTCTTTTCGTCGCGGTGCGTCAAGTCGAGAATGGCACGATCGGTGCCATGGTTCTTGATCAGACCGCCACCTTCATTGCGCTTACGCCATTCGATATAGTGGGTTACCATCTTGCAAGGAATAACAACGATATCACGGTAAAGGCGCTTGCTAACAGTATCAAGCCACATCCCTTCCGTGGCTCCCTTGATGTATTCCGGTTCTTGTTTCTTGGTTTCGTTTCCCGCACTCTGAAGGAGCTTCCAAAAAGGAAGCACCAAATCAGTCGATTTGACATCCTCAAATCCAGACCCCGCGTATTGAGATAGGTCAAGGTCATTGACCGTTGACACAGCATTAGGTTGAGGGGGTGTTTCAACTAGAGGCGATGATGTAGGGGCATTAGAGGTGTCAGTCATTGTGTTTCCTTTGCGTATCCTGAGGCGACGGATGTTTTAATGCCTCCAAAGGAGGATAGAGAAGGTCAATAGCTTTTTGGTGATATGATTCCCAATTCACATTCGATATATCCAGCATGGCATACTGAATATAAGGATAGAAACCCCGCCATAGATGGATGAGATCACCATCTACCCCATGAATAGCCCATGCTTTACCCCCAACAGTCAGCCAGATGTGGTCATCATGTTGCAGGGAGATTTGAGAGGTTAAATTGGACTGGTCCATTGAGGGTGTCATAGTTTTGTTTGATGGCATCTTCAACTGCCTTTGTTACCACATCACGTTCTGAGGCTTCGGTAGTAACCTCCGCCCACTCATGCGTCGAATTGAGTCCTGGGGGAAACACAATAATGGAATCCCGTGAGTTCATGCGTACCATCAGAACTTTATTCATGCTGGCAATCCAGTTATATAACTCTGGATTACGATATGCGAGCGGATGTTTTGGATCACACCAGACCACAACACATTCCATAGGATGTGATGTACCTGCGTCATGATCTTGGACTACAATGTTATCAGGCATAGTATCCACAACAAAGTGGACACGATCAGGTCGAGCCATGTTATCGGGCAAAGCACTAGTGATCCATCTGCACGACCACACATGGCATTCAAGTGGCATACGTTTGGTACGGTATACAGAACACCCCTTATGAAATTTCTGGAATTGGCATTTCTGATTGGCGACCTTACTTAAGGATACAACTGGCAATAGCCTACAGCATAAGGTGCAATCACCACATTCTCTTTTCATTTGGTATATCCCAATCTCGCTTTAACAACCGCAACCACTAACCATTTGCTGCAATAGTAACGGGTAAACGCACCGTTGCTAAACGTCACTTCCCATTTGCATTTAGGACAATGGCGTTTAACATCCCAACCTGTCTGCATCCGCATGACCCTGAATAAGTGCCAACGTCTCACACGGTGGATAAAAAAACGTCCAGGTACATTTTGAACCGTCACTTTAGCCCCAGAATAGCGATGAGGATCTGACCACCATAAGCGATCAGAAACAGGATTGCAAAGATAATGAGGGGATCAATCCTCATTTGGTGATTTCGATGACTAGATAGGTAGTCTTATGTTCATTGGTGAATACTGGAGCTTGAGCATCATCCAACCATCCCGTAATCTTTTCCCAGAAAGCAGTTGACTCCTCTTCCGATTGATCAGCGTTGCGGATTTCATCGACGGTTAAGGATTGCTCGAATACATTATCATTGCCCAAATTAAGATTTGCCACTGGTGTCTCCCTTTTGTGTATATCACTCCATTCACAAACGCTATCCACAAACCAAGTCTTGCATTGGCAGTATTCACAAAACTTAACCTCTTCAATCATGGCGCGCTTCTGGGGGCATCCCTACATACCCTTTAAGTATTGGACCTGGTAGAGCAGATCATTGTACCCAGTCTCTGTGCTGGATCGCGCCATGTATTTAATCTACTCTTGCTACCTCAAACGATCCGTCCAACTGTAAGATACAAAGGTATGCATAGGGATAGAATAAAAGGATTTCATCCCGGCATTGGGACATTGCGAGTGGTCTCATGGGTGGATCGCCGGGATATTTCAATGTATTACGGTTGGATCTATCTAAGGTGAACTGAGATTGGGGATTCCACCCTCCCCCATGTCGATACGTGTCGTTTAGTTGGTCTTTGACGGGTCGCGGGTCATTATCTGATATGAGGTCTGGTAAAAACCCTAGATCACATTGAGGATTGAATACTATCCAGTTCATCATAAACTATCCTTTACTTTTCTCACTTTAGCTATGTTACCTACCCACACTCCAAGCAAGTCCCGATCAATTGGTGTTCCCTTGGCTATTAGCTTGCTAATCATGGCGGTATAGGTAGAATGATGAATGGTGGTATTGATACGAGGTTTAAGAGCAGGATCAAGGGCATTGATCGCATCAACTACCTTATGTTCGATAATGGCATCACCACTTGGAAAATCTATTTCCAACGACCGCTTGACATTGCCCCCCAGCTTCATGTCAATTATGGTATTGATGGCTTTCTCACGTTTCTCCGGCTCTTTGTCTTTAGATGGCAGTGTCGCTGTCACCAGTGACTCCACCTCAACAACGCGATTGCCAACACCAATGACAGGGGGCCTTATGTCGAGTTCATACATGGCTTCTGGAAGCTGGAAGATGCGTATCTGGCGCTGTTCTTCCTTCAATTGCTTTTCTTCGGCAGCAATCTCCTCTAATCGGTCTTCGATTGTAACCAATCTTCGAGCCTTGTCCTGGACGTATTTGAGGTCGATGGGAGTCTTGACGTTAGTTGGCTCACCAAAGTCTCCTCTGTCTCCAGCAGAACCTGTTTCGCCCTCCTGTGCCACCTCTTTGAACACCGCTGGATCCACTTCAGGTTCTCGTGCTTGGTAATCAGGAGTAAAAGCATCAATCTCTGATGATGGCGCGGCAGCGGGTTCTCTATGGTGCTCATATTGTCCTGTGGCGGCATTATAGAGTCCTGTTGTTATGGTTATTTTACCAGTCATGCGTGAACCTGTGTATTGTCATGGTATCATAGCATAAGGACATGTGCCTGTCAAGCTTCATCATCTGGAATCTCTTGGAATTCATTAGGATATAGCTTGCGGCGAGCGTATTCTCTTTCCTCATCTGTGATGGGGGTTGTGGGATTGCGTTGTAAGTCAAATCGGGTTGCGTACTCAAGGATCATGTGATGATATTCAGGCGTTGATGTATATTGGATGAGGAAGTTCTTCACCCCAGCAGGAGAGATGTTCTCTGGTGCTTGGCTCAAGATAATCTCGTATATGCCTAATTGCAAAGGCATAGGAAGAGGCCATTCAGGATTAGGAGCAATTTGAAACACAGGAAAGGTCTCTAACCATTCCTGTGCTGCAAGTGTGGCTTTGGCAAGATTGCCATTTGTTAATGGGAGAATGTCAGCCATGTCACTTTCCTTTGATGACCACAGTCATCAAATCGGTTTCTTTGTATCGCCAAACCATTCGTTTATCTCAGCAGGACGCCAAGGTCCAATCTTGTTTAGTGAACTAAACCTTGACGTGCAACCCATTAAGATATGGGAATGGGTTGTACGGTTCTTGACAATCTCCCAATACGCTCGTTTGAAGCGGATATGAGGAAGATTGTTTTTAGCCTCAATGAAGTTTTTACCATATACTACTAGATCAGTGGCAATAGAACGGATTTCTTTGAGTTCTTCCTCAGTGAATTCCATGATATCTTCCTCAAGAGTATCGTTCATTGTCTTCCAATATCTTTTTTCGTTGGAGAATAAGTTCAGCGCCTTTTAATAAATCGGCAGCAGTATAATTTGTTATTTCCCTACCTTCAAAATAAGCTCCTATAAAACTTATGGAATCAATTACATCTATACCAGCTTGACCCCATTCCGTTTTGTCGGATTGTTTTATAAGGTCTACTATATTATCAAATTTAGGCATTGTTTCCTCCTCAGGTGAACGTATCTGGATCTATTTCTTTACGCGATGGCTTATATGTTGAGGAATCACGCGGATCATCACAGAATATCCAATGACCTTTCATATTGTAAAGGGATTCTGTAAGAATGGAATATTCCTTTATTAATCCAACTTTCTTTTGTTCAGTCCTCGACCATCCTCGCATATTGCAACTGGTATTCTTTTGATATCCTAAGCGCACCATTGCTTGACCAAATAATCCATTTGATACAACAATACCAATTCTTTCTCGAATGCCTCTTATCAATGAAGATGATACAACCATTCTTGTATCTGTTGCCAGAGGACCATCTTGAGGACCATATGGTGTATGTGTCAACATTTCTTCCAGTATAAGTTCCCAACTATCAAGAGAGGAGAAGTTTTCTCGTTCCTCTTCCATATCTTGCGTAAGCTCTGGGGGAACTGTGAGGGAGCCTTTCCATTCCTCAGAATTATACATATAGGCTAGTGTTGCCGCCCGTTTGTCATAATTTTTTTGGATACCAGGATTATGACCTTTTGCAATCGTTTGTTCTTCCTCTGTTAACGGAGTATTGTTTCGTTGTTTCTGGCGTAATGCTGCTGATACTTTGGCAAATCCTTTCATTGATTGATTGGTATCAATAATAACCCATCGCCGTCGTCCCATATTATGTCCAATTAAATCTCCTCGATTGGTTGTGAAAATAATTAGGAATTGGCGAGGGAATGAGGTAGCATCTCTATTGATCGTTCGGAATTCTACACGAGAAAGGTTTGCAAGGTCATTAAGAAGACCATTCTGTGCTATGGATACGGAATTTCCAAGAGCTTTATCTTGGAACTCGAGGATAATTTTACATTTGGCTTTAATAGCAAATGCCGCTTGTTGGCGATCAGCATATGATTTGAGGTCATTTATATCTACCGAATTAGAATATCGTTGGTGAAAGCTTTCAGGTCCTGGTTTACCCCCAGCGAGGACTTTGCAGAATTCTGATTTACCGATTCCTTCGTCACCATAGAATACCAATAACATTTGTGGTATTACAGGATTACTCTCAAGATGAGGGCGTAGGGTTACTGCTAATAGGTCTCGTATCATTATTCTGGATATTAAGCGATTTCGAGGCGTATCAGGCAAATCGAATGCATCAAGGAGATATGTTTCTGGATTATATTGTTCCTTATTTTCTGCTGCTGCCAGTTCAAATTGTCCTCTTTCTATGACATGCATCATCTCCTCATAGATAAAATTCCGGTTTTCAATAGGATTATTAAATCGCCCTGTGAAGATGGGGCGCCAATCACTCTCACGAAGGTAATTATCTGTGGGTTGATGACCCATTTCTTTGAGGCATAGTTTTGCTAACCACATATGATCCTTGAAGGAAAACGTTTCATCTCCAATTACAAAATGGCGCTCACCTGTGGATGTTTCATCAAAAATGGCTGTGGATATGCGCTGAATAGCCAATTGTTTATTGTCATGGTTAGTTGGATCTATTTCTTCTGAGTTCTTGCCTTTTGAGCGAAAGACATATTGACCAATAGTTGAAGGCGCATCTAGGATTTGTTTCAAGCGATCATATGGCGTCATGCCTGGTGGCAATTGATCACCATCATCCCACTTTGGCAAAGCATTAACAGGTGGCGCCGCTATTCTCACCTGCTCCGCCGGCACCCCCAGCTTGACGAGGGCTTGAGCGGTTATGTTTGCTTCTGTTCTCCCGTCATCATCATTGTCTCTGGCATAAATGTGTAAGGCTAATGGTAATTCAAGATATTCGTCATTTACGCCTTTGATGATATAATCATTGGAATATGGTCGTAAGGTATAGTTGGTATTAGCGGCGCCTGGCGCTCCTGCTAATACACCTAAGGTGACTATATCCACATTGTATTCTTCAAGTAGGCTGAGGATTTGTGGATTGTCTAGGTCTAAATAGGATTCGACCCCGCGCCGTGACTTCTCGCCTTCTGTCCAGATGAATACAGGAGTTGGGGGTTGTGCTTCTGGAAACGTTGGGGGTGTATCTGTTGGTGTATATGATGGATCCTGTGCGGCCTTAAATGCGCTTAGGCGTCGGTTATATTCATCCAGCTCCTTTCGATATCGATTTAATAATTCCACCGCCGCCGGAGCATTAGAAGGGATGAATAATCCCGTTTGGAATAAGGCTGATGTGGTATTACAAAATGTATTGCGATCAGTCCTCTCGTTGCCTTGATCATCAGGAGGCCATATTTTATCCCCGAAGTAAATATGCTTGTATTCCTTATTTGTTTTATTAGGATTTTCAGGAAATGATAATAAGTTAGGATTAGAGGCAGAAACGTATCCCTGCGAATTTTGCTTTAGGATACGAACTTCTAAAAATGGGATTGAACCATCTTTATAGGTTAATTCAGTTACAGCTTCAATGCGTTCAAATTTGAATGGTGGTTCAGGGTTCAAGAGTGAACCTAATGCTTTAATAGCTACGCCATTATTGTTGCGTAGGTTATAGGCAAATTTACGTGCGCCTTCACCAGGTATAGATTCAGGTTCAGGCGATTTCATTATTGCATGGGGTATTACTCTTGGTGGTTGTTGTTTTCTATGGCGCTTTCCTCGCATTGAGGCTTCTTGCTTGTAAGCCGACATAGATGTAATCCATTATTATTGGTTATACTACGCAATATGGCGTAATATTTAGGCTGTTTGTTTTAATAATAATGGATTATGAGGGGGAGTTGCAGGTCCCCAAGGACGTCCTCTTTTTTCTGTTTTTCGGACTTCAGGTGATTCTAACCATGCATCAATATCGGTGATTGAATATATTGTGGCAGAACCAAATAATTTATATGGAGGACCCCTTCGTTGTGTCGCCATATACGTGAGGAAGTGTTTACCAATATTGAGTCCTTTGGACTGAATATAGGCAGTCGCTTGTACTCTAGTGAGGAAAGTTTCTTTAAGAAATATTAGGTCATTCATAGGTAGCGTTCCTATTTATGTTGCATGTAGAGTAACATGGAATTTTGCCCTTGTCAAGCCCGTATTTCCCAAAAAAGGATCAAAAACACATATGTTAACTTTCTAGCTTACGGTTCCTTACGTGTTACACGGGGGGTCTATAGCGCACAGAAAAATGCTAAAAACATGGTCACACGAATAAGGAAGTTGTGTAATAATTGTATACACGTATGAGTTGCACGGTAGGGGGGAGATTGCGGAACAGGGATTTTTTGCCTGTTTCATGGGTTTACGGCTCATCCCAGACAAGTACCGTAAGCACTGTAAGTAATGTAATTCCTATAGGATTTATATAATAAAAACAAAGACTTACCTTTCATTACGGTGCCACTTACATTGCTTACGCTGGGGGAATCAGGAAGGCGGAAAACTTTACAGGAAAATCCACAATAATCCTCAGAAAAAACCCACCCCCACCCCCTCTCCAATGACCAATAACCACGTTCTTGCCTCATTCCATTCGGCAGCACCTTCGGCGCTGGGGGATGCGGGGAACCTCATCCATTAGCATGTCAATGGCTAAGGTTGTAGGAACAGGGAAATATTGCCTATTCCGAAAATCCGAAATATAGGCAACACATCGCTGAGCCTTTTTAGTATACTAAAATGAAGGCACGACCTGACAATGTGCTTCATCAGGTCGTGCCTATGCGGTATCGTTATTACGATCCGCTATTGGTACGCCATCAGCGGTGATGCAGGCGTGCCAATTCCTTCCCACATCCCTTTCCCTTTTCCCCAACAGGGATGCGGAATTGGGGAATTCCGCAATTTCGGAGAATTGGACAGGGTATAGCTTCCACTTCGGTTCCTCCGAAGGTTCTGGGATGCGGAACAGGGATACCCCAGTTTTCCGATTCCAGAAACCTTCTGCCATTCCGAATGTGGGATATCCCTGATCTGGAAATCCGAAACCATTACCTTAGAACCTCTATCGATTTACTAGACTAACATGAATACTTGGCCCTGTCAAGTAAAGCGCAAGTATAGCCAGCCTATAGGCTAAGTAATAAAAAGCCGTTTCCAGCCTATTAAAACCGCCTCAGACCGGCCTAGGACGGCAGGGATTTTTTTCCAGGGACTAAGTAATACCTGGAATTTTTAGGAAGCCGTAAAAACCGCCTCTCTGCCGATTTAAATAGCCTTCCTGAAGGCGTGGTTTTGTTCATGGTTTGTTCGGCGACCCCACAAAAAAGGGAGCGCAATGCGCTCCCTTCTTATTGTTCTGGAATTCCTTATTCTGCGTCGAAATTTACGAAACAGGAAAGTCCTCTCGATTGATAGATGACCTCTCCCTCTTCGCTAATCGCAATCGTGTCTGCCTGTGAGTCCTGAACAATTGAGATATACAAATCCCGCTTGACGTGTCCCATCATTCCTTTTTCAGCATAGTCAAATTGATGCAGCCAATATCCCTGATCGATCAAATTGGCATGCACGTCTGAGTTGTAGAGGTCGCGAGTGAGTTGCATTTTCCTAAGTCCTCATTTCGTGTTTCACTCCTCAGATACTAGCGCAATTTGTATTCCTTTGCAACAGGAATTTTCAACTTTTTTATCCTTTTTTCCTTTTCCTGGCAACTGTTGCTATCCTGCAACATGTTGCATGGATGACACGGTTTTGGCTCTCACAGCTCATAAATTCGGAAAACCAGATTTCAGAAGATATACCTTTTCGGTTTCTGAAATACCAGAAAACCGAGGGTTTGGGTCTCAGGGTATCAACACACCGCGAAACGGAGATCGCCGTAAAAACCGCCTTAGAACCAATCGTGAGGCGTTCTGGCGATCCATCACCTCCTGTGATGGATGAGGCAGGTGATTACACGCTGGTTAGTATTCTACGCGAGCCATCTAGTAATTAGATGCGGCCTATCTAAATTTAATATCCACTTTCATGTCGTTTTTTGTTGCGTTGGAGCTCAGAGGCCGCTAGTGTTTTTACGTCGGCGAGCGATTTTGCTCTGCCGCTCATACTGTGAAGAAAGCAAACCACTATGACAAAGACCTCCTCCAAGTCTGCTGCTCGCAATGCGCGCAAGTCTGCTGCTGCGCCTGTCGCGACAAAGCCTGCTGAGCAGGCCCTGCTCAACGTCATTACGAATGACGTGCCAGCAGTCGTTGAGACTGCGCCTGTTGAGACTGCGCCTGTTGCGCCTGTCGAAACTGCGCCTGTTGCTGCGCCTGTTGAGAAAGTCATATGGGCCGACGTTATGAAGAAAGCGAAGGCCTCCTTCGCGAAGACGCAAGCTTTTCGCGAAGGCACAAATCGCTTCGTGCTTTACCCCCTGCTTTGTCGCGATGAAGGCATGTCCCTCAACGAAGCAGTCGAAGCTATCGCGAAGGCTGGACGCGTTCGCAAGTTGAATACAGTCCAGACTGACCTGCACGATATCGCTGCGATCACAGATCGCAAGCTTGTGCGCTGCGACAAGGGGGACCAGAAGCGATACAAGCTTGCGCCTGTTGCGCCTGCGCCTGTCGCTGAAACGCCTGTCGCGTAACAACTGTAGGGGCGCGCGATATGCGCGCCCCTCTTTTTTCATTCATCAAACTGGAGTCCCTCTCATGACCAAGTCCCTCTTCATCCGTGACCGCCGCCTCGAGCCCACCACCGCCCTCGCCCTCATTGTCGCCCTTGCCCTTTGCTGCTTTGCCTATGCCTATATGCCAGCCGCTCAGGCAGCAGGCGAGCCGACGCCTTCCCTGCCCGTAGTGGTCGAGGTCCACGTGGTGCAGGTCGCACCAGCGCCTGTGCACCACGCCCATCACGCCCACCACTGCACCTGCCATTAACTGACCACACAGGAACCACGTCCATGACCAGCCGCTTCTTTCCCTATGCCGTCAAGACCACCTACCTTCGCAACCAGTGGGGCCGCCCCATGCATACGCGGGAGGTGCTGGCGGCACTTGGCTTACCGCCCACTTCGCCGATCCCCCCAACGTACATGGACGCCCGCCGCATCGGCGAGGTTCTGGTCCTGGTATTGCCCCAGCATCGGAAAGGTAAGGACGGGATGCCTAATCGCCGCGTGGTGGCAGAATGCCCAGACTGCAAGGGCCTGGTATGCGCGGGCCACCTCCATCAGCATGTGGGCACCCGCGCTTGCGTCTCAGGCGTCATCCGTCGCCGCCAGGTCCATCACAACTGGGACCTCCCAGGTGGTGCCCAATGACTCCGCATTACGGGACCAGACAATCGTCATTTGCCTGGCGAAAAATGGATCCCACCCCACTTTGGTTTGTGGTGTGGTGTTTCATCTGCCTGGCATTAGTGTTGGTGCCTGTCTGATCATTGCCAGGCAGACTATCGCATATCCAGCCCTGTTGAGCCAGCTGCCAGCAGGGCTTTTCTTTACCTGGATTGCTATGGGCGTGGGTGCGGTGCCAGGCAGTCGCCTTGGGATACCCCGAAAAAGTATACAGGAACCGTGGTTTTGGCGAAGAGGGGGATTAGCACCGTCCCAACCCCACCAGATTTTTCCTAATATACAGCCTCAGCATGTATAATGCCTCAGCCTACACATCCCCCTTGTGCATTAACCCCTACCAATGCACCTCACCACTTCATTCATCACCTCCATCCCTTCCCCTCCATCCCCTCTTCCACCCAACCTTAGTCCCTTTGGGACCATGCCACCTTCTTATATTCCATAAACGCGAGGCACACGGTTGACAAATATCGTGATGCCTATACCTCTCCTTAATAGTCCGCTCTTTTCCACATCGAGGACAGGTTATAGTGATCACGCATCAACCTAAGAGTTTAGGTTATCCATCAACTGCCACTTTGTCATAAGCTCGCATATAAATTCCACAAAATCATCGTCCCCCATTTCAATAATGGCTGTTCCAATAACACCAATAACAGTGCTACTTACCGATGATTTTACAACAGCCCTAATCCTATCATAGGCTTCGGGTTCTAGGTTTAATTCCTTTAGAACCTTATCTATTCTCCCGAAAATACCCTCATTGACCATCTTGGTCATAGCCGCACAAACCTTCTCCTGTCGCTCCTTGTTCAGTTCAGGCATGTCCCTAATGGTCATCGCCAGGCTCCTTATCCATCGCATCCATCCATTCTTTCAACCGAATCGCTGGATCCCACTTACACGGCAGGCACACGCAAACGAGCGCCACCACACCTAAGCCTAAGCCAATCCAATTCATCACCGCCTCCTATCACCACCTCTTCACACGCTGGGGGTTGTTCTGCGCGTCCCTAAGCATAACAACCAATTCCATAATCTTCGCCAATACCGAATCCAGATCCTGGTTATGATCGTGGACCATCGCTTTCACAAACCCCTGCAATTCATAGGCAAAATCCAGTTGTGCCTCCATATACACCAAGACCTTATACTTCTCGCGCACGGCCTCACTCCGCTTTGCGACCTCAGCATTGCTCGGGGCTCTCACCTAACGCCTCCATCATCAGGAATAGCGGGACCACCAATCCCTATCACACCAACCCTACCAGCTTCGCTGCTGGGGGTTGGCCGGGCAACTCTCCCCACACCAACGAGGCCATCTCGTCGGACCACCTTGACGGCGGCAAGGATATTCTCGAAGGATTCATTCTCGACCGTATATTCGTAGGCCATCAGGTCGCCCGCGAGATCCTCATCGGAATGTCCACTCATGTCATAGTCATTATCCTTCGCTGCTTGGATGGCATCGCGAACCAATTTGACTAGAGCAAATTTAACCACCGATTCCTCCAAGATCCTTCGGATCCAGTTTATATATCCTCACCACCACCCGAACTCACCTCCCCCTCACTACCAATCGTCTTGATGATTTTCTCACTGCCTTCCGTAGCGACCCCTGTGTATTTAGGTAGGTCAAATTTGCAGAAATCCTCGATCACGGTTTGGATCTGTTGGGCGAGGGCATCGGTGGCTTCTTTTCTTTTCTCACCCAAGTTCTCGTCGGTTAGGAAATACTCGGCAAGGTTCCAGCATTCGCTATCATAGGCCATGACATCCTCCTACCACCCGATAGCATCTTCGATGCCATCTCACTATAGCATACATTCGCCCCCTACACAAGTCAGGGAAGGCCAGAACCTACATTCTGACATTCAGCTTGATGGATTAGCGCGCCGATTCCCCATCAAGGCGTTTGGCAATCTCATCCTTACGAATGAGACCTTCCCTAACAGGAGTAGCGGTCATTATCCGAATCTCGGCAATCTCTGCCTCTGTCAAGTCAGGCATAGATCGAATCCACGCGCAAACAAGGCAACAGGTCGCTTCGTCATCACACCAGCTATAGACATGAACTCCACAGTCCTCGCAATCAAATTCCTTAGGATCCATTTATCCCTGCCATCCCTCATCATTAAAGAAAGCCACAGCTCCCATAACATCGGATACGTACCGACACATCGGAACCTTAATGCACAGGACCAAACAGGGTACTGAATGATATAGGTTAAACAATACTTCCGCTTGATGAGCATTCCACACAATACCAATGACCGTTACATTTACTCCATCCACATGTGTCGTGATCGCAGGCTCTGGGACGAGCGAAGCTCCGCGGATTGGTTTCAATACAGGTTCATCGCTCACGGGCATTTAAAGCCTCCTTTATCGCCTTTATCAATTCAGGATTGGGTTTATTACGGCTATAGTTCGTTTCATCCCACCATCGTTGCCGGAGCTTCAAAGGCAATTTATACCAATCCTTTTCTGAGCAAGGAGCATACCTAACCTTAGTTGCCATTCTCCCTTTCCTCTTTTAATACCTTTTCTATGTCGGCAATTTGCTCAAGTGTTATCGGACTGATATCCTCAACCTCGTCCCAAGGAATGCAGGACATACACATATAGACCATATCGTCAAAGACTGGGGTGCTCAGGGCTATGTGAATGGGAAAGGTACACTTTGAGCAATAACCCAAGCGTGAAGGAACTTTGGGATTATGCCGCAGATCGGTAATCTTAAGGCAGCCAACAACATGGGTCACTCGTCCCTCCTCGCCCTTGCTCGTCTTACAATATTGGCCCCAGCCGTGTCCGCAGCTTCCCAAGCGGTAGTTGGGGTGACGGTGCCAGATTCGCCTCTCCAATTCCTCTGGCTATCTTGCCATTTGTCCCAGTCGCCGCTCTCTTTCTCCTTCGCAATCAGAAAGGCCATGTCGGCTTTGGCAAGTTCGAGTTCCACCTCGGTCATGGGACGCACGACCTTTGGACCCTCCGGTCCGCGCTTAATTCCTGGTCGTTCACTGGGATTATTCACTGGAGCCACAGTTAACTCCACCGTTATGATATTCGACGCTGGGGGACGGGATGAGATACGGAGTAGACAGGCACAGACGAAGCGAGGCTTATCATGTTCCTCACACCACCCACACTGGTAATGACCCATCGTTCCAGCGGCGGTGCAATTGACGCGACCCATATCATCGTCGCTGGGTTTACGGCCCGTTGCTTCCTTAAACTTTTTCTTGGTGATATTTCTCATTTTGAACCTCCCGATTAACCTCTTAATAGTCCCCTGTTGCACCGCCGCCCCCGCTAGTACCCCCACCTGGATCGATAGTGCTAGGGTTAGGATCGATTGCGGGAGGGGCTGGATCCCACGTAGGAACAACGTTAGGCATACTAATAATTCCGTCATCATCGCGACGAGGAGGAGTCGTTGCATCCTCCGAATGACGGGATCGCTGGCGTCGTGCTGAATCCTCATGTTCGTGTCTCCGGCGCTCCTCCCTCTGCCTCCGTACGATTACAGCCTCAGCGGCTTCACGCGCCTTGATCCTCTGCCATCGCTCTAGGCACGTTTCATCGTAAAGTCGGTGGATGGTCATGTGTACACCTATGCTGCGGGAAGATATTGCAATGCGGTTTCGTGCATTTGCTTCAACATCCCCACAGCCTCTAAACCCTCTTTCTCTGCCTCAGCCATCAACAAAGGTAATCCAGTGTCGATGGATTCCTCGATTTCGGCTCGGGTTGCTTTGCGGCCTCTCGCGTACCAATCGATACGAATGGGTTTTCCCAGATGAAATAACACACCATCCCCTGCTTGAAAAGGCTTTGCTTTTGAAGTTTGGTAAAGAGCGACGGCGCCGGGATTCCTTTGAATTGCATTCCCAGCTGTTACTGGATGCTCGATCATGTCCTTGTAATCCCGTTTTTGGCGCGGATTAGTCAGGAACGGGCAAGCCTTAGCGGCGAACTCCGCGCACTCGCGATGGTTGGGCGGTTCTGAGGTGACGCGGTTAATCACACACATGGGTCCAATGACAAAGATCCGTGAAGATCCAATCAGGGATCGTCCACAGATCCAACATCGGCTTTCGTTATAGGCTTGAGTCAATTTGCCGGGACCAATAATCCGAAAGTCAGGCTCGCCCCTCCCTGGGGGACAGGGTTCACCTCCTTTCAGCCATGCAACGAACCAGGGAACTGGATAACCGCGGCTATCTTTATGTAGATTGGCGATACGGGCTGGTATTTCTGGTAAGTTGATCATCTTGTCTCCCAGTAGGCTTTGAAAATTCCCCAAAAAATCATAGCACCGCCGGGAATGAAAAAAGCATAAAACCCATACCAATTATAGGTTAATTCCCACATGAATAGACCCAAACACAGGACAAATAACCCCATAACTATGGTAGAAACGCCTGGAATTGAAAACATGGGTTTTCCCCTAAAATAAGGGTGGGATCGAGGCAGCGGGGGGCGCACGCCTCGATCCCAATCGCAACCCTGTTGTGTGCGACGAATAGGGGGAACTACCGTCTACAGGGCCACGATATCAGTGGAAGAGTCTGCGGAGGATTGCGGTGCTCCATGACCTTCCACTGAATTGTTCAGACGGCGTATCGTGCCGTCCGGTTACGCTTGTATCCCATGAACGCAAGCAGACCGAATCCAGCGACCAACATCGCCCAAGTCGAGGGCTCGGGAACATTGGTCGTCAACTGGATTGATCCGCCGAACGATTGCCGCGGCGCCGTGAAATCCACAGCGAATTGGGTTTCATCCGAAGTGAACGGTCCAGTTGCCGATGAGACCGGTCCAAAGGAACCGTCGAGCAATGCGGCAGGGAACGTGTGCGTGGCGAGTAGCCCACCATTCGCAAACGTGCTCTCGGTTGTTGGGCCGGGATCGTTGGTCAAGCCGTTGACCGTAAAGGTCGAGAGCGTGTTTCCGAGCCCGGTGATTGCGCTTTGGAGAACATCGATGGTCAGTTCGTGCGCGCCAGTAAAGCCTACTGCCGCTGTGGCGTCGAGTGTGACGCTTGACAGATCGGCATTGGGCAGAATAGGCGAGCCCTGAGCATTGATCGTGATATTGGCGAAATTGGCATCGTTGGCTGTAAGCGAAGCCGCTCCCGTCGTGACCCCTGTGATGTTGTCGATCAACGTTCCGTTATCGAACACCTCGATTTGCAGCGTGGCGTTGGCAGCACTTGCGAACCCTACAAGTGCCGTAGTGAGGAGGATAGTTTTTAACATAGTAAACCTTTCACCGCCTGAGAAGCAGAAACCTGCTCCATCAACAGAACATTAACATAATTTAATGTTCCAGTCAAGAACATATTTTTGTCATATTTATCCTACTTGCCCGCTGTGTTCCTCACGCCTCACCCTCTCTTTTCCTTTATCCGTTAGAGCGTAGCCACGAGGATGAACCTTGATTGCCTCTCCCCGAGCGACCATCTTAGTGATAGCTCCCATAGCGGTTCCTGGCTCAAATCCCTCAACCTTGAGCATCCGTTTCAATTCGGCAAGGCCCATTGGGCCCCCATTGTCAGATAGAAACTGGGCAAGGAAGTGGTGAGCCGGTTTGCCGGAAGGGTGATAGAAACGATCGGCGAATGGAATTCTATTGCCTTTTGGCTTTGGTTTTGCCTTTGGCTTTTTCTCGGCTGATTTCGCCTCCTTCATCCGCTTAGCCATAGATGGCATTTCTGCCTCAATCACTGGGGGACGATTAGTGGCGATTTTTTGAACATCAACCAGTTCGACGCCAGGAATCTTTAGGAGTTCTTGGAGTACCGAACTGTTTAGCGTGTTAATTGTTACTTGGTATGTTGGAAATTCCCAGTGATGCATATCACCCTTATTGAGGGTATCAAGGAACGTCTTAGGCATTGTGCTATCTCCTCATTTTTTGACATGCACGGCACCATGCATGAGGGTTACTGGGCCAGAGTTCTTTGCATATAAATGGCCGACCTTTAAGCCACAGATAGCATCGTCTTTTTTGAGCCAGTAAATATTTCATGGAGATAGTATAGCATACAGAGATTATCCTGTCAAATTCAGTCGCCCCGAATCTGGCTCATTTTCGCCCCTTCCTCGTCATCATGGCTGATAACGAGGTCTTTAACCCATCTTTTTCGTTCCACCTCCTCTACATGTGTCTGCATGGCTTTAATACGTTGTTCCTCAGTCTCTGTTATTAAACCCGCTTCTGCACGGGTTCCGTCTCCAAGAGCCCATTCTGGGTTGACTTTGGCTGAAAATCTTGGAGCCATCTGATATCGTAGCACTCGGTAATGCTTTCGGAGCGTTCCCCCAAAGAACAAACCCCATTCTTGACGGGACAAGCAAAAGACTAGGACTCGGCCTTTAGCTCCACCTAGTGAAGCTTCATCCAAGGTTTTGGCTTGATGTTCCTCTAAACCGATAATATCTCGGGGATCATCAACGCATTTCACCTCCGCCAGTCCCGACCCCACGCTGGGGTGGGATATTAGGAAGTCGGGCACTCCCTTGACATTCGGGTTGGTTAGCCTGAGGATATAACCGCCAACAGCAGACCAATCCCTTTTGAGACGGGGGTAGGCTCGATTGAGTTCTTGCGTTCCCATTTAAATCTCCACAGCAGCCACAGCATTCATGGTAGTGTTTACAGCAAGGAAAGGGGCATTCAAAGAAGGGGCGAGCGGATTTCATTGGTAGCTCCTTATATCTGGCATTCCCCCTGCAATTTGTTTGGCATCAAATTCTCCTAATAATACTCCATCTTTCCAGAATTCCATTCTACGATAGGGTCGTTTGGGCACTAAATAGCCATTGGGTGTTTCATTCTGTCCAATAGCCATTACTGCTATGAATAATTTGGGTCGAGTGGGATCCAGTGTTGGATCAAGAAATGCCACGACTCCTTTGGCTTTTGCAGGGTCTAATGTCCCGCTATCAATGCGTTTGGTGTATTTGGCACTGATTAAATAGGGACAAGTACATACCGCAAATGTCATACATTCGTGGTGAAGAGGGGGATCAATATAAGCTCCATTTGGATGAATTGCAGAGCCAGGACCGCCAACAAACCACCGCCCTCTCAGGAGTTTGAAGCCACAGATCGCGCACAAATCCTCACTCTTGCACCGCATTACCTTCAATGTGTCATTAATGGTGAAATGGGGCTTGTTGTCATTATCCCGAAATACAGTCCAGGGAATTGGATATCCCCTGTGATCCTTCTCCAAATGTTTCATGCGATCGGGGATTCTTGGTAATGGCATCATTTCTTTGTCCCGATCGGTGGAATAGATTGAACAATTCGGGGAACAATTTTCCCTTTGACATTGACGGGATCAGGTGATATAGGTTTAGTTGATGATGGTCTTCCATAGATTGAAGCCCAGCTTGGATCTTTGTTCTTAGCCTCAAGCCGGTGCATAATATTTCGGGGTGTTTGCTCTTTCGCTGGGGTAGTATGATAGGGAGTGGGTCTAATTTCTTCTGGATAATTTAATGGTACAGGGGCCAGTTTATAGCCTATACAGCGTAATACCGCATTAATTGTTGCGGCTTGTGGTTTCTTAGTCTTGCCACTAAACCAATTCCTTAGAGTCCAGGCTGTGACCCCTGATCGTGCTTCAATCTCTTTGTAGGTAATGCCACTTTCTTCTACAATTGTGCGGATATAATCAATAATGGGATCTTTATCGATGAAGCTGTAGGACTTATAGGTGAATCCTGGCATGTGTGTCTTTCTTCACTGGTGTTATCCATTTATTATAGCATAGTCGTGGCCCCTTGTCAAATTCCTATATTTCATCTACCAGTTTCGCCATATCAGTAGCGAGTTTTAATTGGGCTGCTAAATCCCGTTTATCGATCAGGTTCTTCCAAATCAAGCGGTCAATTGGGAATCCGAAGATATCGAAGTAATAGCAGGTTTGTTCTTGACCTGCTCTCCATGTTCGTCGGGTCGATTGAATCCGATGACCATAATTATATGAATTGGAATAATAGATGGTTCGGTTAGCGATTTGGAGATTAAGGGCTTCTCCACCCGATCCTGTTGTCGCAACCAAGGTGTGGGGGCTTGAAATATCCTCACTTTGGAAAGCCAGCTTATTAAGTTCGCATTGTTTATCCGATAGTCTTCCAGAGAACTCAACCGCATTGAATCCCATTACCTTTGCTGTCTCCATGAGCATGTTGATATCCTCATGGAAACGGCAATAGATGATGGTTTTCTGGTGCTTGCTAACTAATTCCTCTAAAACGTATTCAGGACGTTCCATTGATAGGCGTTGAACGTTTCGTGGCGCCCCCTCTTCTGCTCCAGGCATTAGGTCAGAGTAGAAGAATCCGTTTGATATTTGGGCTAGAACGGTGAATTTGCTGGCAGCATTGGCACAAGTACGTCGGACAGTTTCATAATCGCCACTTTCTAAGGCGATCTGGAGTTCGGCGACTAACTCTCTTTTCACTCGCGCGTATTGGTCTCTCTGGAGATCATTGGGCTCAAATCGGCGTTCTTCCCAGATTTGAGGTGGCATATCCATTACATCGGTGATTTTGATATACCGACAGTGAGGAGCAATACGTGAGGTTAACTCCTCAATGTTCTTGTAATCCACAATCTCCTTGATCTGGTAGCCACCCATCACGCAATACTGATTGGTGAAGGATTGCATCGTATTATGACCGATGATATTGGGATCAAGAATCCAGAACTGTGCGAGCAGATCCTCAAAGCCTTTGGGCTGAGGTTCACCGGAGAACAAGAATTTCTTGACCATGCATTCTCCGGCACGATCAATGACTAGGGATAGATTGGTAAATCTCTCTGCTCCCCAGCCCTTGAAATTTTGGCTTTCGTCAACAAAGAGGGCGCATCGCCCCCGTCCACTTCCTCCTGTAACGAACTCCAAAATTTGAGCGGTTTGTCGTTTTGATTGGAAAGCTCCTGGAGTCGAGAACCCAATCATTATCTTTTCATCGGGATATTTCATTTCCCGCTTTTTAGCGGTAGCAGGCATTTCACCCTTCAGATATTTGATGGAAGGAGGCATCCACTTAGGAAGCTCCTCATTCATGAACTGGGGGCGACCACGTTTAGTGGTTATAACAAGTGCCCTATCTATAAGCTTGCGCGCAAAGAACTCCGCTATCAGGTAGCATATGGTGCTGGATTTAGCTGTTCCCATATCATCCCAGAAAGCATAATAGGGACGAGATAGTCCTATATCAACAGCCTCATCCTGATGCTTGAAAGGTTGTTTTTTGTCTGGATCCTGAGGAGCTAGTCGGGTATGTTTCTCAACAACAGGTACAACTATTTTGATCCGTGCGATAGTGCCATCAGCATCATGGATGGGATCGTTTGGAAATAGTCTTTCATAGGCCTCAATTGAGTGCCGAGTTGCCTCGAATATAAGGCCCCCTGTATCCAGGAACTTGTGATAAGAGGGGAGACTAGAAGCAAATCGGAACAAAGCAGGTGAAGCATGACCCACTGTTACTTGTCCACGTCTTGCTACAGGTTGGTTGTTATCGGTCATTTTGGATTCTCTTTGGTGACAATCTTAACTTTGAATCCTTTTTTGGTATACCAATCAGCAGCTTCTTTAGCCAGTTTCTTATTAGGAAATGTCTTACCTTCCTGTAAGATACGTCCATTGCTTAATATCCTATGGATAACGTATGGCATACCGATTCCTTGCTTTCTTCTGGCTCTACTATTAGTAGCACATTTTTTTATCCCACACAACAAAAATATGCATTTGTGGGCTAATACCCTATTGACAAGTCGATTCCTTGCGTTCATGCTAATCATGAGGGGTATAGGGTAAGTTAATGTCGGCGGGCTATAATGGGCCAGGAAACTATGGACCACCGTCGCGATTTCCGCTTCCGGGGGCCATTGTACCTTTCCCTCAATCGAATTATCAATATGGTGGTCGTCCACCTCCACCGCAAATCGATCCTGATGCAGAACCGCTTGATTTCCTTATGGCAGTCATGCGTGATCCGGGTCAGCCGATGGATCGACGTATGGATGCGGCGAAGGCAGCAATGCCTTATCGCCACACTCGTTTGGCTCCTGCAAACATTACCGATGAAACTGGCATCAAGATTAACATCACTGGGGGATTACCTCAGGATGAGAAAGTGCCGGGATGATTGCTCTTACTCCTTTTAGGTTATTGGGGCGCTACGCGCTTAAAGAACCTTTGACCACAACCAGAAAACTTAACTGAGGAGTGAAATATATGCCTAGAGTTACCGGTTTCCTCCGAATTCTACCGTCGCGTGATCGTTGGGGTCGTCCTGTTGACCCCGACTATGGTGTGGATGAAGGTGAATTGCCGGAAGTCGAACCGCCGGAAGGTGAATATCCCGATCAAGGTCTCCCTGGTCGTCCTCCAGGTTTCTGGGGCGGTGAACGTCCCAGTTGGCCTGCACGACCTGGTCAAGGTTTGCCTCGACCGCCTCGTCCAGGCCGGCCGATCGATCCTGATTGGGGTTGGGGTGGTAGTGAACATCCTGACCAAGGACTTCCTTCGCGTCCGCGTCCTCCGCATGTATGGCCACGACCTCCAGGCGGCGGACTCCCCGTTGATCCGAGTTGGGGTGTCGGCGGTGGTCGTCCGGGTGGTACTCCTCCTGATCGTCCCGATCATGGATTGCCGATCTGGCCGTCTATTCCCGGCAAGCCTGACAACAGTCTACCCCCAGTTGAAGGTGTTGACCCGCCTCCAACTGATCCGCCTCCGGGCACAATTTGGCCGCCGTTGCCGCCAAACATTCCCCCAGGCAAAGCTATCGCACTTGTGGCGATCTCGGGCGTCGGCTATCGTTATGCTGTGATCACGATTCCGACACCGCCGGCAGGCGGTGCAGGTGGAACGCCGCCTGCTCGTCCAGGACCGACACCTCCCCCGACACCAAAAGCCTAAGCGTTTTAGTATACTAAAAACTTACGAGTCAGGGATGTCCTTTTTTAGTAATGATAAAAGGGCATCCCAACTCAACTTCGCGAACAAAATAAGAACGTGGTCAAAACAAGAACAGAACGGTGAACGCACCTTTTCAAATAAATATGCCAGAGCTACACCCGGGGCAGGTTGAAGCTTTCAAAATGCCAGGCCGATTTAGGGCTGGACGTTGTGGACGTCGCTTTGGTAAAACAGCATTGGCAGAAACCATCATTGAAGATGGAACTGTTAGAGGAAGGTCGATTGGTTATTTCGCTCCGTCTTATAAGCTTTTATCCGAAGTCTTTGTTTCCGTACGCCATGTTTTACAGCCATTAATCGAAGTATCCAATCAAACATCTGGAGTTATTCGCCTTATAACTGGTGGACGAGCAGATTTCTGGAGCTTAGAGAATAAGGCAGCAGGTCGGTCGAGGAAGTATCATACCGTCATTATCGATGAGGCGGCATTCACTCCCGATTATATGTTGCAAACGTGGGAAGGTGCTATTCGCCCCACACTCCTAGATTATCGAGGCAATGCGTGGGTCTTTTCGACCCCAAATGGAATAGATACCGACAATTTCTTCTGGCGCGTCTGCAACGACCCAAAATATGAGTTTAACTCCTTTCATGCTCCAACATGGAAGAATCCATACATTCCCCCAGATGAAATAGAGGCTTTGCGTCGTAGCCTTCATCCTCTGTTCTTTCGCCAAGAAATTGAAGCCGAGTTTATTGATTGGCGCGGTGTTGCCTTCTTCACTCTTGCCAATCTCTTGGTCGATGATAAACCTGTCGATTATCCCTTCCTGTGTGACCTTGTCTATGCGGTCATTGATACGGGGATGAAATCAGGTAAAGAGCATGATGGAACGGCAGTTACCTATTATGCTTCCTCCTTGATGCTGGGGGTCGGGCATCCATTGGTCATTCTCGATTGGGATATCCTGTCGATTGATGGAGCTATGCTTGAGGGATGGCTTCCTTCTGTTTTTGAGAGACTGGGGGAATTATCCGCAAAATGTGGAGCGATGAACAGGAAAGTTGCAGTCTTTATAGAGGATAAAGGCTCTGGAACAGTGCTTATTCAGCAAGCACAGAATGCTGGGCTGCCTGCTCACCCCATCGAAGGAAAGTTGACCGCGATTGGTAAAGATGAACGGGCGATGAATGTTTCGGGGTACGTCTGGTCCAATAAGGTGAAAATCAGCGAGTATGCCTTCATAAAGGAGACTCAATATAAGGATCAGTTCCAAAACCATCTTATCCATCAAGTAACAGGATTCCGGGTAGGGGACAAGGACGCAAAGGATCGGGCCGATGACCTCTTGGATACCTTTACTTACGGAGTTAGCATTGGATGTGGAAACACAGAAGGCTTCTGAACGCGGGGTAATAAGGAAACTTTCGCGTAGAGAAGTGGAATGTTTAGCGTGGGCAGCACAAGGTAAAACGTATCAGGAAATTAGCACTATGTTAGGTATATCGTTTGGATCAGTAAAAACTCACCTTGATACGGCGCGATTTAAGTTGGGTGCTGTTAATGTAACCCATGCAGTGGCTCTGGGTATTATTTATGGTAAAATATTTATGTCGGAGGAAGAGATGGTTACTCGGGAAAAAAAGACTAGGGAAGATGCCGAGCGAATGATTGGTGAAATGGGTGTAATAAGATAGGAGTGCCAAATGTTAGGTTCACCAATAGTCCTCATCCTTATCGTTATCCTTATCATTGTTCTGCTTGGAGGTGTGGCTGGACCTACGATTAATCCCAATTGGCGTTATGGCTACGGCTATGGTCATACGGGCATTGGTTTAGTTGGCATTATCCTTATCATATTGGTTGTTTGGCTCTTGCTTGGTGGTGGATATCTGAGGTGACTTCTTATCCAAATGACCGCAACAATCCGGCTGGAGCCATTCCAGTCTACATTGTTGCGGGTCCAGGCGGAAAAGCAATACCTGTCAACTTCCTCGCTGGGGGAGCAACAGGCGGATCCAACAGTGGTCCTATACCAGTTTATGTAGTGGCGGGTGCTGGAGCTCCTCCATTTGGGAGTGATCAAGGGAACCCGAATAACGCTATTCCTGTTTATATCTCAGGTGCTCCTAATGCGATGCCGGTATGGGACACAGCGCCTGCTCCGCCGCCAATTCCTGTCAATACGACACCTCCATCCATTACTCCAACTGGGACAATAAATTCTGGTATACCATTGAGTGCGAATCCAGGTATCTGGACGAATAATCCTATAGGATTTGATTATCAATGGACTCGAAATGGTAATCCTATTGTAGGTGCGAATGCAGTTGTGTATGTACCAACTGTTGTAGATAGGAATAATACTGTTGGTGTTACTGTAGCTGCGGACAACGAGGGTGGAAAGAGTTTACCTGAACCATCTAGTAATACGGTAGCTATTGCTGGACCCCCAGTCAATGTTGTTGCGCCATCGATTAATCCTATCGGTCCTGTTGATTTTGGTACAACATTATCTATGAGCACTGGAGCCTGGACTAATAGTCCAACTAGCTATTATTATGGTTGGATGCGAAATGGTACCACTATCTCAGGTGCAAATACCAATCAATATACGACGGTACAGGATGATGCCAACACAGTAATTACTGGAGTTGCTCAAGCCATGAATGCTGTTGGTGGCGGCATTGCTGTTGCTACATCTAATCAGGTTTCTATAAATCCACCTGAGCCAGTTATTACTCCAGCAGTATTCAATGTTTCTCTTCCAGTAACACAGGGTCAAATTATTGGTACATGTGTTGCGACAGGTAGTCCGAATGCTTGGGCTATAGTTGCAACCGGTAGCACTCCTGATGGAGCGTTTGGTATAAATGGTTCGGGGCAAGTTCAAGTGGCAAATGAGGCGAGTGTGGTAGCGGGTACCTATACCTATACTCTGTATGCCCAGAGTGATATAGGCATAGGTGAACCAAGCACTTGCACCATCAATGTGACATAGGAGATCCAAGTGCCACAATACCCATTGGTTATGAGCCCTGAGAGAGCAGCCAAGCTTTATGGCATCGAAGTCATGGAACCGCCTCCAACTGTTCCGCCAGTTAATGTAGATGTTCCGCATGTATCGCTGACCAATGGACCAGGAGGTGTTGGAAGCACTTATATTTGCACAAAAGGCACTTGGGAAAACATGGGTGATTTAGTTGACACCTATGCCTATAGATGGCAGCGCAACGGTGCACCTATTACAATAGGTGCAAATCTGGAGGAGTATACTGCCGTCGCTGCTGATAGTGGCACTGCTTTGGGCTGTATTGTCACGGCTACGAATACGATTGGGAGTACGGCGGCGCCCTTGTCGAATACCATAAACCTTCCATAAGGAGATACAATGCCCCAGAACCTGCAGAAAGTGAGTGCGGCATACGCCAAATCTTACTATGGTGTGGTTATTGGTTCCACAAACCCGTTGGAAGGAGAACCTCCCACACTTATGCCCTCTGCAAGAGTGAAAACCCAACTCCAGGAGCTTACCGAGAATCCAGACCAAGTTGTCATTGAACCATCACCTGACCCCAATATCATGGTGGATTTGGATCCTATTCCTGATCCCAACGAGCCTACGGTTGAACAAGATCCTCTTCTTGGACAAGTGGAGATAATCCGTACAGGTGGAAATATACCTCCTGTATTCCCTGAAATACAGCCTGAAAATCAGGGGAATGTAGTTGGCTGATATTATTGTCAATGCCCCTGCTACGGGCACGTTTTTAGGGCGTATCATTAACTCCGAGGATATTCAACCCGGGGATGACTCGTCCTATGAAATGTGCAAACTCATATACCTTTACCACCCTTTAGGTGCTAGGGTAGCTGAGAACCCTATTACATTGGCTCAGTCCCAACCCCGAGAGATTAAGGTCCGAGCGTGCCAGAATGATGACGTTGCGGATCAATTTATTTCGGAATGGGAGTCTCTGAACGCCGATAAAATCATTCATGCTGCCAAAACCATTTCACGAGTCTATGGAATTTCCACGCTGGGGTTACTTGCTCAAGGTGTTCCACCCAATCGCCCGATTGACTATAAGACCATTAAAGACCTGAAAATTGGCTTTAACGTATTCGATCCTTTGAATACATCGGGCTCCTTGTCAATGGACCAGGATCCCAATTCTATTCGATTCCAGAAACCAATTGATGACTCTGTTCGGGTTGCAGGGACGGAATATCATCCCTCACGTACAGTTGTGACCTTAAATGAACAACCCATTTATATTGCTTGGACGACTTCTGCTTATGGTTATGTGGGCCGTTCCTGTTATCAAAGGTCTCTTTATCCGCTCAAAAGCTATATTGATACCTTAAAGATGGATGCAATGATTGCCCGTAAAGCGGGCGTCATTATTGCCAAGCTCAAGATTATTGGTCCCATTGTCAATAATGCTATGGCGATTATGGCCGGTTTGAAACGGGCTATGTTGCGGGAGGCTTCTACCGATAACGTTATTTCCATTTCTGTGGATGAAGCAATTGAGAGCCTGAATCTCCAAAATCTTGAGGGTCCAGCCGAAATGGCTCGGAATCATATTTTGGAGAATATTGCTTCTGCCGCAGATATGCCCTCCAAGCTGCTCAATTCTTTACCCTTCGCTGGGGGCTTCGCTGAGGGTAAAGAAGATGCTAAAGCCATTGCTAAGTATGTTGATGGTGTCCGAAAAGACATGAATCCGCTTTACGAGTTTATGGATCGAGTTTGTATGTACAGGGCTTGGACCCCTGAGTTCTTTGAGGCCCAAAGAAAGAAATATCCCGAAGCCTACAAGAATATGACCTTCACAAAGGCTTTCTATGATTGGAAGAATAGTTTTGTTGCCACGTGGCCCTCACTTCTTGTTGAGCCAGAATCCGAGAAGATCAAGATATCGGACACGAAGCTAAAGGCTATTATTGCCATTCTTCAAGTCCTCCTGCCAGTTATCGATCCCGAAAATCGCATGGAGCTTATCAAGTGGGCTGTCGATGCGATCACCGAAGATACCAAGATGTTTTCCAACGGCATCAAGCTCGATTGGAAAGTTTTGGCTGAATACGTGCCCCCAGAAGCAATGGCTGTGTTGGCAGGTCAACAAGGTCTTGAACAGGGAGAGGGAACGAAGGGCGGAGCACAAACGAAAGGTGGTGCGGGTGCTAAACCTGGTGTTCCTGCCAAGTCAGGAGCCCTTCCCCCAGGTGTTGAGAAAGGACCTCAGGGAACTCCTGGACGAGCAAAGGTGAAACTATCGACCGCAGATGCATTGGAATTGTTTGAGAACATAGTGGAGTTAAATCGTGCCTCTTCGTAGTGGATCATCTAAGAAGGTGATCCAAAGAAACATAGAGACCGAAATACACGCGGGGAAGGATCCCAAGCAGGCTGCGGCTATTGCTTATGCAAAGGCGCGTGGAGATGATGCTGAGGTGAAAGCTGCTGGGATTTTATTCAGGAGTCCAGATGACAAGTTCCTATTTATGCTCCGCTCTGATAAAGGAGATATGGGTGGATATTGGGGAATACCTGGCGGTAAATTAAAGGATGGCGAGACCGCTGAAATTGGTGCTGTTCGAGAGGCTGTTGAAGAAACAGGGTTCAATCCTGGAACTTTGGACGGTGAGCTATGCCGCTACGTCGCTGACAATGTGGATTTTACCACATTCGTCAAGGAGGTCGATGATGAATTCCGATGCAAACTTGATGACGAACATACCTCTTATGGATGGTTCACAGCCGATGAAGCCCAGTCAATCAATCTCCATCCCGGCGTTGCTAAGGCGCTTCGTCGTCCTAGAATGGATGAGATGGAAATCTCCAAGTCGATGGCACATGAAGGATTAAGTTCTCCCCAGAGGGTTGAGAATGCTACCTTCTATGTTATGCGTGCGACAGGGACGGGGTTTTCGCATCGTCCCTCATTAGATGAATATGTCTACCGAGATCCACAAATTTGGTTGACTCCTGGTCTCGTAGAACGCATGTCCGGAATACCTGTGATTTGGTGGCATCCGCCAGATGCCACTTTGAATAGTGAGGAGCATAGAAAACGGGTAGTTGGAACTACCGGTTACTCATGGATTGAGGGAGATCAGATTAATGTTGTGGCACGGATTTATGACGATGAGGCCAATGAACGTTTAGCCGATCATACCTTATCTACGTCACCCACTGTGGTGTTTGGTGATCCAACCGAGAATACGACCTTAAAGCTTTCGGACGGATCCACTTTATTGATTGAAGGTAAACCCACGTATGTGGATCATTTAGCAGTTTGTAAAACGGGTGTTTGGGACAAAGGCGGACCACCAGAAGGAATCCGAGCAGATATGGTTAGAGCGGATTCAACCGAAGAATCTGAGGGCGTTCCAGAGCGAATACCCACAGGAGTGTCAACATCGAAAGGAGTCACGGATATGGCCGAAGAGAAAAAAGAAGAGAAGAAAGAGGACGCGGCGATCAAGGACGATGCGAAAAAGGACGATGCTGCGAAGGCAGACACTCGTTCCGATTCCGAGAAGATTATGGACGCGGTAGGCGCTATTGCCAAGTCCTGCGACGCTCTTTCCAAGCGCATGGATGCTTGGGAGGAGGAGAAGGAAGAGAAGAAAAAGGCTGACGCTACGGCAGCAGACGCCAAGAAAGACGATGCGAAAAAGGACGATGCGAAGAAGGACGACGGCGATCTTCACCTCCTTCACAAGAAGGATGATGACGCGAAGAAGGACGATGCGAAGAAGGACGACGCGAAGAAGGATGATGCTGCGGTGGCCGATGCTGCCAAAGCTGATGCCGCTCGCGCCGACGCAACCGCGGCGGAACTCGTAGCGACCAAGAAGCGCCTTGCTGAATTGGAAGCTGCATTGCCTCAGATCAAGGCGATGATTCCAAAGCAGTTGTCCGATGAGGACTTCAACGCGATGGCAGAAATTCAATCCAAAGCGGATTCTGTTTATCAAGGCTTCAATAAAAAGGCCTCACGTCCGCTCGACGGCGAAACCAAGCTCAACTATCGCCGCCGTCTTGCCAACGGGTTGAAGGAATTCAGCGCCGATATCAAGGACGCCGACCTCTCTATCATTCCCGAGGGCGCCTTCTTCGATAGCATCGAGCGGCGTATATATGCCGATGCTACCGAAGCCTCTATGCATCCTCAGGATCTGGAGGACAACGAAATCCGTGCCGTCTCCAAGCGGGACGAAGCGGGTCGCAACATCACCACCTTCCATGGCAAAAAGACGTTTATCCACCAGATGGCTCGTCCCCGTCAGGTCGTGAGTCGCCTTGGAGTGCCCCACCGCAACCAGCACTGATCCCACCACGTTCGCATAAATGCGAACGTGTCGGTCATTTAAATTAGGAAAGGCAAAGCGATGACTATCCCTTTTAATCCCAACGTTGTCACCAATGCTGGCGGTGGGTTCGTTCTTGAATCCACAGGCTATATCGCAGGGTTTGCTCTCGATGACCCCCATATTCGGAACTCATTGAGAGGCGGACCTCTTGGCCCTGCTGAAACGCTTCCCATGTGGGGCGGCATTCCTGTCGTCGTATCGATCCCGCCGCCTACTCCTGACAGCCAGGATAGTCTTGGCAATGTCATTACGCGAGCGGCGTCGGCTGCAACAATCTTGGGATGGTCGGTCTTCAATCAAGACCATTCCATGATCAGTTCGACCTCATCTCCTGTGCCTCAGGCGGCGCCTGGAATGATGGTTGCTTACTATCTTATCGGTAGCGGCGCCCGAATTGTTCTACCCTGCGATCCTGCTCTCGCAAGTCTTGTAGGATCGCCAATCAGTGCCGCGGTTGCTTGGGACTTTGCCAACAACCAGTTGATTGCTGGTACTGGTCTCGGTGTTGAAATCCTGCACTTCAATATCGGGAACAGCATGGTTCCAGTTTATACTTCGGCAACCGGAGCATTGACCTGGAATCGCCAGGGTAGTGTCGCCGTCGTCAAAATCTAAGAAGGACCCAAACTCAGGAACACGCCGGCATAACCGGCTCACGTAAAGGAGAACTTCAATGCCAGTTATTAGTCCGGCTTTTATTCAGGCTCATCCCTCGTTTGTCGAGCCTGGAATTATCCTCCAGTATTCACAGGCATCCAATGCCTTCGATCTGCTTCCCTCGGGTGGTCCGATGCCGAAGCTGGGAGAGGGCGATCTGTGGGTCTATGCGAAGAGAGCCGATATTCGCACGAAGGTTGCGGCGGGTCAATCCGCTTACAACCAACTTCCCTCTGTCGAGATTGCCATGTCGCAAATCTCGATTCCAACCTATTTGCTTCGGGTAAGAGGCGAATTTGATCACCATGATACGGCTGCTCTCGCTCGCTGGGGGATGCCGATGATGGAGGCTCAACGCCTCGGAATGCGTCAAGGCCATTTCCAACTCGCTCGCAACGGGTTGCTCTATGGCTTCAACCCCCAGAATGGTGAGGGGTTGCTCAATACGAACGGCGCCACAGCGACCACATTGCCGCCAGATTCCAATGGCAATACCACAATGGTCACTTACGATAACGGTGAGCTTGCGGTTTTCTTTCTTACCATTATGGCGGCGATTAAGACCCGAACATATCAATTCGGTATTGGTCGAAAATTTACCATCATTGGCCCACAGCGCGATTTGGGCATGATGGAGATGGTGAACATCGTTCAGCTGGTTCAGTTCCAACGTACAGGCGCCGGCTCTGCAACCTCTGCAGGGATGGTGAAGGCCGTTATGGAAATGAACGGCGACACCATTGATTGGGGATATGACGATACCCTGATCGGCAAGGGACAGGGCGGCACTGACGCCATTGTCTTTGTTATGACAGAGGTCGAGAAGCCTACCTCGTCGAAGTGGAATACGAATATCTGGGCAACGATCGCTCCTGGCCTCGAGGCCTGCACCGCGATGTATTGCGACAAAGCGGCGCCGACTGAGATTCCAACTCCGCTTCCTGGTGGTGCAACTGACATTTTGTCGGAGTTCAGGATCTCGCCTGGCTGGGGCATTCGTCCCGAAGCCATTACAATCCTGAGCGTTCAGAACTCGTAATTCCGCACGGGGCCTCCTCAAGACTTGGGCGGATAGGGCAGTCTAGTATAGGTTAAGGGTGCCTCCCACCTTCACCATGCTAGGCTGCCCGCATCATAAAAAGGGAGAATTATGATGGCAAATATGTACGTGGCAAATGCCATGAAACAAAACTACACGTTCCTTTATCGGGCATCAGGACGAGCAACTCCAACGGCTCAAGAGATTCCGATTGGAACTCAGATCAAAATATCGGGTGATTTGACGCCGGATGATATTGAGGGTATCATCCTTCAGCATGAACCTTATGGGTTTATGAAAGCGGAAGACTTTGATAAGCCCAGTTTTGGTGGAGTTATTTATTGTGTTGGAACTCCTATATCCGAAGCTAAGATAAAAAAGGCTATTGAAAAATACCAAGAATTGGTGGATGACAGAGGCAAAGTCATTCGGAAGGATAGCGCAGTCGCTGCCTCCAATACAATCGAGAAGGAGATCATTGGCGAGGATAACAACGCCATGCGACTTACCAATTTGGAAATGTCTGTCGAGGAGGATCCTCCAAAAGAGGGATCACGAGAAGGGCATCCAGACCTGTTCTCAGAAGGCATTCAGGTCCTTCGAGTTCCTCCAACTGAGGGCTCGAATGTAAGAGGGTTGAGGAGTCGGTAGTGACTGACGATCCAACATTCACAGGATATCAGACGTTCCTGACTAATATCGTAGGTGTTCCTGCGGATCAGATACCTGTGGATGTTGATCCCAATGCTGTCCAATTCTCTTACGATTTCTCCTTAAACATGGCTTATTGGGGATTGATGTTGGTCCCCTCTCAAGTCACTTCTGCCTCTATTTATGCGACCGCTGTCTATTCTTTAGGGGCAGATACCCTCATCAACTATGCTCCTGACATACCAACTGCTGGAGATCCAACCTATTGGTCTGATCTTCGTGCCACCTTTAATATCAACAATTTTGTTGGAGGAGTGATTAATTTCTCCTCCGACCAGAGCACGTCTCAAGGTATTGCAGTTTCGGATTTCTTGAAGAATTTGACCTTAGCTGATCTCCAGAATTTAAAAACGCCTTGGGGTCGAATGTATCTATCCCTCGCACAGAACATTGGCACACTGTGGGGGATATCATAATGGCAGACTCCATTTCCCTGAAAATGGGCTTTATCAATACCCCTTATACTGCGGAATCGATTGCTCGCCCAGCAACCGCCGCAAGAGCGGAATCTCGGCGTCAGCGTCGCCGCAGTTTTTCTAAAACCATAACGGCGGAAGATGTTGCTGCGATCCTTGAAGCCAAATATCAAGTCTTGGATGAATTTACCAAGCTTCATGCAGCGGAGATCCAACTTGCTATCCTAAGTCAATTTGAAAGGGTGGCAGGAGACGTTACGTCGGGTGCCCGACGAAGTTCTAATCTGGGTAATTTACTCAAGCCTGCGACCAAAGAAATAGAGGCTATGTTCAAAAAGTTTCTGGATACGGAAGAGATGAATGGTCGTGTTCCTGGTGTTCCAACGAAGGCTGCTTTGACTGGGGTGCGTCATGGTCGAGGCTCGAAAACGATGCAAGGGACTCCTCGACCCTCATTCATTGATACAGGCATATATCGAGCTTCCTTTAGAGCGTGGGTGGATTAAATGACCACAATTGGAGAAGCCGCCGCTACTGCTAAAACACCTCTCGCTTCGAGCCTCGCAGCGGGTGTTAATAATATATCCTATAATCAGACGATTACTTTTACCCTATATCAGAAAAAAATTCTTCCAGCTGATGGGTTCGTTTTTTGGATCAATGGAAATTTGATTACTCCCACACCGATTGATTCCGCTACCGTGAACATTCAAGGATCGCTTCACTACTCCACCGAAGTTGGGCAACATGAGGATGCTACCGTCTCTTATAATACCATTGTCTTTACCTCATTATCGGAAGTTGATATCTTTCAGGATATTGATCCCCAGACTATATATCTGGCGGATTTTGAGGGAATTCGGTTTTCTTTTAGTAGTAGAGGTAAGTTTTACGAACAAGCCGGATTGTATCATTATATGGGCACTGCCGTATCGTCGGTTATGGAAACCCAGATTATTGATACTCAGGCGGACCTCGATGCGCTGGAGCCAATAGTTTCAAATTCCCTTCCTATTTGGCTCGCGATGCCGTCTTATGTGCCTCCATATCCTGGGTTTACATGTCCGATTCCTTTGTACCCATCGTTCTTGGTACCTGATAATGAGCCGCCCCCCTATGGTGCTGTTCATATTGAGGATACCCGTTCATTGGTGGATGCAGCGTCCTTTGGACCAACATTAACCAGCGAACAATTGGCAGCCGAGACTGTTCGGATAACAACATATGGTGTGAACAATGACACCATAATAACTTTCCTTAATTTTGTTCTCCAGTATTCATATGATTGGAATTTTATCGGAATGATGAATATGCCAATCATCGTGGATGAGAAAAGAACTCAACCTGAACTCAGGGTTATTGCCCAAAAGAAGGTGATCGAGTTCAAGGTTTCTTATCTTCAAACGAGTGTCCGAAATGTGGCTCGTCAGTTCATAAAAGGATTTGTGGTTCAGAATGAGGCTAAGATAGAGCCTCCATACATCAGTGGCAATGTCATAGCCCCCAGAACCCGTACAACGGTAGGAGCAGGAACATGAGTGTTTACCAAGATCCCAACGCTATCGTCACCGTACAAGTCACAACCATTCTTGCACCTGCTCCTCAGAACTTTCAGCAGTCTGGGGTGCTGGTGTCGTTTGGTGGTTCAACAATTGAGCCCAATACGGTATCATTGTTGACCCAGTTTGCTGATTTGAAGCCCCTTCTTCAACCTTCTGGTTCTATTACCAGTATTGCATGGGCAACAGGGGTCGCTACAGTCACGACCACTAATCCTTTGCCTGTCAACATCACGACAGGTTCTGTTGTTCAAATGGTGATCACAGGGGCTGTTCCCACTGTCTATAATGGTGCTTTCACTTGCACTGTCACAGGACCCAATGAGTTTACCTATCCGCTGACTGCTGATCCAGGAGGTCCTGCAGCAATAGGTTCATACCAATTATATTCTTCTTCCCAACTCAATGCTCAGGCATCCACTTTCTTTCGACAAGGAAGTGGGACTACTGTCCGTGTTCTGGAGTTGGGTTATCAACCGCTATTTGCGGGTGAGATTTCAGCTATGGAAAATTGGCTCAATCTCAATCCGCTATCGTACTATGGATATTTGATGCCTGACTATTGGGGCTTGGTTGCGAATATTCCTGCTACCTTAACCCTATATGAGCAGTTTGAAAATCCAGAAGCTATGACTTATTTCTGGGTCACAATTGAACTCGCGGCAGTTGGATTGATTCCAAATACCGTGAAGTCCGTTGTCCAGATGATCGAAGCTCCCAGTGTTCAAGCTGCAAGAAATGCCGCGAATCCTGGAAACTACGCCGAGTTTACTTTGGCGTCTATGTTCTTCTGGGCAATGCAATACCAAGCAACCTCAGTGACCCCAGTGTCGCCGATGTGCTTCAAATATGTCTATGGTGTTACAGCATACCCCTCACAGGGTAATGGACCTCGCCTTGTTTCCTTCAAGACCAATTTTGTTAATTACATCCAGACTGGAGCGGAGGGTGGCATCGCGTTCACCAACGTCTATCAGGGTGTGACAGCGGATGGTATGGACTACTTCAATTGGTGGTGGACTATCGATTGGGTCCAACTTCAGGTCAACATTGACCTAACCAATGCTATCATTAATGGTAGCAATAATCCGCTTGCTCCTTTGTACTACAACCAGCCAGGTATCAACTATCTGGAATCTGTGCTTGCAGGCACGATGACAAAAGCAGGTGGATTTGGTCTTGTGAACGGTTTGGTGGTTCAGACCGAACTAACCTCACAACAGTTGCAAGCCCAGATCAGCGCAGGGGCTTACACAGGTCAATGCAACGTGAATGCGGTTCCATTCATCCCCTACTCTCAACAAAACCCCAGTCACTACGGAGAGGGTGAATACGATGGACTATCGACCTTGTTCATCCCCTCTCGAGGGTTCGTCCACATTCTCGTGGTCGTTGTGGCCACAGATATTGTGACACTGTGACCTGAACGATAAAGGAGTTTAAACAATGCCTACAAGCCCGCTGGTAGATCAAGGTTCGTTGAACCGCATTCGTGCGAGTGTGGTTTGGCCGGACAATCCTCAACTCAACCTTACCTCTGGCTATCTTGCAAAAGAGGGTCTGAGGCTCGCATTGGAAGGTAATGCGTCCGATTATCTTCCGACGATGACAGGGGCAGTCCCTTCGCCTGCACCCTATCAGATTGTGACCTTGACAATGGCTCTTGTCAAGTCACAGCCTTTGGCTGCCGTATATAAGGCACAATTCGAGAGTAACTGTGTTGTGGGAGACGCCACTGTTCGTCCTGATTCCACAACACTGGGGCTCTATAGCCTGAACAATCTGGTCCTTGAAAGCGTCCGTGAAATGTCATTCGCTGGCGAGGATCCCTCTTGGGTTGTTACGGCGAAAGGTTACTACCTGGTCAATTCGTTCCTGTTCAATACCTAAGCCATCACTGGGAGGTGATCATGGCTATTGTTGTGTCCATAAATAAGAAACTCAATCTGGCAGTTCCTCTGGAAACAGATATGGGTAAAGTTTGGGTTCATTCTGTTCCTTTATCAAAGGAGGTATTCGAGGCGAACTATCTAATCCTAACCAAAACACTATCAGCCATTTATGTAAATGGTCTTGGACCAGCTATGGCTCCACGTGTCGCTGCCATGATGCTAAAAGATACCGCCAAAGAAATGGAAATCGATGAGGTGGTTCAAAACAATTTAATCCAAGAAATTTATCGTCTTTCCAACGTCCTGTTGCCTCAACCCACTGGGGGATGGCAAACGGTGCCGTTTGCTGAGGCAAAGATGAAAAAGATGGTTGATGAGGAATCATTGGCGGAGGCGGAAAATGCCCTCGTTTATTTTATTGTGGCCTCGGCGGTACATATCAAGAAGGAACTGCCGATGGCATACCAAGGTTTGAAGCAAATTTGGAGCGCGCAAATTACACCATTGAACGTTACGGCATTCAGCAATTCTTTAGCGACCTTGACTGGGGAAGGGAATACTGGAGAGAAGCCTCTGGAGACCCCCAAGGTAATGGTTCCGAAAGTATCATCTGTACCATCTTAACATGGGCATCAGGAGAAGGATTCGAGGAGTTTTATTCTCAGGTAGGTAACAGAAGGTACTCGTCTGCGTTGGAATGGCGTCAGCGCCACATAATTAATCTCTGGAGAACATGATGGCTGAGGGTGATGGCGCTGCCCAAGTATTCAAAGAAGTTAAAATCTCCTTTGATGAGTTTGCGGCATCTTTCAACCAATACGCTGATAAGTTAAAAGAGACCGAAGGCGTTTGGCGCGCAAAAATGGATATTTGGAAGAATATGTCTGGCGGAATGAGCCAGATGGAATCTTCCGTAGCCAAGTTACGAACTTCCACTAAAGGGTGGGCAGGAGAACTTGAGAACGTTGCCAAAAATTTAACCTCTATTAGTGGTAATTGGCAGAATTTACAAAAGCTTATGAGGACTGGATCTTCCGCTCTATATAAGACCGGCAGTTCGATGGTGGCTGGAGAGGAAGTTGGCGCTCTAGCTATGGCTGCGGGAACTGCTGCCAAAGCATTTGGAGTTGCTGGATTTGCAGTTGTTGGGCTTGCAACTGCTGCCGTTGCTGCTGCAACTGGTCTTTTAGCATTGGCTAGAGAAGGAGCAGGTCGAGGACGACGTGCTGCGGGCTTTGGCGCTAATATTGGCTCAATGACTGCCAATGAAACATGGTTAGATCGTTGGGTTAATCCTGACGCTGCTATGGCTGCTGCGGCTCAGGGTCGATACGATATCACGTCACCCCAGTATGTTGCGATGCGTGCTGGGCTTGGAATGAAAGGGAGTTTTGAGGGTCGAGAAACTGGCGCTCTATCGAGGGAAATGATCCAAAGAGCCGCTGCCCAGATGCATCAAGGCTCCGATCGAACTGCTTTGTCCATAGCTCATGCGAGAGGACTTGGTAGTCTATTCTCAGATGAGGAGTTAATTAAACTTCGGAATGCTGATGAGAAACAATTGGCAGCTTATATCAAGGAAGCAGAAAGCAGGAAAAGTCAGTATGATTTAACTAAGGATCAAATTGAAAAGGAAGAAGCACTTATCCATGCAATGCAGAGCCTTGAAACAACCTTCATTACCGAACTACAAAAATTGAGCGCGGATTTCTTACCTTTACTTACGCGCGTGGCTGAGGGACTGGAGAAACTTGTTGCTGCTATCGACGGATGGATACCAAAGGTAAAGGACTGGTTACATGCTCCAGCCTTCCCTGAGGATGAAGGTGACGGTAAAGGTGATGGAAAAGATGACAGTACGTTTGGGGATCCATTAGGTAAAGCTTGGGAATGGCTCAAGAAACATGCGGGAGACCTTTCTCCTGTAAGCTCTGCTCAAGCAGGCGAGCTTCCTCAAGGTACTGCTGGAAATCCAATCATTGTCAATGATAAGATATTGACGGACCTTCTTAACCAACAAAAACTTGACGCTGCTGGAGATATAACGACGGCAGCTTTAGGTGGACTTTCGGGTGGAACTTCCCGAGCCTCTGTTGGCGTGCATACAGGAGGTCGTGGGGGAGGGGGCGGTGGCAACGCCGAGAAGATTGGTCCCATTGATCTTGGTGATCCAGAAGCAAAAGTTGGATCTTATCCCGATGCTATGCGGGTGATGATGAAGGCGGGTCTTACGCGAAATGAGGCTGCTGGACTTGCAGGTGAGTTTACTGCCGAAACGCAACTTGGAACCATGTTTGGAGGTAAAGTTCTAGGTGTAGGTACTGGAGACTCTGGTGCAGCATCAGGTATGGCTCAATGGCATTCAGATCGTTGGAATAGACAAGTTGCTTGGGCGAAGTCTCAGGGACTTGATCCAGCCAAACCTTCTACTCAATATAAGATGGCAGCCCATGAGTACATAACTGAATGGCGCAAGAAACTTGGAGCAAGGATTAATGCTGCAACGACACCTGAGGGCATTGAAGCAGCTACCGAGCCCTTTGAGGGAAGTGCTTATGGCCCAGGTCGAGGTGCAGCCGTTAGTGGAACAAGGAGAGCTTTAAGAGAAGGAGCCACAGGTCCTCAAAGCATGAATGACCTGAATATGTATCAAGGTGCTCATCCCTCCCACTTTGTCAAGCTGAATGTGAACAATCAGGCTGGGGCCAATGTCATAGTGCAGGGTGGAATGTTAGGTGCTGGATCTGGTCAATATCAAGTCGCATAGGAGAATGACATGGCAGTAATTACCACACAACAACGAATGATCCTGAATAGATTGAGAGCAGGACCTCTTCATTTGCCCCCTGGTGTGGTCAGTGATGCAGGGCCGTTTGGAGGTGCACCTGGAGTAGCAAAAGGAACGACTTGGTCAGGACCTGTTGGAGTTAAAGTTCCTATATTAAATAGAACTCCACGATCTGTTCGTATTCCAGTTAGGATCAAGTTTGGGTAATGAGGTATTACGCCATTAAAATATCGGCGGGTTCATCTACTGGTAACGCTGGTAATACCAGTGGTTCAGCAGGATTGCCTGTGGCTTCAAATGGTCGGGTAGCTGGTCCTGTTTTAGCTCAACTGGCTGCTGCTAAGAAAAAACGCCTTGGATTCCGAGTTGTTGATCCTAATGATATTCCACCATTACCTTCACAAAGGGATTATGTTGCTGCAAATCCGCAGCCGTTTATATATGGTGGAATGGATCCCGAAATTGTTGCTCGTAGTAACCCTGATTTTCATCAACCCAATGTTCCAGCTACAGTTCAACCCCCTTCAACGACTGTAGCAGCTCCAGTTGGTGGATCAGGAGTTGCGACAACAACCGCATCAGGAACAGGAACCGGTTCAACTAGTGGAACTAGCGGAACTGGAACTGGAGCCAGTAGCGCAACTCAAGGGTCTCAAGGAGCCCAATTCATTTCAGTTGTGAATGGTCAAAATGATCCAGGAGCCCTGGATATTGAATTTGATATCAGTCTTCCGATTGGTGACTCTGGAGCTCCAAATACTGGTTGGTTAAAAATACGAGGTATTCCATTCAGCATGGTTACTCAATCTTCCCAATTTAACCATTGCAAATTGCAAATGTGGGCTGGTTATACAAATGGATTACCTTTAGCCAATCTTCAAGTCCCCCATCAGGGATTGATACTGGACGGTGAAATTTTTCCCGCTCTAGGTAACTGGATTTATAACGATCTATCTCTAGAATTTTTCGTCGTCCCAGGCTCTGCTGGGGGAGTGGGCGGACCAACTAATCCCAAGAACATTGTCCATAATGTTCCGGCAAATCAACCCTTTGCTACAGCCATTAAGAATACGCTCCAGACAGCGTTTCCACAATCCACAATCAATGTTGATATAAGCCAGAATATTAAGTTAGCCTATAATGATTATGGATTTTATCAGAGCATAGAACAATATTCCTCTTATCTAAAGTCCTTGAGCCATGATCTATTGGGAACTCCGCAAAGCACAGGATATCAAGGAGTACGGATTTATACTCAAGGAAATACCATATCAGTTAAGGATGATAGCACAGGGGCGGGTGGTCCTATTGCTCTCCAGTATACAGACTTTGTTGGTCAACCCACATGGATTAGTGCGAATAAGATTTCCATTAAAACATTGTTGCGAGGAGATATAAGCCCACCATCCGGCGGTACGGTTCAAGTAACACTTCCAGCTAATACATTGGCAACGGTCAGTAGCCCTGATCAAGCTAAGATTGGTCAAAATAACAATATCCTAACATTCCAAGGATCTTGGACTGTGACGGCTGTTCGTCACATAGGGAAATTTCGATCCCCTTCTATGGACTCTTGGGTTACGATCATTGAAGCGGTTCCAGGATCTGGAGGCGGCGGAGGAACGAATACTAGTGATGCTCCAGGAGGACCTGCCAACGATAGTGGTAATCAAACATTTAACCCACCTTCTGGTGCTGCTCCAGGATCGAGCGGTGGAATTGGGCGTGCATAAATGTCCCTGACCCAACAACAACTCACGTTCCAAATCTCACCGATTACTTTGACAGGTGGGATTGCAAGCACTATTACGGGTGGATTACTGCCTCTTATAGCGTTAACAAATCCAAATGCCTTTTCCCAAAATCTGCTAACAGGCAATTCTGATTTTCAATTGGAAGATGCTTTCGGTATATTCTCCCCTGTAGCTGGTGGAACTCTGGTTGAACAACAACCTGCAGAATATCCTTTTGCCAATTTATCAGTAGCCGCCAACGCTATCATCAGGAATCCGATTAACGTTTCCCTGATCATGATTACACCCATGAAACAACAATCGGCATGGTCAGTCAAACTTCAGACTATGCAGGCGCTTAAAGCAACCCTAGACGCCCACAATAACGCTGGGGGGACATATACGGTTTACACTCCCGCTTATACTTATACCAACATGCTTATGGTTAACTTAACCGATGTTTCTGGTCCCGGTTCCCCCATTCCGCAGAATGCATGGAAATGGGATTTCACACGACCTTTGGTCTCATTGGAAGACGCATCAGGAGCATTGAGTAACCTTATGAACCAGATCAACTCAGGAGTTCCATCAAGCGGTGATACGACAAGTGTGCCAACAGCAGCAGGTAATCCACCCAGCACAACGAATACTGGACCTGGAGCTGGAGCTTCATCGCCTATGATCAGTCAGACTCCATTTACCACAACATCAGGTCCCACCAGCATTGCTACGTTTGATCCTATAACCAATCAACCCACTGTTGGAGGTGTTGGTACGTTCCAATGACAACTTATTACCAATTTATTCCCTCCAGAGTGAGTGCTCCAGTATTCACTCCCACTTTGGATGGTAACCAATACACCGTTAGTGTTACTTGGAATACATCGGCTCGTCGGTATTATATCAATGTGATCACGATGAGTGGTATATTAATTGCCTCTGTTCCTTTGATTGAAAGTCCAGCATCTATGGCTGTATCGAATGCGATATGGGATCCGCAAAATATGCGGGTTGTGTTAACGACAGTAAATCCACATCCATTTATAATTGGTGCTCCAGCAAAAGCATTCATTAACGGTATGAGCCCAGATAATTATAATGGATCAGGATTTATATTACCTCTTAGTAAAACCGAGCTTTGTTATCCTCTTCCCTCAGACCCTGGTAGTATTACAACTTTGGGAGTTGTTGATTACCTTATCAATTTGGTTGCTCCATATTTTCAGTCAACCTTGGTATTTAGGAATATGATGTTTGAGGTATCGCCCTAATGGATGAAACTCAAAAGATTAGTTTTACCAATAATGTCACCGCGTTTGTGAAAACGCAGGCGCAGAACCATGACCATATTCAACCAAAGAAGATGCCTTGCCACGTTTCGGCGATTAAAGAAAACGATATGATCGAATTAACCTTTGACGTAACAGGTCCATATACTTTACCCAAGATTATTGTTCCACAAAGCTTCTCCAAGTATCACAGGGAACCCACGCAAATCGGTGACCCAGGTTTTGTGGTTATGGGTGATTTCTCTTTGGCAGGACCCAGTGCTGCTGGCTCAAATGGTGCTGCTCCAGTAGCCTCTTTGCATATTAGGGGCAATCTTGCAAACGGAGTATTTCAACCCATCAGCAATACAAAATGGCCGAAAAAAGATCCCAACATGTTCCTCGTGACTGGGGGTCCAAGTGGCCATACCACTCAATCGGCAGACACGAAAACGTCCCAGGTAATTGATGCCTTAAACAATATCCTTCATACATCTTCCTCTAGTATTATCCATCAAGCTGAACAAGCCATAGCTCATATTGCTGGGCAAACCCTGACCAATGCTGCCAGTCAAATTAACCACGTTGCCCAGAATTTTTCTTTTGGAGCACCAAGCACAGCCATTGCCATAACGGCTGCAGGTTCTGATATTCCAACTATTCCAACTCCAGTGGAAAAGACTGTAGTTCAGATTATCGGGGATTTACATGCGACTGGCATGATAACGACTCCATTAGGATCAGTCGGACCTGGGGGATCAGCGGGACCACAAGGTCCAGCGGGGCCTCAAGGACCACCTGGCGCTCCTATACAAGGTACTTTACCTCAGATCGTGACTGGAGCGAAAGGTGGTAATACGGCCTTGGCTTCATTATTAACCGCCTTACATAATATGGGTCTAATCACGGATAATACAACGGCATGAGAACGTATGGTCGTATAGTTCCTGATCCACTTTACCCCGACGTAAAGCAATGGGTTGAAGTGGAAACAGATGAGAATGGGTTTGATGACATGGTCTGGTTGACCACTGTCATTCAAACCATTAAACTTAATTTGGGAGAAAGTCCCTTCTATGCGAATTATGGAATACCTGCTCATGCGTCGGTTATGTCACAGATTGCTCCTGATTCCTATATGTCAAGAATCCAACAACAATTTGCCCAATACTTTTTATCCTTAATTATTTCAAGACAGCCCAATGCTTTGGATGAACGTGGAATTCCTTCTCCATGCTATTTAGTATCCTGTATAACTAAATATGGTGCATTTCTCTCGGCTAAGGTTCCCTATTAGTTCTTGCGTATGCGTCTCGATCATGTTAGAATAAGGCTTATAGGAAGTATGTAATGGCTCAGTTGCCAATTATAATGGGTCCGTCAGGCCCAATACCGACACCCCCAGCAACACTGAGGCAGCAATTGCTTACCTTAGTGGCATCAACTAATCAGGGATATACAGCCAATCTTCCCTCTTCTCTGATTGAGGATATATCGTCAACGGATGTTGGTGCATTAATTATATCCAACCAATTCTTTATTGACCTTATCAATTCAGTTTCTCCCTATGCCGCAAATGCCTTTATATTAAATCTGTTAGGTATTGATGTTTATGGAATTCAGCCCGCTCAATCTACCAACACAGCGGTTGATATGACGTTTATTGGAACACCTGGATTTATCATAATTCCAGGGTTTACGGTAAGTGACGGCACCTATCAATACATCTGTGCCGATGGGGGTGTGGTTGGAACAGATGGTGAATCTTTACCTATTCACGCGATTGCGACCATACCAGGAACTTGGGCTGTTCCAGCAGGGACTGTGACACAGTTGATTACCTCTGTTCCTGAAAGCATTGAATTAGCGGCAGTGAATACTTCAAATGGTATTCCTTCCATTGCATCAGAGGATGAGACCTCATTTAGAACCCGAACACTTGTCGCAGGTCTTGCTGCATCGACTGGAATGGATCGATACCTTAAAACTCTCTTATGGAATATTCCTGGAGTCGTTCAAAGGCTTGTTTCTGTTCGCCAAAACATTAACACTGGACGATGGGCTATTCTCGTTGGGGGAGGTGATCCCTACCAAGTTGCATGGGCAATTTATTATGCCTTATTTGATATTCAGACCTTAGATCGTCCGCCAATTGATATTGGCGCTATGCAAATGACAAATCCTATTATGATTACCTCAGTGAATAACCACAATCTTTCTACAGGAATGCTTGAGACTATTTATGGAGTCTCTGGACCAAGTTCCTTAAACCAACAGCAATATGAAGTTACGGTTATTGATGACAAGAACTTTACCATTCCAGTCAATGGTACAATTTTACCTGCATATCTTGGCGGTGGGCATCTTACGCCCAATCCCATTTTGCAGGAGGTTAATCTCAATAGCTATCCAGATAATTATCTTATCCCGTATATCCTTCCTCCACAACAATTGGTGACAATAGTTGTGACATGGAATACCGATTCTCCAAACTATGTTTCTCCTGATGCTGTTCAACAGGCTGCTGCTCCCGCATTAGCCGATTATATCAATAGCCTTTATGTAGGAATATCCCCCATTAATATATACAATATGGAAGCTGTGTTTATGAATTCCGTAGTTAACATTCTTCCCGCAGAGAATGTAACCCAGTTAAATTTTGCCATTGATTTTGACAATGCAGGTCAACTTCCAACACCTGGTACAGGAGTCATATATGGCGATCCCAATAGCTATTTCTATACCACCACGACCAATATATCCGTAGTTCAAGCTGGCACAATAACGGGATGAATGCCTTAGTCAAATCATCGGGGCCTTCGGTACCTGTACCGCATGACGCTAATGCGTTGGTTCCGGTACGAGCCCTTGCGTCCCAAGTCCTTATAGCGGATCAATCTGTTCTTGTTGCTACTGCAAATATAGTGGGTGGATATATTGTAAATCCACCCACACCTAAAGATCAAGGATTATCGACTCTTACCAATCTATTCGTAGACCTCACAGGTCCCGCTAAGACCTATCCAACCAATACAACCACACTTATTCAACCGGGTGGGTTCTTTAATCTACCTGCAGCACCCCAAGGTGTATGGGTTAATTCAACAGCAACAGGACATAAGTTCTCTGCTGTTGTGGTAAAGACTCAAGCCACCATAGACGGTGAAACTACTCCGCTACCAATTTACCAGCAGGGCGCATTTCCACCCCCAGGTCCGACAGGACGCTTATCAACAATTCCATCATATTTATACCAAGAATATTCAATGGATGATGATTTACAGGCATTCGTTGCCGCTCAGAACTCCATGCAAAATGATATTGTGGATACATTCAATGGACTTAATCTTCCCGATTATACTCAATATCCTATTTCCGGGGCGTTGTTAGATTGGGTAGCTGCCGGTGTTTATGGAATGATTAGACCCAGTTTGTCGTCAGGTCTTTATAAATTATTAGGACCTTATAATACGGCGGAATATAATACCATAGTCTATAATGCTCGGGAGCTTCTTTACCCCAGTCAGATTGTTGCGACTAACGATGATATCTTTCGGCGTATTTTAACGTGGCATATCTCTAAGGGTGATGGTAAGAATTTTAGTATCCAATGGCTTAAAAAGCGGGTTATGAAATTCTTGATTGGTGACAGTGGCAAAAATATTAACATTGATCAAACCTATCAAATCAGCGTGACCTTTGGGCCTAACTCCAATGTTACGATCCGGTTTGTTTTAGGGATTAGAACCATAACTGGAAGTTCTATGTATAACCAAAACGGTTTTACCTATAACTCCACATTGTATAATCAACTGGATTCGACCTATACGGCGCTTCCAAACTTACCGAACATGACCACGTTTGCAGAGGCAATCGCATCAGGGGTTCTTGAACTTCCGTTCCAGTTCACCTATGATGTAGTTATAGGATAAGACAATGGCAGGGACAGTCCTAATCTTCGGCAATAACGAGTCCACCACAATTGCGGGCTCGATAACTCCAACAACTCTTTCAGTCAATTTGGCTGCTGGGTCAGGAGCAGGATTTCCTCAGCCAACTGCTGGACAGGCATTTATTGCCACTTTCGTTGACCAAGCAACAGGGACACAACGAGAGATTGTCCATTGCACAGCTATATCAGGCGATACAGCGACCATTGTTCGCGCCCAAGAAAACACACAGGCTCAGGCGTGGACAGCGGGAGATATTTTTGCCCATTTACATACTGCTGGTGCAATGGATGCGATGGTGCAGTTCTCAGAACTGGGGGATGGGGCTCTGGTCCATTGCGGTGCTGATACAGGTACTGTGAACAATGTGGTCGCAGCCTGTTTCCCTAAATCGACTTCCTATATTCAGGGTGCCCAATATGACATTTATATTGCCCACAATAATACAGGTCCCACCACTGCAAACTTTGACAATTTAGGCGCTCTACCTGTTATCAACTTGGATGGCAGTTCACTAACTGCCAATGAGTTGATTGCTGGAATTGAGATGCAATTCCATTACAACAATAACAATTTTGTGATACCTGTTCACCCTGTTCAATCTGTCTCTGGACCCCCAGGACCAACAGGTGCTACAGGGGCTCAGGGTCCCCAGGGCCTAACAGGACCACAAGGAGCCCCTGGCCCACAAGGACCGGGTGGACCACAGGGGCCAGGTGGTCCTCAAGGACCGCAAGGACCTCAGGGAACAATGACCGCTTATGGACAACCTGGATCTTGGTATCTCGTAATTCCTGGAGGTCAGGCTGGTCAAGGTACAGTTTCATTCACAGGAAGACAAATGTCGGATTACGGAGGCGCTTGGCAACAAGTGGGTGCGACCGTTTCATTCGATCCTGTTCCCGGCTCCAATACCCTGCTCTATTATTATCAAAGGGTGGCATAATGCTGACTACGGAACAACGGGATGAGTTCTTGGGAACTCTATACAATCCCCGCTATATCAATCCAGAGCACACAGGTGCTATTCTACTGGATGGTGTATTTAATGGTCAGAAAATGACCTTCTACGCAAGTCCATTAGATCCAATGGAATATGGTCGTAAAATTTACGAGCGAGTTATAGCCGGAGAATACGGCGAAATACGAGAGTTTGGAGACTAAGATGGCGACTCCTGTTCCTGGCCTTGCTTGGCAGACTCCAGATACAGCTGGAGAACCAGTTAATGCCATAGGACCTAATATGTCGGGTGGCTATGTGTCCAATCCTACCAGTGCTCCTGGTCCGCTATATGTTGATCCCACAGGACCTGCATCCAATGTAGCGAATGGAACAACGATTGCCTTGCCGCCTGGTCAGCCCTATTATGTGATCCCCCAGTCTACACTTCCTATATCGGTCGCGAGTGATTTTCCAAACCACTCGTTTGTCTCTGTCCAATGGCCGTAACATGAACGCTCCTCTTGCACCTTCAACATTCGGTCTAAGCACTGACGGAGTAGTTGGTGGTCCTGGTCCTTTAGGTCCGCCCGGTCCTCAGGGTGTCGTTGGGCCAATTGGACCAGTAGGTCCTCCCGGTCCTTTAGGTCCGCAAGGCGTTGGTGGGCCACCAGGAACTCAAGGGCCACCTGGAACGCAGGGCCCACAAGGTTCTCAGGGAATACAGGGTCCCGTTGGTCCCCCAGGGGAGATTGGGACGCTTGTTGGTGATTTCAGCACTAACACTCCAAACAACTTGCCCCCGTCAGGTTTAATTCCAGCTAATTGGGATAGTACGGGCAATCCACCCTCTCCTGTTCAGATGACTGATGGTCAAGGATTGATCTATACGGTTACTGGACATGTTTGGGTTTATGTTGGAACCACTGTTAATCCAGCAGGCTGGGTCGATGGGGGACTTATTCAGGGACCTCCCGGACCTCAAGGTATTCCTGGTTCTCAAGGACCACCAGGCGCTACGGGACCACAAGGCCCGTCGGGCATTGGAATCTCAGATGCACCTCTGGACGGGGTGACGTACGGTCGGAACATGGGTGGATGGACTGGCGTAATCGATTGCGGAACTTACTGACCCTACATAGGGTATGAAGGGGCTATATAGCCATGCCAAATCAAGTCCAAGTCCTCAAGAGTTCAACTCCTGGAGTTCGTCCCGCAGGTCGATTACCGGGAGAGCTTTATGTAAACTGGGCTGATAACCAGTTGGGAGTTATCAACGCTTCCAATGTCGCTACCGATCTGCTTGCGGTTCGGTTTTATTCTGTTCTGGCAAATTATGTTCCAGGTAACTATACCGTTTATCAAGGTGTTCTTTATTCCTGTATACTTGCTGCGAATCCAGGAGCATTCAATCCCGCAAACTGGGCACAGGTTGGTGGATCAGTTACCATTAGCGATACGCCACCCGCACTTCCCCAAAGCGGTCAGTTGTGGTTTGATAGTGTTGGTGGTCAACTTTATGTTTGGTATGTTGATCCCACTTCATCACAATGGGTGATAGCGGTCAGTTCTCCTGCTGGAATTCCTGATGCTCCGTCTGACGGTACGACTTATGCTCGTAACTCTGGAGCTTGGGTACATCTTGCTCACACCGATATTACTGATTGGACAACGGCTCTTGCCCCGTATGCCCTGATAACTTCTGTTCCACTTGCTTCATCCACAACCCCGCTTATGGATGGAACAGCAGCTATAGGTAATGCAACAACTTGGGCTAGAGCTAACCACGTCCATCCCACCGATACTTCGCGAGCGGCGGCATCAGCGTTAGGTAGTTATTTGCCTTTAGTGGGAGGAACAATAACCGGGTCACTTGGTGTAAATGGTAATTTATCAATACCGGGTGGCCAAATTGTAATGACTGCAGGTCCAGCTGGTGGAGTTAATCCAGTCCTATGGATGAGTGATGGCAGTACAAATCGAACGGTATTATATTTCCAAGTTTCAAGTGGACAAACTACACTCCAAGATCAATACAGTGGTGTAAATATTCAAATGGGTCCATCCAATGTGATGAACCTTAACGCCGCCAATGTTGATTTATCTGGAAGTATTAGTGTTCCTGGCAATGGAACTATATCTGGCACTTTGACTACTAGTTACATCACTGTCAATGGCACGCTTGGTGTTGCCTCTAATGCCAATGTTAATGGTGGTTTTACTTGTGCTGGAGTTATTGGAGTTGGCAGCGGTGGTGGGCAACTTTACTGGGACGGTGGAAGTTATTGCTATCACACCTGCCCTCCTTATAGTTCCAACATAGGTGTTGGTGCCAATATTAGCCTTAGTCCCCAAAGTGGGGCTAATATGCTTCTTCAAGTTGGACATGGTTATCAAGCAGGGGGCGGTTCATGGGTTGCACTGTCCGATGAGCGCATTAAAACGGTTGATAGTGATTACACGATTGGACTTGAAGAAGTTCTTCAACTTCGACCAGTGAATTACACCTATAAGGGTAACGATACGCCAACTGCGGATAAGAGCGCGCTTCGAGTTGAGGATATCGATCCAGAAAATCCCAATGCGCCGATCCCTGCAGACAAGCTAGTGACAGAAGCGCCTTATCCAACCTCAATGCATTATCATTATGCCAAAGAGAAACGACCTTTTGTTGGTTTAGTCGCACAGGAAGTTGAGAAAGTCTTTCCTGGAATGGTTCGAGAGAAAGATGGTTTTATTGATGGTGAAGCAGTCACCGATATGCGTCATTTGGATACAACTCCATTAATCTTCGCCCTTATTAATTCGGTTAAAACGTTAACGGCGCGTATTACCCAGTTGGAGGCAGCGCGATGATTGACTTTCCTCCTAACCCAACTACCGGCCAAATCTTCTCTGCTGCAGGTGCTACATGGAAGTGGGACGGTACGAAATGGATATATGGTGGTAGCAGTGGTAGTGGTGGCGCTTCGATAACGGTCAGCGACACTCCCCCAGTTAACCCCACGCAAGGGGCTTTATGGTGGAATAGTGCTCAGGGTCAACTTTATCTTTGGTATGTTGATCCCAACACAGCACAATGGGTTGCTGTCACGAACCAGATGGGGGGAGCTTATTTGCCCCTGACTGGTGGAATAATGTCAGGGCCAATGTCCCTGTCTGCTGATCCTACATTAGCATTGCAACCTGTTACCTTACAATATTTCAACAAATATCCAATGATTGGAGATAACCGCCTCATTAATGGATCTATGAGTGTTGACCAACGCAATAACGGTGGATCAGTAGCACTCGGACCTAGTGTTAATTATGTTATTGATAGATGGAATACTTGGTCTTCAACAGCAGGTAAGGCTACAGCGGGACGTGCGCTTAGTGCTGCATCCGATTTGGCAGCAACTGGTTTTGGGTATTGTTTTAGATATACTTCCCTAGCAGCTTACACGATTCCAGCTACCGAAACTTATGGTTTTGGTCAACCCATCGAAGCTGACTTAATTTCCGATTTTGCTTTCGGCACACCAGGAGCAAAGCCAGTTACTCTATCTTTCTGGGTTTATTCAAATCCTGTAGTTGGTACATTTAGTGGTGTGATACAGAGCTATGCCACGCCATATCGTTCTTATCCATTTACTTTTTCAGTCCCAGTTGCACAAACATGGACAAAGATCAGTGTCACTATTCCAGGAGATACTGGTGGTTCAGCAGTGTGGCCAGTAAATGGTACTGCTGGTGCCATGTATGTTATCTTTGATATGGGTTCTGGAACAAGTCAGCGTGGTCCTGCAGGTGCATGGGCTAGTGCGACTTACAACGGTGCAACTGGAGCGGCCACTGTATTCTCAGCTCCAAATAATTTATTTATTACCGGCGTCAAGTTGGAAGTTGGCAATGTAGCCACTCCATTTAATCAACAAACTTTGTCCAAGATTATGTCAGATTGCCAACGATATTACACATCCATAAGCCAAGCTTTGATAGCTTATTTAACTACAGGTCCGGCTGGATCTGTTCTAGGTAATTCAATGTTTTTTCCTACCCGTATGCGCGCTGTTCCAACAGTCGGACTTGGAGCACCTGCTTATACTAATGCCTCTGCACTTACTGTGAATGCCGCTATGCAGGATAGCATTCGGTTATCAATGAACGTCACGGCAGCAGGTAATGCATGGGCTGCCGCAATTCCGCTTCAACTCAATGCGGAGCTTTAAGCTATGATTGACTTCCCCGCTAATCCAACTACCAACCAAATCTTCACCGCTGGGGGAGTGCAATGGCTTTGGGACGGGACTAAATGGGTCGCCAATGGTGTGGGTTCTGGCTATGTGCCCCTGAGCGGCGGTACAATGACAGGACCGCTGATCCTAAATGCTGATCCCACAGTTGCGCTAGGGGCGGCAACGAAGCAACAGGTTGATGCCCGTCAACCCAATTTTAATCGCCTAATTAATGGTGACATGCGAATTGACCAAAGAAATGCTGGCGCTGCTGTAACCCCTACTACAGGGACAGTGACTTATATTATAGACCGTTGGGCTTATAATTCAACTCAGGGCAGTAAATTTACCATTGGTCGTAATGGTGGTGGTCAAGGAATAGTTGGTCCTGCCGACTTTCCTTATAGTCTTGGTGCTCTGTCAGATTCGGCTTATGTAGCGTTGGCTAGTGATGTTTTTCAACTCTTCCAAGCCATTGAAGCCGATATGGTATCTGATTTTGATTGGGGTACTCCTAATGCTAAGGCTGTAACCTTATCATTTTGGGTTAATTCCACTATAGCAGGAACATTTAGTGGTTGCATAATTAATTATGCCAGTAATCGATCTTTTCCGTTTTCTTATAGTATTCCAACAGCAAACACATGGATAAAGATCACAGTTCCTATTTTTGGTGATCCTAATGGCACTTGGGTAATGTATGGCAATGGTGGATCATTGTATGTTCGATTTGATCTTGGTTCTGGAGCAACTTATCGCACTACAGCTGGAGCATGGGTAAATGGTAATTATACAGGTGTGACTGGCACCGGTAGTTGGGTTAGTACCAATGGTGCAGGTGTTTATATTACCGGTGTAAAATTGGAGACTGGTTCTGTTGCTTCACCATTTGACCGGCAATCATTGGCCAAGAGCATGGCTGATTGCCAACGGTACTATCAGGTTCTTCTTAGTATGTTATTTGGCTCATGGCAAGCTGCGAGTACGGCTTTTTATAGTGGATATTCTTATAATACTGTAATGCGAGCAGCGCCAACTGGCGTTTTTTCTAATTTTGGCTATGCAAACGCATCAGCATTGGGGGCCAATGCCGCTACGACAAATATTGTCCAATTAACTGCAATTGCAACAGCCGCTGGATATGCATGGGCTAGTGGAAACGTTGCACTAAGCGCGGAGCTATGAAACATGACCTACACACAAGTTTGGGATTCCGTAAACAACAAGCCCCACGAAAGTATGATCCAACGTGACGAGGATCAAGCGTTCATTCCCTTTGATCCTGCAAATATGGATTATCAAGCCTACCTCAAATGGCTTGATGAGGGTAATCAACCCGCCGCTGCCAAGCAGCCTGCGTCTACCAGGGAGGAGTAATATGACCGAACTTACACCCCATTTCACATTGGAAGAATTCACCGATAGCCAGACGGCGGCACGTAAGGGCATCCCTAACGTGCCCCCAATCGGCAGTCCAGAGCGTGCGAACCTCATGCGCACTGCTGAGGTGATGGAGCAAGTTC
>Ga0209275_10000012_pt1 | contig 54451 bp, 82 predicted proteins | sample HubBroMetageREF2_FD_188344 | JGI IMG/M metagenome (GOLD analysis project Ga0209275, IMG submission 188344) | Reference soil microbial communities from the Hubbard Brook experimental Forest, New Hampshire, USA - Hubbard Brook CCASE Soil... | ecosystem: Environmental > Terrestrial > Soil >... | reverse complement strand
CTTGACTTGGGCATCTGGATTTGCGAGTATCGTGGCCTGCGGGTAGGTAGGTTCTCCGGTTGAAAGGCGAGGGCGGGTGGGTAGCGAGTGGACCAACGTGGAGGGTGGACGGTTTGCCAGCACCCTTCGGCGGGTCGGACAAGGCTTAGGCCGCCCTCGTTTTTAAGCTTTCCAAGCGATATAGCCCAAAAGCAAAAGTTCGAGGATCATAGCGACCAGCATCGCTGCTCTGTACCACTTATCGATTAGAGTTTGCTTGTCAGCCATGTCAGTAGGAGGAGTATCCCCGCGCTTACCAGTGTCACCCATGCCGGTTGTTGCCTCCCGGTACCCCGCATCACTCGTCCAGTAGGGGAAAGTCGGTTCCGTTAGAAGTGAAAAAGTCACAGACTCCGGTCGAGGATACCCCGTCTTTGTCGGTCTCTTCATCTCGGAATATTTCGCAGGTGTGGAACTTGTCGATGACCCGCTCGAAAAAGTGCTGACAATATCGGCATTGTTCTTTGCCATCGGCTTCCCGGTAATTGACCTCTTCGGCGTCGAACTTAACGGGACGCGATTCGATCAATCTTTCGTAGAAATTCTTGCTCACCGTTGCCATTGATTAACCTCGTGAATACCGGAGACGGAGTAAAAACGTGATCGATAATCGCTTCTCCGTAATGGCCAAGTACTGCATTGATCGATGCTTCGATATGTGGACCTAGTTCGATACTCGCTTCTCCGTAATGGCCAAGTACTGCATTGATCGATGCTTCGATATGTGGACCTAGTTCGATACTCGCATACTCACCAGTGTAGATTTCCGGAGGTGGAGGAGTCCAAATCTTGCTCCGGCCCATATCGAAAATCTTCCGGTTGGGATCAAACACAAACGGAGCGGCGGTCAGAAACGCCATGAACCTTCGTCGAGAGAGTTCCATCTATTGAACCTCGGTGGGCGGCATCTCAATATCGGACGGTCTAGCCCGAGCCTTTGCTTCGAGAGCGGCAATCTCTTCTTCGGTTAGTTCCGGAACCGGAACAGCCGGTGCTCCGAACTTTCGGCCACACTTCCCGCAAAATCTATCGGATTTATCTCCGATTTGTCCACATTCGCATTTCTGTGGAACGACCAGTTTTTCCCCGTCCGACCGGCAAAAGGAATCCCCGCTCCTTGGTTTCGTTGGGCATATCGGGCAAATTAGCTCGTTCGATGAACCATTCCGTACCGGCTGGGTTGCACGCATAAGTTGCTGGACTTCTTTTCTACACAAGCAGCGGCATTGTGGATCGCGGCATTCCGCATGTTGGCCGCTAACACAAGACTCACAAAATCCCGGCAGGTTCGTTCTCCTTCCGGCCCCAGCGTTTCATGGCAGCGTGTCGAGCTTTGAGCCGATTCGCAGCAGACTTTGCCGGACTCGATACCCGGCCCCCTTTAGCACCCCGGCAAGAAAGGCATGGAAAGGGCCGATTATGCAATTCGCAAATTCCGTTACTAGTTGTACCCCTCATGCCCAAGCACGATACACGAAACATTTGACAGAGTCAATGCCCAAGCGTATGGTGCTCTCGATGGCCACCTTGCCGACCTGTGGAAATTTCCTAGCTGGAACGTGCGAACGATCTGATGTCTACGTCTCGAAGGAGACGGACACTGCTTTTGTGATTGCCTGCCGGACGTGCGCCTCGGTGAACGTGTGGCCGAAAGACAAAAACGAATCTGCCGGGAAATACGAAGCATACCTTCGCCATCAAGCCGCCCGAGAAGCGCAGTACCAGTACGATTCAAGCCGACCAGCGTACTCGTTTCTGACCAGTGGAGATAAGACATGATGACCGCCGAGGCCCGAGCCTTGCAATCCGCGAAGATGAAGGAAGCATGGATTAAGCGCAAGGCTCTAAAGCAGGAAGTTCCCGCCGATCCGGGGATTCGGGAGGCGATGGCAAAGGTTCCGATGAATGCGGTAACACCAGCGGCATTGCCGACACCTACTCCACCTCCCCCGGAATCCGACACGCTCGATCAGAGCCACATCATCATCGAAGTCGATTGGGACCATCTCCCGATGTCCGAAGCGCAGCAGTTTTACGCTCACCTGAAAGAGAACTTCGAGCGGGCCGGTAAAATCCTGAATGCCCGGTCGATGGAACGAACTTCCGGATATACCTGCTTCATGTGTCACAAACACTTCCAAGGGAATCCCGGTTTCACCGACCACAGCTACATCGATCCCGCAACTGGCCTATCCCCCCGAGTGGATTGCTGTGGCGAACTCTGTGTGATCAACTATAATTCCTTCCGAATCAACGAACGGCACCAACGGCAACTCGCCCAAGCTGCCGCCCAACGAAATGGCTAAACATAACGATCCGGTCTGGATGGATCGCTCCCGCCAGTTACTCGCTCGCCTGCCGATTAAATCAAGGGAACATAATCAGATGACGCCTTTCAGCTTCTTTCCGAGTCAGGAAAGAAGATTCCAAAGGATGCGGGAGCAATGGCGTCGAGAAGGGCACATTCGGATCATTGATCTGAAGAGTCGGCGTGTGGGATTTTCGAGTCAGACCGAAGGAATTTTTTGGTGCAGGGGACTGGGATTCTCCAATATGAACATGAAGATCGTCGCCCATCTTACGACGAGCGCCGAGGAACTGTTTCGTGTTCCAGGCGATCTATCCAGAGGATTCCCAAACTTCCCGCTCGAAGACATCCAGCAAAAGAAAATCTATTTCCGGCATCCGAGTGGAGATAGCCATTTGACGGTTGCGACCGCTGGCACTCCATCGGCGGGGCGCGGGGGAACGCTCTCCGCGCTTCATCTTTCTGAAGCAGCTTCCTATCCGGATGACGAAATTTTCACGGCCATGATTTCGTCCGTGTCGAAGGGTCCAGGAAGCATGATTATCATTGAATCGACGGCCAATGGCCGGGAAGGTCCGGGGGCGGCGTTTGCCGAATACTGGGATGAAGCGGTAGCGGGTCGAAATGGGTACATCCCCAACTTCGCATCGTGGCTCGAAGACCCGGCCTTCATTCGTCCGGAAGAAGAGGCGGAAGACGCTCCTCGGGACGACCTCGAAAAAGAGTTGATGAAGGCTCCATTCAATGCGACTCGGGAGCAAATCGCATGGATGCGTCGAACGAAAGCCGATGACTGCCGGAACATCGAGTCAAAATTCCTGCAAGACTTTCCGCACACGCCCTCGGTAGCCTTTCAAGTATCGGGATACCCGGCTTTCCCGAGGGAGGAGCTTGCGTATGCGGAAAGCACGGTCAAACCACCGATCTGTCGAGGGTCTTTTCAGCGTATGGCTGGGAGTTCGGCTTTTAAGTTCATCGAGGACGATAACGGTCCTGTCCATATGTGGAAGAAGCCCGTCAACGAAAAAAATCGTCCAGATGGATTGCATTACTACATCGGAGCGGATGCTGCGCTTGGAACTGAAGAGGGTGATTTCTGCGCTTACGCGTGTATTTGTGGAGAGACCGGCGAACTCGCTTGCCGTTTTGCTGAACGAATTGCCCCCGAAGTCCTGGCGAATCAACTCGATATGTGCGGACAGTACTACAATCGAGCAATGGTAAATCCGGAATTGACAGGGAATCTCGGGAGGTGGGCGCTTGTCAAGCTACGCGACGTATACCGATACCCGAACATCTACACTTGGAAAGGGCGAGACGACCGGAAAAAGGGTAAGAGCCGTAGTATTGCCCTTGGCTTCGAAATGACGCAGGCGACACGCCGATTAATCGTGGATGCGGCTCGAAGCGGCATTCGCATGGGGCTAAAGGCTGAACCCGGAGCACTCGTCATCAATGATCGAGCGTTGATGGACCAACTCGGGATGATGACGGTGAAGGAATGGCGGTGGGACATTCTTCGGGGGCACGACGATATTGCCGTAGCCTGGATGATTGCGGCTTTAACCCGTGAGCAGTATCCTCCCCCTCGAATGAAGTACGCACCAAAAAACTTAATGGACCCACAGAATCCAAAGGAAATATTGGCTGGATTGCCGCTCAAGGAAGAGATTGGACCGATGATCCAGCGAGAAATGAGACAATTTATGAATCAAGCCAAAACGCCTGCTCCGGGTAGTCGCGTACGGTGGAGCACAAGGGCACGACTGGCGGGAATATGAGCGCCTACAACCGTGGGGAATTGAGTCTAGAGGCGTATTTGGTCCGTATTCTGGCCGCTCTATGTCGGCAAAATGGAGGGGAACTTCGGATCAAAGGGGAACTCGTCGATGCGATCAATGAGCCGACCACGCTCCTGAAGGACTGGGATTCAAAAACTCAGGAACTCGTCCTTCGCACCCACATGGGCAGTTTTGGGGAAGTTTTCCGTGTTGTGCCGGAGAAGCAGCCGACCAAAGAAGTGATTGCCGCCGATCCGATCAAGAAGTCCGAAGACCTGCCCCTTTTTACACAGAAGGGGTCCACACTTGATGACGAAAAGCTAAAAAAGCTAGAAACGGACTTGACTCGAAGACGTGTCGCAGCAATGATAACCGAAGATTTGAAGCGGCGTCGGGGCCAGCCGGAGGCATGAAATGGAACAAGTTGTATTACGGACGATGCTTCTGACTTTCCATCCCGACACGCTCGAATTGGACATCGATGCTCCGGATATGACCCTCGATTTTGGCATTGCCCTTCTCCAGCGGGCCAAGCACCTCCTCGAATTCCAGGAAAAACTTCTTTTAGCGAAACTGGTTCGAGAGCAGGATGTAGCAAATGAGATTCGGACGAATGATGTGATACGGAAGCTGAAACTCCAATGAGTGAAGATACGCCCAAAACGATCTTCGACCAAATCTGGAAGCAGTTCGCCGCTGACCGGAAAGATGGTAGGGCTGCCGCTGCCGTGAAATTGCAACGGGCGCTTGCCGAACACGCTTCCGATCTCGTTCCATCCTACGCGACGGCGAAGGAATTCATGTCGATGGTATTCGATTGCGAGCAGTTCACGAAAGAAGACAAGCAGGGGGATACCGGCGATCCGTTGACGAATATCAGCGATTGGATCAGCGGAAAGAAAGACTTCTCCCGAATCTCGATGATTAAGGAGCGGACGCACTGATGCAGCCACAGTGTCCGTACTGCCAGCGTCCAATGCAACTGAACACGGCGTCAAGCACCGAAACGCAGCGGCAGTTTATTTGCGGATGCCGGGGATTCGTGTACTACGTGAACGTCCCAAATTGGAAGCCTCGCTCGAATTGAGAGGGAAACGTCATGGAGCGTAGAAAGCTACTCCAAGCACTGACCGCGCTACCGGCGATGGTGATAGCAGGTAAAGATGGCAACCCGGTCGGAGTGAAGTATGAGACCACACCGGATAAGCGATACGTCGTATTCCTGAATGCACGAATGGTAGATGTAACGGATTTTTGCGCTCCACCTTCTGAATCATGCCCTGCCGCACATACACTTCCTCCGGGAACTGTTGTCCATTGTGTCTATGTGAGTAAAGATGAATCAATGGACGAAATCATCCGTATCTACGAGGTCGGATAGTGTCCGTCACCTACGTCCAAGCGCCATTCATCGTCACCGAGGAGAAGAAAACTGTCGCTTTTACCGGAGATAAGAAAATATCGAAGCAACTCGATGAATTGCAGCGCATGTCGAAAAACGAACGGGAAAATAAGCAGGGAAGCAACCACTCCGATGAAATGCGGCAGTACTACAACCTGAATTACTATCCATCGGTATCGACTCCCGCTTTCCGTCCCCGTGTCATTCTTCCCGAAGCGCAATTCCTGATGTGCTGTGAAGCGACCGAGCTAACGAACGATACGCCCAAAGTTTACATCAGCGTGAATGGGAAGGCCGACGAGCAACGGGAGAAGGCATTCAACGCAGCATGGCGTCTCGGGATGTTCAATAACCGGCTCTTTGACGGTGTTTTCTGGTCGCAATTCGTCAATCCATCCTTCATGCAGGTTGGCTGGAATCCCGACGCTCGAAACGGGAAGGGAATGGTTTGGATCGCTGCCGACGATCCCGACACTATTTTCCCCGATCCGCACGCCAAGGATGACAAAACTTGGTCTTATGTCGTGAAGGAAAAGTACCTGTATGTCGATGAAATTAGGCGTATTTTCCCGGAAAAGGGGAAGTACGTCAAGATCGGCGGAGGGTACGACGATTACGAAGAGAATGAGATGGAAGGCTCCCATTTCGATCTTGGAATGGAACTTCCTCCTGGACCGCTTCGGATCGATGCCCCTCAAGGTTTCGAACATCAAAGGAACGGCCCTCGGGTACGCATCCGGTACGTATGGGTCAAGGATTATGCTCGGGATCGGGTGAAAGAGATCGCGGGACGAGAGGCCGGAGAAGGTTTCGAACTAGTAGTCCAGCCACGATTTAAGTGGAGGTATCCGAACGGTCGATTCATCGTCGAGTGCAATGGGATTATTCTGGCTGATGGACCGAATTTCATGCCCCGATTGCCGGAGGATGATTTCGGTACTTTCCCGTTTATCGGCTTGTGGTCCATGCCGCACCTCGATTCGATGTACGGACCTCCCCCGATTCGGTACGTGAAGTCTCCACAGGACATTGCCGAGCGAATGTATACCCAGCTTATCGAGAACATGATCCGAACGAACAATGTGCAGTGCTGGATTCCTCGGGATGCGAATATCGACATCGATGCTTACGGCGGGTTGCCAGGAGAAGTGCAGGTTTACGACGGCGACAAGCCTCCGACCATGAGTTCGCCGCCACAGATTCCGCAGCATATGACACAGATACCGGAACTATTGCTGCAAAAAGTGGCGCGGTATTCGGGGACAACCCCTGAACGGCAGGGGCAGGCGGGTGGGGGAAACATTTCACCGGAACTGTTTGACGCTGCTGTATTTCAGGGTCAGACATTCGTTCGGATGAAAGCCCGCCTTCTTGCCGAATCGTATCAGCGGTTAGCACGACTCGTTTTTTACACAATGGCCCGGTTCAAGCGGAACGAAGATATGCTGATGCCCGAGCGCCGGAAGCAGAAATCATGTTCATGGTTGCCACTTCCCGATGGGGCGGAATGCGATCTCGAACTCGATTCAGTTTCATTACAGGCAGTTTCAAGCTCGATGATGAAGAATCTCGTTCTTTCGCTCTCGAAGACGGGCGCGTTGCCGCCGAAGTTTATCTTCGAGACGATGGGTTTCCCGCAAGCCGACCAATTGGCAGAAGATGCGCAAAATGCACAAGCATTAGCCGCGATTTCGAAATTGCGCCGTCCCCGGTAGCCATGAACGCAGAAGAAAAACGCGCTAAACATACAGCTTATATGCGCGAATGGTATAAGCGTAAGCCGGGTTATAAATCTTCCGCTGATAGAAAATATCGTGAAAAATACAGAGAGAAGCTCAATGAATACGACAGAAAAAGGAGTCAATTTGATGCCGTGCGAATAGCAAACAGAAAAAGGTATAACGATACATATTTAGAGCTTCGCAAGGTGCCGGGTCCTGTCCGAGAAAAACATCTAGCCTATTGCAAATCGTACTACGAGAAAAATAAGGATTATTACCGCCAGAAAGAGAAGGCTAGGAGGGCCAGATATACAGAACAGCAATGGCATGCATTGCAGAGGCGGTACGGCCTAAAACATAGGCACAAACTGACTCCCGAACAGCGAGACGAAATGCTTCTGGCTCAAGGGGGTGTGTGCGCCATTTGTGGAGGTCCACCAACTGGACGGCAAAAGCGTTTTCATGTTGACCATGACCACAATACCGGCGTTCGTCGCGGACTCTTATGTTCGGCTTGCAATTTTGCAATGGCGCGGGTAGATCATTGCCCTGGCTGGTTACTAGCTGCTGCAAAATATCGACTGCGAGGCAAGCGGTGAACCAGCAAGGTCAATGGGTTCGAGTCGGCGATGCTGCGAGATATTACCAGACCACGACGCAGACTATTCGAAATTGGTGCAAAATAGGGCTGCTTGTACGTGTCGGCTGCCGAGTAATGCGTGATCCAAAGGGTCGATGGCGCATTCAACTCCCCGAAAGAATAAACTAAAAAATGCAAAATAGGCAAAGCGCAAGATTGACGTATCCGTGTGTCTACCCGCACTCTGTTTCGCGTGCAACATAAGTTCGAATTAATTCATCTCAGCGAGCACACGCATCCAGGGTATCTCACTCCGATCTATCTCGTTCAATTTGCCATCGATGGTCAAGTAGCTCCTCCTTTTTGGTCAACGAAGGCTGATCGTGTGCAAAGCGGAGAAGATGCATGGTTCGATGGGTTGAAATTGCAAGCCGAAGGCGCTCTTGCCGAATGTGGCCCTTCGAAGGCTTTGACGAACTAGGAGATTCATTTTATGGCGCGAGGACGTAAAGCACGCGGCTCCATGAATACAAAAATGGCCGGACGGCACCCTGGAAGCAGGAAGGCTGGACGGTACTAATTTTTGTAAATCTATCCGGGGGTCTCTCCGCATTTCGCGGATGCCCGGAAAACGAGAGGAGACACCAATATGGCTCGACGTAGGGGTCGGCACTCGAAGCGTAAGTAGTTGCGCTGAGAGAACAGAAGCGTGGAAGGCACTGCTGGAGGCGGGACACTGGCCGGTTCCCTTTGTCCCGCCTTTCGCACGGAGGAAGAAATGGGCACTGAACATAATGGTCGAAACGACCAAATCGATGTTGAGCAGATCGACCGAAACATTCTGACAACCGAAGACTCGACGCTAGAATCGCCATGGAACGAAGAGGTTATGTCAGGCGACGCAGATTGGGGACCGCAACTTTTCAACCAAATGCCAGAGGATCGAGTCGGTTTTATGACTAATGGTAGGAATCGGAGGGACCGGCGATAGTGCGATGTTCAATGCCATGACAAGTCGAACAGAGCCAAATTACATCGAGCGGGGAATTGTATCCTCGGTGATGATGGCCGTGTGGTTTGCATTCCTTCAGACATTTCGAGCATTGATTAGGACGCACTACCAATCCTTTTCGGATGGCATCGAAAAGAGCCTTGCGAGCCTTTCTCTTCTCTGGATAGTAAATTGGTTTATTCCTGTCAATTTCACGCGCCTTTTCTGGGTTCTTAAGTCGCCATTCTCGGGAGCATTCTCTCAGATAATCGGCATGATCGATGTAATAGCGGTGCTGATATCCCTCCGCATTCTGTGTGTATTGTTTGAGTTTTTCCGGGTGTTCGCTACGCCATTGTATTTGCCATTGGCGGCATTTTTCTCGGTTTTTGGAGCGCCATTCCCGGAGGTATTCAGCTTTTGAGTTGGGCATGAGGGATTCTACAGCAAAAGGAAGGAAACACAATGGCCAAGGGAAACCACTTTGACATCTATGATACGCCCTACGAGACGCAACCTCCGAAGGGTTCTGCGGAAGGCACTATCGACTACGGTGGTGTAGCCGAGGTTGCGGATGATGCTCGCACCGATCCCTTGGGCGTGTTGCCCAAGGATGCGAAGCCGCGAAACATCGGGCCTAGCTCGAAGGAGTAATGTGAGTGGCTTCTCCTCCAAATCCGCTAGGCGGTGGTGCCCCTCCGGGTGGAGGGATGCTCTCGACCATCCTCGGGGCGCTATCGAATCGAGCCTCGACGAATCCAGGGCAGGATTTGTCTCAACAGTCGGCGGCATTACAAGGTGCCGACCCTTCGATGGTTTTGCGTCAACTCGAACAGGTCAATCAGGTGCTCGGGGTATTGTTCGTCAAGACGTTCCAAAGTCTGCCGAACATGGCGAATCAGATCAGCGCCACGATGAAGGCGCTATCCAGAGCGATTAAGGAAGGGCAACAGGCCAGTAATGTAACCGAGGCGGTCAGCAAGAACGAGGAAGGATCGAGTCAGCCGCCGATCAATTTCAGTGCAGTGAGTCAAGGGCAGGTTCCTGGTGCCGACCAGGGTGCGACAACTTAAAAGGAGAAAACTGATTTTATGGATGACATCAAGAAGTTCCTCGAAGACAAGCAGAACCATCCCGACAATACCCCTGTACGGATTGGGGATACCGAGATTCCACTAGGTTCGCTTCGGCAATTGAATGCTTCGGAGCGACAGACACTTTCGGAAAGACTCAAGGGGATCGAAACTAAGGAAACGGAGCTTAATCAGCGGCAGGCGCAGGTTGTCGATCTCGCGCAGAAGGCGCAGCAGGCGTATAACGCCGCCGAAGAAGCCAGAAAAGTGGCGACGACGCGGCAGGCCGATCCTGGAAGCGATCCGTTCAACGATCCGTGGCTTCAACCAGTTAAAACGGCGCTATCGGAGCGGGACAAGAAGCTCGAAGAGTTCTCGAATATGGTCAAGGGCCTGCAATCGACTATCGGGCAGGCCGCTACGATTTGGGCACAGGATCGATGGGACCGGGAGTACGACTCGCTCAATTTTGGGAAGCGCGAAAAGAAGCCCACTCGGGATGAACTCCTGAAGTTTGCCCAAGAGCAGAAGCTTGTGGATCGGCACGGAATGCCATCGGTTCGAGAAGCATGGAACAAGATGTCGGAGGCGGATCGGCTAGAGGAAGCCCGGAAGGAAGCCATTGAAAAGGGTCGGGAAGAGGGCCGAATGGAAGCGATGGCCGCTCGTGTGACGGCTCCCGGCGTATCTGGAATGGGGCAAGCGCCGATGGGTAAGGAAAAGCCGATCACTCCGAATACCGACATTCTCGGAGATTTGTACGGGGACGCAATTAAGGACCCCGAACTTAGGGCACTGATCGAACAGTCTGGTGTCGTGTAGACAAAAGGAGCCTTAAATGGCGTTTACAGTCGGAACTGGCGTTAATCAACCCAGCGCGTTGCTGGTCAACACGCTTCAGTCGATCTCGCAGAAGATGATTTATCCGAAGGTTGCGGACCTCGTGTTCCAACCATCGCCGACATTCTCTTTCTTGAACCAGTATGCCAAGAAATACAATGCCGGAGCCGAAATCGTCTATCCCCTCCTCACGACCAAGATTACGACTCGCGGCTCCTACTGGGGCGACCAGCTTTTGCCGACCTCGGCAATAGACGCGATTCAACCGGCTGACCAAGTGTGGCGTGGCTATTTCCAAGCAACCACACTGCCGGTCATGGACATCGTGATCGGGCGCGGCGGGCCGGTAGGTCTCGATCTCGTGAAGACCTATGTACAGGCTGCCGCTGGTTCGATGCTCGACATGCTAGCCGAAGCGGTAGCCGGTAACGCGCCATTTAACTCAGCGACCGACCTCGATTCGATCAATGCCTGGGTGCTACAAACCACGAATACGATTGCCGGGATCAACCGCACGACGAGCACGTTCTGGCAGCCACAGCCGAATCAGCCCATCTCCGGCCACTTGACCCCGATCAAGTTGCTTCCGGCCTACTTCCTGACGACCTATGGTTACGACGAGCCGAACCTGCTCATCCTGAACAACACGGATTTTGCGAACTTCGAAGGGCAATTCACGCAAAACTCGAACGCAGCGGCTTCGACAACCATCATCCGCGCTACCGACAACTATGCGGATACGGCCCCAATCCAGACTTCGTTCCGGTATCACATGCGGTTCAAGAATGCCGTTGTGCTTGCGGATCAGCACTTCCCGGCAGGGACGGGATACCTGTTGAACACTAAGTACATATGGATGGTGTATAACATGGGTTCATATTTCAGAATGACCCCTTGGATAATGCCGTCCAATCAGGATGTTATCACATCGCGCATTCATCTGATTTGCCAACTCGGATGTAATAGGCCGATTGGTCAAGTGGCGTTGACGTTACTATCGTAACGCGACGGGGTTGTTGGTAAAATGCAATGATGGAACCAACACAGATCGACTGGGCACGGCTCGCGGCTTTCATCGACGGCGAAGGGACGATTGTGATTAAGCCATATTTAGTGAAATATACACAATTGTTCGTTCGTATTGCCAATACTGATCCCCGCCTTCCCTTGTGGTGCAGGAAATGTTTTGATCACGGGAAGGTATATGCCAGCGACAGTCAATCCAGGAAATTTCCTGGCCGCATGAGGGTGTATACATGGATTGTTCAGTCAAAAAAGGCAGAATTAATTCTCCGTGGATGCCTGCCGTATTTCATCCTAAAGAAGGAGCAGGCGGAGATTGCGCTGGCGTATCGAGAAACATTCAATCACATTAAGGGTAATACGCCATTGCAGGAACTTACTCCAGCTAGGTACGCTCTCAGGGAGCATTATAGGCAGGAACTGAGCCGTATAAAGAAAGAGCTTCCGCAACATGCGTTCGTGGGCGCACCAGAGCCGCCGAATCCGAAGGAAACGATTCAGTAACACGAGGAGAGCAGAATGGCGATCAACATTTCGGTACAGCGCGTATTCCCCGGATTTGGGGCTACCAGCCTTCAATCGATTCAGATTGCGGCGGGGATCGCGGTCACTTCGGGGACGACCTATTTTGTTCCCGGAACGAGCCTGAACAGCGTGGCGGGGCTACTTGTCCCGACGATCACTTGTGGCCGTGTCCGGGTGAAGATTTACAACGGCACCGGCACGACTCCGACGCTGACGAAGCTGCAAGTCCAGGCTTTCGATAACACGAATACCGTTGTGATCGCCGACTGGAATCCGTCCACTGCCGCGACGCTCTCCTCGACGAGTTGGTTCGATAGCTATGCCGATTTCGTTGTCGATACGGCTCCATCGACGATTTCTGGTGGAGCGGTTGGTTGGTTGATCGGCAGCGCGAGCGCCGTAACCGGCAATGGCGGCATTACGTCCCTAAAGGTTATTCCGACGCTCGGTGGAACTGGGCCGGGCGCAACGATGGACGTGGAAGTGTTCGGCCTGATCTAAAAACAAGTTTCTCCACTGGTCGGCAACGGGCCGGGTCGGGCATCTCCCATGCTCGGTTCTGGCCCGTACCAGTTTTAGGAGCACATGGCTACCACTCCTATTGCGCTATTTACCGGGTCTCTGATCGGGGACGTTCTTATTCAGGCGCGAGAGACCGTTCCGGACATGCCCCCATCCCTCCCTGTCCCGATAGCAGCGGCAGTCGTAACGACTCCTGGTACTGGAACTCTTTCGGCAGGGACTTATTTTGTCGAAGTAACCCAATGGAATCAATGGGGAGAGACGCTTCCATCGACCGAATCTTTGCAACTGACTGTGCTGGCAACGAATGGAATCCAGATCACTTCTGCCCTACAGGTCGGAGCGACGAAGATTCGGGCTTATCTAACTCAGGTGAATGGACCATCGGGAAGCGAATCGCAGTACGTCGAATCGACCACTTCTCCGTTCACGATCCTTGTTAATCCGGTTCTGGCCGGGTCTCCTCCGGTACGTGGAACGGCATGGCTGCCGGACTCGGACGGCGGTTTCATCTCGGCAGGAGCAATTTACCGCTGGCTGAATGCTGGTCTCGAACTCATTGCTCGTGGTACGGGAGGGTTTCAGGACTATTCAGCGGTGGGATCGACGATCAATCAACCGCTCTACCAGATTCCGGGGACGTGGAACGCGATCACGTCGATCTGGTATGACGGCTACTGGATGCAGGGCGGCGATCCAGGCTATTTCTGGCGGCGCAACTCGATTACGAGCCAAGTTCTATCGAGCGCCCACGTATCGATCAGTTACGGGAAGACGGTTCTCGAAGTCTATCCGCAACCGACTCGAACTTCGATTGTGACGACGCTCTCGGCACCCATGCTTGCGACCGACACGACGGCGGCGCTTACAAACTCTAGTTTCACGCTGCCATTCGGATTCGTCTCGGTCGGTTCCGAGATTATGGCCTACGCGACGATTACCGCTGGCAGCCTGACCGGACTCATTCGCGGCATCGGTGGAACGACTGCCATCGCGCACACAACGAGCGAAGCGGTCATTGAATGCAATATCGCTTGGATGGGGAAACGGCAATCGAATCAGACCTACACTCCTGGGCAATCGACGTTAACGCTTCCTGTGACAAACGGATGGGACCAGCTTCTCGTCCAGTATATTGCCGGTCGAGCGAAGATCGTCGAGCATGACATGCAGTCGATGCAGGCATTCAATTCGGACATGGAAAAATCGATCAAGGGATGGGCACAGACAACGAATACGGTGGTGCGCCGGAGGCAGGTGGGCGGCAATAACAGCCCGGTTGTGTACTACGGCGATCAGGCGGGAGGTCTAATCGTTCCCTAATGGCATACGCCGCGCAGTCCCAAGGACCTTGGCTCAAGGGGCTATTTGCCTCGAATCAGCCGCTTACGCAACCGAAGGGATCGTTCCCTCGCGGGTCGAATCTTGTTTTGATGGAGCGTGGCGCTCTGACTCCGTGCGATGGCTCGGGGATTATCAACGCTTTTGGCGGAACTTCTCCCAGCAATCAAGGTAAATTCCTCGATATATTCCTATTCGAGCCTACCGGCGTAACCCCTTATTATCTTGCATTGCAGAGAGCGCCTGCGCATTTGGGGGCACCGGCAGGACTCGTAGCGACTTTGGCCGCAGGAGGAAGCCTGACCTCGGGGACGACGTACTACTATGTTGTGACTTCAATCGATGGGACGGGCGGGGAATCGGTAGCTTCGAGCGAGGTAAGTGCGACACCTTCGGCTGGCAATCTATCGGTCAAACTGACTTGGAATACGGTTCCGAATGCCTTTGGATACAATATTTACCGCTCAACCTCTCCGGGAGCGGAAATCAAACTCGTTGCTGCTGGTCTGCCTGTCCTTCAACCGTCCACGGCAACCACAACCTTCACGGATACAGGCATTGTTTCGTTTACGACATTGACCTTCACGAACGTCTCGGCGGTAGGATCGACGAGCGGCGGGCAGAACTACATTCAGTTCACGCTTGCGGGATCGCAGACGTTTCCTTCTGGATCGATTATCGGATTGCCGCTCACAGCCACACTCTTTGTGCCGACTGGATTCAATGGTAGTTGGACAGTTTTCAGTCAGCCCGCACCTAATTCCGTCATCGTGCAGGGTGGTCCGGGTTCCGGCTCAACGGCTGGATCGAACATCTCGATTGGGCCGTTCAATGCCGGATCGGGCAGTAGTTTTACAGGGATCAACGTAGCATGGTCTAATCCTAATAATGTTACCAATGGCGGTGGAGGGAGTTTCGCAATTGCGAATGTCACACCGTCGAATCCAACGACCAATTTTCTTGGCGCAGCTAATTTCAGTGGATTTTCAGCCATTCCGATAGGCGCAGCTATCCTCGGAATCCAGATGGACATACATCGCAAGGTTGCCCCTGCTGGTGCTGGTCTCGTGCAAGATGTTGGAGTTTTTCTAACGAAAGCGGGAGTTATTACTGGGTCGGATCATTCCTCCGGTACGCCGTGGCCGACGACGGCGGCATGGGTGCCGTACGGAGGTCCTACGGACCTTTGGGGCGCGGCGTGGACCGATACAGACATCAAAAACTCTGGATTCGGTGGAGGAACGACGGCGGAATATTTCGGTAGTTTGCTCAAATCAATTAATCCCGCCGTGGACGGCATTCGAATCACTGTTTGGTACTCGTCCGGTACTGGAGGAACGCTCGTATTATCAAATACTTCCGCCGTTTCAAACCCTCCTACGATAGACACGACGACGCAGACAGTGCTCTTCAAAATGCCGAATTCCGGTGGACTGCCGATTCCCTATTCCTTCGCAAATGCCGTGGCTTACTATCCATCTGCCGAGGTTTCTCTTGGGACGCCTCCTTCGGGTGGTTCCGGTGGAAGCGGAACCACTGGCCCTGGTACGCTTACGAATTCGACGAGTTCTACTCCTTCCGGTGGGATTATTGGATTGGTTGGACCGCTTCCCCAATTCAAGCAATTCACGAACCGCGTCATTATTGCTCTCGGAAATGGCTTTCCGATGCAAATTTATTGGGACCCTACAGGAACCGCCGTAAATCCTGCCCCGACCGGAACTATTGCGTCGGTTGTTAAAACGGGCGACCTAGTAACCGTAACGGTTTCGGGGGTCACTCTCAATGCCACAAATCCGAATGCTGTCGCTCCAGACCAATTCTTCCCCGTAGGAGCGAATGTAGTGCTTTCGAATATGTCGGACCCAACGTATAACGGGGCATTCGTAGTGATTTCCGTGCCTTCGGCAACGACTTTCGTAATCCGGAATCCATTGGCTTCGGGTGGTCCATCTACTGGTACATTTACGATCTCAACCACGCCGATTACGCCCGCCGATGAAAACTTCATCCCGGCATATCCGGTATGGACTGCTTCCACAGCTTATGCGGTAGGAGACATCATCGTTCCAGCAACGCAACCGCCGAAACCGATTTACGTAACCGTTCTTCAGGCTGGAACTTCAGGTTCAAGTGAACCGGGATGGAATACCCCGCAACCAACCATCGGTGAGCAGTTCAAAGACAACAACATCATCTGGACGGTGACGGCTCTACTAAACAGCGCTGCACCACCGCCTCCTGGAGCCGGTCACATTGAAATTTATGCGGGATCACTGTGGGTGTTCAATACGTGGCCGATCAATACAGCAAATGGTCTAGATGGACCGACATCTCTTCGAATGTCGAATCTCAATAACCCTTTCGGCTGGAATCCGGTCAATCAAGCATTCCTCGATAAAGACGATGGCGCGGAGGGCATGGGACTCGGGAAGTTTACGATCACGGCGCAAGGTATTCCCCCCGAAGGCTCGTTGATCGCATTCAAGTACCGAGTCCCATATCAATTGATCGGAGTGTTCGGGGCGAATAACTTCGCAATTCAGCCGGTATCGAGCGATATGGGATGTCTCGCTCCCCGTTCGATCCAGTTTATTGCCGGAAACGGCCTCGTACGGTACACCCACCTCGGGATTGCGACTTTCGATGGTTGGCGGGATCAGGTGATCAGTGAGCAGATTCGTCCATTTATCTTTCCGGTGAACGATTTCGACGTTCAGGACATTGTGGTTGCCGATGCAAACTACTTGCCGCTTTCATGGGGAGCACAGACAGCGAACCCGCCCATGTATACATTTGCGATGCCGATTGGAAACAGCGGCGGTCAACTGACCCGAATCATGCTATACGATTTAATTCTGAAGTGTTGGGCGGCTCCGGTTGATTTGCCATTCCCGATTGGGTGCATGGTTCAGGTGCAGCCGGTCACGTCGAATCCGCTCACGATTATTGGCGGGTTTAATGACGGTTGCCTTCAACGCTGGCAGGCGGGCGATGTGCTTTGGTATACGGGCGGGGGCGCTGCCCAAATGGAGGTCGCATGGTCGGTTCGGACATCGACAATGGCCTCGCAGAATTCGAGTCAACGGCTATGGGCACGGAAACTGGTGATTCGAGGGACAGGATCGAATGTCGATACCGACCCGGCTATCGTGATGAACGTGCAAATCCGGCAAAGCGGGATCGTGAAGTCATCGATCAATTACACGGCCTCGAATCAAGGGGATTTCGATATTTTCGCCGACATTGGGCTGACGGGATTGCGGTTCGATGCCGTGATTAGCGGAACAGATCACTTAGAGCTTGACGGGTGGGATTGGGCGGTCGAACCGAGGCCGTTCGGTGTTCCGGTGCAGGCGGTATGAAGATTCGCACACTACGGGAAGACGAAACTTTTCCGCAGCACCTCGGGACGGGATTCGAGTCGATGCCGGTAATGAAGTCCTATTGCTGGATTGCCGAGCATGAAGGCCGAATAGTCGGGATATTGATGGCTGCTCCGTGTCATGGACTTGTGTACATCGTACGTCTCCGGGTCGAGGAAATGGCACCGACTATCACGGCAGCACTTTTGTTCAGGAATTTCATCCGGGATGTGAAGCAGATGGGCTTTGTTGGGTATTTCACTCACGTTGACCCATCGAGAGAGAGTGAACGGTCGATGATTCCGATTTGCCGGAAAGCGAAGGGACTGCAAATAGCGATGATGCAGATTCCGCTTGCCGGTTCAATTCAAGAGGCAGCGAGGTTCTAAATTTATGCCATTTCTAGCGCCACTTGCAGCATTTTTGGCAGCCAATGCAGGTGCAATTGGGGCGGGGGCTTCGATTGCGGGAGCGGGCACGAGTATCGGAGAAGCGATAGCGAATTCAGGTGGTCCACCGAAACCAGGGGCACTTCCTGGTCCCACACCGCCGACTGCGGGTCAACTTCAAACTGAGCGTGGTCTTGTGAGCCAACAGCTTCCGAACGTGATAGGAGCCACTTCGGGACTTGCGAATCCGGAATACGCCTCTTTAATGGCTCAGATTTTAGCTGGAACGCTTGGTCAACCGGGATCAACCGCTGCGGGCAATGCGGCAACGGGACAGAATTCTTCGAGTTTCACGCCTACGGGCACCAATCAGGCAACGAATGCAGCGATTCAAGGGAGTCCGATTCAGCTTTCGGACTTCGTGAATCAGATATAGAGGCCGCATGAGTGATTTTTTGGGGAGTATAGGCAATTTCTTCTCAAGTTCGGCAGGCAAAGGGGTCGAAACCCTAGCCGGTTTGGGAGCTACTGGTAGTGGTTTGGTCGGGAACTTGCTCGCCGACAAACAGCGTTCCGATGCGGCGAATCTTGCCAAAAAGAATGCGAATTTAACCCCCCAGCAACTCGGAGCAATGGTAACAGGAGCTACTCAGCCGCTCGACCGATCTCTTGTGCAAGCCATTACCGGCAATGTTGATGCTTCGCTTGCCGAGCAAGGACTGTCGCAGGCTCCAGGACTCATTGCTACGGCTACATCTCAAGCACTAGCGCCATACCAACAAATGAATCAACAAACCGCTCTCCAACTTGTGTTGCGTAAACTTGGCCTTCCTGCGGAGTACGCCGCTACAGTCCCTCAGAATGCCCAACTCGCTCCGCTGATTGCGATGCTTTTTAAGGGTTTCGGAAATAATTCTACTCCTGCTCGGGGTGGAGCATTACCGGAAACAACTGGGCCAACGCTCGATCAGTTGGGCGCTCCACCGACTTACGGTGATACGAGTGGTGATCCAAATAATTATGGGATCAATACATAACATAGGCGGTGACTTATTGGGTGGCTAGCTCGGGGACTCGGACAATTCGGGAGTGATGTTGGCAGCGGCTATGATATCTCGCTCGGATGGAAGGAAAGAGCGCAGCAAATGGCCTTGGCGAACGCTCGGCAGAAGCTTGCCGACGTGATGGGACCACTCCAAATTGCCGAGATTCAGCAAAAGCTGAAGCAGATGAATCAGGTTCAGCCTGCTGGAATCGAGAAATTGCCGACCGGAGCCATTTCCGGCGTGACATTCGATCCAAATACCGGGACGTACAGCCTTCAGAATCTTTCTCCCGGCGCTCCACCAGAGCCAAAGTTTACGACACTGCAAGCGGCAGCGGCGTATTACCTGCAAAAGGGGGATTTCGAGAAACTGAAACTGGTAAACGACGAGATTGCAAAAACAAAGCCTCCGGCGAAGGAAGAAAAGCCGGACACGCAGATTTTCGGAGGCTACCGCTGGCAATATGACCCAGAAAATAAGGTTCAGGGTCCTCGGGACAAAACAGGTCAGTACGTTCGGCTTGGGATTGCGAAAGAACCGAGCGGATCGACTCCTCCAGGCGATCTCGATGCAATCTCATATGATGTTGCAACCGGCAAGGCGAATATGCCTACTGGGAATCTCGGCGTTCTCGTTGCTAACAATATGAAGAAATTAGGCATTGAGCCGCCATTAAAGAAGCCGCCGAAGGATATTCCGCCCGATGTGCTAGCAATGCTCAAATCGCCAGTTCCAGTTACTCCTTCCCCGGAGGAAAGCCGCAGGCTTGCGGATGCAGCGGATCGTATTTTTGGTGGGACAGCCTACAAAGAGGATTTGATAAAACGTGGACAGCGATCTCCCTGGATGGGCCTGCGCGATCCCTACCGTGCAATTGCATATCCAAATGAAGAATATGCACGAATCGTTGGCCTGTTAAATAATTCAATCACGGAAGACCTGAGCGACGTTGGTGGTAGGCCGGTACAGTAAATATGCCCGATCAAGACATGGTTCGAGTGCAATCGAGGGATGGGAAGCTGTGGGACATTCCGCGCTCACGTTTGTCCGAAGTTACATCGCAGGGTAGGGCTAAATTATATATACCATCATTGAATGCACCGGCAGCATCGAAGTTTCCAACTGGATCGATGCAGACCCAACCCGGTGGTCCGATCTTGAATTATCGCGGATTGGCACCAGGAGCGATACAAAAATCTCCCGGTGGACCAATTATGAGCGGATTCCAACAAGAACATCCGATCAGGGCAATCCCACCGACTATTTTGAAGTCATTTGGTATCGATCCATCGGATGTCGAAAACGCGCATAGCTATGCGGATGCTCTCAAATCGGGTTTCGGTGGTGCCGCTAGTGATGTAGGGGAAGGGATGCTCGAATCATTCAAGGCTGGACCACTCGCTCCCGCATATTTTGCTTTGCAGGGGATTGAGGGAATATCGAAAAACATTCGATCCGGTAGCGAACAAGCCTATGAGTCATACAAAAATGGGGATCGATATGGGCTTGTGGAAGGATTGACACAAGTTGCAAGCGGAGTTGGACAAATCGCGGCAGCTAAGGCAGGAGAAGCTGGGGAGGGCGTGAAGAAAGTTCAAGCGAACGTCGGCAAGGGAATGGTAAATAATCCACTTGGGGATGTTCTGATTCGGAAACCAATTGCGGGAGCATTTGATGTTGGTAAGAATTTTGAAGAGCGGGCTATAAAGGAACATCAGGAAATTGTGGATACCATTAATCGGGAATACGAGCAAAAGATACAACAGGAAGGGAAAAAAACAGTTGAAGGGGAAGCCGAATACCGTACCAAACTCGAACACGCACGGGATGATTTTTCGAAGAAGCTGGCGGAAATAGAGAAAAAGAAGAGTGATTTCCAAGACCCGGTAGAGAGAGCTAAGAACAGGAAGATCAATGATCCGGCGCGAGAAGAGGGCACTTCCGTATCGGCTCGTCGAACTAATGCACAATTAAGGAAGAAATCTTTCACCACGCAGCCGCGTAGCGGTCCTGCATATCAGAGAATTGCAGGGATGGCGGATCAGGTTGCTACAGAGGACGTTCCTCGGCTCGACAGAGACGTTCGAACTGCACAAAATAATCGATGGACGGCCTTCCGGCAGGCGATTGGTGATCCTGGCAGAATGGTGGATTGGACTCCAGTTCAGCAAGCAGTTGTTGATGCGGAGACGAATATCCTTCAGGGATCGCCGGAGAATATCGCCATCTTCAGGAATATCCTCCGGGAAGGGGTCGATCCAACGCTAGAAAAAGCCACCGTTTTCAGGACAACAGGTGGAGCACTCGAAGATATATTGAAAAGCAAGAACTTAACGGAAGAAGGCCGCGCTAGGTTGATTAAACAACTCGGGGAAGAAGCTCAGTTCGAGGATCGAGGTGGAAGTGGTCCGGCTGCAAAGCAGAACGTTCAGATTCCATTCGAGGATGCGCGGGGCTATTACACCGAACTGGGAGAAAAGATTGCCAAAGCTCGGTCTCTTCCGGGAGATGTTCGGAGGGCGCTTAAATTCGTGCAGGATGCCGCTGATACGAAATCAATTAAGCCATCCATCCCGAAAGGGCAGCTTTCGATTTACAACCAATTGAAGTCCGATTGGGCGCAGTATATGGGAGATTTTTACGATTCGGATGGTCCACTTGCAAAGTTAAAGAATTCCTTGAACTCTGATTCTCGTTTGAATCTCATTACCGGCAGTGAAGGTTCAAATATCATTGATGCTCTCGGTCGATACGCTCGTCATAATCCGAATGTCGTCAATTTGACCGGACGGATTCGTTCGATGATGAAACAAGTCGAAATGCTCCCAACGGATGCGGGAGCGATCCCTGGAAGGCTTGAACCACCGAAGCTTCCAGAGCCTCCTGAGGTGACCCATCTATCCGAGCGCCCGAAAGGTCCAGAACCACTCGATGTAACGAGAGAGAAGATTGAAAAACTGAACAAAAAAGCGGAGGAATGGTCCCAATTGAGGCCCTGGCAATTAAGGGCAAGGCAGATTCCTCTTGCCATAGCGGAAAGGGTCATAGCTAATCTTTTGTCCAGACCGGAAATTCAACGATGGATTGCCGGAGCGAAATAGGATGCCAATGGAGCATTTCCAGGACGAGGAGAGTTATCGGAAATACCGCGCCTATACCCATATCCACGGAATACCGACCCATGCCCGAGAGGTTGTAGTCGGGGGCCGTAAGCATAAGGTGAAGCATCACCGGAAATCACGGAGGTCGTAATGGCCCGAAAAAAGAAGGACAAAAAGTTCATCCAGAAGGCCGAAAAGCGCATGGAGGAGAAGGGTACAGTCGGAGCCTTTGGACCGGCCACGAAGTCGAATATCGCCGAAGGAAAGGCCGAGGGCGGCTTACAGGCCAAAAGAGCCAATTTTGCGGCGAACATGCGGAAGATCGCGGCGCGTCATAAGGGCCGACATTCAAGGCGGCGCTAAGTGTTCGATAACAAGAAGATTTCCGGCTCACAGAACGGTTCGTCGAGGGAAGTGAAGCGTCTAAAACGGCGGTCTAGGAGGAGGTATGCCGCCCGAAGATGACCCGCACCGGCTCTGCAAGGTTGAGCTAAAGGTAGCTGTGATCGAGTCCGAGGCCAAGGGTACAGCCCAAGCTCTCGTTCTTGCTAGAAGCCTAGCGGCGGCGGAAAGCCTAAAAATGGCTTTGATTATGTCGGCAGTCGTCGGATGGCTGATTGCGATTGGCGGTATTTTATTCGGAGTGCTACGTAGATAGGGAGGAGGTAAATGAAGAAAATACTACAGATAGCAGTTCTCGTTCTGTGTGTGTCAAGCGTTGCCAGAGGGCAGCAAAAACTGCCTTTGACCGCTTCGGCGACGACCTGTACAACCACAAATACCGCGTGCCTCATTTACGGCATCGATTCGACGAATGGGGGAGCGACATTCACCATTGGATCGAACTCCGGGAACACGGTCCAGTTCGAGGCTTCTGGTGACGCAGGGGCAACTTGGGTTGCGCTCAGTGTCACACCATCCAATAGCACGACCACCGTAACCTCGACCACCGGCACCGGCACATGGCAGGCAAATGTGGCCGGTTATACAACCGTTCGGATGCGCTGCTCGACGTTTGTAAGCGGCAGCGCAGTCGTCTCGATCATCACCTCTCTCGCTTCTGCCCGCGCAGGCGGAGGTGGGGGAGGTGGTGGAACGGTAACGGCAGTCACAGGTACAGGTCCAATCGTTTCCTCCGGTGGTGCTACCCCGGCGATTTCTTGCCCCACCTGTAACACGAGTGGAGCCACGATTGCTGGCACGGTCACTACGTTTCATATCCCGTACGCGAGTGCTTCGAACACGCTGAGCGATACCATCGGCAGCGCGGTTACGGGAGCAACGGGAGCGATTGCATTGACTGCTGGTGCGGATACGACAACACAGCTTTCTCTCGCGGCTCACTCCGCTACCCAATCGGCATCGCAACTAGATATAAACGCAAGTAGCGCGGGGTCCGCTACCGGAGTGCCGTTTGCTGTTAGGGGGAAAGGGACTGGATCGTGGACTCCTGCCGGGGGCACGATGCTCGTGGAGTTTCTAGAGGATAGTTCCGGTACAGAGCCGGTCGGATGGGCTGTAAGAAATTTGAACGCTGTTGGATCGAGTGGAGTTCTGTCTGGAATATCCGCATTTGTGGATGACAACGGAGTTTCTTCGATAACGGGCGGGAATGCGGTTGGTGACTCAAACGGACTGTACGCCAATGTGACTTTTGCTGCTAACCCCAGTTTGTACGGGGCTGCAAGTGTTGCCGGGGGCCTTGGGATAACAATCGAGGCAAACGGGAGAAGTAACCAAATCCCGTTAACGATCTGGTCTGCCACTCAATCTGTAGGCTCGTCCAATGGAGATATGTTGGATATCACTAGGGGTACAACACCGGGGTTCCCGCTTGCCGGTTTTGACACTTGCGGCACCGCTTCTACGGCAGCTACCTGTAAGCTCTTTTTCGCTGGGACGACAAGCGGCAAGGCCACGATAAGTGCGGCTGCGGTAGCCGGAACTCCTTGTACCTTCCTGCTTCCTACCGTATCGCCTACCGCTGGTATTTTTCTCAATACAGCAGCCCCTTCGAGCGGAGCGTGTCAGACAGTTTGGGATACGCTACTTGTCGATAGCGGCTCTACGCTCAGCTACTCCGGGGCGAATGGGATTTCTACTACTTCGGATGGCGTGCATGCAGGACAGATTTCCCTCGTAGGGAATACGACCAATCCAGCGGTGCCTGCGAACACGGCGGGTATCGTAGGGCCTGCACTCGCTTCGTTTACGGCGTATTCGCTTCAACTTCCGAGTACGGGACCTACGAACGCGCTGCCGCTGCTTAGTTGCGCTACGCCTGCCAGTTCCGTCTCAGCGTGTACGTTCGTAGCTAATTCGGGTCTCGCGCCTGCGTTCAATACGATTACAAGCGGGACGAATACCACGGCGGCGATGGTAGTAGGTACGGGCGCTTCGCTTAAGAGTACGCCGGAATTCGACATCGGTGCGGTAGGTACGAACGGAGTACTGGGATTGAATGGCACTACAAGCGGGACGGCAAAGTTCACCGCACCGGCTGTGGCTGGAACTTCCACGAATGGCGTTACGATGACGAACGTACTACTCGGACCTTTGGGTGCTGTAGGCACACCGACTTACTCAAGCTCGACAAACGCTGGCGATGGTATGTGGTTTAGAAGTTCGGGGACTGTAGATATCTCTACAAATGGATCGGCTCAAGAAGATTTTGCAGGAGGAGGGACAATAAAAGCATCCAGTACTGGCGTTTGGGCTTTTGCTAGCGGCGACCCTTCGATAACTGGTCCAGATACGGGAATCTCGCGTATTTCCGCAGGCGTGGTAGGCGTTGGGAATGGAACGGCGGCAAACGTAACTGGAACTATCGAGCCGGGTAAATACGCTACGGGTACGAACTGCTCGTCTAGCGCCGCGCCAGCCGTTTGCGGTTCGGCGGCGGCGGGTAGCGTAGTGGTAGCGGCTGCGGGAACTACGGTGACTGTAAATACTACCGCCGTCACCGCCAACAGCCAAATCTTCGTGATGTACGATTCCTCGCTCGGGACGAAGTTGAGCGTCACCTGCAATGCGACGGAACCTGCTCTTTACGGCGTTACGGCTAGAACGGGAGGGACTAGCTTTACGATCACGGCAACTTCTCCGGTTACGAATCCGGCGTGCTTTAGTTTTTTTATAGTCAACTGATAATAAACGACTTATGATAATTTACGCAATTCGTCACAGAGATAGCGGGAAACTTTATATAGGCCAGACTGGGCGTACTTTGCGGCAACGATGGATAGGCCATCAATCTTCGGCGCGGAATGGATCGAAATTGCATTTCCATTGCGCCATTCGAAGATACGGAGCAGGCGCGTTCCACGCCTACGAGTTAGCAGAAGTTACGCCGGAAAATTGTGACGATGCTGAAAAGTTTTATATCGCTCTGTTTGGTTCGGTGATGCCGGAAGAAGGATACAACATAGCCTTTGGAGGGAATCGCGGTGAATTAAACGAAGCGAGCCGGAAGAAAATCAGCGATAGGATGAAGGGCAACAAGCACGCAGTCGGAGCGGTGCGATCTCCAGAAACTAGAGCGCTGATGGGCGCAGCTAAAAGGGGTTGTTCTGGATACAACAAAGGAAAAATTTTATCGGAAGAGACCCGTAAGCGTATGAGCGAATCGGCTAGTAGAAGAACTGATTTATTCGATCAGGGTCGGCGCTTAGGATTGTTCAATCGCGGTAGAAAACATACCCCGGAAGCTCGCGCTAAAATGGGAAAGCATTGTATCGGGAAAACCCACTCTCCAGAGACTATTCAAAAAATGTCAGAATCCAGGAAGGCTTATCACGCTAGAAAGAAAGTGGAATGTTTAGCTATTTCATCGTGAATTGAGAATCGAACATGAGAAAACTACTCGGCATTCTCGCGCTTCTCTTCGCACTGCAAACGTCCGCATTGGCGCAAAACGTCGCGTATCCGGGAGTCACCGGGGCAGGTTCGCCGGTTGGCGTAATCACTTGCGCCGCTGCGTCCAACTCCGGGCAAATCTACACCGATAATTCCACGGGACTCGTGTGGACGTGCGTTCCTCCCAATTGGCAACTGCCCGCGAAGCTGATGCTCACTTCGGCGTATACCGTCTCTTCGAATGTCTTTACGAACATGACGGGGCTTTCCATCCCCGTGGCGGCGAACACGAATTACGCGCTGATCTGTAATCTGGTGTACCAGGTTTCCAGCACGTCCACGATCCCGCAGATTCGCTTCACGGGTCCGGCATCGGTCACGGCGGTCAGCTATTCCTCGCTGTGGCAACAGACGGCCAGCGCCGCGCCGGTCTTTACCATTGGACCAGCGGCGGCTTTCAGTACTACACAGGGCGCGGCACCCACCGCTGCGACGACGAATTTTACGCTGCTTCTGCATCTCGGTCTTATCAACGGCGCGAACGTGGGTACGATACAACTCCAAGGGGCTGCGTCTGTATCGGGATCGTTTACGGTACAGCCGACAAGCTGGTGTGCGGTGCAATGAGGGTCAATCCATTTCGAAGTGCTGTTCTATTCGTATCATTCCTACTTATCGCGCTGCCGTCTTCAGCAACGGCTTATTTTCTAGCGACGGCTGCCGGTGGAGGGAACGACGCGAATAACGGACTCTCTGCTGGAGCGCCTTGGCTTACGCCAAACCACGCTGTCAACTGCGGGGATGTAATCACGGCAGCTTCGGATACTACCTACGTCTTCACAAACTTCGCCCATAACTGGGGAACGGTAACGTGCGCGGGCGGAAACGATGTCGCATGGCTAAAATGCGCGGTGTTCGATACTTGCAAGATAAGCGTAAACGGGGGAAGTCTCGATAACGGTATGCTGATTCAAACGAGCTACTGGGGCGTGCAGGGATGGGAAATTACCACCACGACGGCTTCTAGTGCCTGTTTTATTGTGTACCCGTACAATAACACCCCGGTTCATCATGTGATCGTCGCAAACAGCATTTGCAATGTAGCCGGACAAAGCGGATTTACGATTGCTCCGCGCCCGCCGAACGTGGAGGATTACGTCTTTTTCATCGGAGACATCGCTTACAACACCACCGGGGGCAGCACGAACTGCACCAGTGGATTCAACATGGGTAGCCAGAACCCTCTCGATACGCTAGCCGGTACGCACATCTACGTCGGCGGTAGCTTTGCCTGGAACAATGTTGACGGGAACCCGTGTAATGGGACTACGCCAACAGACGGTCAAGGATTTATGGTGGATACGGAAGTAGCGAATACCGCGCAGATCGTCTACGACAACAATATCTCCGTATTCAACGGCGGGCGCGGAGTAGAAGTGTTCAGCAGCCCGCAGGCGCACATCTATTTCCGGCATAATACGACTTACGGGAATAATACGGACGTGAACCAGCCGAACCACGGCCCTTGTGGTGAGATCGAAGTTAACACAGTCTCCGACACCGAAGTGTTTTTAAATCTCGCGCAACAGTTCTTTAACGTGGGATGCGGTGGAGCAACGAACTACGCATATTTCGTCACTTCGGGCGACACGACGGATCACGTCTACCTAAACTTTGGCTACAGTGCAGCCGGAAATAACACAGGCTTGGCAAATAACGGCGGGGGTTTTGCGTTCGGGCCGAATAACGTACTGGGGACGAATCCTAGTTTCGCTAACCCGGTCGATCCTTCCGCGCCCTCCTGTGGAGCCTTCGCCAGTGTTCCGGCTTGTATGGCGACGGTAATCGCCAACTTCACGCCGACGAACGCGGCAGCAGCGGGGTACGGCTATCAGCAGGTGAGTACTACGTCCAGATACGATCCGTTGTATCCGCAATTCCTTTGTACGGTAACGAATCTTCCTACTGGCCTTGTAACGCCTGGATGCCTTGTAGCAGATAGCGCAGGAACAGGCATAACTCTAAATTCTGGTACTACATTGCATTAAGGTGGAGGAAAACATGGAAATCAGTAGAAGGAGTTTCGGGAAAATGGCAATAGTTCTAGCCGCAGGAATTCCCACTTTTATGACGGGTTGCGGAATCTTCTCCGATATTCTCGCTTGGACGAACGTAGCCGGAGTCGCCTTCGATGGAATCGTGAGGGCGCTTGGTGCTTTCCTGCCTCCAGGTGGTCTTGTTGCCATCAATGCGATCAAAATATTTCTACAGGACCTTGCCGGGGCTGTCACCGAATATCAGAATGACACGAATCCTGCGGATAAGGCAACATTGCTCGAAAAGATTCGGACGCTTCTCGGGGATATTGCGGCGAATTTCCAAACTTTCCTGTCACAACTGAATCTCGGGAATAATCCCATCGTGGCAGTCGTGCTTGGCCTCGCGCAGGTGATTCTGGCGGCGATTGGCGGATTCCTTGGGCAGCTTCCAGCGCCCACGACGCCTATTGTACAGGCGAAGATTGCTGCGGTCTCCGTTCCCGGCTATCCGCCATTGACGGTTACACCGAAATACTACAAACGCGTCCAAGATTTCAAATCCGACTACAACGCTGTATGCATTTCTTATGGGCACACGGAATGGGAGATTCGATAAACTGTGCTCGGGGAGTAAATAACGTAATCGGAGCAAAAAACTAAAGGACTATTGCCGAGCAGCTTTATTTTTTACCAAAATTAAGTATAAAGGAGGCCGAATGGACCCCACAGCATCAGTCCTGTTCTCGCATTTCACCTCGGCTGCTCTTGTCGTGTGGATGATCCAAGTATTGAAGAAAGCGTCGTGGTTCCCTTGGCTACAAATGGAGAGCCAAGCGGAAATGAAGCGATTCGTCAGCCTCGTGGGAGCGCTTGCTGCTCATACCGGGATCAATTATGTTTGGCACGCCAACGCATCTGTTCAGGGCGGCTATCAACTTATGGTGACAATTCCGCCATTACATCTGATCGCGCAATTTGTTTGGCGCTGGATCGGGCAGTACATCATGCAGGAGGGTTGGTACAAGCTAATTTATGATCGGCTATCAGTTCCAGGAGTTCAAAGTCCCCTACCGGCCCCAAAACCATGACAGCGGCGCTTGACCGAAAATACCGTACGGTCCTGGACGAAGCGCACATCCAGCTTCTCTCGCTCGTCGTTTCGGCAATGCGAAAAAGTAAGGGAGAGGAAGCCCATTCGAACGACGTACACGATTGCCGGGATGTGCTCTTTGCTTTGACGATTTCGGGGTACGCGGTAATCCCGCAAGGAGCCATCGACAGTCTGAAGGAAATTTTCGTCAACGGGGATATCTGATGGACTGGTGGGATGAATTTAAGCACAAACTTGATCGACTAGAGAGGGAATTTGCAGAAATTAGAATCCTTCTCAGCCGGATTGAGAAACTATTACTTCAGTCGTTTCCCAACTGCGGGAAAGCGGTTTCTGCGGTAATGGTTTTCATTAATGCCAGAGGAGAATCGCAGAAAATGGATATAACAGTCAATCTAACAGATGCACCCTTACAGGCATCACAAGTTGAATTCAGCGGTCCAAACGGAACGGGAACCATCATTCCTGCCATTGGGCCAACGACCTATACTAGCTCGGACCCTACTATTTGTACAGTAGACCCGAACACCGGAAATCTAACCTACGTCACTGTCGGCGTAGTCACAATCAGCGGCAATAACGCTGGAAATAGTTTGAAATCCAGCGGAACCGTAACCATCGTGAGTATCGTCACAGCGCAGTCTGCTGTGATGGACTTTATTGCTCAGGGTGGAACGCTTACCGAAGCTCAGATGGCTACCTTGCTATCTGCGAATGCGGCTCCGGCACTCACTCCGGCACAAATCGCGGCGCTGTTTCCTGTCGGCGGGCCGACAGCGGTCACTGTTGCTGTGGCGACGGCGACGCTCATAGCTGCCAATCTACCGTTGACGGCGGCGCAGATTGCCGCTCTGAACTCGTAGAGAGGCTAGAGTGGGGGTGAGCGCTCACCTCCGCTTAAATTTTATGGACAATATTTCCGATGCTCGACTCGCTGGTGTCCACCCACGACTTGCTTCACGTGTGCGCTCGATGGCTGAACAGCTTGCGACTGAAAACATTACCATTAAGGTCGTGCAAGGGTTTCGGACATGGCCGGAACAGGCCGTCCTATATAACAGAGGACGAGATGCTAATGGAAATGTTGTGGATAAGTCGAAAGTGGTGACGAATGCAAAGGCCGGAACAAGTTGGCACAACTTTGGACTCGCTGTTGACGTGGCTCCATTCGATGGAGGTGTACCCGACTGGAATGCGTCTCACCCAGCTTGGAAGCGGATCGTGGCTGTTGGAGAGAGCGTCGGCCTCATTTCCGGTTCCACTTGGCGTACCTTCCCCGACTGGCCCCACTTTCAGATGACTGGGCGCTATCCCGAATCACCGGACGATGCGGTGCGTTTCGTTTTCGAAACAGGCGGAATTGATGCGGTTTGGAACGACTCGGGACTTGATGAAACTTCCATCAGTGCCTAAATTCATTCCCTTCATCCTCCTCAGTACTCTTGCGTGTGGTGCTCAGGAGCGTCCCTCTATCCTTATCGGTGCATCGGGCGGCGAGAGCTTCGGCAACTTGTCTCTCGGGCTAACGGTGGAGGTGGAAGCGCCCATCGCTCACTACTTCGAGCTAGACCTACGTGACACGTTCGATCCACTTGAGTCTCATATCTCTCTAGGCAGCGGTTACGATAATATTGTGACCGTGGAGCCTGTGCTGTGGATCAAACACGGCTTCGGTCTCGACGGGCGAGTGGACTGGTCCCAGTACCACGTAACCAAGGTCTCGAAACATGGAACCTACGTCTATGGCGGTATATCTACCCGTGGAGTGTGGCTCGATGCTCCGGTGCGCGTGATGCTCGATTACTTCCGCGAGGTAAATAACGGCATCTACGGGCATGGCATCGAAACGAGCCACTTACAGGGAGGATCGATGTACCTGGAAGCCCAGGTCGGCTGTTCGAAGCACGTCTGCTACTACACGACGCTGGAGATGGCGGTGGGTGGATTACTCGAACAAGGCAACCCGCAATGCGATGGCAGCTTTAGCAGAGTAACGTGCCCACGCACACGCACCGTTAGCGGCAGTGGAATTATGGGAGTTCTGATTGAGTTTTTTAGAAGTTCAGTAGGACGCGGACTTTGAGCGCCATATCGTTCGGCAGGCGGTGCCGAGCCTACGGTACAATCCAAATCGTGAATCTCGCTTCGCATACGTCGCAGTGAAAGCTAAAAATGTGAGCATGTTGCGCTACTGCCGGAGTCTCTAGCTTTCCACCGCAGACGGGACAGTAATCTGGCTCAAGGCGACGATCACCTTTCTTTGTCACCTCTTCGGCCATTTCTACCGTTCCCCCTCTGCGCCCTTCGCCGGACGCTCGCGTGATTTGGAGCTACTTGGCCGGAAAATGGTCAATGCGTTCTTGGAGCACGCCTTCATATTGAACCATGATGTCGAATTGACGACGCAGGCGGCCCTGCTCATCTGACGGCAGGCTGTAGAATGTTGACGAAGGCGGCCCGTACTTTTCAGGTCTGCCATTTACCGCCTCCCTTTCGTTTTAACGCTTAAAATCTATCCCTTTCGACTAGCTTCTCGTATCGCTAGATATGCGGCCATAAAGAGAGCCATTACAAGCATGCCGAGCCAAAACGCTTCTTTAGTGCTCATTACGCTCCTTATCCGCCTTTATCGTTCGGCAGGCGGTGCCGACTCCCACCATTGCAGATCAATCCCACAAAATGGACAGAAATTCAACATCACGCCTTTATCTGAAGTCTTCGCGGTATCACAGTAGCGGACTCCAATCAGGCGACTTGTGCCGGTTTTTACATTTAGGCTCGTTATCGATGTGAACCCGCGCCGGGTATCATTATGGAAATATCGGCTAAGGGCATCGCAAAAAATAGGGCGTTCACATTGCACTTGAATGTCAGCAGCATTGAGAACAGCCAAATCATGGGCCTCTGGGTCATCATGAAATGTATGCGGCTTCACCGTCCGCCCTCGTCTCGCATGTAGTCTTCCATAACGCGGCGTGCTGTCCTCAACTCGGCGAGACTCATATAGCTGTCGGGTGTGGTCATTTGCCTCTCGGGAAAAGCCAACAAACTAGCGTAAGCAGCGCGTTCCAGATGTAACCAAAGATAATTGCATCCGCGAGTCGGGCTGGTGTTATAGGATCGGTGGTCATGCTCGTTTCCCCTTGGGGCGACGCTTCGGGCGCGGGCCGATCTCTCGGGCGGTAAGATGCCGGACGTGTTTGTCTTTCATTTCCACACTCGTCAGTTGTGCGGTAAGCGCGGCCATGAAGCGGACGGCGTGAAAATGCCCGTGATGCACCTTACGAATCCAAAGCAGGTCTGCTCCGTATCTAACGAACTGTCCAACCTTAAACTTCGGCTTACTCATCTCCCCTCCAAAATCTCAATCCGCTGCTTCACTTTGTCGATCATGGTGCGGGTTGATAATCATTACGCCAAGAACTAGCGACGTACACCTTCATGGCTCGACCTTCCTTCCGAGAGCGCGTAGAAGTTCAGTGTCGGCAATCTTGCCGCATTTCTCGCATCGAGAAACGCCAATTGGCTGCGCACCGTGATACGGATATTCACATTCGCACAGTAATTTACGCGCAGCCTCGATGCGGGCGTCTTGGGTAGCCAGGGCCTTGTGCCAGCCCCATGATGCAGCGGCTTTGGGAGTGCTGAATTCGTCGATGGGCGTGAGAACCGTTGACGCCTCTTTCCATGCCTCCTCAAACGTCTGCCCCGTCACCGTCACCGTGAATGATGGCCCTGCCGAGGATGGCATGCCCGTCCATGTGGTCACCGGCTTGGGCGCGGGTTCGGCGTCTCGGGCGGCAATCATCTCGGCAACTCTAGAAAGAACACCTTCTGGCGTATCGTAATAGACTCCGGCAATCTCTTCCGCAAACTCCCTCGGCGTGCTGGTCTTGCCTGCTACCTCGGCGGCGCGTGATTCGGCGAGGAGTTCGGCGATCTTATTCGCAGCATCTCTTCTAGCCGCGTTGTTTGTAGAGTAATGGGTCGGTGCATAGAGCAACTCGACGATGCGCTCGGCGAGCTGGTCTCTCTCAGTTGGTTCCATTTGTCGAAACCTCCTATACTGCCCACACGGATATGACCGTTCTCGGATTGTCGATATCCCGAGTCTTACTCATTCGAAGCTCGGTTACTTTTGCATCCGAGTCGATGATGGCCGAATAGACCAGGGAATCTAGCATTACCTTGGCGAAGTTATCCAAATCACCCTTCTGCTTCCTTCCGAGAAAGATCGAGATTCCGACTCCATAATGCTTCCATCGGATCGTCAGTTTCTTCGAATTGGCAATATGAAATACCAAGTCTTTGAATCGATTCGCTTCCTCGGTGACGTAGTGTCGGCCCATCTTCGTATGCCGGACGTAGGCATTCCCCGAGGGTGGTACTGCCGGAACCGAAAAGCTGATGCCCGCAGGCTTAGAAATGCGCCGGTTCTCCATGATTGTCCAGTAAAACGTGGTGTCGCCAACATCGGCAGAATACCTGCTCCAAAACGTCCGAGCCTTCCGATTTACTCATAGCCGGGAAGTGGCTCATTTGCAAAGGCCCATCACACGCCACATCACTTTTGCTAGAATCGACACAACGCCCACGGTCACGTTCGAAACAGCGTTCTCGAAGGTTCGATTTGTCCTTGCCGAACAGGACGATCCGAGAGGTTCCGTCCATCCTTCGGAGTACAACGCTTCGAGGGTCAGTGAATCGTCCTGATTGTCGGTATTCACGGGTCAATGTCCTATCTAGGCTGCCGAATCTCACGGAGTCTTCCCGTTCGATAGCCGCTCGAAGATTCGGTCCATGTCGGGATTCATCGATAGCAGCATTTCGTCGTACCGATAGGACTGCAATAGCACGGTCAACTCTTCGACATTCTTGAGCGCCGCATCTAGTTGAGCCTCGACATGTCGGCGCTGCGCTTGGAAGGCTTCAAAATACGGTCTCCTGCTCGGCTTTGCCATCTGTTCGAGCTTCGCTGCTACTTCCTTCACAATGGGAGGGGTGGGCGGCTTTTTTCCTGTGAACATTTTTCATACCCTCAATACATCATCGCTTTCCGTTCGTTCGAGTAGCAAAAGCAGGCATTCCCACACCTGGACCCGTGGTCCGACCGCTTGCGCAAACTTCGAATCCGCACTAAAACTCTCCGGACTTACTCCATTCGCTAGAGCAAGTCTTTTGAATTGAACGATTAGGCGGATGTAGATTGGTTCTGGCAATTCTTGGTGGAGAGTTTTCCAAGTATCCGCCTCTTCTTTTGAACCGCCAGTTTGCACGTTCGACATATCCTTCCTTTTCCGTTGCATCGTTGATTGGGTCATTTCTACTCCTTCACCTCTCGAAACTGCGAGCACGGACAATACTTAACCCTAGCTGTATCAACGATAACGAGACAATCTTTTTGCTTGTGATGTTTGGTTTTTGGATGGCCGCACTTGCACATTTGCTTGGCGTTTCGATAATCCGGTGTTTTAGTTGGGCATGAGTCGGTTGTCAAGGCTTTTCTCCGACCACAGTAATTTGCATCTCGGACAGGTGAATGGTGCCCAAGCTGCGATCATTTGACACCCACAGAAACACCGCCGCTCGATTTTCCGAGGATGTACCGCCTTCTGAGAATTTCGACCAGTTCCGGAAGTGACGTGCTTGCGGTCGATTCGGACCGCACCTTTGCGATTGTGTGACCTTTTCCGCATCGTTTCGACCTCCGACAGCCACAGTTACAGTCATTCATGGTTCAATCCCTAACTTGGGCAAATCCACCATCGGGAGTGCGTCCGCTGTACCGTTTCCCTTTTTTGGCATTCTTTTCAATACATTCTGGACATTCGACCCAAGCGCGGACGATAGTTCCCTCGGGCACTTCCGTTGACACAGATTTACCACACTCCATGCACCAGATTCCTCATAGGGATTTCCTCGCGGCCAGTTTTGATACTTCGGCCATCAATTCGCGGTCGGCGCACATTGGCCCTGCTCCAACGTAGAGTTCCCTGGCAACCTCAGCTTCGACCTGTAAGCGCTTTTGCTTTGCTTCGATTTGCCGAATTTGCTCAGGTGAGTGGGAGCCGAGCCGGGGTTGCTCGGGTTTTGATTGCTTTAAGGACGGTTGCTTTAAGGACGGTTCGGGGGCAATGGGTTGCCCCCCCTGATGTCGCATTTTGCCCCCCTCTTGACGGATTTTGCCCCCGGCAAACTTTGCCCCCCTGTGGAAATATGCAAGACTGTAAAGGTTGGTTCCATGCGGACCCTTCCCGCGAGCACTTTTCAATTCGCCTGACTTCTCTAGTTTTCGTAGAGAGTATCGGACTTCGCGTTCACTCAAATGCGCTTCTCTAGCAATTGTGCGCAGACTAGGCCACGCGCCAGTGCCGTCATTTTTGGCGTGGTTAGCAATCGAAAGGAGAACGAGGCGAGCGCCGAGAGTGGATTGTGATTGTTCTAAGACCCACGAAATTGCTTGGACTGACGTGGCAGCCCCCTCGAAAGGCCAACGGGGGCGGTGTTCGAGGCACCGCCCCGGATCAGCTTCGGCATAAGAACCTGACGGTCCCACGCCAACTCGTTACATCAAATTCAAGGCGCATTCTATTCATTCCGGAACGGGTGTCAAGTGTTTTTTTGCACCCAAAATGGATTCGAGGTCCTGAGCATGAATTTTGGCGAACGGCTCAATACTAAGGCCACGACTAATCAATAGCCAATGTTCCGGCAATCGGAAAAGTTGCTGCATCTTCTCCTGAATCTCGGGCGGAGCCTGCTGGTCGGACATCCATTCTCGAAGCGTCTTTGGTTTAGTCATCATAGTCCTAGCTCAATTCTGAGCGAGTTTTCTTCGCTCGGCTTGCTTTTGTCGCCGGAACTGGCCTTTCGCCTTTCTTCGGAGGGTGAGGTCCAGTTCCGGCGTTTGCGCGGGGAAGGCAGTTGCGCAAAATCATCGATTCTCGAATGTGTATCCCCCGCCACGTCGAGATTCGACCCAATTCAGTGCCCAAAATAGCCGATTTTCCGACATCGCATCGATCAAAGCTTCATTCCCGGACCAGCCGCCTGTCGAAATTCGAATCCAGCGCCGTCCGGGACGCCAAAGATTCGGCCAGCGCCATGCCTTTTGGACGAATTTCATAAGCGCCGTTCGCCCTTCCGCCTTCGAGCAGTCCCAAACCTTGATCGCTCGAAGCGTAGCCCTTGTCGGGTAGCCGTCTTTGTCGAATTCAGGTTCGGTCATCAGCGAATGTCACCGTATAACCATGTTTTTTTGCAATATCTTGCAGTTCAAAAGCTAACGCTGCTTTGATGTAGTGAACTTTGTCGGCCTCATCTAACTTTATATCGAGAGCCTTGCGGGAACCGTCCGAAAGTGCAGCCCGGAAGACAGAGACACCAATGCCCTGTAATGCCAAATTCCCATTTTTCCACCGGACAAGCGTGATGCTCTTTAGTTCGGCGTCTTCGCGTTCCTGATACCGTTGCTCGGCCTCAACTTGGGCAATGACGTTCGCTTCCTCGACGGGGGTCGGATCGAACCCGGCGAGTTTGATAATCCAGCCGTAGGTCAGACGATAGGCTTTACTCGCTGCCCGTGTAATCGCCATCGACCGCACGGCATACTCGTCAGCTTTTTCCCACTGGCCTTGGCGGGTACAGATCGAACTGGCAGCACCTACAATAGCCTTGTCACGCATCCTAACTAGCTGAATCTTAGCCTCATATCCTTGCGGAATCTCTTTGACGTACTCTTCGACCGGCACGACACCCATCATGCCGCCAATGATCGACCAACCCTCGAACCAGACGTATTTCTTGCCCTTAATGACAGTGTAGAGCTTCTGGGCGGTGACAATTTCGGCCAGAGCATTGGCAATATCGACAGCCTCTTTGATGGCAGCCTTCGGGTCGTGACCACCAAGCCGACCGAGGAAGTAATTCGGTTGCGCTTCCCTTGATGGCTCGATAACGATTTCCTTTGGCGCTTCGGCATTCGGCTCAGGATTGCCCTTTGCTGGCGTTTCTAGGCTCGTAGGCGCGTTTTTGGGCTGGTCCTCGGCATTTGGGTCATTCATTCGGATTCCTCCTCTAGATCGTCCCGTGTAGCCGGTTCGAAGCATGGACATGGGCAAGCATATCCGCCGAATTCATCCATGAAGCATTGCGGATGGTTTTCGAAGATTCCGTGAGCATCTTGCTCGTGCCCGCAGTTTCGGCAAGGATGATCCGGTTCGAGCACGTCGGCATTGGCTCTGGATTCGAGTTCTTCGTCGGGGGTCATTTCGGCACCTTGGCGGCGATCGTTTCGGCCAAATTCATTAGTTTTTTGAAACTCCAGATTGCCGACCATGCGTCTTTCTTGACTTCTTCCGGCGTCCATGGATGTTCTTCGTGTGAGCGTTTCATTTGCGGGTATTTGAGTTCGTAGAACGGCATATCGCCCGCATGGCTGTAATCGTAGCCGTACCAGTAGAAGCCATTCGGGAAGTCGCCAGTTCCATCTTTGCCGAAGGTCAACCCGCCATGACACTCGACTGGTAGATCGTCATAACTAAATCCTGCAAGTGGGTGACTCGATGGGATGCCCAAGTAGCAGTTGACCGAAGCCGGGCCGCGCAAAATCAGAACACGTATCCCTTCCTCGAAGTAATCGAAGTAAATTTTGCCAGGATTGTCGGCAGCACATTCCTTGAATCGTTTTGGAACTGGCATCAATCGTTTCCCTTCTGCCCGAGACAGGGCGCAGGCAAGTTCGAAATAATCCATTTCAGTGCCTCGAATCGAGTTGCTGAATGGCTTGTTCGGCGGTGGCCCAAATATCATCGAGCGACTCGCCGCGTGCGCAAAGTATCTGGATCAGTTCGAGCAGATTCTTGATCGACTCGGCTCTACTGGTTCTTCGGCAATGCGTAAATAACACCCTCTCTCGCATAAATTTTGTGGCTCCCTCGGTATTTCCGCTTGAGGGCTTGGACGAAGGCATTGATCGGGTTTCTGAGGTCCAGTTCCCCATTCAAGCGGATTTCGATGCTCTTTCCGTCCTCGATGTCCCGTACGGCGCTTTTCCATTCGGGTGTATTCCGAATGATGCCGGATTGCTTCGGGCGAGGAGGATTCTTGGCGGCTTTGACACCACGGCTTTTCGGCATGAATTCCTCCTAGGCGGCATCCGTTTCCGATGAATTGAGGTCGGTTCGAATTCCGGTGGTGTAATGGAATTTAATCTTCCGGCCAGCGACTTTGTGTGGACCCTTCGGCTTATGTGAGCCGAGACGCAAACTCTGCGGGAAAGTTTTGAGGGTATAGTCTCCCGGCGCAAAGCCAGCTTCGCGGTCGAAACTGACAATCTCCCGCTGGACGGAATTCGGCACCCGGTAGCGAATGGCCTTTTTGCCTTTGATGACGTATGCCACACTGAGGGAAATAATGACTCCATCGGCTTTGGTCTTGCGTTTCGAAGCGACGGCCATTGCGCAAGAGGCATGGCTTCGGACAGCCGCCGAATTGGAATCATTGGCGGTCACTTCGATATTGAGTGGACTTTCTCCGTCCTCGACCTTTTCGACTTGCGGGAAATACCGCTTGACGATGATTAACGCTCGATCTATTTTCATGGTTATTCAATCTCCACATCGGACCCAAGTGCTGTTCGGATGCCGGTTGTTTTGTGCTGGAAGCGCACTGGTTTCCCGGTCAACTTGCCTGGACCAAACTCTCTTTTTTCTCCGAATCGGTTTGCTGGACTTTCGGGGATCAGTTGATAGGTTCCCGGCGCGAAACCAGCTTCCCGGTCGAAGCTCACAATTTCTTTTTGAGCGGACATTGGGACGGCGTATCGGGTTGCCGTGTTGCCCTTGATGATGTAGGCAACGCTTCGGGCAATGAGAACGCCATCGGCGTGCATCTTGCGTTTGCAGGCAACAGCCATCGCGCATCCCTCTTTGTTGCGAACGGCGGCAGAGTTCGAGTCTGCTTTCGTCACTTCGACTTGAAGCGGCTTATCGCCATCCTCGACTCTCTCAACCTTCGGGAAATACTTTCGGACGTTTGCGAGCGCGATGGACTTTGGTCTGTGATTCTGCGGGATACGGTTCACTTTGGTTGACATTCGATTCTCCTTTATCGAGCGACGTAGAATTTACTGCGCCGAGTAGCGGGTGCGGGACTCGGAATGAGTTGATCGTGGAGCCGGTCTAATTCCGACTCAATCGTTTGGCGCATCTTCGAAAAGGCATATTCGAGGAGCGCGGGTGAGATTTCGGTGAAGTGTCCATTCGTCGGCAAGTTGTGAAGCAAGTCCTTTCGGATTTTATTGAGTGGATTACCGACCTCATAGCCGGTCTTGACGTTCACGAGGACGTGCCCAGGGAATCTCTTTCGATGCCCGGTTTGTCCGGTTTGCGAAGCTACCCACATATTGCAGGTCTTGCAAATGTATTTGGCCTCGGGCGGAACCTTGCCATCTGCGGGAATATACTTATCCATGCGGGATACTGTTGCCATGTGCGGTTCTCCAGTTCAAAGCGATTTTGGGCTTACTCGTTTGGCCTATAGGCGCTTTTAAAACTCCGGCAGAAAAATTCGCAGCAAAAACGATTCCTCGAAAATTCACCCGGATTTTTTGAAAGAGCCTGTAACCCTCCGAGGACCCGAAACCCTCGGAAAACGCCATTTTCGTTTGGATTGTCGGGTCCCCGGAGTCATAGGAGCAAACCAACTACAGGTAAAATCTACACTGTCAAGTGTTGTTTGTCAACTGGCAAGTGTGGAAAATTTATACGGTAAAAACTTCCAACTAACATACGGACACGCAATAGTTTCCATACTTTACAGATTACGCTTGACACTTTTCACGCATTGCTGTATCTAATTTCGTGCGGGCGAATATTGCCCAACAAGAGGAGTAAAAACCGATGGCAGAAAACGAACAAGTTATCCCGTTGCGTCAACCGCAAGTAGGGCGAAAGAACGTGATTCTCGGCAAGATTCTCACTAATTCGCAGATACACAAGGCTTTGGACATTCTGCGGGATGAAGAGTTAACCGGAAATGATCGGTCTCCGGAGAGGATTACCGAAGAACTGATTCGTCCCATCATTTCGTACATCAACCGCGTAACGGGACAGGAGAATGACCCTGCCTATCTCGGATACGCAATCGCGTTTGCCTTGCGTCCGCACATTATTGGAGCGGAGTCCGACCGCTTGGAGTGTGAAGACCCAAGCATATGCGAGTGATATGTGCGCTCATTTCGGTAGCCGTGCTCTTTTACCGGGAATGGTTTGGACCGGACTCGGAAGAGATAGCACGGCAAACGTGGGACGCATGTATGCGGAAGCGGTAGATGCGCCTTGCGGGTTTCGCTCGGCAAACGAGCGATTCCCGGAACGTGCATAGGACGTTCCAATCCGAGACTGAGGAGCAAACCAGCATGACTTATGACTTGTTTTTCCATGACTACGGGGTCCAGGGATTCACGCAACGCGGGCGAGACTTCATTGGAAACATTCTTTCCAAACGTCCGCTGTTTGCGCCGCTGGATTACCGGGAAGCGGTCCGGGATGGACTACTCGTTTCCTTCCGGAATCGAGCGGTGGCGGACGCTGCACTCACTGATCCCGGCAGCACGTCAACCATCGAAAACGGTGATGGACCTTTTGTGACGGACGTGGGAGTCGAAACCCCGGAAGGGCTTCCGCTTCCATTCGTTACCGAAGTACCTGCCACGATTGAGGACTGCGAGCTAGAGGACGATTCTCCAGACGCGGCCTTGTGTTAAAGCGGGATGTAGTAGTCCCTTGCGGGTTTCCCATGCCCAACTAAAAAGCATGGGATTCCCGGAACGGATTAACCGTTCCAATCTGACATAGGAGAACAAACCAAATGCCACGTACAGCGAAGAAAATGAGTCCCAAGGCGGCTCGGAAGAGGAATCGTCGGACTACGAACGTGCATGTCCACATTCATCCCCCTGCGCAAGCCTCGGATGAGCAGTTCGAGCAAATGCTCGCGCAATTGGAGAACGGGGACGCTAGTCCAGACGGTCCGGACAGTGACCCGGACTCCGACCCGCTTTCCTAGTGGATTGCCGATAGGACTCCTTCGGGAGTCCCTTCGGGAATGCACACCAAAGCATTCCGACATAGGAGAAACCCCGCATGAAACCAAAGCAACACAGGGAAATCGCGTCCGGGAAGTTAAAGCTCGCGGCATCGATCATCCGGGAAGCGATAACGGAAGCGAACGAAGCGGCAGCACACAAAACCCTCGTCCGGAGACTTGCAAGAGCGGAATTAATGCTCGGCAGGGAAGCGGACGTTTTGAAGCAAAACAATCGGCTACCAGACTTGCATTACACCCACATGATGTACCGATGGGAGGACGGCGAATTAACGGAGGAGGAGACGAGCGAGCTATTCCAGCACCTTGTAGACACTGGCCTAGTGTGGCAGCTACAGGGGACGTACGGACGTGAGGCAGCGAGACTAATCGAAGCGGGCGAAATTCGATGGGTGCCGAATGCGCGTTGAGCTAACGCGTTCTGGGAAGATTCGGGCGACATCGATGATACCGAATCCGCAGAAGTGTGCAGCGATGCGGACTAAAACCTATCCCTACTGGGTGCGGATTGAGGGAACCGACCGCAAGCTTTCTCCGGAGGGGTACCTATTCAATAACGAGCGGATACAGAGCTATTTCGACAATCGTTTCGGGCATCTAGCCAAGCCATGGCGAGCGGAGTCCTGCGAAAACATGGCTCTAGAAGCTTGCAAAGACCTGTCCCGGATCATGCTTGACGAAGGAATAGACGTTAAGTGTGTGGAATGTCAGATACTTGGAAGTAATGGAGCAAAGATTCGAGGAATCTGGAACGCGCCGGGAGAGGAGCAAACTGGCCGTGAATCAATTTCTGAAAACGCTGTTAGCGGAATGTGAGCGAGAGCACAAGCAATCCGGGGACACCGGAGACTGGCAGACGTGGTATGCGTCCTACATGACTCCGCGTCTATCGGAATGGCTGTTAAACACATACGGGAGTTTTGCGGGCGAGATAGCGTGTCCGTACAAGCTTCCGGGAAAGGAATAACGGTGCATCGGAAGAGGCATTGGGTAGTCCGTTGTGCTCGCCGTTGCAAGGGATTCGTAATCCGAGCGGTAATCGTGACACTCGCCGTGCTCGCCATACTGATCATCATGGCGAACACAGGGGAAGTGGTATCGGTAGGAGTAGCAACGGAGCGACTAACGGAAGCATTGGGTATGGCAGCGGCAGACACGTTTGCCGATTGATCGTCCTCGGGGACTCTCGAAATAGAGTCTCCCGGGATGCGTTCATAGGCGCATCAGACATAGGAGCGTAAGCCGATGAAACAAAGAGCGATAGTCTTAATCACGATTGACCCGGACGAAAAACCGCGTGCGAGCAACACGCAAAACCATGTAGCAACGAATCCGATAACTGGGGAATTAGCCGCATTGTTTGAGGTCAACATTTTCCGGAACGATGTAGACGGCAAGGACCCGGAAAAGCTAACCTCGGAAAGCATGAAAACGAGTCTCGCGCATGAACTAGGCCACGTCGTTGCTACGCTGGCAAACACCAAAGCAAACCGGGATGACCCTCGGAGTAAACCGATGGGCAATCGGTGGACAGAGGAACCCGGGGAAGCGGTAGTCAATTCGGAGCGGGAAGCATGGGAAATAGCGCGTCTCATCGCGCCGGACCTAGACGAGCGGGAAGCGGAGCGAAACCTTGCCAGTTATGAGGAGGACCCGACACTAGACGGGCAATTGAGAATTGCTATCCTTGCGGACATGGTTGCACACCAAAACCCGGAGAAAGGAGGAATCAACTAACCGTGATCACCGTAGCTTGGATAGTGCTCGGAATAGCGGCAATTCCGGTATTGTGGTGTCTCGTTCAGGAGAGACACACCCGGCAGTGAGCCTGCATTGCGGGTGCGGCATTCGGAAGAGTGCCAATCCCGGAGGGTAGGCGAATGTGCGAGCTAATCGAAATGGTTATTGCTCTATGGTTTATCGCGGTTTTCGGCTTACTGGTTTTATGGGCAATCGTGCGCGTCGGGGTATGGCTTGCATTCGGACCGAAAGAGACAGGGAAGAAAACATGAATGCCCGCACATTCGACACGCGCACACTCGCAGGTTTGAAAGCGGCAGAACGCTATCAGGCAAGGCTTTACAATTGTTTCGACAAGGTGACAGTCACGACAATTGGCCTATACCGCGTCCGCATTTCGGGCTTGACTCCGAAACCCCGATAGGCGCATTCTCGGGCGCATGGACCCGCGTTTCGATTCGACACACCCGAAATTCTTACCGTGGTGGACTCGCGCAGATCGGCACACATTCGAATATCAGCTTGCCCGGATGAAACGTGCATTGCCGTATTGCCGAGGACGCGCATCGGACCTAAGACCGCATCTCGAATCGCACATCCGTTTTCTCGAATCAAAGCAACACATTTCGATTCAACAGCAAAGAGCAATCATGCTCGACACTTCGACACTCCTAGAACGCCTTGCCATTCGATATAACGTATCATTCCCCGTTTCGACACTTCGGACCCTCAAATCCGGAATAGGCCTCTTAAAACAGCACGCAAACTCCAGCAATGGCACGTCTACAGGCCGGTCTTGAGCGAATCGAGCAAAACACAACGTACGTCCGCTGCGACACTTGCTCGAATGGAAGTATGGAAGCGTACTCCGGCCCATGAACGTAAGCGTATCGGAATGCGCTTGTTTGCGATCTACAGCGGACGTAGGTCCCAACAAATGTATAGGTTACGTGGTATTGATCCGTTCGCGTACGCTCGGCAATTCCGCTGGCCGAAGAAGAAAACAGACGAAGAAAAGACGCGCAGCAAAGTCCTACCAATTGGCTAACACACACATTCTACAGGTACATACGTTGGGCATTGTCGTATACTAAGTACTATGTTTACCTCACGCCTACGCTCGCGCCTAAGTCTCTCATTCTAAGCATGTAACGTCTCTGGGAACCCCATCGCGGATGTTCAAGCCCCGGGTTTGAGCACGCGGTTCGGGGAACTGGCTACCGCGAGGCCAATCCGTACAATCTGGTGGATTCATGCCCAACAAGGTTGATTTGTACCCACGAATTCTCTTGACAACTGTACCCACAGGGCGTAGATGTACCCACATGAATGATGCGACGGTGAAGTTCCGGTTGCCGAGTGTGGAACTGGAGCGGTGGAGGGTGCAAGCAGCGGAGGCAGGGGAGTCGGTATCGGAGTGGATACGTAGCCGGTGCAACGACGGGGCAGGACTGCCGAAAGCAGGGTTGAGCGGTGTTGATCCGACCGATCTTGGGAATGAGGTTGGGGAGCCGTCAATTTCCAATTCTGCCCCGACCAAAACGGAGGAAAGTGGAGAAGATTATCGAGCGTCGGACGTGTCAAGGGGTGGAGAGGTACCTGCGCCTCGGAGACGGAAGTCTGTTTCCGTTGGACCTCTTGCCTCGATGCAGTGCAGTCATTGTGGGCACGGGAAGGCTGTGCATCGAGGATTTGGAACGGCGTGCATTCAGGATGATTGTCGGTGTGGAGGATTCAGATGACGGAGACTCCGGACAAGGGGTTGGGGTATTTGCACAAGGAGTACAAGGAAATCGGGGTGCATGAAGCGGAATCGGTATGGCAGACGTGTATGTGTCGGTCGTGTCAGGATATTAGAGAACTTAGGCATCACGACAAGGGTACGAGTTTTCGGCACAAGGACGAGAAATACTAGATGAAGGTTGGGCAAAGGCTGGTGAGCCGGGAACCGAGGGTAAGTGTACCGTGTTTAACCGGGCAGCACGGGCATTGTTTTAAGCTGAATTGCTCGTGTACACGCCACGGAAAGAGGAGGCAGTGATGTGGTTCAAGCCGAAGTTGACTAGGGAACCAGTGGTGATCGATCAGCCGGACGAATCGAGGAAGGCGCTCGCGGTCAAGGCCAGGGTGGTGTTGGGATACCTGGTGCTCGAACGAGAGATTCCAGGATCGAACGCGAAGACTGAGGTCGAGACGGTTTTCAAGAAGTTAGGCATAGAGCCGCTTAATTTCGAGCGAGTCCAGAAGTATCAGAAGTGGTTTGCCAAAAAACATTCAGGAAGTTTCAGTTGGGAAAGAACAGTTTGGCATGAAACGCCGATTAGACAGTACGAGCATTTTATCCCCGAGTTTGCCCTATCGAGGGCAGTGGAGGTCAAGGAGCATCTTCCGGCAGCCGAATTTACAATCGAGTTTCCGGTACGGGAGCAAATCGTTCGGCCCGATCCATTTATGGTGATACATTATAAAGGGACTAAGTATTATCTCGATGTGTGGGATGAACCGAAATTCGAAGGTCGGAGGACCGTCTAATGGCACGAGGAAAACTGTTCGAGTACGCAGTTCTGTATCATCCAAAGCCGTCCAAGGATCAGAATGATCGAGGAGAGACGCCCAAGTCGGAACTCCTAATCGAGCCGAAGGTGGTGCTGGCTTCCAGTCCGGATCAGGTTGCGACTCTGGCATCGAGGGCGCTTCCTGAGACGCATCTGGATCGACTGGACGATATCGAGATTGTGGTGCGCCCTTTCTAGCCCAGGCGCTTGGGCAAAAGAAGGACGAGCGCCCATCAAAAGAATTGCAGCACATCAAGAGCATCATTCGAGGGGCGAATTTCGGCGATCAGATTTTAACGGGGAGTAGTGGTAGTTCGCTTGCCGGACTCAATTACACATCAACCGTTCCCGATACGGTGAGCCAGAGTTATGTTACGGCGAGTGTCGCCCGAAGTTAAGGTGATCGATGTCTGAGCGAATTTGCGTTTGCGGTCTCGGCAAGGTCGGCCTCCCGATCCTGAACATGCTTCGGGAAAAGGGCTTCCGGGCCATCGGATACGACCGAGATTGGAAGAAGTCGGAGTCGAGTATCGGGGACGCGGTAAAGGGTTCGGATGCCGCAATCTTCATTGTGCAAACGCCATCGAATGAGGATGGGTCCTTTTCGAACGATCACCTTGTCTCGGCACTCCACCGTTTCCACGACATAGCGCCAGCCGATTACCTGTACATCATTACCAGCACCACGACTCCCGGCAGTTGCGACAAGTTTCGGAAGATTGTTGGGGATAAAGTGGTCTACAAGCCGGAATTCATTCGACTGGAGTACGTGGATGCGGACCTTCGAATGCCTGATTTCGTGTTGATCGGGGAGCACCGGAAAGAGGCGGGAGATCGGGCAGAAATAATCTACAGGGAGATTTCGCATTGTCCGGTCAAACGAATGTCGCTCATCGAAGCCGAACTTGCCAAGATCACGCTCAACTGCGCCCTGACCATGAAGATTTCGCTCGCCAATCAGTTACACCTCGTAGCGAGTAAACTCGGTGCCGATTCCGCAAAGATCATGGATGCTGTTGGAACCGATCCGAGAATCGGGAAGGCGTACCTTACTCCCGGCTGGCCGTACTCCGGGCCGTGCTTGCCGAGAGATAATCGGATGTTCCAGTACGTTGCCGAACAGGTAGGAGTGAAAGCGGCGCTCTCGGAAGCCGCCGACGAAATCAATGGGATGATCTACGATGCCGACGCAACCGGCGCAAAAAGGTAGGTGATGCCACCATGATAAAAAGAAACTCACTTGCGAGGAAGGCTATAAGCTGCAAGGCGAGTACTGTGTTATGCAGTTCACTACCCACGATGGTCCTACTGTTAATGGGAATGGTGAGATTCACTACCCCGACTCTTGCATGTCAACAGCAGTCGTCGGAGACAACACAGTCTCATGCAGCCACCCAGCCAAACCAGCAGGTGAATAGCGAGGCCGGGGATGGCGCTAAACCGGAGCCGCTAGAGAGCGCCATTTTATGAACAAGATTGAAGAGATCGAACGGTACTGGTCAGAATCTCCGTGTAACGTCCGGCACGGGACTGCCGAGGTCGGCTCGGCTCTGTGGTCCCATCAAGTAACCACTCGGAAGTACTGGGTCGAACAACACATCCCCGACTTTGCCGACTTCCCGCACTGGCAGGGGAAGCGAGTACTAGAACTAGGATGCGGGATCGGCACCGACACAATCGAATTCGCCAAGTTCGCAGAGCACGTCGATGCGGTGGACATTTCGAAGGCGAGCCTAGACCTTGCCATGCAGCGGGCGGCAATCAATGGATGTAAGAATATCGGTTTCTATCAGGGGAACATCGAAGACCCGCTTCCCTTTACCGCGAACTGGTGGAACACCTACGATCTCGTGTACAGTTTCGGAGTCCTCCATCACACGCCGCGTCCCGAAATCGCGTTACAGAACGCCTACAAGTTCCTAAAGCCGTACGGCGAACTTCGGATCATGCTCTATGCTCAATGGAGTTGGAAGCGGATCATGCATCATCAGCCGGAAGCGAAGTCGGGATGTCCATACGTCCGGTGGTATACGGCGAAAGCGGCCAAGCGGCTCGTTGAGACTTCGGGATTCAGGGTTATATCCATTCGAAAGACGCACATCTTTCCGTGGCGGATTTCGGAATACAAGAAGTATCGGTACGTGCGGGCATTCCCGTGGAACGTGGTTCCGGAACGCTGGCTCGAACCATACCTCGGCCATCAAATTTTGATTCGAGCGGTGCGGGTGTGAAGGCCGCAGTCGTTGTCACCACGATCCACGATTGTACGGAACTCCTCGACGGATACCTAAAGAACTTCTCGAAGTATGGGCACGAGGTCAATTTTTATCTGATCCCGGATGTGAAGACGCCTCGATTCGAAATTCCGACTGCTATAGGCGTTCCGAGTGACGGTCAACAAACGGCATTTCTCGAAAAGATTGGATTCCCTCCCGCCGACATTCCCTGGAACTCCGACAACCGGCGCAATGTCGGCTACCTCATGGCCCTTGCGGATGGAGCAGAGATGGTCGTCTCCATCGACGATGACAACTACTGCTCAGAGAACGAGGATTACTTGCAAGCACATGAATACGGTTTTTCAAGGTCCGTGGGCTATGAAAACGAAGGACACTGGTATAACAATCTCGCTTTGCTGGATGCTCCTCCATACGAATATCCGAGAGGATTCCCTTTTTTTGCAAGGGGGACAGTAAAATCGAGAAAGCTACCGCTCACCGAATCTACCGTGAGAATCAACGCTGGGATGTGGATTGGCGAACCCGATCTAGATGCGATGAGTTGGCTGCATCTTCCATTTCAGGCAATCCGATGCTCTAGCGAGTTAGTGCTTGGACCTGAAACTTGGTGCCCGATCAACTCTCAGAATACAGCGGTGCATCGAGATTTGATGGGCGCGTATTATTTCGTTCGTATGACCTCGCTGATGGATCGCTTCGGTGACATCTTCCAGGGATATTTCGCACTCAAAGTGGCAAAGCATATGGGTTGGACAGCCCGGTTCGGATCGCCTGTGGTCACGCATCGCCGGAACTCCCATGTGTACCTGAAGGATGTGCGGAAGGAAATCGAGCCAATTCTGCTCCTCGAAGAACTGCTCCCGAAACTGTTAGAGGTGAAACTAACCGGCACGACGGTCGAGGAAGCGTATTTGTCGCTTGCGGACTTTATCGAAAGCCAATCGTCGCCATTTTATTCCGAAACGGCTAGACTGATGCGCGTGTGGTCCGGCGCGATAGGGAGGATCAATGGCAAAAGTCATTCTAGCCGGGGGGCCTAGTTTCGCCCTGTTCAATCCGTCTCTCCATGCGAGTCTTGGACTACTATATCTCGCGGCATGCCTTCGGGAAGCAGGTCACGAAGTCAAAATCATCGACTGCCATAAAATCAGCACCTTCGACGCCGAAGCGAATAAACTGCGAGTCGATCCCGACAAAATGGAACCCTGTGACATCCTCGGTGTGTCGATTGTTACGCCGAACGCCGAATTCGGAGGGCAACTAGCCGCTCTCTGGCCCGCCAAGGTGAAGGTAGCCGGTGGACCTCATGTGACCTATATCATCGAAGGTCCGCACCAGCAGTTCAAGCAGAAGAAGTATTTCGAAGGGTTCGACTTCCTGATGACCGGCGAGTGCGAGGAATCGTTCGTCCAGTTCTGCAATCTTTGGCAATCGGGCGGCGATGTAACGAGGGTGCCGGGAGTGACGTGGTTCGACTCCTTCGGGGTTCATCAGCTTTACCCGTCGCCGCCACTACCGGACGTAACAAAAATGCCCTGTCCAGCTTATGACCTCTGGGGGAATTATTCGAAGGGAGGATTACAAGTTGCGTCGATCAAGGGGCACTCCGTGGATGTCGCTGAACGAACCATCGGATCGCTCTGGACGGCCAGAGGGTGTCCGTATGGTTGTTCGTTTTGTGCGGACGCGAGGACTAAACTCCGAGAAGAAACCTTCGACCAAATCGAAGCCGAAGTCAAAGCCCTCGCCGAAATCGGAGTGACCGCCCTCCGAGTTTGGGACGATGTGCTGACCATCAAGGCGAAGCGGTGCCGGGAACTGGCTGCCCTTTTCCACGACTACGGGATGCTCTGGCGGGGATGGAGCCGGGTGAATCTGTTCGACCCGGAACTGTTCAAGGACCTTGCTCGCCTCGGCTGCACGGAACTCGGATTTGGCGTTGAGCACGGATCGTCCCGAATGCTAAAGGCAATGAACAAGGGCACGACGCCAGAAGCGAACACCCGAGGAATTCGCCTATGCCAAGATGCCGGAATCTCGGCACGGGCGTATCTTCTGATCGGGTTTCCGGGTGAAACTTGGGAGTCGATCCAGGAAATGCAGGATTGGCTCGATGACTGCCGACCGGATGCAGCCAGCCTGCACCAATTTCAACCATATCCAGGGTGTGAAGTTTGGAATCATCCCGACCGTTTTGGAGTCACAATAACTGCCGATTCATGGTCTAAGCTCTGGGAATTGAACGACGAGGACCCCAGTACGATTGTGCTCGAACTTCCTACGATGAATAAGGCGGAGTTGTTCGCTGCTAGAAAGCAGTTGCACGATTGGGTGACTGAAAATATCTCCCTTCGACTTGCGAACCGATGACACTGAGCATTGTCACTTCGGGCCGGAATGATCTGCACGCCGGAGACTTCATTGACCGGATGAATCGTTCGTTCGAAACTCTTCCTTCCGATGCCGAAATCATTATGGTCGAATGGAATCCTCCCGAGGATCGGCCCGCGCTCGCATCGATGATTCGGCGAAATGGCGTTCGGGTCATTACCGTTTCACGGGAATTGCACAATCAGATGCACGGGCATGACTTGCTTCCGTTTTTCGAATATCGGGCGAAGAATGTCGGCATTCGCAGGGCGCACGGGAACTGGATTTTATCGATGAATCCCGACATCATATTAGGCCAGGAAATGCTCGAACGTCTAGGGTACGACTTCGATCATCACTGCTGCTACGTGGCTCCGAGACATGATATTGAAGGCGGGAAACTCGTTCGGATTACGAGCGGGCCAGGAGACTTCGTTCTGATGCATCGGGATAAGTGGTCCGATCTTCGAGGGTATCTCGATATTGTTAGTTATTCGCATATCGATTCGCTACTACTATGGAATGCGGAGTCTATTGGCATTCCGATGGTCGAACTTCCCTGTCCGATCTTCCATCAAGAGCACGACCGTTCGGTGCATAAAGGGCGCATGTCGATCCATTCTTCCGACCTGCATTGGTTCGTTGGGCAGAAGAATGACCTAGATTGGGGATTTGCCAAACTCGACCTAGCGGAGACGCTGACTTGAAAGTCGCATTACTCTACCCGACTGTAGCCGCTCTCGTGGAGAAGATGGGCGTACTTTTCCCCGGTCTGAACGTTATAGGCCCTCCATGCGATGCGCTGTACAGTTGGGACAAACGAATCCTCAATCTGGCAAAGGCGAAGGATCGTGGCAAGGAGTGGCAGGAAGTGGGTCTCGACATCCACTTTGAGGAAAAGCCGTACTCTGAATGCGACTTCTCGAAATTCGACCTGTTGATCGAATCGGTCGAAACATTCGACTATGCCGCCGACTGGAAGAACCATTGTCACCGTCTCGAATGCCCAACAATGGTCTTTGTGTGCTGGTATGACAATCCGACCTATCTCCCATCGAACTATCAACAGAAGATCAAAAACTTGCCAATTAAGGTTGGGATGCCGTCGCTTGTTCCGGCATGGAAGTCTGTCTATCCCCAAGCCGAATTTGCTCCGGTTCCGGTGGGTGACTGGTGGTTCGAGCGGGAATGGAACGGGATTCGAGAAGAGGCGCTATTTGTTCTCGCCGGGAAGGATTTGTGGCGACCGGCAGACAAGTCAGTTTGCGGGGTTGATCTATTCGAAAAACTCTCGGAATCCTTTCCGGGAAAGATGCACCACCATGACGGGGCGATGGAGTTTAAGACCTCGAAGCAGATGGCCGAAATGTTCAGCGAGTACCGGGTATTCCTGAATCTCGATAATGCAGCGGGGAGACCGCTATCGACTTCCTTCACGGAGGCTCTGGCAGCCGGGATGCCGGTTGTGGCTCGGGACCTATCGGGACTCTCCTACTTTGACTACATCGAAGGGAATGGAATCGCAGCCTATAATTTAAGCGAGATTGCCGAATTCATCGCTCTCTGTTTCTCGGACATAGCATTCGCTCGAAGGTGTAGCGCCCGTTCTAGGCAGATTGCGAAGGCGGCGTTCTCGACCGAAGCGGTTCGGCCATTCTACGAAATCGGAAGGTCGGCATGACGATTTCAAAGAACCGAGAGGACGATCTAAGGAAACTGCAAGAGCATGCCATCGAGGAATATGAATCTGGCAAAAATCTCCAAGAGATCGGTGAACAATATGGATTTTCGGGCAGCACTGTCCTGCATATTCTTCAATATTTAGGTGTATCCAGAAGATCAGGAACACCAATCCGTCACGGCCACAACCAAGTTGGGCATCGGACTGGAACTTATAATTCTTGGGACACGATGATTCAACGCTGCACCAATCCAAGAAACGATAACTATAGAAATTATGGTGCGCGTGGTATTACGGTATGTGAACGCTGGCTGATATTCGCTAATTTCCTCGCCGACATGGGAGAGCGCCCGGAAGGTCTAACGCTTGATCGGCTCGATAATTCTAAGGGATACGCTCCTGAGAATTGTAAATGGATAACAAGGAAAGAGCAGTTGAATAATAAGCGAACGAATGTAGTAATCGAATACATGGGCAAGAGTCAGACATTGGCTCAATGGGCCGTAGAACTTGGCGTGGACTATATGGCTCTCTGGCACAAATATCGGAGAAAGGGAACATGGCCCCCGAAATAATTTCACTTCTCCTGCCTTCCCGGAAGCGCCCGACCATTCTTCGCCGGATGGTTAAGTCTGTCCGAGATACGGCGACTAACCCTGACCGCATCGAAATTGTAGTCCGATTTGATGATGATGATGAGGCTAGTGCGGAAGAGGCCCGCATGGATGGACTAGTAGTATTGGTCGGTCCACGCATTCGAAAGATGACTCAGTACTGGAATCTGTGTTTCGACGAGTGCTCTGGCTCTATATGTCAACAAGCCAATGATGATTATATAATAACTAGTAATGGATGGGACGTTGCTCTCGAACAAGCGTTCGCAGAAGTGCCTGATAAGATTATGTGCGCGCATTTTTCAGACGTATATGGTCATGGATCGAATTTTGGCCCCCATGCATTTACCAGCCGACGCTGGATAGAAACATTAGGTTACTTTATAGCACCGTACTTCAGTAGTGACTTTGGTGACGCTTGGCTTTTAGAAATAGCGAACATCCTCGGACGCCGAAGATTCCTACCCTTCAACATAGAGCACTGGCATTTTTCTCAAGGTCTCGCCGAGATCGACGAAAACACCGCCGAACGGTTGCAACGCCATCGGGAGGACGATCCCGAAACTCTGTACTACAGTCCGGCAATGCAGGCCGAACGCCAGCATGACGCGCAAAAACTGGCGAAGTTAATGGACAAAACAATCAGCACGAAGGGTTGGTGCCCGCCGCACAACAATATCCGAAGCGCCGGGATGTGTCCGAAGTGCGACAGTTTATCGACTGTGGCGGTCGGAGTAGGGCAGTTCCATTGCAATTGTTGCTCGCACATTTTTACGAGATAGCGTAGGATGGGGACACCGTGATTGGTCACGGCATCCCCGCAGGCTCAGTCAGTTAGGACTGAACATGCAAAATAGAACTTTATCACACAACTCAAATTATCGGCACGGCCATGCTCTCGCAGGCAAAGAGACCGCTACGTACATCTGTTGGAGAAACATGATCTCTCGTTGCGAGAATAAAAATCAGAAAGATTACAAATACTACGGTGGTCGTGGGATTCAAGTTTGCGAAAGATGGAGAACTGATTTTACTTCATTCCTTAGAGATATGGGTGAAAAACCCAAAGGAATGTCCATAGATAGGATCGACAATAATGGTGATTATGAACCCTCTAATTGTCGGTGGGAAACACACACTAATCAAATGAATAATAAGAGGAATAGCGTTCTAATTACGAGAGAAGGATTGACATTGAACGCTTCCGAGTGGGCTAGGAGAATAGGTGTGGACCATCACACTATCGCAAGATGGCATCGGAAAGGTACGTGGCCGCAGGGAAAATGAAAACAAAGTGGGAATTATTGATTCTTACAATGCCAACTCGCGTCGAGTTTCTTCGGCGTTTATTGATTTCATTGGAGCCGCAATGTGCAAGTAATCCAGAAGTTTCGATTCGTATTCGAACTTGTGATCCACGATATACATTAGGAGAGAATCGTGAAATGTTGCGCCGCTCGTCGGAGGCTTCGTATCTTAGCTTCGTAGACGATGACGATGGCGTTGATCCAGAATTTGTTTCTACTATTCTTCCATTATTGGATGGTATCGATTATGTGGGATTTGATGTTCAAGCATACATTGACGGAAAACCGTTGGTAAAAATCACTCATCATTCACTCCGATATGATGGCTGGTATGAAACGGATGAATTTTACGCCCGAGACATCTCACATATAAACCCAATGCGTAGAGATTTAGTACTTCTGGAAGCCTTCGAAGGCGGTCACGGAGAGGACGTTCGATGGGCCGACCGGATGCGGGCGAGAGGTGTTCTGAAAACAGAACGCTACATAGATCGGGTTCTATACCACTACTATTTCCGGACCCGAAAGAACATCGGCAAGCCGTGCCCGAAGTGTGGGAGTACGTCCACAGTGCTCGTCGGCGAAGGAACGGTATGCAATGCCTGCTCGCTATCCTTTGACCGGCATCCGGAGCAAAAATCTTGTCTTTGGACTTGACTTGGGCATCTGGATTTGCGAGTATCGTGGCCTGCGGGTAGGTAGGTTCTCCGGTTGAAAGGCGAGGGCGGGTGGGTAGCGAGTGGACCAACGTGGAGGGTGGACGGTTTGCCAGCACCCTCGGCGG
>Ga0209275_10000011_pt1 | contig 54960 bp, 46 predicted proteins | sample HubBroMetageREF2_FD_188344 | JGI IMG/M metagenome (GOLD analysis project Ga0209275, IMG submission 188344) | Reference soil microbial communities from the Hubbard Brook experimental Forest, New Hampshire, USA - Hubbard Brook CCASE Soil... | ecosystem: Environmental > Terrestrial > Soil >... | reverse complement strand
GCCAGTGGATCCTCGAGAAGACCTGCAGCGACCGAAATTATGGCGCGCGGCCGCTTCGTCGCGCGTTACAGAAGTACGTCGAAGACCCATTGTCGGAAGCTTTGATTCAGGGCGGATTGCAAAGACCCGCGACTCTCGAGATTTATCTCGGGAGCGAGGGCTTGGCGTTCCGACCTGTGGTTGAAGCAACCCCAGTGGCCCACTAGGAATCCTACGCGCAAGCCGGGCGGGAGCAGTCCGGCGGGGGAGCACACAATTTTGGGCGGGATACTGCGGCCTTGACCAGGGCCGCCAGCGGGAAAATTTTTCTGCGTCCATTGCGATTTTTCGCGGTGGTGTATTTGTGCGTGTTGGCTTCGGGGCAATCCCTTTCGGCTCAACAACCTCAGGACGCGAACGGCCCGCAATTCGTTATTCAGCGCATTGAGTTCATAGGCAATCGCCGGATTCAGCGTGACACTCTCCTGGCGCGTATTTTTTCGCGGCCCGGAGATCCCTACAGCGCGGAAGCAGTGCGCCGCGATTTTCAGGCGCTGTGGAACACGCAGTTTTTCGAAGACGTCCGCCTGGAAGTGGAAGACAGCCCCGACGAGCCCAACGCCAAAATTGTCGTCTTCTACGTGCAGGAACGCCCGATCATCCGCCGCATCGAGTACAAGGGGAACAAATCCATCACTGAGTCGGACATTCTGGACGCGTTCAAGGAAAAGAAAGTGGGGCTTTCGGTGGAAAGCCAGTTTGATCCCACGAAAATCAAGCGCGCGGAAGTGGTGATCAAGGGATTGCTGGCCGAGCACGGGCGGCAATTCGCCACGGTGAAGCCCACTTACGAACGCATCGCGGCCACCAACGCCGTGAAATTGGTCTTTAATATTGATGAAGGGCCGAAAGTGAAAGTGGGCGACATCAAGTTCGTTGGCGCCAAGGCTTTTTCCGATCGGAAATTGATACGTTCGATGCACAACGACCGGCCCTACGCCATTCCGCTGTACATCACGGAAATTCCGGTGCTCAACAAGACCTACGACAAGGGCAAGCTAGACGAAGACTTGGGAGTGGGCATCCACGGGATTTATCAGGACCACGGATATTTCAAGGTTTCGGTGAGCGATCCGGACGTGAAAATCAAGAATGAAGAGCGTAGCGGCATTCCGGGGCCGTGGCCGCTGCTGGGCTCGAAGAACGGCAAGCGCGCGGACATCACGATCACGATTGACGAAGGGGCGCAGTATCGCATGGGCAGCCTGCGCTTTCGCAGCTCGGACCCGGAGCAGGGGCTGGTGTTCAAGTCCGAAATTCTGGCGCGGGCGTTTCCGCTGAAGCAAGGCGACATCCTGGCAGCCGACAAGCTGCGCAAAGCGCTCGACAATTACAAAAAGCTCTACGGTGAGTACGGATACATCGATTTCGTAGCCACGCCGCTGACGGAAATTGATGACGCGAAGAAGGTCGTGAATTTGACCGTGGAATTCGACCAGCAAAAGCAATTCTTCGTGCGGCGCATTGAATTTTCGGGGAACACCACGACGCGCGACAAAGTAATCCGCCGCGAGTTGTTGCTGGATGAAGGCCAGGTGTTCAACAACCGTTTGTGGGAAGTCAGCCTGTTGCGGCTGAACCAGCTAAATTATTTCGACACGATCAAGCCGGAAAACGCGGAGCTGAAGCGCAACGTGAAGGCCGGAACGGTGGACATCAAGCTGAAGCTGAAGGAAAAAGGCAAACAGTCCATCAGTTTCAACGGCGGCGTCAGCGGCATCGCCGGCACTTTCGTCGGCGGTTCCTACACCACCAACAATTTCCTGGGACTAGGCGAGACGCTTTCGCTTTCCGCGCAGATTGGCAGCTTCCAGAAGGACATCCGTTTCGGATTCACCGAACCATATCTGTTCGATCGCCCGATCTCCACGGGCTTCACGATTTTTTCGACGAAATTTGATTACGACCAAGCCAAGCAGCTGGGCATTGCCTTCAACCAGCAAATCGCGCTCAATCCCGCGTTGCAAGAGAACTACACGACCAACTCCAAGGGCTTAACGGTGTTCGCGAGCTATCCGCTGCGGAAATTTTCCTTCACGCGCATTGGCTTAACCTACGGTTATTCCACCACGAACATTCAGACGTTCAGCACGTCGGCTCAATTACTCTTTGACAGCGTTAAATTCACGGGGTTGGCCGGGCCTTCGGCGCTGAACGGAATCGAATCGAGCAAGATCACAGCGACGATTTCCTACAGCACGGTGAACAATCCGCAAAACCCGACGAACGGGAAGAGCTTCTACTACGGGATCGGGTTTGAGGGCGGTCCGCTGCAAGGGAATGTCAACACCATCACGAATTCGTTCGTGACCACCTATTTCCATCCGGTGAATAAGCGCCGCAACGTGATCGGCCTGAAATTCCAGACGGGTATGATCACCGGTTACAACGGGACGAACGTCCCACCGTACAGTCGGTTCTTCCTGGGCGGCGAGAACGACGTGCGCGGATTCGATTTCTATACCATTTCGCCGTTCGTCGAGATTCCCGAGGCCACCACGCAGCCGGTGAGCTACTTCAACCCCACGGTATTAAATGCGTCGGGAAAGCCGACGCTGCAGACAATCGGCGTGCCCATGATTCAGTTCCTGCCAACGCGCCCGGGCGGCGATTTCCAGAACGTGGGCAACATTGAATACCGCATTCCGATTGCGGGTCCGGTGACGCTGACACTGTTCAACGACATCGGCATCAACGGCATCCTGCGCCCATCGCAATTGGCGCTGGATCCCGCGGCCGTAACCGTGTATCAGCAGCAATACCCGAATCCGGATTTTCCGAACTTGAAAATTGCCAGCAATCTGCCGATCTATCCCGGCACGAATTTCAAGGTGCACACTTCGGCGGGCGTGGAATTGGACGTGGTGCTGCCGATCGTGAACGCGCCGTTCCGCATTTATTATGCGTACAATTATTTGCGGCTGGACGACACGATCAACGGCTTAAGCGGCGGCTACGCGCTGAGCGACGCGGTGAAGAACGGGTTGCCGCCCGGCGTGCTGGAGACGCAAATCGCGCCCCAACTGCAGGCATTCATCACCGCGAACACGCAGCACATTCCGGCGCAGTTGATCGAGCCGCAGCATACCTTCCGCTTCACGGTCGGTAAGACATTCTAGGCACTGGCAGCAGAGCAGCGAATGCAGGATCGGCGCGACGCAAAGGAAAGCATCCAGCGCGCGCAGCGAATTCAGTGGAGAGGGTGAAAGAAATGCGCAACAAGATATTGGGGTACGGCGCAACGGCGCTGGTCGTCACGGCACTCGCCGTGCTATCTGGATGCGGAGGGAACACCACGCCGGTCGGCGTCACCGTCAGCCCGAACCCCGCGGTGGTTCCGCTCGGTGGCCAGCTGCAGTTTCAAGCCAACGTCACCGGCACGTCCACGACCTCAGTAACCTGGCAACTCTGCTTGGTGCCGACTCCGACCAACGCGCAGCCCACCGTTTGCAGTCCAGCCACAACCGGGCAGACGCAAATGCCGAGCGGCTACGGAATCATCACCACGGGACAGACCAACACGCCGCAGGGAGGTTTTTACACCGCGCCCGCGGTTCTGTCGCCGACGAACGATTTCCTGGTGGTGGCCACCAGCACGGTAAATACAAAAATATTCGGCATCAGCGTGGTGCATCTTGATTCCTCGATTCGTGTGGCTATCTCGCCCACCAGTGCAACCATTGCGCCGGGCGATTCCTTCACACTAACGGCGAACGTGACCGGCACCGCGAATACGGCGGTGACCTGGGAAGTAAATGGAATTGCCGGCGGCGATGTAACGGACGGCTTCATTACTCCGGGTGGTGGAAATGGCAATACCGCCACCTATGTGGCTCCGCTATCCAATCCGCCTGGCAGCGTGACGATCACCGCGGTTTCGGGAGTCGATCCGGCGGAGTCAGGTACGGCGACGATCACGGTCATCACTTCCGCCGCACCGGCCCTCACTTCCGCGGCGCCGAACATTGTCGGCGAAGGCTCCGCGCAGCAGGAAGTATTTCTCACCGGAACAAACTTCACCTCCAACAGCGTGGTGATGGTGGGAACGCCGCCCGCGCCGGTGCCCACATTGTTTCTGAGCTCCACGTTGCTGCACGCCACGATTCCCGCGAGCCCCCTTTCTGTCGCGGGGCCAGTGTCCATGGTCGTCCAAGCGCAGAACGGAGATCTATCGAATGTTCTTACCGGTCCAACAACCGGACTGACGGTGATGCCCTCGCGCCCCGCGGTGGTGGCGTTAACGCCGGATACGGTGGTGCCGAATGGCGGGACGGCGGGCGTGAATCTGGTCGGCGGATTTTTCTCGCCGAGCACTGTGGTGAATTGCAACGGTACGGCGCCGGGTACGCGGGTCGCGACTACTCTTACCAGCAGCCAGCAATTGGGTGTCACCATACCCGGCACGTGCGCGTCGGCACCGGGGCAGTATCCGCTGTTCGTGCAAAATACTGACGTGATGGCGCCGAATCCGGCGATGTCCGCGGTGAACCTCACTGTCGAGCCGCGGCCCAGCGATATTTCCACGGGCGTCAGCTCCACCTTTCCGGCGGGTGCGTCGCCGGTCGCCATCGCGATTGATCCCGCGTTGAATCTGGCGGTGATCGCCAATTCGGGGGGCAACTCGGTCAGCATCGTTAATCTTGGCACGCTGGCGACTACGACCGTTCCGGTGGGAACCGCTCCCACGTCCGTGGCGATTGACGATCAAGTCACCACTGCGGGCGGCGCGCTGGGCGATCACATCGCGGTCGTCACCAACAGCGGCGACAACACCATTTCAGTGATTGATTTGAACACCATGACCGCGGCGCCAGCATTTGCTTTGCCGAATCAGAATACGGCGCCGAACCCACAACCGGTGCCGTTTGCGATCGGCATCAATCCATTAACGCACCGCGGCCTGATTGCTTTCCAGTCCACCAACAACATACTCATTATGGATTTTTCCGCCGGCGTTCCCACCGTGATTCAAACGCTGGGTGGCACGCTGACGCCGATCGGCACCGGTATCAACCCCAAAGTAGCGGTCGATCCGATATTGAACTGGGCGCTGATCACCCCGGGAGGCTCGGGCGTGATTGCCATTGTGGATATGGGGCGCAATCCCGGAGTGGGCGCAAGTCCCGCCGATTTTGGGCGCTCTCCGGTCGTCATTGCCAGTCTTTCGATTTCCAGCACGGTGCAGGGCGTGGCCGTAAATGCCGCGACGCACCAGGCGGTTTTCGCGGATCCGCAGGGTCCGAACCAGGTTCCGGCGGGCCCGTCGGTTTCGTCGTTCAGCATGCTGGATCAATCGGTGAGTTCAGTTCCGTTTACGCAGGGGGGAATTCCGTTCACGAATTTGGGCTTGGTGGCGGCGGCCGTGAACCCGCTCGCCAATATTGGAATCGTGGTGAACGGAACGGCGAACAACGGATTCGTGCTGGACCTGGCAAACAGTCTGGTGCTGCAAACTGTCGCGGGATTGAACTCGCCACAGGCGGTGGCGGTGAATCCGCTCACCAACACGGCCTACATCGTCAACCAGGGCAACAATACCGTTTCCGTTTTTCCCATGGCCACTACCACGCCGAACCCTCTGCAAATTCTGGAGACCAGTCCATCCACCACATTTGTGCAAAGTCCGGCGGCGGGCTTGACGCTCTCGATTATTGGCACTGGATTCACTGGCGCTTCACAGGTGTTTCTGGACGGCGCAGCCGTACCCACCACTCTTGTGAGCAGCCGGCAGCTGACCGCTGCGATTCCATCCAGCGACCTGGCTGCGGCGCGGCGCTACGCCGTGTACGTGCAGACCGGCGGGGCTACTTCGAACGTCAGCGGTCTGACGGTGATCCAACCCGTCTCGGTGGGCACCTCACCCGTAGGCGTGGCTGTGGATCCGTATCTCGATCAGGCGGTGGTGACGAACTCAGGGAGCAACAGCATCTCCGTCGTGAACTTGCTGGACGGCTCGCAAATCACGCCGCAATCGCCCAGCTTTTTCGCTACCGGCACTATTCCCTACGGCGTGGGGATTCTGGCGCGCACCGGTCAGGCCGTGGTGGGAAATAACGGAGACAACACCATCACGGTGCTCGACGAGAAGGGCCTGAACAACGTGTTCAACTCCCCAGTGAACTTTTCGTTGTGCGCGGGTTGCACATTGCCGCTGGGTGTGACCGTGGATCAGGATTCGGGACTGGCGGCGGTTGCGGATACAATCGCCAGTGAGCAAATCTGCCAGAACACCAGCAGTGCCAACAACGGTGGCGGAGTGGCGTCGTTTCTGGTGCCGGGCGCGACCTCCGGCACGGCGGCTAGTAACTCCTGCGTGGATTTCATTCCCCTGGCTGTGGCGATCGATCCCGTCCTCAACAATGACCCGACGCAAACGATGGCCGCCGTGACCGTGGCGTCGCAATTCAACGGGCTCGATTTACTTCCTTTACCCGCCGGCGCCATCACGCGGATTACGATGCAGCTTCCCACCGGAGTGGTGTTCGACGCGCTGAATGGGGTGTTCGTGGTGGCGGACAGCACCGCCAACAACGTGATTCTCGTTGATCCGTTAACGACCCAAACGGCGTTCACCGCCAGCGCGGGGATAAATCCCACCTCGCTCGATTACAATTTCAATTCCAGCACGCTGGTTACCTCGAACGCCGCGAGCAACACGCTCTCCATTCTGGCTTACGTATGTCCGCCGAATGTTAATGGCGTTTCGAATTGCCCGGTGCCGCGAGTGCGAGAAATTCTGGACGTGGGCACCGTCGAGCCGCTGGTTTCTGTAGTGGTGGGCCCGAATTCGATCGCGATCGATCCACGGCTGAACCTTGCCGTTCAGATTGATCAGGCCAATAACCGCATCTTGCTTGTGCCGCTACCGCACTAGCAGGATTCGGATTCGCGGCGCGCACTGACGCGCTGCTGAGACCAACCATGCGTTCCGCGGATGCATCTCACAAACGAGCGGTTGTGCGTGGGGCGCAACCGGCAGGCGAAACGAAAGCGATTGACCAGCTTCTCCGGCGACAGCTATAATCTCCGATTTGTGTCCTGCATGCTATGCGGCACAGTTCCTGGCACCGGCATCCGAAAGACTATCTACTTTAAGGAGTGAGAATGAAGATTCGATTCGCAGTTCCGGCCCTGGCGGCGTTCCTGATGGTTCCCGCGATGTGGGCGCAGACGGGCGGCTCTTCGGCCGCGACGGCAGCGGCTTCAGGCAAGGTAGGCGTGATTGACGTGCAGGTGGCGATCACCAGCACGGCGGAAGGGAAGCAGGCTGCGGCGGAATTGCAATCGCAATTCGCACCCCGCCAGACCGAGCTTTCCAACATGCAGAAGCAGATGGAAGATATCCAGACGAGATTGCGCACGGGACAGACCACGCTGAGCGACGATGAAAAGGCGCGGCTGCAGCGCGAGGGTGAACAGCTCCAGCGTACGTTCCAACGGAGATCGCAGGACGCTCAGGACGATTTCAACGAAGCGCAGCGCGAGATTGTGGACCGCATCGGCCGGCGGATGATTGACGTGCTGAGCAAGTACGCTCGCGACAACGCGTTCATCGTGATTCTGGATCGTTCCGGGCAGACTTCGCCGGTCATTTTCGCCGCGAATTCGGTGGACGTCACGCAGGATATTATTCGCCTGTTCGACCAGAGCTACCCGGCCAAGGCGGCGGCAACAACTCCGCGAACCCCGGCGCCGCAGCGTGCACCCGCTCCGAAGCCGGCGACACCGCCTCAGCAGTAATTTCCCAGCGCAGCGACTTTTGTTGCGCGGCTGGTATTAAGACAGAAGGCCTCCCGGAGTAAAATCCGGGAGGCTTTTTTTTGAAGCGAGGGCGAATGGCGTCTAGTTGGGCAGCCATTCAAACGGGAACAGCTTCCCGGCGGCGACGGGGTCAACCTTGTGGCCGGCCAGTTCCAGAGCGCGCGCCAGCACCGGATCCTTTCCGCTCGCCAAGTCTTGAGCCGTAGGAATCACGATCTCGTCGGGCGTTACGCCCGCGTGTTCCAGGCTCTTGCCGTCTTTCATGGTCAAGTCGGCTTCTGTGATGGAAAAGCCGTAGAAAATTTTCGTGTCCGTACCTTGGGAGCCCGGATAATGCCTGGCTTCCATCACCGCTCCAGCCGTGCGGTCCCCTATGACGGTCCCGCGGTGCTCCAGTTGGATCACGCGCGGAAAAAGCTCGGCGCAGGAGGCTGAGATACTGTCCACCAGCACAATCAGCTGTCCAGTGAATATCTCGCCGCCGCGCGTCTTGGCGACTTCCGGTTTCAGGTCTTTGCGGCCCACCCGGTCCGCGATTTTTACCTCATGATCGAAGAGGTTGGCGACCATTCGGTCCAGCGTGACCACAGCGCCTCCAGGATTGCCGCGCAGGTCCAGGATGAGAGTTTTGTGTTTGCGGGCATCATTGAAAATCCGGTCCACTTCGTGGTCCTCCACGAAGAACTCCGGCATCTTCCAGATCATCACGTCGCCTGCGTCGACCCAGCGCTGGCGAACCACGTGATCAGAATTCTGTTCATCACGTATATAGTCCCAGATGTCGCCTCCTCCGTTTTGTCCAGTGAAGTCGAGCACCTTTTTCAACTCGCGCACTTTGGCATCAATTGTTAGCTGCCGGGTTTGGCCGCTGGGGTCGCGAATTTCGAGCATGGACCCCTTCTGTGGGGCCAGGCTGTTGAAGTAGTAGCTCATCTTCCAGAAAACTTCGCGATTGACGTTGAATTTGTTGTAGCCCAGGACCTGGTCGCCTGGGTGAACTTTTGTTTCCGCGTCGGTTCCCGGACGCACTCTTGTTATGTAGCAGTCGTTGCCGTACATCTGCAAGCGATAGCCGTAGTCCATGCGAAAGGCCCGGGCGGGAGGAGTGAAGAACGTGTGCGAATCGTTCAGGCCGTCCAGGAATGCTGCGATCACGCCGAAGGACTGGCTCAGAGAACTGGCGTCAACGATCTTTTGATCGTACTGGTGGAAGCGCGCGTCAATATCCAGGCCGTGAAACTTCGTATCGTAGTAGTGCTTCTTAACGTTGTCGTAGGCGTCGTGCAATATCGCGCGCGCTCGGTCCCGGTTGTAGTTGTCCAGCTTCTGTTGTGAATGCACCGTGCGGCTGGCAAAGGCGGCAAGCAGAAGTGTGGCGGCACACGCCATTCGTAAAATGGTTTTTTCAGCCACGGATATCTCCTTGGTGACATTCTAGGGACGTGGTGCGAGACTATATACACGACGGCGCAGCGATCGCCAAGTGTCTTTCTGGCTTCATGTGTACAGGTGGGAATTCGCCGCCGCGAAAGCGAACTGGCGACTGAGCCGCTGCCGCCAGATCGCCGCGCGAGAGCGGGCGCGCGCGGGCCGGACGGCTGTTCTTGCGTTTTTGGCCGCTTGAAATTATACTGGGTTGCTTCCAGACAGGTCGCATGAGCCAGTGGGCGCAAGCCCACTTTTTTGTTGGACGCGACGGATGGCGGGATGCCGGTGCGTCAATGCCCGTGGTGCCTGCGGTCGAAGAACGAGCTGGCGTTAGAGTTGGGAGCTGCTCGAGGGCAGTACTGGGACTTGTAGTAACACGAGCGGCGTGCCTGTTGGCGTTGCCGGACGATTCTAGGCCGGCAGCCGGGCCGAAGCTAAATATTGCTCTTGGAATAGAATGCAACTGGAAAAGGTTCAAGAGGCGGCCGAGCGGGTGGCAGGCTCGCTGGGCCTCGAAATCTTCGACATCGAATGGAAGGTTGGAAAGCAGCGCATGCTGCGGGTGTTCATCGACCGGCTGCCCGGCCCGCAGAATCCGGAAGGGTTGGGTGTCACTCACAAGGATTGTGAGCGAGTGAGTGAGCAGCTGAGCGTGATCCTGGACATGGAAGATTTGGTACCGGGTCCGGCTTATGTGCTGGAAGTGAGTTCGCCGGGGCTGGACCGGAAATTGATCAAGCCGGCGGATTACGAGCGCTTTGTGGGAAGGCTGGCGAAAATCTGGCTGAACGAGCCGCTCGAAAAGCAGGCGTATTTTGAGGGGCGCCTGGCGGGAATTACGGACGGCGTAGTGAAGTTCACGGTGCGTGATCGCGAGCTCGCGGTGCCTTACGCCGGAATCAAGAAAGCGAATTTGGTGGTGGAGTTGTAGCGGCAGGTGACTGGCATTTGGAAGCGCAGTTTTTTCTTGGGACGTACGGGAGAGAGCGAATGGCGAGTCAGCTGTACCAACAGATCGAGCTGATCAGCCGGGAAAAGCATATTGAACCGGAAATCATCATCGCGGCGATTGAGGACGCGATGGTGGTTGCGGCGCGGAAGTATTACCGCACCGAGGAAGAGCTGCGCTCAAAATTCAATCCCACCACGGGACAGGTGGACGTGTATTCGGTGCACACGGTTGTGGAAGAAGTGGCCGACCCGGTGCGCGAAATTTCGCTGAACGACGCGCGCAAGCGCCAGCCGGACGTGGAAGTGGGAGGCGAAGTCACGCAGGCCAAGCCGACGGACGTCCTGGGGCGCATCGCCGCGCAGACCGCCAAGCAAGTAATCTTGCAGAAAGTGCGCGAGGCCGAGCGCGACACGATTTACAACGAGTTCCACACACGCGTGGGCGAGCTAATCAATAGCGTGGTGAAGCGCATGGAAGGCCCGGACATTATCGTGGACATGGGCCGTACCGAAGCGCGCCTGCCCAAGCGCGAACAATCGCGGCTGGAAGCGTACAACGTGGGCGACCGCCTGCGCGTGACGATTCGCGCGGTGGAACGCGCCGCCAAAGGTCCACAGGTGGTGGTTTCGCGCGCCGATCCCGCCCTGGTGCAGCGCTTGTTTGAAATGGAAGTGCCGGAAATTTACGACGGCACAGTGCAGATTCGCGCGGTGGCTCGCGAAGCAGGCGAGCGCACCAAGATTGCGGTGGAAAGCCGCGACAAGGACGTGGACCCTGTCGGCGCGTGCGTCGGAATGAAGGGCATGCGCGTGCAGTCCATCATTCGCGAGCTGCGCGGCGAGAAGATTGACATTATTCCGTTCAACGAGGAAACCGTAGTTTTCGCGCAGAAGGCCTTGAGCCCCGCGAAAGTCACGCGCGTGCAGATTATTGACCCGGAAGAAAAGCGGCTGGAAGTGATTGTCGAAGATACGCAGCTTTCACTCGCGATCGGCAAGAAGGGGCAGAACGTTCGCCTCGCCAGCAAATTGATTGGCTGGAACATTGACATCAAGAGTGAAGAAGAAAAGCGCCGCGAAATCGAAGCGCAGATGGCCGCGCTTACCGCGCCCGGCACCGCGCTGACGCAACTTGAGGGAGTAGGTCCGAAGACGATCGAGAAGCTGGAAGCGGCAGGCATCACTTCGATCGAAAAGCTGGCGGACATGACGCCGGAGCAGCTGGTGGAAATTCCCGGCATCGGCGAAAAAATGGTGGAGAAGATTCACCAGTCTGTGGCCGCGTATTTCGAAGCGCTGGAAACGGCGGCTACCGCCGCGCCCGACGCCGCAGCGGCTGCGGAAGGCGAAGGTGTGGTGACGGAAGAATCTGCGGCCGCGGCGGGCGAGGAAGCCGCGCTCGTTGATGAAGCTACCGAAGAAGCCACCGAAGAAGTTGCGGCGGGTGAAGCGGAAGCCGCACCCGATGCCGCGCCTGCTGACGTGGTAGCCGAAGCGGAAGCGGTGGATGAAGCGACGGAAGAAGCGACCGAAGAAGTGCGAGAAGAAGAGATCGGCGCATCGGAAGACGGCGCCGAAAAGTAGCGGGGCTTTCGCGGGCTGTTTGTTGCAGGCGAGGATTTGTAATGGCTGCAAGGCGCGGGCACGAGTGCCGGCGCGGTTGAAAAGAGGCGAATGGCAGATTCCAATCAAGTCCGGATTAACGAGCTGGCGCGGGAACTGGAAATCAAGGCGAAAGTCCTGATTGACTACCTCCCGGAAGCCGGCGTTACGGAAAAAAAGACGCACTCGAGCTCGATTGACCTGAAGCACGCGGAACTGGTGCGCAAGCATTTCCGCGGCCTGGCTGCTGCTGAGGAAGCTGAAGAAGCGGCAAAAGCCGCGAAAGCGACCGCCGCGAAGAAGCCGGCGGCGAGGCCTGTCGCGGCAGCTCCTGCTGCGCCAGCGGCCATGGGCGCGAAGCCTGCTGGCGTTCCACCCGCGGCCGCTCCGACGGCTGCTGCAAGACCGGGCGTCGCGTCGCACGCCCCTGCGGCTGGTCCCGCAACCGCTCCGGGAGCTGCACGCCCGGCTGCCCCTGCGGCTCATCCGGCGACGCACCCGACCAGCGCAGTACCCGCCGCTGTGAAGCCTGTGGCAGCTGCACCAGCGTCCCCATCTTCAACCACGGCTGCACGTCCCGGCGTTGCGCCTGCTACATCCGCGCCGCGATCCGGTGTTCCGTTGCGGCCAGCTGGAGTACCGGGAAGCGCGCCGGTGGGAGCGCGACCTGCAGCAGCGCCTGGCGCTCCGCGGTCTGCTGGCGCACCTTCGACTTTGCAACGTTATCCGCGTCCCGCTGCGCCTCCTTCAGGCCCGGGGCAAGCGCGTCCCGGTGCGCCGCAAGGCATGCGGCCGGCTGGTGGTGCGCCACAACAGTATCGTCCGAGCAGCGCGCCGCAGGGGCGTCCCGGTGGGGCGCCCGGTCAGCGTCCCGGCGGACCGCCTTCGCGGTTCCCACAACGTCCCGGCAGCGGTGGCGGGCCAGGTGGCCGCGACAATAAAGGACCGGTCGGAACGCAGCGTCCCGGAGCGGGAGTTCCGAAGGCCGAACCGGGCAAGCCGCTCTATGCGCGCAAGCCCGCAGCACGCGGACGGCCGCTGATCGAGAAGCGCTACGCGGAAGGCGAGCGCAAGCTGCATCCAGTTCGTCCACGCGCGGGCGCAGGTCCCGGCGGACGCGCAACAGCCGTCGAGCCAGTCGCGCCAGTAAAACGCGAGCCGCGCGCTCTCACCGTAACGGAAGGAATCACGGTGCGCGAGCTGGCCGAGAAACTCGATATCCGCGCCAAAGACTTGCTGAAGACTTTGCTCGACCGCGGCGTATTCGCCAGCATCAATCAGGCGCTGGACGTGCCCACGGCGACGAATCTGGCCGAAGCGTTTAACGGCGTGGTGCAAGTCGTCACGTTCGAAGAGCAGTTGGTGCAGGAAGAAAAAGTGAAGGAAGAGCGCACGGGCAACGAAGTGCCGCGCGCTCCAGTAGTGACCGTGATGGGCCACGTCGATCACGGCAAAACCAGTTTGCTCGACGCGATTCGCGAAGCAGACGTAGCGGGCGGCGAAGCAGGCGGAATCACGCAACACATCGGCGCGTACGAAGCGCACGTGCAGGGCAAGCGCATCGTGTTTGTGGATACGCCTGGTCACGAAGCGTTCACGCGCATGCGTGCGCGCGGCGCGAAAGTAACAGACATCGTGGTGCTGGTCGTGGCGGCCGACGATGGCATGATGCCGCAAACGGAAGAAGCGATTTCGCACGCGCGCGCTGCGGGCGTGCCGATCATCGTCGCGATCAACAAAGTGGATAAGCCTGACGCACAAGTGGAACGCGTGAAGCGTCAGCTATCTGAAAAAGGTTTGATGCCTGAGGATTGGGGCGGCGACACGGTGATGGTGGAAGTTTCCGCCAAAACCAAGAAAAATATCCCCAAGCTGCTGGAAATGATTTTGCTGGTCGGCGACATGCGCGAGCTGAAAGCCGATCCGGACGTTCCGGCGAAGGGAACTGTGCTGGAATCGCGCGTGGATAAGGGCCGCGGACCGGTGGCCACCATGATCGTGCAGAACGGCACATTGCATGTGGGCGATGTGTTCATCGTCGGCGCGGTATATGGCAAGGTGCGCGCGATGTTTGACGATCGCGGCGGCGCGATCAAGCAGGCTGGCCCCTCGACCCCCGTGGAAGTTCTGGGCTTGCAGGGCGTGCCCGAGGCGGGCGATCAATTCCAGGTGGCGGACGAAGCCAAGGCGCGGCACATCGTGGAATATCGTCAAGGCAAGGCGCGCGAAGCGACCTTGGCGAAATCCTCGAGCGGTCGCTTGACGCTGGACCAGCTGCACGAACAATTGAAAATCGGCGAAGTGAAGGAATTGCCGGTCGTGGTGAAGGCGGACGTGCAAGGTTCGGTGGAAGTGTTGAACGAAATGCTGCCGAAGCTTTCGAACGACCAGGTGAAGCTGAAAGTGATTCTGGCCAACGTCGGTGCGGTAAACGAGAGCGACGTTTTGCTGGCTTCCACTTCCGGTGCCGTGATCGTGGCCTTCAACGTGAAGCCCGAGCGCAAAGCCGCGGAACTGGCGCAACGCGAAAGCGTGGACATTCGCAGCTACACAATCATCTACGAATTGCTGGATGAATTGCAGAAGGCCGTTGCTGGATTGCTGGCGCCGATCATCAAGGAACAGCATTTGGGCCGTGCGGAAGTGCGCGACACGTTCCGTGTGAAGGGCGTGGGCACGATCGCGGGCTGTTCGGTGGTCGAGGGAATTATCCGCCGCGACGCGGAAGTGCGCGTGATTCGCGAGGCGGCTGTGGTGTTCACCGGCCGGATTAATTCGCTGAAGCGCTTCAAGGACGACGCGAAGGAAGTTCGCCAGGGCTTCGAATGCGGAATCGGGATTGCGAATTTCGCCGACGTGAAGGTGGGCGACAGTCTGGAGTGCTTCACGGTCGAGAAGATCGCAGCGCTGCCGCCGCCACCTCCGCCGCGTCCACGCGCGCCACGGCAGGAGAGCGCGTAGTACCCGTAGTACGCCGCAGCGCAGTCGCACCGGCGCACAAAATTTCTTGATGGTGTAAGCTGCACGAGCGCAACGAGAGTTGTTGCGCCACACGGAAATGCCGATCGGCCTCCTTACCCTGGAAATCCATATACTGGATGCGCAGTCCCTCAAGGACAAGCGGCAAGTTTTGCGCAGCTTGAAAGACCGCCTGCGCGCTCACTACAATGTGGCCGTGGCGGAGCTGGAGCATCAGGAAACCTGGCAGCGCTCGCGGGTGGGCGTGGTGACGATTTCCAGCGACACCGGCTATCTGGAAAAAACGCTGGCGGAAATCGCCGCGGAATCGGAACGCCTGCTGGGGCGCGATTTGCTTTCGCAGAACGTCGAATATTTCGAAGATCAGGACGAGGGAAGCGCATGACAGTTCAAGGACACCGGCCCGAACGCATCGCGGAAGAAATTCGTAACGAAGTGAGCCTGATGCTCGCGGGGGAGCTGAAAGATCCGCGCTTGGCGGCTCCGGTAATGGTCACTGAAGTGCGCCTGGGCGCAGGAATGCGCACGGTGCGCGTATTCGTGAGCCTGGCGGGCGACGAGGCGGAACGCGCCACCACGCTGGAAGGCTTGCAAGCAGCGAAGGGCTACGTGCGGCACGAATTAGTGGAGCGCCTGCACATGCGGCGCGCGCCGGAAGTGCTGTTCATTCTCGATGAGACGGAAGAATACAACAATCGCATCGAGAACCTGTTGCGCAAGGCCAAAAATCCCGAGGAGCACAGTTCTTAACGCAGCGATTGTCTTCCGCAGGCTGGCATCCGTTTTTGTTCTCGCGATGGACGCGCAAAAAAGAACGCGCTCGCGGAAAGAATCGACAGTCTTTGCGGCTGCACTGCCAAACCATTCATGTCTCGCATACCCAAGCAGCCTCCGGTTGATGGAATTCTGGTCATAGATAAGCCGTCGGGAAAAACTTCGCACGACGTCGTGGAATCCGTCCGCCAGCTCGCAGGCTTTCGCGGCATCGGGCATTTGGGTACGCTCGATCCGCAGGCCACCGGCGTGCTTGTGCTGGCGTTGGGCCGTGCCACGCGGCTCGCGCGTTTTTACACCGGGCGCCGCAAACGTTACACGTGTGCTGTGCGCTTTGGTTTTGAAACCGACACGTACGACGCGGATGGCGAAGCTCTTGGCCCGGACGCAGCTCCTGCGCTGAACGCTGACGAACTCGCGGCGTTCGCGGGGCGATTTGTCGGTAAAATTCAGCAGACTCCGCCGGCGTATTCCGCGAAAAAAATACACGGCCGCCCGGCGCACGAACTGGCGCGTAAAAATAAGCCGGTGAAACTGGAACCGGTGGAAGTGGAAGTGTTCGAGTTCCGCCTCACCGGCGTCGAACGTTCTGTGGCGCGGTTTGTTGTGGAATGCGGCGCCGGCACCTACATTCGTTCGCTGGCGCATGAATTGGGAAAGCTACAGGGCAGCGGCGCGCACCTGGCGGAAATTACGCGCACCGCCGTCGGCGAATTCACGCTGGATCAAGCCGTCTCGCTGGGCGATCTGACGCTGGATGCGCGGGCCGGACGGCTGCTGGAGCGCGTGGTTCCTCTGGAAAAGCTACTGACGGACTTGCCGCGCGCCACGATTCTGCCAGTGATCGAAAAGCGCGTGCGCCACGGCGCGAAATTCAATCTGACGCTCGCGCAAATTCAACCCGGGCAAATAAACGTAGCGCAGAACGCGCCCGCCCAGCTCGATTCCGGCGATTGGAAGCCGGCGCGGCTGCGCGTTTTCAGCCAGCAGGGGCAATTGATCGCCATTGCCGAGCCAGTGGTGCCGCGCACGTACCAGCCGGTGGTAGTGCTGGAAGCTACGCCGTAGCGGCAATCAAGCAGCCGCGCGCGCAGCGCCACGCAGCACCAGCGCGAAGACGTCGCGCGCCGCCGTTACTGTCGCGGTGGGTTGTCGTACTGTTGTGGCGGAGGAGTTTGCGGCGCGTCTGTGGGCGTTTGCACGGGCGGTGCCGTCTGCTGCGGCGGTTCAGTTTGCGGGTGCGGAGTTGGTTCTGGTTGTGGCGGTGCGGCGGCCGGCTCTGTCGGTTGCTGGACAGGATTCACGAATCCGCCCCCGCGGCGTTCTTGAATAGTCGGGCCCAGCGCGCCCGGGCCTCCCAGTTGGCCGCGTCCGGCATAGATCAGATGTTCCTTCTTGCGCGTCGCGGAATCCACAATCCGTGGCGTCACCAGAACCAATACCTCCGTATTCGAAAACTGGTCCGACGTGGTCCCTCCGACGAGTGCGCTCAGCGGAAGATTGGCGATTCCCGGCGTGCCATTCAGCGTGGTGGTGTACTGCGGCGCCAGATAACCAGCCAGCAAAGCGGACTCGTCGGCATGCACGCGCACGCTCTGATGAATTTCCTGATTATTCACGACCGGAATATTGTTCAGGCTGTTGCCCGCCAGGCTGCTCAGCGTGAATTCGAATTGCAAGGACACGTCGCCGTTCTCGTGCACGCGCGGAGTGGCTTTCACTTTCAAGCCAATGTCGATGTATTGCGCGTTGGGGAACTGCGTGCCGGTTTCGCTGCCGGAAAGCAGGTTGATCAGCGAGGACGAATCCAGAATTATGGAAGCGTTGTTCGACCCGAAATTCGAAACCGCCACGTCTGGTAGGCCATCGCCATTGAAGTCGGCGGTGGCGATGGCATCGGGCGTGGTACCCACCGGCACCTCGATGGGGGCATCAAGAAAGCCTCCGCCGGCGCCGAGCAGCAGTGCCACGGCATTGTCGCCGCTGGCGGTAACGATCATATCCGGAATGCCGTCGTCGTTGAAATCGGCGATGACAAATGATGTCGGCGTTGTGCCCGCCGCGAAATCCATTCTCGCGCCGCCCGGCTTGATGAACGTGCCGTCGCCATTGCCCAAGAAAACGGAAATGCTATTGCCCACGGCATTCGTGCTGGTAGCGGCGCCGCTATCCGCGACCGCTAAATCCAGATTGCCATCGAGATCCAGGTCAGCCGACGCGACATAAACTGGCGTGACGCCGGTGTTGTAGGTGACGCCGTCGGTAAATGCGCCCTTCCCGTTGCCCAGAAAGAGTTGCAGCGTGTTGTCGGCGGAATTGGTGACGGCCAGGTCAATGACCCCCGGCGCATTCGGATTGAAAGCTTGGGCGACGATGGAAGTCGGCGCGTTTCCGGTGGTGATGGTGGTAGGCGTCTGGAAAGTCTCGTCACCGTTTCCGAGAAAAATAGTCACGGTGTTGGCGTTTTTATTTACTACGGCTAAGTCCGCGAAACCGTCGTCATTGAAATCGGCCACCGCGATGGCGGTGGGTCCGGCCCCGCTGGGCAGCGTCAGAGTCGGTTCCACGGTAAATGTTCCGTCTCCGTTCCCGTGCAGGATGGAAACGGTGCCGGCGGTCTGATTGGCGACGGCGAGGTCCACGACGGTATTGGTCGTGTCCGCCTTGGTGTTGAAAAAACCGGTGGAGATCCACGTGGGGCCGGCGCCGACCGTAATCGTCGAGGGATTCTCGAATGTGCCGGGATCGGCGGGATTCCCCAGGAAAAGCGAAAGAGTGCCGTCGGTAAAATTCGCTACAACGAAATCCTGAAAGTTGTCTTCGTTAAAATCGGCTGTGGCGACGAAGTCGGGATTCGTTCCCGTGATAACCGTGGTGACGGGCAGCGCTGAGTTGGGGGCGGAAGCAGTCGGCGTTTGCGTAGCCGCGGAATTGGCGTTACCAACCAGGCTCGAAGAATACTGCGCCAGCGAAACCGGGAAGCGCTCGCCGACAAAGAACGTCGCAGGTTGGCCGTCTTCCGCGCGCAGTAGAACCCGCCGTCCGGCGTGCACGGTCGAAAGAAAATTCGAAAGCGTGGCGGTAGCTCCGGGCAGCGTGCCGAGAAAAGTTGTCTTGCCTCCGCCAAAGGCGAACACCGGCGGAATCGAAGACGCGGACCCGAATACCTGCGTCAGCAAAGCATTCAAGGCCGTGGCGCCGCCCTGTTGCACCAGTTGTGCCGCGTTCGATGGGACCGAGTAAATAGTCGCCGTTTGCGGGCCGGTGATCCCGAAGTCCACGTTGTGATTGCGATCCACTTCCATCACTTCGATTTCCAGAATCAGTTCGTCGGGCGGGCGTTCCAGATCTTCGATGATGCCGGTGGCTACGGCAATCGCTTGCGGCGAAGCGCGCATCGTCAGCGTGCGGCTCTTGGTATCCAGATCGGTGCGCGTGATGCCCGCGATTTCGCGCACCAGCCGCGATAGCTCCGTCATCTGCTCGTTCGTTTCCGAAGAAGCCAGCAGCACGGTGCGCACGATGGAAACTTCGTAGTCCTTGCGCTTCTGTTGGGTATCGGGCGCCACAAAAAACAGATGCTTGGTGAGTGGCCTCCAGAAAGTGTTGGTGGCGTTTCCTAGAACGCGAGCGGCCGTCGCGAAATCCATGTCCTGCAAATCCAGATGCACCGGCACCTGCCGCACGTCCACATCGAACGCGACTTCCACACCGAAGCGCTGCGCGATTTCCTGATAGGCGGACTGCGTTTGCCCGCGCAGCTGAAAAGATTGCGTGCCGGGGCGATGATCCAGTAGCACTGCAGGCACCAGCACCGGCTCGGCAATAATTTGGCGCGCGCGGGCAGGGTCGAGCGCTTCCATTTCCGTCAGTCGTTCGCGGATCGTGCGATTCGATGGATCCAGCTGCATCGCATCGCGCAGGGCATGCAACGCATTTGCAAAATGGCCCGCGACGGCCTCGCGTTCGGCGAGGTCAACCTTCATTTGCACCACTTGGCCCTTGGCCACGGCCTGACGTACCAGATATTCGCGGATGCTCGGTTCCCATTCCACGGCGTCGGAGTAGGCGTCGTACGCGGCTTGCCAATCGCCATTCTGTTCGAGCTTCTGGCCCTGCTTGTAGGCTTCCTTGCCCTTCTTCACGTCTTGCTTGCGGGGAGGCGCAGGCAGCTTCTGTTCGGCAGCCGGGGTGATATTTTGCGCCGGGGGCGTTTGCGTCTGTTGCGTGCCGGCTGCGGAGGAGGAATGCGCGGCGGATTGCGGGACGGCGCCCACGTTTGGAACGGCGAGCGCGAGAAGGAACGAAAAGAAAAACGCGGTCCCGAGCGCCCAGGGCAAAACCCGCGAACGTGAGCCGGCTTTCGCGCGGCTTCGGGACTGGGTGTGGGAATGGTGCCGAGAAATCATTCAGTTATAAGATGCTATTCTACAGGGAAACGTGAGCAAGCGATTAAGCGCGTTGAATTTGCTTGATTTCGGGGCACCCCGGCGCTAAACTCGGTTTTCCAGTTGAAACTGGTTTACAACTGGAAACTTTATGCTCTCCGCTCTCCTCCTAGCTCTGCGCGAAGGCGTCGAAGCCGCGCTGGTCGTCGGCATCGTCCTGGTGTATCTGAATCGCACGGGACGTCGCGCGCTCACCAGTTACGTTTGGGGCGGCGTGACGCTGGCGGTGCTGGCCAGTTTCGGGGCTGCGGTGCTGCTGGATCGCTGGCGGGTCAGCGAGGATGGTTTTGAAGGCCTGCTGATGCTGGTGGCCTCGGCGCTGGTGGTTTCCATGATCGTGTGGATGAACCGCGTGGCGCGCCATCTGAAGAAACATATCGAAGAGCGCGTGGAAGAATACGCGCAGAAATCCACGCGCGCCGGCGGATGGGCGATTGGCACGTTTGTTTTTCTGATGGTGGTGCGCGAAGGCGCGGAATTGGTGCTGGTGCTGCGCGCCGTGGAACTTTCCAGCGCCGGAGTGCAGGTCTGGATTGGCACGGCGATCGGGATTGCGATTGCCGTGGCCGTGGGACTCTTCTTCTTTCAAGGCACGCTGCGCATCCCTCTGCAGCGCTTCTTCAAGGCCACCAGCGTGATTCTGATGGTCGTGGCGTTCCAGCTGGCGCTCACCGGCGTGCACGAACTCAGCGAAGCGATGTGGATACCTTCCAGCAAACTGGAAATGTCCACCATCGGGCCGATTGTGCGCAACGAAGTTTTCTTTTTTGTGCTGATCTTGGGCGCTGCGGCGCTGGTGGTGCTGCGCGAATGGTTCAGCGCGAAGCAGCCAGTGACGGAAGAAGCCACTAATCCCGCCGCGCGGCGCATGCGCGAATTTGAATTTCGCCGCCAACGCCGCTGGAGTTTTGCCGCGGCAATTTTGTGCATCGCGGTGGTGATTTCGTTCGCCGGGGATTACGTGTACGGGCGCGTTGCCGCGGCGCCTTCGCCTGCGCGCACGCTGATCGCTCAGGATAATCTAGTCCGCATCCCGCTTTCGGATCTGACCGATTCCAGCCTGCATTTTTACACGGCCGACGTCGACGGCAGCGCGATTCGTTTTCTGGTGATCCACAAGCTGAACGGCGATTACGCGGCCGCGCTCGATGCCTGCCAGATTTGCGGCACCGCCGGCTACCGGCAGGAAGGCCAGAGCGTCATCTGCCGGAATTGCGGCGCCGCGATTTACATTCCTTCCATCGGCCAGTCCGGCGGCTGCAATCCCATCAGCGTGAAGTCCCGCGTGGAAGGAGGCGAAGTGATCGTGGACCTCGCGGCGCTGGGCGACGCCGCCTCCAAGATTCACTCCTGACGCAATGTTTGCCCGCTTGCTTGGAGAATCCTTCGCGCGCAATCCGCGCCGCAAAGTACTGACTGCCGCGGCGCTGGTGATCGGCATGGCCGTCGCCACCGCCACGCTCACGATCGCGCTGGAAGTCGGCGACCGCCTGGCGCGCGAATTCCGCAGCCTGGGCGCAAATCTGCTGGTCACGCCGGAGTCGGATACTTTGCCGGTGGAAATTGGTGGCGTGGATTATCGCCCTGTAGATGAAGGCGCGTACCTGAACGAAGCAGACCTCGGCAAGCTGAAAGCAATTTTCTGGCGCCACAATATTCTGGGATTTACACCGTTTCTGGACGTTCCTGCCTATGTTTCGGAAACTGGCGGCGCGACAACTTTGATCGGCACGTGGTATCGGCACGAAGTGCCCGTGCCTGACGGCACAAAGTTTGAGACGGGCGCGAGCGCTACTCATCCGTGGTGGAAAATTAGCGGACGATGGTTCCGCGATGGCGCCGATGAGTGCGTCATCGGCTCGGCACTCGCCGAAAAATATCCTGCGGCGCTTGCGCTCGGGAAAGCCATACACGTGGCTGCTGGCGGAGTTTCCGAAGGCGGGCGCTCGCTGGTAGTCACCGGAATTGTTTCCACGGGCGATGCGGAAGACAATGCCGTGCTGGTGCCGCTGTCCGTCGCGCAGGAAATTTCCGGCCACCCGGGCAAATTCCGCCAAGTTTTCGTCAGCGCCTTGACCAAGCCGGCTGATGCGCTGGCCGAACGCGGTGAGCGCGCGCAAACTGACATGAATATTCAGCTCACGCCCACGGAATACGATCGCTGGTTCTGCTCGCCCTATATTTCCTCCATCGGCTTTCAGATTAGCACTGTGCTGCCCGGGACCGAAGTGCACGCCATTCGGCGCGTCGCAGAAACCGAGGGACGCATCCTGACGCGCGTCGGCACGCTGCTGTGGATCGTGACGCTGGCGGCACTGGGCGCGGCGGCGTTAGCGGTTGCGGCTACTTCGGCGACCACGGTGCTGGAACGGCGCGCGGAAATCGGCGTGATGAAAGCGCTGGGCGCGAGCAACGCCCTGGTGGGCGGAATTTTCCTGGCCGAACAGGTGCTGTTGGCGATTGCCGGCGGCGCCATCGGGTTTTTCGTGGGTGCGGGCCTGGCGCGATTTCTCGGCGAAAGCGTTTTCGGGACGCCGGCATCGCCGCGATTGATTTTGTTTCCGGTGGTGCTGGCGCTCGCGGCGATCATTGCGATGATTGGCAGCTTGGTTCCGCTGCGGCGCGCGGCGCATTTTCGTCCGGCCGTGATCCTGAGGGGCGAGTAATGTTCTGGCGGCTGGTATTTCAACTACTGCGCGGAAGCCGCGGGCGGCTGGCCGTTGCGATCATCGCGATCGTCAGCGGCGCAGCGGTAATTTCCGCGCTGCTGAATCTCGATCTCGGCGTACAAAATAAATTGACCCAGGAATTTCGCTCGCTCGGAGCCAACATCGTGATTTCGCCCGTCAGTGGCGCGCCGGCGCAGATTAGCGGCGCGGAAGTGCCCAGCTTGATGCCGGAGAAAGATGTGGTAGGTGTTTTGCAGCAGCTGCCATCCGCACAGCTCGCCGCGGCCGCTCCGTACCTCTATATCGTCGCGCGCGCGCAAAATATTCCGGTCGTCGTCGCCGGCACTTGGCTGGATCAATCGCAGAAGCTCGATGCGACCTGGAAGGTGGAAGGGAACTGGATTGCCTCGCGCGACGACAACTCACGTTGCCTGGTGGGCCGCAACGTGGCGCGCCGATTGCATCTCGCCGTAGGAAATGCGCTGGAATTGCATTACCTGGACCGCAGCGCGCACTACAGCGTAGCAGGCATCGTGGATGCGGGTGGCACCGACGATAATCAAATTTTCGCGAACCTGCGCGCCGTGCAAGCGCTGGCGAATTTGCCGGAGCAAATCGGCCTCGCACAAGTGAGCGTCGCGGGCACGGCTCAGGTCGTGGCTGACTACGCAGCTCGCTTGGCCGCGGCGCTGCCGCAATACCAAGTGCGGCCCATCCGCCAGGTGGCCGAGGCGGAAGGTGCTCTGCTCGGGCGCATCCGCCTGCTCATCGTTTCCATGGTTCTGCTGATTTTGATTCTCACGGCGTTGTGCGTGCTCGGCACCATGGCTGCGCTGGCGATGGAAAGGCGCAAAGATGTTGGCCTGATGAAATCGCTTGGTGGCTCCATCTCGCGCATTGTGGGAATATTTCTGGCCGAGGTAGGCGTGCTGGGCGCTGCGGGCGGATTGCTGGGCACCATTTTAGGCGCGGCGTTGTCGTACTGGATGGGGCTGCGCGTATTTGACACCGCCATCGCGCCTCGCTGGGAAGTTTTTCCGGCTACGATCGCGCTGATGATCGTGGTGACGCTGACCGGCGCGCTTCCTTTGCGTATGCTGGGCAACGTAAAGCCTGCGGAGATTTTGCGAGGGGAATAGGGAATCGTGGCGACGCTCGTCCAAGTGGAAAACCTGCGCAAGGAATTCGGGAACGTGCGCGCGCTTGACGGCGTTTCCTTTCGCGTGGATGCCGGCGCATGGATCGCCATCATGGGACCGTCGGGCTCAGGCAAGACGACGCTCATCAATATTCTGGGCGGCCTCGATACACCCACCACAGGCCAAGCAATTGTGGATGGCACCGACGTCGGGCGCCTCGACGAAGCGGGCCTGACGCGTTTTCGCGCTGAGAAAATCGGCTTCATTTTTCAACAATTTCATCTGGTGCCTTACCTGACGGCGCTGGAAAACGTGATGCTCGCGCAATATTTTCACAGCACCACGGACGAGAACGAAGCGCGGCAGTCACTGGAGCGAGTAGGTCTGGGCGACCGCATCGAGCACCTGCCCTCGCAGCTTTCCGGCGGCGAGCAACAACGCGTGGCGGTGGCGCGCGCGCTGATCAATCATCCGAAACTGATTTTGGCCGACGAACCGACCGGCAACCTCGACGAAGCCAACGAAGAGATCGTGCTCAGCCTGCTGCGCGAACTGCACGCCGAAGGCCATACGATCCTGATGGTGACGCATGCAGCTACGATCGGCCGCCTCGCCGATCGCCGCATCGAATTCGCGCATGGCCACTTGGTGCAAGCTGCAGCGGCGTCGTTGAAACCCGAACTCGCTTGAATGAAGGCCCGAGTGGGTCTGTATATGTCACACTATATTCTGTGAAAGGCTCCACGCTGCGAGACAGCACGCAGCCGGCAATTTGCAGTCGCAGGCTAAATTTCTTATGCCCATAGCACAAGACGCGCGAAAAAAACCAGCCAGCATCAAAGTACACGTCTCGACTGGCGAAGGTGTTGAGATCGTCTGGTCGGACCAGCACACGAGCCGCTACGAATTCCCCTACTTGCGCGATCATTGCCCCTGCGCGCTGTGCAACGACGAGCGCGAGAAAAAAGCCAAGGGCGGCGCCAGCGCCAGCTCACCGTTGCTGCCCATGTACAAACCGCGCGTCACCGCCAAAAGCGCGAATGCAGTGGGGAACTACGCCGTGCAGATCCAATTTTCCGATAGCCACGCGACGGGAATTTTCAGCTTCGAGCATCTACGCGAAATTTGTCCCTGCGAAGCCTGCGAGCGTGATTTTCGTGGGGCACCAAAAGAAACCAACGCATAAAACGCGCCAACCAGAACCGCGCGCAACCGGCCACCGCGCGAAACAGCAGAGATTCACTGTCGAGTAGTTACCCTTAGCAGCGCACCATCAGCCGCGAGACTTCCTTTTTGCCCGCATTTCAACGTATAGTTCCTGTCCACACTCAAAGCATATGGTTTCCAATTCCACAGGTCCCACATTCACGCCGGGTCGTGCCCGCCCTATAACGAAAGTGCTGGTGGCCACCACGGCCATGCTGGCTTTCATTTCGTTCTGGCGCGCCGCAGCCATCGTGCTGAACGATCTCGCCTCTTCCGCGTATTACGCGGGCGGCGAGGCTGAGCAGTTCATCGGCAAGACAGCGCCATGGTTCATCCTCGGCATCATGCTGTTCTCCTACGCGGTGCGCGCGATTTACGTGGAAAGCTGCAGCATGTTCGTGCGCGGCGGTGTGTACCGTGTCGTGAAGGAAGCGCTTGGCGGCACGCTCGCGAAATTTTCCGTTTCCGCACTGATGTTCGATTACGTGCTCACCGGCCCAATCAGCGGCGTCTCGGCGGGGCAATATCTGGTAGGCGTCATCAACGAGCTTTTCCATCATGCCGGGACCACGCTTCATTTGAACGTGGACGCCACTGCCGCGACGGTCGCGATCATCATCACGCTTTATTTCTGGTGGGAAAATATTAAAGGCGTGCCGGAATCCAGCGGCAAAGCTCTGCGCATCATGCAACTCACTACCATCATGGTGGTGGTGCTGATCAGCTGGTGCTTTTATACGTTGTGGGTGCGCAGCGGCTGGAGCCTGCCCCCCTTGCCGAACCCGCAAAACATGAAGCTCGATCACGGCTCGCTCGGCTGGTTGGACCGCTACCACTGGGCGCACAGCATCACGTTGATTATTATTTTCGTTGGCCTGGGGCATTCGGTGCTGGCGATGAGCGGCGAAGAATCCCTCGCGCAGGTGTACCGCGAAATCGAGCATCCCAAGCTGAAAAACCTGAAGAAAGCCGGGTTGGTGATTTTTATCTATAGCCTGGTATTCACTTCGCTGGTTTCGTTTTTCGCGGTGATGATCATTCCGGATAGTGTGCGCGGAAATTTCACCGAGAATCTGATCGGCGGTCTGGCCATGCACTTGGTCGGAAGTTTTCCAGTGCGACTGAGCTTTCACGTATTCGTGGTGGTAGTCGGCACGCTGATTCTCGCGGGAGCCGTGAATACCGCGATTGTTGGGTCTAACGGCGTGCTGAATCGCGTTTCCGAAGATGGCGTGCTCACCGATTGGTTCCGCCATCCGCACCCGCGTTTTGGCACCACGCACCGCATCATCAATATGGTGGTGGCGTTTCAGATCGTCACAATTATCGCTAGCCGCGGCGATGTCACTTTTCTCGGCAACCTGTACGCCTTCGGCGTGATCTGGAGTTTTTCGATGAAGGGCATCGCGGTGCTGGTGCTGCGTTACACGCATCCGCAGGACCGCGAATACCGCGTACCGCTCAACCCGGTAATCTTCGGCAAGGAAATTCCCATCGGCCTAGGGATGATCACGCTGGTGCTGGTGGCGATCGCGATTATCAACTTGTTTACCAAGCCGCAAGCGACCATCGCCGGAATTACCTTCACGATTTTGCTCTTCACTGTGTTCGAGATTTCCGAGCATCGCATGCGCGTGCATGCCGCGGGTGCCGCGCATGTGGAACTCGATCAATTCAATCTGGCGCAGGAAGCGGAATTGACGCCCACCAGCGTCGGCGTCGCACCCGGAAGCATACTGGTTCCGGTGAGCACTTATTACGCGCTGTATCATTTGGAAGCAGCGCTGCGACGCGTGCGGCAGAAGGAAGCGGAAATCGTGGTGTTGCACGTGCGCATGCTGCGCCGCGCGGCGTCCGGTGAATACGATCTGGCGCCAGATCAGCTTTTCAGCACCATCGAGCAATTGCTTTTCACCAAAGTGCTGGCGCTCGCGGAAAAAGAAGGCAAGCCGGTGCGGCTGGCCGTGGCTGCGGCCAATGATTTGTGGGAAGGCATTCTGCGCACCGCGATGAATTTGCAGTCGAGTACCGTCGTGGCGGGCAGTTCGTCGAAAATGCCCGTCACCGACCAAGCTCGCGAAATTGGGCTTTCCTGGGAGCGCATGCCGGAGCCGCGCCCACGCGTTACGCTGGAAATTTTCACGCCCTCCGGCCAGGAGCAGATCTTCTATCTGGGCCCGCACGCGCCGCGCCTGACGCCCAAGGAAATTGATCTACTGCACCGAGTCTGGCTGGAATTGAGCGACAAACTGCCCGGCGAGGAAATCCATCATCACGACATCATTCATTTCGCGCTAGGGGAGGTGGAGCGGGAGATGGCGCAGGGCGAGACGGACGCCGTGCTCGAGCGGCTGCGCCAGCACGTGCACGAAATACGCGACCGCCGGCTAGAGTCTCCCGATGCCCCCAAGAAATTGCCGGGGAGTTGAGTCCCGCGCGAACAGCAGTTCCTACTGCGCCGCCTACCGAAACCGCGATCGAATCTTGTATGCGCTTACGCGCGCAGTTCGGATGTGCAGTTCGGGCAGCGCGTCGCCTTCAGCGGAATGGACGATGCGCAATACGGGCATTCCTTCGTGGTGGCGGCAGGAGCCGGCGCGGGTTTGTTCCACGTGTTCACCATCTTCACGATCAGGAAAACGGCGAACGCCACGATCAGGAAGTCCACCACGTTGTTCAGAAAAATACCGTAGTTAAGCGTTGGCGCACCGGCGGCCTTCGCCGCTGCGAGCGTGTCGTACGATTTGCCTGAGAGGTTCAGGAACAATCCGGAAAAATCCACCTTGCCGACGATCAAGCCGATCGGCGGCATGATTATATCCGCCACCAGCGACGTGACGATTTTTCCGAACGCCGCGCCGATAATGAAACCGACCGCCAGGTCCAGCACGTTGCCTTTCATTGCGAATTCTTTGAACGCTTTCAGCATGGTTGTTCTCCTCGCGCCTTCTGCATCCTCGCTAAATTCCCTCTCAATCTTGTCGCCGGCCTCTCGCAATCTTCACAACGAACAGCCGGTTCTGTGCCATGGCCTGATCTAGGCTTTCTCCGCATGCCACGCTGCTGCGGCGGAGGTTAGCCGGAACGCGCGCGACTGGCAACAGCGGATGCGCTTGTTTTCGATTTTGTAGGCGGCCCGATGTGCGCGCCTATAAATCCACATTCCCAATGCGAGATTAACGCCGCGCGACCGAAATCGCCGCAGCCAGTGCGCCACGCAAAACCAGCACGCCCCCGGCTAGCATAAACAGTTGCGACGCATGCCGCGCCGGCAGGAACGGCACGGCGAGAATGAAGATGCCCACCAGCGCGAGCGATCCGGCGCGGATCATCGTCTCCACGCGCGCAGCTTTCGCCTCGGGCCGCGTAGCAGCCCGCACGCCCCAAAATATGAAGATCGCCCCCAGCGCGACGACGCCTCCAGGTCGCGCCGGCAACCCGATACGCCCCGTCGCAGCCAGCAAGATCAGCAGCGCGCCCAACAGCAGCACAATAAATTCGCTGAGCAGTCGAAAAAGATTCGTCGCCGTGGCCATACTCGCGCAGTATCCGCGCGCCATTATCAGACAAGCCGCCGACTGGCGCAATCAGGTGCCCCGCGTAAGCGCTGCCGGCTGGTAGTTCAGAAGACGCCCGTGCTGGCGGCGCGGATGCGGAATGATACAATGGATTGTTTGGTGTGGTTCGCCGCGCTGGTTTGCAGCATCGAATGCCTGGGAGAAAATTCAGTGCATAAGGTAATCATCATCGGGAGTGGTTGTGCCGGCTTGACTGCGGCGATCTATGCGGCGCGCGCGGACCTCAGTCCGTTGGTGTTGGACGGGTACGAGCCGGGCGGCCAACTGGCGCTCACGACCATGGTGGAAAATTTCCCGGGCTTTCCCGATGGTATTTTGGGTCCGGAGCTGATTGAAAACTCGCGCAAACAGGCGCAGCGCTTCGGCACGGAATTCCAATCCGGTGCGGTGACGTCAGTAGATGTGAGCCGCAGGCCATTCACCGTGGTTGCCGGAAAAGAAACGTACGAGACGGAAACTCTGATCGTCGCTGCGGGCGCGTCGGCGCGAATGCTGGGAATCGAATCGGAGCGGCACTTGCTGGGCCACGGAGTTTCCACCTGCGCCACGTGCGACGGTTTCTTCTTCCGCGGGAAAGATATCATCGTGGTGGGCGGCGGAGACACCGCGATGGAAGAAGCGACCTTCCTGACAAAATTCGCGAAGAAGGTAACTCTGATTCATCGCCGCAACGAATTCCGCGCCACGAAAATCATGCTCGAGCGCGCGCGTGCCAACGAAAAAATCGAGTTCCTCACGCCATACGTCATCGAAGAGGTTCACGACGTGAACAGCAAGTCCGTTGAAAAAGTAAGAATCCGCAACGAAGAAACCAAAGCCACCAGCGAACTGGAAACTTCTGGAGTTTTCGTCGCCATTGGCCACGATCCGAACACGAAGTTATTCAAAGGCCAGCTTGATATGGACGAAAACGGCTACCTGATCACGCACGATGGTCCGAAGACGAACATCGAAGGCGTCTTTGCCGCGGGCGACGTGCAGGATCATCACTACCGTCAGGCCATCACCGCGGCCGGCTCTGGTTGCATGGCTGCGATCGAAGCGGAACGGTTCCTGGAAGGGCACAAAGGCTGACGTCACTACCGCAATTGCTGCATAATTCAGAGTTCATGTCGCCACAACTGCTCCAGCAGTTCCAATCCCAATTTATGAAGCTCGGCCTTTTCTGATGCGCGCGCTCCTGCTGCGTCTTTCCGAGAGTAAGCGCCTCGCGCCGCTGATTATGCGCAACGGCGTCAGCCGCCGCGTGGCGCGCCGCTTCGTAGCCGGCGAACATCTGCAAGACGCGCTGGAAGCGGCGCGGGAAGTAAATCGCGCACTGCAGCTGGCCAGCCTGGATTTGCTCGGCGAAAATGTGTCGGACGAAGCTGGCGCACGGCGCGCCGCTGACGAATACATCGCAATTTTCGATCGCATTGCGCAGGAACACCTGGACGCGAATGTTTCGTTGAAGCTGACGCAGCTCGGCCTCGATCTCAGCGAAGACCTCTGCCAGGAACTTCTGGAAAAAATTGTGGCGCACGCAGCTAACCAGGCGAATTTCGTGCGCGTCGACATGGAAGCCTCGGCCTACACACAACGAACCGTCGAAATAGTAAAACGCGTGCGCTCCGAGTACTCGAACGTCGGCACGGTAATGCAGGCGTATCTCCATCGCACCGAGCAAGACGTGCAGGATTTAGTCGCCGTCGGTTGCCGCCTGCGCCTTTGCAAGGGAGCTTATCAGGAGCCGCCTGAAGTCGCGTTCCCCAAGAAAACCGACGTGGACTCCAACTACGTGAAGCTCATGAGAATCCTGCTGGCGAGCGGGATTTATCATGGCATCGCCACGCACGACCCAGCCATGATTCGCGCCACGCTCGATTTCGTCCGCGAGCAAGATATCAAGCGCGACCGCTTCGAGTTCCAGATGCTGTACGGCATTCGCACCGACCTGCAACAGAAATTGGTGCGCGATGGATACCGCGTGCGCGTGTACATTCCGTTCGGAGTGGATTGGTTCCCTTACTTCATGCGCCGCCTGGCCGAACGCCCCGCCAACGTGACTTTCTTCTTGCGCAATCTGCTGCCGCGTTCCTCGCCGAAGGCCTCTCCGTGATCTACGTCTGGCTCATAGCCGACGCGCGCAAACTGGTTTCGTCACGTCAACACCTCGACACGCCCATCGCGAAAAACCAGCAGAGTTTTTTTAAAGTCAGTCGCCATGCGCAGCTGCGCATAGATGTAGCGATATGCCTCCAAGCATGAAATTCCTTCGGCACTTATCACAACGAGCCATCGCTCACCAGCGAAGCTCGGCGCTCGCCTGCCCGCCTCGGCGCTGAGTAGGTCAAGCAATTCACGTGTCATATTCAAAAGTAGAAGCGGGTCTGAATCGGAATTGTGCACGAACCCAATCATTTTTGGCGCTCGTTCAGATTCGCCTCTCAAAAGTCGAATCCGGACACGATTCCCGTGAATCGTGTCTTTCCTATCTCGACCCGGCGATCCCCGCCCGAGAAGAGTTTTCATTTTGTCTTCCAGCGAGGCTGCGGTTTTCGATGGCAAACGGATGGGAGCGGTGATGGTCAGTAACACTGTCATGCCGTGCGGCACGGTTTCGCCAAGGGTGGCTTGCAAGCGTTCAATGAACCTCGTCGCGACCTTATCGAGCCTCAAACCAGGCTTCGCGGCGATGCCTTGGCCAGTGCCGCGGCGTTGGAGGGTTGCGACGTCAACAGCAATCCGTTTCCCAGCGACCATGATATAGGCGCCGGGGGGATCGCTACGCTTTTCCCACGTTGCCGAGAACCGTCTGGCGACGGCTTCGATGGTGGTTCGCTCCTGCAGCTTCAAACCCGTCATGCGTACCGGCCTCGGAGTTCGACCTCGTTGTTCGGGCAAAAGTTCGATCTTTCTTAGGTCGTGTGCTGAGCAGCCCACGAGGCGGCCCGCCATCTAAGACACCCCATAACTCGACGATTTTTTTCGGCTACGACTTGCGGCAGATGGCGACGCCATCGCGCAGCGGCACGATCACGGAAAATAATTCCGGCGAGCCGAACACGCTGCGGTTAAATTCCAGAATGCCGCGGGTGTTGTCGTCCTTGGGTGGCTCGGTGACGCGGCCGGACCACAACACATTGTCCGTAATCACCAGCCCGCCGCTCTTCAGCCGCGGCAGGGATTTCTTCAGCGCCGCGGGATATTGATGTTTGTAGACGTCAATCAGGACGATGTCGAACGACCCCTCGGTGCTGTCAATCAGATCCACAGCATCGCCGCTCATGAATCGAATGCTCTTGCTCACGCCGGCACGTTCGAAATTCTTGCGCGCCAGTTCCGCGTTGGCCGGCTCTCCATCAGTGCAATAAATTTCGGCGCCAGGTCCCGCCGCGCGCGCAAACCAGATCGCAGAATAGCCAATGGCGGAGCCCATCTCGAAAATTCGCTTGGCTCCGGAAATCTTGGCCACCAGCGCGAGCAGCCGCCCGCAATCCGGTCCGATGATGGCGATGTCGTGCTCCTTCGCGTAGCGTTCCATGTCCGCGAGCACTGCATCGCGCTCCGGCAGCAAGCTAGATAGATATTTTTCGACCTGGGGTTCCAGAATTCCCGGCATGTGCGCTCCTAGGCCTGCGCGCTGACGTGCGAACTGCGTTCTCCGATGGATTCACCGGGTTTCAGTACATGAATTTCCAGGCCGCTGATATCTTGCGTGAGTTGGCGTAACTGTTCGGGCCGGCCCACCAGGGGAGGGAAAGTTCCGAAGTGCATAGGGATCACATGGCGCACGTTCAGAAAACGAATCGCCATGGCCGCTTCGCGCGGTCCCATGGTGAAGTGATCGCCAATCGGCAGCAGCGCCACGTCCGGCGCATAAAGTTCCGCAATCAGCTTCATGTCGCCGAAGAGCGCAGTGTCGCCGGCATGATAAATGGTCAGCCCGCCGGGCAGCCGCAGCACGTAGCCACACGCTTCGCCGCCATAGACGATGTGGTCGCCGTCGAGTATGCCGCAGGAATGTACCGCGTTCACCATGGTCACTTCGATTTCGCCCACTTTCTGCGTGCCGCCCTTGTTCATCGCGTTGGTGTTCTGCACGCCTTTCGATTCCAGCCACGCGCACAGCTCATAAATTCCCACCACTAGCGGTTTATATTTCTTGGCCAATTCCACTGCGTCCGCGATGTGGTCGAAATGCCCGTGCGTGACGAGCATGGTGTCCACGCGCTCGAATTTCTTGTTCGGCTCAGGGCAGAGCGGGTTCGTCAGAATCCATGGATCCACCAGGATTACTTTGCCGCTCGGTGTGTCGATGCGAAATGCTGCGTGGCCCAGCCAGGTGATTTTATTGCCGCGTGTGTGTAGCATTCGTCCGTCCCTCCAGTTGATATCACTATGAATTGCCGAAAATTCGGCGAACTACTTCGCGCCGCCGTGGCCACTCTCACCGCCGGCGCTGGCCGCGGGGCCGAGTGTCGCGCGGAACGCTTGTTCGAACACGGGCTGCGGCCGCGTACCCAGGAAAAATCCCAAGACTTGCCCGTCGCGCCCGTAGAAAATAGTTTGCGGCATCGTGCCTTTCCACTCCGGATTAATGCCGTCGTAGAACGCGTCCAGGTCAATCCCAGGCTTCTGCCTGTAATTCGGGAATTGCGGCTGCGTGCGTGCGATGAATCGCCGCACCAGGTTCATATCCGATTCGTCGTCCATGTCCACCCCCACGACGCTGACGCCCTGCGGTCTAAATTCCTTGGCCAGCTCTACAATCATCGGGTACTCCTCCCGGCAAGGCTCGCACCAGGTAGCCCAGAAATTCACTATCAGCGGCTTGCCTTTGTATTTCGCGAGCAGTTGGCGATAACCGGCAAGGTCAATCAGCGGTGGGTCAGCAGCGCCGGCCGCTTTGCCCGCGTGCGGCGTAGCTTTGCCCCCATCCGTCGTTTGCGTGCGCCCAGGACGAGCAGCAACAAGCGCCACAATCACCACGACCGTGAACGTCAGAAGTACTCGGCCGTGAGGCCGCGTGCGATGGGTTTCGTCTCTCATGCAGCCATTCTATCGGTTTGACCGGACCGGCGGCAACCCGGGCGATTGCTGGCTCGCCAGTGTGAACGCAGCAGTCAGTGATTGCGCAGTGCCGTCACAACAATCACACTGCGGATTTTGCTTAGATCCTTACCTAAAATTGCTCGATCGGCCCCATCCGTTCGTACGATTTGCCTCTCGAGCGGTCGCGCTTTAAGTTCGCCCTCATGTCAGTCTCACTTGCCACCACCCGCTTCGCTCTTTTGGCCGCCGTGCTGCATTTCGTGTCCTACAGGCTCAGACAGACCGCCGAAAGAAAAACGTTCCGCGCCGAAGACGCCGCGTGACGCCCTAGGCTCCCAGGCAGCCTCCGCCGAATTACGCGCTCCTCTCGGTAGCCTCTCAAATCCACACTTCTCATAGCGTAAACGGCACTCTGAAATCCACTTGTCTCCAGCCCAACGAATCGGACTTCCTCGTGTGCGCACCTTGCCATTCCTGCGCTTTGTACGCCAGCGGACTGACAGCAACGAGATCACGTAGCAGCATCCTGGCCCTCACCAGGGAGCCAGGAATGGTTGAGAGAATTTGGGATAGTTTCGGATTCTCCGCGCGCGTTGGCAGTGCAGCGCCTTCGCAGGACGCCGTGAATGGTAGCCACTGGCGGGAGCTGTATCGGGCTGCGCTTCTGGAACTCGACCTGGATAAATTGGGCGAACGAGTGAAGGCGGCGGAGAAAGCCATTAGCGCGCGATCTTCGCTCAATGGCGCCGTCCCGCACGACGAGCGCATCGCCTTAAAAGACGCTATGTCTGCTATGAATGTTTTGAAGGACGGTATTAAGCGAAGTAGCCACCGGATCAAACACTCAGGATTTTAAAGCACAATAGAATCGAGAGCGCACAGGATACACACTGAGCGCATGCGTTCTCGTTTCCCCCCACGCAGAACCCCGTCCGCCTTCCAGATCTCCGGCAACGCGACTCCCAAGTCACCCAAGTCAGATGGTGTTGCAACGACCCATTGAGTTTACCGCCCTGATCGAAAATTGGTTCACACTCGCTGCGGCCCGGCGCTTGTACCCGCCTGCCTTTGGTGATATAAAAATCGAGGCGGGGGTCTTGGAGCAACATCCCAGGCTAAACCGTTCTAAAACCTCTTCTTCGAGGAGACCTCGAAATGGCGTACGTGATTGCCGAACCTTGCATCGGAACAAAAGATACAGCCTGCGTAGACGTCTGCCCGGTGGATTGCATCCACCCGCGCAAGGATGAGGCGGACTTCGAAGCCGAAACGCAGCTATACATCAGTCCCGTGGAGTGTATTGATTGCGGGGCGTGCGTGCCGGTATGCCCGGTAACGGCTATTTTCGCGCTGGAAGATTTGCCGGAGAAGTGGGCCAACTTCACGCCGATCAACGCGGATTGGTACACCAATAAGAAAGCCTAGCCGTAAGGTAACAGCGCGGGCCACCGCGCTGCGGCATTGGCAATGACTTCCCGGCGCGACGGATATTTCTATTTGATTGTATCCGCCGCGCCCGCTTTCGTTGCTTGGCGGCGGACTTAGACTTCCAGCCCCAACACCTGGCGCCCGCTGGGGCTGATCATGCTGGGATTCCACGCCGGTTCCCACACGATTTCCACCTTCACGTCGCGCACTTCTTCGATCGCCGCGACGCGCGCGCGCAATTGCTCCGGAATCGCTTGCGCCGAAGGGCAGCCCTGCGTCGTCAGCGTCATTTTCACGGTTACGTTTCCTGCGTCGTCGCATTGCACGTCGTAAATCAGGCCCAGGTCCACGATGTTAATGGGAATCTCCGGGTCGAAGCACTGCCGCGCAGCGTCTAGAATCTGTTCTCGGTCCAGCGGCATTGATGGTCTCCTGTCGTTCTGCTCACAGTTGGTTGGATGCTAAGGTCGGGCCGTAGCCGCAACGAGTCGCGAATCCAGCGTGCTACACAGTCGCCGGGCTGTCAACTATTCCGAGTTCAGCGCCGCGCGGATTCGCTGTTAGAATAATCGGCGCTGGCGCGCGTCGTGAGTTCTACTGGAGACGCCATCTTGAAAATTTATTTTCGTTCCGCCGCACTACTAGCTTCGGCCGCCATGCTTGCAGTTGCGGTCGCTCGTCCTGTGCAGAGTAACACCCGATCGCCGCAGGAGGAGCAAGGCGAGAAACCGAAACGCGCCGCCGAGCCGCCTCCCCGAATCATCGCCATGACCGCCACAAATTTTGAGTTCGATCCGGCGGTAATCCACCTGAAAGTCGGCGACAAAGTCCGCTTACAAGTAATCTCGACCGACCGCACGCACGGGCTGCACATCAGCGCGTTTCCAGACGGCGCGAAGCCCAATACGCCGCCGGGCCTGGCCTTCATCTTCGGCGAAGATTGCTGGAAATTGAAGAAAGGCGAATCCGTGCCCGTGGACATCGAAGCCACCGAGCCGGGTACCTATTCATTCCTGTGCTGCAAATTGTGCGGCACCGGCCACAAACGCATGAAGGGCCAGATCATCGTCGAACCATAGACAACGAAGCAGCGCGCCATTGCGTGTCAGCGCGGACGGGACTTAGGAATCGTTGCGGACCCCTTCAAGCGCCGAATCGCCGGCAGCCTGTCGTTTCCTGGGTCCTGTATTTCACCCAGCGCTCGCGCCCATGATTTCGCTTCTTCGCGCAGATCCAGGATCGCGAGGCCCCGATGATCGGCAGGGAATCGCGAGATTTTCACGATGCCAGCCGCCAGCAGCGTTTCTGCCCCGTCCCTATTTCCGCGCCTATAGTGATGAAACGCCGCGGCGATCTGTATGATCCCTTGCAGAAAGGTTTTTTCCGGCTCCGCTTCAACCAGCCACACTTCTTCCCACACTTCGTGCGCTTCAAAAAATTCGCGCGCATTGAAATGCGCCAGCCCGCGCTCGAATTTTTCTTCCTTCTCGCTGGATTTCATCGCGCGCGGGTAGGTTTCCCGTTAGAATTTCCTTGAATTTTGTGGTTGCGTGTCATCATAACAGCCCGGAAAGAGCGAACCTCATGGAAATTGAAATCGCACTGCCTGGCGCAAGACTCGGCGTCGTCGAAGCCGATGGTGTAAGCGTCGTCTTGGTGCATCCCGAACTCGCGAACTTAATGGACGAGGTCTGCGCCCGCAAACGCGCCGAATTTACGCTGGAAACCCTCGCCGAAGCGGAGCCGGTTCGCGCCGTGCGCGCCATGTTCCGCGAGTGGGGCATGGACCCGTCGAAGTATCGCCCCTCGTCAGAAGCCCTGCTGCGCCGCGTGGTGCAAGGCAAAGGCCTCTATCGCGTTTCAAATGTCGTGGACATCGGCAATCTAGGCTCGCTCGAAATCGGCTGGCCCTATGGTTGTTACGATCGCGCGAAAATCAATCCGCCGGTCGCGCTGCGCCACGGCGCCCCCGGCGAAAAATACGAAGGCATCGGCAAACAAACCTGGCATCTGGAGGGCCGGCCCGTCCTGGCCGATCCCGCAGGCCCATTCGGCAGCCCCATCAGCGATTCCACGCGCAGCATGATCACCGAGTCCACCAAAGAAATCATGATCGTGATTTACGCACCAGCGCGCCTCGCGGACGCCTCTCTCAATCTCGCGATGACACGTCTGAAGGAGCGCCTTACGCAATTCGCTACCGCTGCAGATGTCCGCGCGGAAATTTGCGCCGCCTGAAGCATCGAGCCGAAAGACCAAACCACCACCGCTCCAACTTCGTCCCATGAAATATGTTGATTGTTCGGGGACGCAACGCGCCGAAGTGCGTTTGAGTACTCCCGCGCATTCAGGTTATCCTGTTGATGCTTCCGCGAGGCCCTGAGTGGCGAAATTCCAGTTTGTCCTCCTTATCCACGCGCATCAGCCAGTTGGAAACTTTGATGACGTGATTGAGCGCGCCTACGCGCAATCTTATTTGCCTTTCATTCAAGTCCTCGCGCGCCATCCTTCCATCCACGTGGGTTTGCATTACACCGGCTCGCTTCTCGAATGGATCGAGCGCGCCCATCCGGAATATTTCGATCTGCTGCGCGCGCTGGTACAGCGCGGCCAAGTGGAAATCGCCGGCGGCGGATTTTACGAGCCGATCCTGGTCGCCATTCCGCCGGGCGACCGCCACGAACAGATCACTCGCCTCGCGGATTACATCGAAAAACATTTTGGCGCGCGCCCGCGCGGAGCATGGCTCGCCGAACGTGTGTGGGAACCGCAGCTTCCTTCCTCGCTCGCGCCCTCTGGCGTCGAATACACGTTGGTGGACGACAACCATTTCCTCGGCGCGGGCTTCGAGCCCGAACAATTATTCGGCTACTATCTTGCCGAGGATCAAGGCCTCTCCGTAAAAGTTCTGCCCGGCCTGAAACCGCTACGCTACTTGCTGCCTTTTCGCGCGCCCGTCGAGACTATCGAATTTCTGCGCACTTGCGCGAAGGAACATCCCGGCGGCTTTGCGGCAATGGGTGACGACCTGGAAAAATTCGGCGTCTGGCCCGGAACCAACAAACTATGCTACACGGAAGGCTGGCTGGAAAATCTTTTCCTCGCGCTCGAGCAGAATTCGGATTGGCTGGAGACGGCGACGCCCGGCGCAGCGGTCACCTCGCATCCCCCGCTAGGACGCGCCGACCTTCCCACTGCTTCTTACACGGAAATGATGGAATGGGCGCTGCCAACACCCGCGCGCAATCGCTATCATGCGCTCGGCGCCGAATTCGCAGCACGCACGGAAATGCTGCCCTTCCTTCGGGGCGGCATCTGGCGCAACTTTTTCTCGAAATATGGCGAATCGAATCTGTTGCACAAAAAAATGCTGCACGTTTCGCAAAAAGTCCGCAGGCTCTATGAACATCCTCACCCGGTTCAGGCATTTCGCGACGCTCGCGACCGCGCCCGCACGTTAACGCTGCGCGGCCAGTGCAATGATCCCTACTGGCACGGCGTCTTCGGCGGCCTCTATTCGCCCCACCTGCGCACGGAGCTCTGGCGCTCCCTGATTCAGGCGGAAGCAATTGCCGATGCGCTGGCGAACCCCACCGGCCATTATCAAAATGTCGCCACTCTCGATTTTGACTCCGACGGACTCCAGGAAATTTATTTCACTTCGGACCGCTACGCCGCCGTACTCTGCCCCGCGGATGGCGCCACAATTTCCGCGCTCGATTGCCGCCAGTCCAACGCCGCGCTGGTGAATTCGCTGGCGCGACGCCCGGAGTCCTACCACGCCAAGCTTAAGAATATGCCGGCCGCAGCCACGCACGCCGCTCAATCCATTCACGAGCAAACGCGCGCGAAGGAAACGGGCCTCGACCGCTGGCTCAATTACGATCGCTGGGCGCGTCACTGCTTCCGCTTGCTGCTTTTCGGCCGCGACAAAAAACACCAGGATTGCGGCACCGCGCGATTAGCGGAAGAGGCTGCGCTCGCCGCCGGAAGCTATCGCACCGTGAAAGTTTCTCCCACGCAGGCGACTCTCGCGTCGGAAGCCAGCGTGGATTGGCCGGTGGAAAAGACTTTTTCGTTCGCGAATAGCGCCACGGGCTTTGGCATCCTTTGCGACGTCACGCTGCGCCGCGCCGCGCCTGGCGCTGCGTCGCTCTACTTGGGAATTGAAACCGTTTTGAATTTCCTCGCGCCTTCTTCCTCCGACCGCTATTTTGAAGCGGCCGGTCAGCGTTATCCCTTGCGCTGGTCCGCCGCCGCGCCCGGTTCCAATTTGCGTGTAGTGGATGAGTGGCAGGGCGTCAGCGTCACGCTCACCGCGCCGCGCGCGGAGGAATTTTGGATCACGCCGATCGAAACAGTTTCCGAATCCGAAGAGGGATTCGAGCGTATTTATCAAGGTTCGCAAATCGTCGCGGTCTGGCCGCTGGAAATGGTGTCTGGCGCGGAGTGGCACGGCCAGCTGAATTTCAACGTCGCGCGTTTGGGTTAGCGCTGCGCTGAAAGTCTATGCGTCGCGCTACGTCACGCTGCGCGGTAAGCCCGCGCCCGCTGGACCATCGAAGCGCGGCGAGCTTGCCGCCCATCGCGCCACTCTGCTACAGTGCGCTGGGAGGGATTTCATGGCCGTTTCGCAGGAACTGCTCGACATTTTGGTTTGCCCGCAAGACAAGACTCCGGTGAAGTTAACGGGCGATCAACGCGGCTTGAAATGCCCGTCGTGCCACCGCGTCTATCCGATTCGCGAAGACATCCCTGTGATGTTGATAGACGAAGCCCGCATTGAAGCCGAATGACGCCGATTGTACGCGAGTGAAGCCGCGCAATTCGCCGCCTCATAAAAGTTGACTGCCCCGCCGAACGCGAAAGATCCCTCCACTCTGCTCCCGGCGTTGCCGCACGGCGCAGAAATTCTGATCATCCGCCTGCGCTCGCTGGGCGATCTGGTGCTGGAAACGCCCGCCATCGCCGCACTGCATTCCTGGCGCCCCGATTTACGAATCTCCGTGCTGGTGGAACCGCGTTTCGCGCCGGTGCTCGAAGGCAATCCCGCGATCGCTGAACTGATTTTTTCGCGCGGCCTCGGTAAAACGGCGCTCGATCTTCTTCGCCGCAAGTTTCCCATCGTCTTTAACCAGCACGGCGGTCCGCGCAGTGCCATGCTCACCGGCGCATCAGGCTCTCCGTCGCGTGTCGGCTGGGCGGGATACCAGTATTCTTTCCTCTACAACGTTGCGGTACCGGACGCGCAGGAATTCTTCGGCACACCCGGCGTGCACGCTGTCGAGCATCGCATCTCGCAGTTTTATTTCTCGGGCCTGCCGCGCGGTCCAATTCCGCGAGCCCAGGTGTTTGCGCAGCCGGACGCTACGTCAACCGTGGCGCGCAAGTTGGCGGAGAAGGGAATTGCGCCCGGCTCGCCGTACGCGGTGTTCCAACCCGGCGCGCGTTTGCCGGGCATGCGCTGGCCCGTCCCCAAATTTGCCGAAATAGCGCGCTGGCTGCGTGAGAAGCACGGTCTGGCAAGTGTCGTGAACCTGGGCGCGCGCGACGATGAGATCACCGCAGAAGTGCGCAGCGAATTGCAAAATTGCGCCGTCGTAATGGATTCTCGGCCGGACATTCGCGAGCTGATCGCCCTGATCGCAGCTTCGCGTATCTTCGTAGGAAATGATTCCGGCCCCGCGCATCTGGCGGCCGCGTTGCAACGCCCCGGCGTCGTAATTTTCGGCGTCACCGATCCCGTGCAGTGGCGCCCCTGGCAGTCAGAACATCGCGTCGTGCAAACCGGCGCCACATTCGATCACCCGCGCGCCGACAAAGCCGTCGTCGTCGCCAATCCGCGGCCGATATCATCTATTGCTGTTGACGAGGTTCGCCAGAATTGCGAAGAACTGCTCAGCTCCTGACGTTACGGAGCAAATCCGAGTGATTGATCCTTGTACTCCACTTGCAGCCGAACTTCCTTCGTCTTGCTCTGCTTTAACACATCGTGCGCCGGGGGAAACGGCGCAAACGGACTCAGTTCGACAATAATCACAGTCCCGGAAGGCCGCTCCGGCCCCTGCTTAATTTCCTCTGCGTTTTCGATGTGATAGCTTTTCACTGGCCCGTAATATCCATTGGGTCCCCAATCTTCCAGAAAATCCTGATAAGTGTAGCTCGGCCCCGGACTCCACAGATGATAGCCCTGTTCCAGATTTCCAGCCGCCACCGTGTCCAGAAAATGCTTCGCTGTACGAATTTCCGTATGAAATCGCAGTAAGTACCAGGCGAAGCCCACAACCAACGCGATAAAAACGATAGTAGTAATGATGTACCGGCGAACTTTGTCCGGCGGATGCTCCTCCGCCCCGTCGAAAATTGACACGAGATCTCCTCAGTTTATTTTTCGGCGCCCGACGCCCAACGGCCCGCTCGCAGCTACACTAGAGCTGCCGCTTAAATAAAATTATACTAAGAGTCGTCATCACCACCGCGATGCCCAGTAAAACTAGCACGTCCGCGTAGATTCCTTCAATCCCGGTATTCTTCAGCGTCAGATTTCGCAGCGCATGCACCGCATAAGTGAACGGATCAATCACCGAAACCCATTTCAGCCACCAGGGAAACGCCGCGATCGGATACACCGCGCCAGAAGGAAAGAAAAGCAGCGTATTCAGCACGCCGAAAATTGCGCGCGGCACCAACGGATCGTCCACGCGAACCATCAGCAGGAACATGAAGCTCATCATCGCCAGTCCCGTCGCGCCCACCACCACAATCAGATATAACAGCCGCAACGGATTCCAGATCTCCGGCAGCCCGACGATCAACCCGCCGATGATCGTCAGTACCATGCCTGTCATCATGCCTTTGATCACGCCCGAGCCAATCAAAGAAAAAACCAGCTCCGATTTCTTGATGGGCGTCGTGAGATAGCCCTCGTGCAGCCCGCGCGCCTTATCATCAATATACGTAATCCCGCCGCCGATCATCGCCACTACGAAAATCGAGAGCGCGATCGTGCCTGCCAGCAAATATTTGATGTATTCCACGTACGGGTAAATTTCCACCGTGTTCAACTGCACGGAGCCTTCCAGGCGCGGTGTCACGTCCGGCGCGTTCAGCTCCTCCACCATTTGCTGCACGCGCTCGATGATCGCGCTCGATATAAATTGGTCGGTATTGTCCTCGGTGAAAGCGATGCGCGGCCGGTCGTGCTGATAGAAACGCCGCGAAAAGTCGTGTGGCACCACCACCAGCGCGCGCACCTTGCCCGTTTGCAAATCGTGCGTCGCTTCCGGCTCGGATTCGTACTCGATCACTTTAAAAGTGCGCGGGCCGGCGGTGATGCCGTTGAACATTTCGCGGATCTTGTGCGATTCCACCGAGTGATCCTGATCCACGAAGCCGATTTCCACGCCCGTCACTTTTCCGCCGAAGGCGTAGCCCAGCACGATCAGCTGCACCAGCGGCAGCACCATGGACACCATCATTAACGCCGGGCTGCGGAAGAATTTCCGCAGGTCGCGTTCGATAAGCGCACTCACGCGCCGGAAATTCATCGCGCTCCTTCAATGCAGCGCCACGACCGCACGACGCTAACGATAGAGATGGCCGATATCAAGTCGCGCTCCTTCTTTCGCCGCATCGCGCAGATCGCTGCCGGTGTAATGCAAAAACACATCGTCGAGCGTGGTGCTTTGCACCGTTACGCGCTTCACTTGCACGTTGCGCGCTCGGGCCAAATCCATCAGCGCCGCTACCGTCGCCGGACCGTCATGCGATGCGATGTGCACCATGCCGTCCCGCTGCGTCACGTCCGCGGCCTGCGCTAGTTTGCGCAGCTGATCGTTCCAATCCGCCGGAGCGCCAGCGAATTCCGCTTCCACGGTGTCGTTGCCCGGCACGCTGTCTTTCAGCTTCGTGGGAGTGTCCAGCGCCACCAGCCTGCCGTGATCCACAATTGCGATGCGGTCGCACAGTTTGTCGGCTTCATCCATGTAATGCGTCGTCAGCAGAATAGTTAGGTCCGATCGCTCGCAAAGATTGCGAATCAATTGCCACACGTTCGAGCGCGAAACCGGATCGAGTCCCGTGGTCGGCTCATCCAGAAACAAAATTTTCGGCGAATGCACCAACCCGCGCGCGATTTCCAGGCGCCGCCGCATGCCTCCGGAAAATGTGCGTACCAGCGCGTCCTTGAATTTCACCAGATCCACTGACTCCAGTAGGCTCAGAATGAGTTTGTCGCGCGTCGCGCGCGGCACGCCATAAAGCTTGGCGTGAATCAGCATGTTTTCTTGCGCGGTCAATTCCGGGTCGGACGTAAGCGCCTGCGGAATTACGCCCATGGCGTTACGCACGCCGTCGGCATCGTCGCGTACGTCGTGCCCGGCGACAATTGCCGTCCCGGATGTCGGCGGCGTGAGGGTCGTCATCATGCGGATCAGCGTCGTTTTGCCCGCGCCGTTCGGCCCCAGCAACCCGAAAATTTCCCGCTGCCGCACGCCGAAACTGATATCGTTCACGGCCACCAGTTCACCAAACTTTTTCGTCAGGTGCTGTACGTCAATCGCGTTGACGGTTTGCTGTTCCATTGGTGTCGGCGTCGCCATCTTCGTCACAGTTGCGCGAACCAGCTCTTCTTCGCCGGACGCGGCAGCAGCACCGTCGCGGTCATTCCCGTAAACAGCCGCCGGCCCGGATTCGGAATGGAAACCTTGATGGCAAATGTTTTGATGTCGCGCTTGGTGCGGCTCACGTCGCGCTGCGTGGCGAAATCATTTTCCACACCGCGGAAAATCACCGGGCCTTCGGCGATATCTCCCGAAGGCAGTTGCACGCGCAGGTTCTGTCCCACCACGATCGACGCGATGTAAGTTTCTTCCACGTCCGCGCGCACCCACAGATGGTCCACATCCACCACCACCACGATCGGCGATCCAGCAGACACCACTTCGCCCTGCTTCGCTACCCGCACCGACACAATTCCGTCCAGCGGCGCGTAGATTTTCGTGTAACCCAGTTGCGTGGCCATTTGCGCTTCGCTGGCGCGCGCCTGTTCCAGCTGCGCCATGGCCGTGGAAATCGCGCTCTTACGCGCATCCACCTGAACGCGATTGGCCTGCGCCACAGTCACCGCCGCAGTTTCGGCCTTGGTCGCTTGCTCTAGCGCCGCCACGTTCGCTTGCGAAATCCGCACCGCAGCTTCGGCATGGTCGCGATCTTGCGCGGAAACTTCGCCCTTGTCGAAAAGTTGCTGCATGCGTCGCAAATCGTCCTGATCGCGCTTCAGTTGCGCGCGCGCCGGCTCCAACTGTGCGTCAGCATAGGTTGCTCGCTCGTGCGCCTCGATCAGCGAAGCGTCGGTCTGTCCATTGGTCCAGTTATAATTGTGATTCGCTTCGTTCACCTGTTCTTCCAGGCTAGTCACATTCGCTTTGGTAGCCGCCAAATTCGCTTCGAGTTCCTTGCTGTCGAGCTCGGCGATCAGGTCGCCCTTCTTCACCGTGCTTCCCTCATCCACGGTCAGATTGATAATGCGCCCGGTAATCTGCGGGCTCACGATCACCTCGTTGCCATCGACCACGCCGATCAACGGGATGTCCGTCCCGTGCGGCGTGGTGAAGTAATACGCCACCGCCGCGATCACAAAAATTACCAGCAGGAACGCTGCAAACTTTCGGCCGGTCATCGGGCCCTCGCTTTCATACAGCTCAGTCCATGATCCAGAAAATCCAGCAGCGCCTGTTTGCGCGCCGCCAGCGCGTGCGGCGCCAGCAGATTGTGCCCCGCCACCTGGCTGAATATCGCCGCGGCGGCGAAATACGAAGTGGTCATGCCCATAATGGTGAACGCCGTGTCATGCGGGTCCACAGCGCGGAATTCTCCGGCGGCGATCCCTCCTTCCAGCGTGCGCACCAGTTGATTGTGAAACGGCCGCAAATACTGCCGCACGATCCAGTCGAATTCCTTCGTGGATTCCATTGCTTCGCGGTGCACCAGGCGCGGGTAATTCGGATGCGACGCAAGAAAATCAAAATAGGCGGTGATGAATTCGCGCAGCCGTTCGCGCGGAGAAGTTTGCTTGCGCTGCGGCTGATACACCCCGTTGCGCAGCTGCCGAAAAAGATTTTCCAACACCGCGCGATGCAAGTGCCGCTTGTCGCCGAAATAATAATAAAGCATCGCCTTGTTGGCATGCGCCGCCGTGGCGATCTGCTCCGTGCGCGCGCCCGCCAGCCCCTGCGCGGCAAAATGCTCTTCAGCCGCGGCCAGGATGCGCCGCGCCGTGGCTGGATTCTCGATTTTTCTTCGTCCGCGTCGCACGATATTCTTCCGAAAGCCCTATCGACTGCATCACTTCTGCGAAAGGTATTCTTTAACTAACTGGTTAGTTTAATGCCCTAGACCCTCGCCGTCAAGCGCAGCAATGTGTCAGTGTGCTTTAATGAGAGCCCGTTTCTTAATACGCAGGAGAGAGGAGGTTTATTACTAAGCGTCGAGCGCGCCACCCGAACCGGCAGGCAGCTCAATCGAATATTTCGTCCGCGATTTTTCGGCATGCAGCTCGATCGCCAGCTCAATTAGCCGGTCAATCAGCTTCGGATACGGCAGCCCCGACGCTTCCCACAGCTTCGGATACATGCTGATGGAGGTGAAGCCGGGAATCGTGTTCAGTTCGTTCACGTAAATCTTGCCGCTGCGCTTTTCCAGGAAGAAATCGCAGCGCGCCATTCCGGCGCCGTCAATGCAACGAAAAGCGCGCACCGCGTAATCCTGAAACACGGCCACCTGCGCCTTCGTCAATTTCGCGGGGATCAGCAGCTTCGTCCCCTGTTCCAGATATTTCGCCTGGTAATCGTAATATTCGCGGTGCGGCACGATTTCGCCCGGTATCGAGGCGCTCAGATTGTCGTTGCCCAGCACGGAAACTTCAATTTCGCGCCCCACCACTCCGCGCTCCACCACAATCTTCAGCGCAAACTCAGCAGCATGATCCATCGCAGCCGAAATCTCGTGCGCCGCTTTCACCCGCGTCATTCCCACCGACGAGCCCAGCGTCGCAGGCTTCACGAACAGCGGAAAACGGAATTTCTTCTTAATCGCCTTCAGCACTTTCGCTCGCTCGCGTTCCCATTCCGAGCGGCGCACCGCCAGGAACGGCACGATCGGCAATCCAGCCTGCTCGAACAACCGCTTCTGCACATCCTTATCCATGCCCACTGCGGACGCCAGCACGCCCGCGCCCACGTAAGGCAATCCCGCAAGCTCGATCAGTCCTTGCACCGTGCCATCTTCGCCGAATGTTCCGTGCAAAACGGGAAACACCACATCTACGCCCACGCTCGGTTGGCCCGCCGCAGGTCCCAACGGCACCAGCGAAGCGGCGCTAGGGTCGGGCGGCAGCACCACGCGATCGCCCGATTTCAGCACCTCCGCCAGCAACTTGATCGAGCCGGTTCCCACCAGCCACCGGCCATCCTTAGAAATACCGATCGGCACCGCTTCATATTTTTCCGGATCCAAAGCGCGAATCACCGAAGCAGCGGAAGCGAGCGATACTTCGTGCTCTCCCGAGCGCCCGCCGAAAAGCACGCCGATGCGCAAACGCTTCATCACGCTCATCGCGGCACCGCGCGGCACACACCAAAAGCGCTCGCACAAATCACAGGATTTTCTTCCCCAAGCCGGAGAGCACCAATTCCACACCCAGCGTCGCCGTAGTATTATGCAAATCAATCACCGGATTTACTTCCACGACTTCGAAAGAAACCATCTGCTTGCTGTCTGCAATCATTTCCAGCGCCAGATGCGCCTCGCGATACGTCACTCCGCCGCGCACCGGCGTGCCCACTCCCGGCGCGTCACTCGGGTCCACGAAATCCATGTCCAGGCTCACCACCATTCCCGCCGTGTCGTCTCCCGCAAATCGCAACGCTTCGGACATCACCTCGCGCATGCCGCGCTCGTCAATATCGCGCATCGTGAAAATATGCACGCCGGAATCCTTCACCAGCTTGCGCTCCTTGGCGTCCAGATCACGAATTCCCACCAGCACCACGTTGCGCGGTTCCACCATCGGCTTGATGCCCGCAAGATCCGTCAGCTCCGGCGGTCCGTAACCCATAATCGACGCCAGCGGCATGCCGTGCACGTTGCCCGAAGGCGACGAATCCGGCGTGTTCATATCGCCATGCGCGTCCAACCAGATCACACCGACGCGTTTCGATTCCTTGTTGAAGTGCGCCGCAGCTCCAGCCGTAGTGCCCACCGCAATCGAATGATCCCCGCCAAGCACCAGCGGGATCATGTCCTCATCCAAAGTTTTTTTTACAGCATCAGCCAGGCCCTTGCACGCCTGCGAGATTTCGTCCAGATAACGCGCGCGCTTCTCGCCGTAGGGCTGCTCTTCGGGCTGCGGCACCTGCACGTTACCGATGTCTTCCACCTGCCGACCTAGTTGTTTCAGCCGCGCCTGCAATCCCGCCACGCGCAACGCGGACGGACCCATGTCCACGCCACGGCGGCTGGCGCCCAAGTCCATCGGCACACCGATAATGCGAATTTTGTCGGCCATATTTTCGTTTTCGCGACCCCAAGCCGGGGGAGGGAACCTTAAGGATAAACTCGATACAGCATCCGTGGGAAGGGGATGACCTCGCGAATGTGCTCGGTTCCGCATATCCACGCGACCGTGCGTTCCAGTCCCAATCCAAACCCGGCATGCGGCACGCTCCCATAACGCCGCAAATCCAGGTACCACTGAAACGATTCCTCGGGCAGATTGTGCTCGCGCAGCCGCCGCACTAGCGTGTCGTAATCCGCCAAACGCTCGCCGCCGCCGATAATTTCGCCGTAACCTTCTGGAGCGATCACGTCAAAGCTCAACGAAAGCTCCGGCCGCGCCACATCCGTCGCCATGTAAAACGCTTTCATCGCCGCCGGATAACGATGAATCACTACCGGCCGGTCAAATTCCTTCGAAATAATCGTTTCCTCGTCGCCGCCAAAATCATCGCCCCATTTCGCCGAATTGCCGGCCTTCTGCAGCACTTTGATTGCGTCTTCGTATGTAATGCGCGGAAATGGCGGCCTGATTTTCTGCAACGAGGCTACGTCCCGCTCAATCATCGCCAATTCCCGCGTGCGATTTTTCGCCACCGACTGCACCACTGCGCTCACCAGGGCCTCTGCGAGCACGATCATGTCCTCAAGATGCGCATAAGCAGCCTCAGGCTCCAGCATCCAGAATTCCGTCAAGTGCCGCCGTGTCTTCGATTTTTCGGCGCGAAACGTAGGACCGAACGTATAGACCTTACCGAGAGCCGCCGCGAGCGCTTCCACATAAAGCTGCCCGGACTGCGTCAAATAGGCTTTCTGCTCATCAATGTAATTCACCTCAAATAGCGTCGTAGTGCCTTCGCACGCCGCAGGAGTAAAAATCGGGGCGTCGGTCAGCGTGTAACCCTGCGCATCCATGAAATTCCGCGCTGCGCGTTCAGCCTCCGCGCGAATGCGCAGAATGGCCGCCTGCCGCGGCGTGCGAATCCACAAATGCCGCCGGTCCAGCAGAAAATCAACGCCATGCTCCTTCAGCTGGATCGGGTACGGCTCCGCATCCGCCACGCGCTGCACCACTTCAATCGCGCCCACGCCCATTTCAAATCCGCCGGGAGCTCGCGGTTCCGCGCGAATCGCGCCCGTCGCGATCACGCTGGATTCCTGCGGCAATCCCTTCAGCGCGCTGAAAACCTCGGGACGTTCCTTCTGCGAGACCACCCCCTGCATAATTCCCGTGCCGTCGCGGAAAATCGGGAACAGCAATTTCCCCGATTCGCGCAGATTGTAAAGCCAGCCGCGAATCGTGACGGTGCCGCCGGCGTGCACGCCCGCTTGCTCAATCGTAATAATCGGAACCGCTGCCTGCGCTTTCTGGGTCATGTAGTTTTTTCCGTTGGATTATTTGCCGCGAATCATTTTGGCACGTACATCAGGGCATGTAATTCGGCATCAGCCGCGCGCCCTACTCTTGCGCCTCGAATTTTTCTTCCAGCTTGTCGCACGCTTCGCGAATCTGTTCGAGCGTCGGCGCAGCCGCGGCGCCCGCCTGTGCTTTAATCTCGAAAACAAACGGCAGCTCCACCGGTGCCCCCGCGAACCCCGCAAGCGCGGCGTCCCAATCAATGTTGCCTTCAAACGGCAGCAGATGCTCGTCCTTGTCGCCGTGATTATCGTGAATGTGCGTGCTTGCCACGCGCTCGCGCATCGCGTCAAAACTGGCCTGCACGCCCTCTTCGATGTGCGCGTGGCCGATATCGAAGCACAGCTTCAAATCGTGCAAATGCGTGTCAGTGATGAAATGCTGCAGCGAAGCAGGCGCGCCCAGCTCATCCGGCGTATTCTCCAGCGCGATCGTCACGCCGCGCGCCTTCGCGAACATCGACAAGCTTTCCAGCGAAGTGAACGCAGCGTCCAGCTTGCGCGGGTCCGCCGACTGCCGGCCGTGCCCGATGTGCTGGATCAAATACTGGAACGGAATTTGCTCTGCGACGTCCAGCACCCGCTTGATTTCGTCCACCGCATCCAGCCGCCGAATTCGCTCCGGATCGGAAATCGAAATCACCACGCCGCTTTCGCGCCCCGGCGAACGGTCGCGGTCCGTCGGCGAATGCATCGAGTGCAACCCCAGGCGGTATTCCTCCAGCGCATCGCCGATTTCGCGCACGCGTTGCGGTTCGCGATAGCTGAAATGTTGCGAAGCGCAGAAAATTTCCACCGCCGAAAATCGAGCCTGCGCGATTTCCGCCAGCAGCGCCGCTCCCAGCGGCTGATTCACAAACCGGTAAGTGGAAAGAATTCGCTGCATTCGGCCCTCGCAGGCGGCCCACTATGGTCAATGGAAAACGCATTTCCGTCAATAGCACTGGGGCACTGGGGCACACGAGGCCACGCCGAGGGCGGCGCGACTGCGTGGAAAGAAAGCGTCGTCAGTCGGAAGCAAATCCCACAAGCAGCAAAGCGATTAATCCACCCAGGAGCAATGCCGCCAGGATCCACACCGCCACGTGCGGCCGTTTACGCATCAGCCCGCGGGGCGGCTCGTTAGGCTGCGCAAAATCCAGCGAATCCTCTCCCGTATCCTCGACGGGCTGGCGCGCGCCTCTCTCCTCAGCAGGCGCTGTGTCCCGCTCACGCGGATCGTCGCTGAATTCGTGAGTCACCGCACCGATGCTAGCACCGAAGAAAAGCATGCGGCAAGGGAAGGCGTACCGGAGATCGTGCCGGAGAACGTGTCATGGAGAATCGTCTTGATCAGCGATCGAAGATGCGGGACGCGAGAACCAGGCGTGCTCGAATTGAATCGGGCGCTAGCGGCCCAAAATTCCAACCAGCGCGAATGCCACGATTGCTCCCGCAAGAAACGCCAGAATCACCCATCGTCCCAGCTGCGGATACGATTGCGGCAAGCCCAGCATGTGTACCGAGGGATCGGGGCCGTGAAGAATTTTCGCGCCTGCCGCTCGATCCGCGGAAGAAAGCACTTCCGTTGTCGGAGCCGGCTCCGTCGAACGCGCCCCGGCGCGTTCCACAATTTCGCTTGGCATTGGCCGGATACTAGCACCAACCGCCGCAGAGGCAAACAAAATTTCCAAAGAATGAACGATGCTGCAATGTTCCAAAACGGATGAGCGCTTCAGGCGAGCAGAGCGTGGCGGCCGAATGAGCCGGTTATCGCACCGCGAATTGGACCATTGCGAGCGCCACCACAGCTCCGGCGAAGATAGCCAGTACCAGCCAACGCGAAATTCCCTGATTTCGATTTCGCAGCTGCCGAACGTGTCCGGAAAGCCCCGGCGTGGCATCGGCCCGCTGCGCATCCTCTTCCATCGTTCCGTCAAATTCCGCCGTGTCAGCAGGTTCTGCCACAAACTCGGGGAGTCGATTAAATTTTTGGCGTGTCATGGCCTTGATGTTATCACCGCACATTCGACTGGCGACACGAGGAAGCCGTGGCGGGGCCTAACTGGTATTGCCATTTTGGGAAGATGACGTAGGAGGCACTTCGGTGAATCAATCGCAATCATTTCCATTTCGGGAACAGTGTACCGCTGCGGAACACTTTTCCCCCACGCGACACTTCCTTCGCTGATCGTCCCCTACTTCAGCCATTCAATTCCGCCACTATCTCGGGCAGCAGCGCGAATTTGGCGAGCGCTGTTGCGCTCGTCAAATATTCCATCCCGCAAGAAGGCCCTAAGTAAGCCCGGCCTCCCTCAATTCGTGGGAACAAACGCTGCACCAGGCGGGCGAGATCCGCGGTCTGCTCCATCTGTTGATTCCGGCCGTCCACTAGCCCGAACGCCAAAGGTTTCGGCGAGCCGATCGCCATAATCGTGTCGCCGAGTTTTGGGCTGGAAACGAAATCCACTCCGAGGATATCCACTGGCAGCTGTAGCAATTTTTCGTACAACGGAGCGCAGTCGTCGAAATACACGTAAAGCGCCAGTTCCAGCCTGCGATTTGTTTTCTTCGCCTTGTCCCGCGCCTGCAGCAGCGGCTGCAGCGCGCGTTCGAAGATGTCCCACTCTCCCGGATTCCGCAGAATCGCCGGCTCATCAACCTGAATCATTTCCGCGCCGCACTGCGAGAGCGCTTCAATTTCCGGAGCCAGAATCTCACCGTAAGCGATGGCGCGCGCTTCCAGCGTCGCAGGCGTGCCTGCGCCTCCATTTTCGGTGCGGCCGGACAAAGAAAACTTAGCCAGCGTGTAAGGCCCGGTCAAGACTGGCTTGATCGCGAGTTTGCCTGCTTTGTTTGCGGGCGTCGGCAAGTGGCCCAGCGCATTGCGCGCAAAACTATATTCCGCGACCACTAGATTTCCGCGCCGCAGCGGCACGCCCGTGAACAGCGGCTGCCTGCAGAATCTTTCCGTATCGAAGAAGGGAATCGAGCCTTGCAGTTCAATATTGTCCAGTTTTGCCGGCAAATACGAAATGGGATCGTTCCAACGAATTTGCCCGTCCGTCACAATGTCTAGTCCAGCCTTCACCTGGTCAGCGATGGCGCCGCGCGTCACCGTATTTTGCGCGTCCAGCAAATCGGCAGTGGTGCGCTCGCCGCGGTCCAGCGCCGCGATGGTGCGTTGCAGCAGCTGCAAATCAGGCGAATCTCCTACGCGCGGATAACTTCCCGTGCTCGCAAGATACAGCCCTGGAGCGATGCTGCCCATAGAAGAACCCTCGGAATCCGTGCAAGAAACTGGAAGAAACTTAGTCGAAACACAGACAAGCGTCAAGGGCAGCGCGGAAACTCAGCGGCAAAAGCGGACGGATCATTCTCCGACGGAGAAATACGCGCAATCAGGATGCTGGAACACCAGCGCGCTTACACTGGCCTCCGGATCCATCATCATCCCCTCGGTCAAATGCACGCCGATCGCCTCGGGACGCAACAGCATCCATATACCGGCCTGATCTTCCAGATTCGGACAAGCCGGGTAGCCAAAACTGTAGCGTTTGCCGCGATAACGCGACGTGAAGCGGTCCGGCATGGTCATCGTCGGCGGATCGGGGAAGCCCCAATCCTCGCGTATGCGGCGATGCAGCCATTCCGCGCACGCTTCCGCGGTCTCAATCGCCAAAGCCTGCAGGCCGTGGGAGTACAAATAACTGCCAGCCGCTTTGGCCTCTTCCGATTTTTCACGTATGCCAGCGCCTGCTGTAACCACGAACAACGCCACGTGATCGCGCGCGCCATTCCGCGGCGGCAGCACGTAATCGCTCAGACAAAGCTTGTCGCCCACGCGTTGCCGCTGAAAATGAAAAGTGTGCAGCGGCGCGCTTTCTCCTGGCGCAAATAGCGCGATGGAATTCCCACGCCGCTCGGCTTCACAAAATTGCCATACCGCGCCGATCTTCATGAATTCAGCGGCCTGCTGCTTTACTTCTTCCATGTTCTGCTGCAATTCGATCGCGCGCGGATCGTGTTCCGCCAGCGCCTTCTCGAAATTCCCGCGAAAACCCAGATGCCGCCCGAACAACATGAACGGATTGATGTAACTCCACACCTCATTCAAATCCGGTACGCTGCGGACTTTCCGATCAACGTACGCAACCGGAGGGATCGGCAAATCAAACCGAATCTGCGGCGAGCGCTCTTCGCCCGCTGCAGCAAGCGGTTCCGGCGCCGGTTCGTCCAGCACCGCGGCCCCCACGTGCGTATGCTGCTGCAACACGTTGTCACGCCGCACCGGATCGCTCAGCTCATTCATCAATCGCAGCCCGGTCATCGCATCCTTCGCGTAACAAACCGCCTGGCTGTACTGCGGCGCAATCTTCAAGCGCGTGAATTTATCGGACAGCGCCGCGCCGCCCACCAGCAGCGGCACCGTGATACCCGCTTCGCGCAGGTCGCTCGCGGTAATCACCATCTGTTGCGCGCTCTTCACCAGCAGCCCTGAAAGGCCGATGGCATCCGGATGGTGTTCGCGATGCGCGCGAATTAATTCCTCGGGCGGCACCTTGATTCCCAGGTTGATCACGTCGTAGCCGTTATTTTTCAAAATAATCTCGACCAGATTTTTCCCGATGTCGTGCACGTCGCCTTTCACTGTCGCCAGCATCACCTTTGCGCGTTTTTCCGTGTCCGCCTTCTCCATGAATTGTTCCAGATGCCCCACGGCGGCCTTCATCGCTTCGGCGGATTGCAACACTTCGGCGACGATCAGCTCGTTGTTGTTGAACAGACGCCCCACTTCGCTCATCCCGGCCATCAGCGGGCCGTTGATCACGTCCAGTGGCGCAACTTTCTCCGCCAGCTTGCGATTTAGATCGTCAACCAGCCCGTCTTTCGAGCCTTCAATAATGTAATTCGCCAGCCGCTGGTCCAACGGCAAATCCGCAGCCCGCTCTTTCTTCCGCGCTCCGGTCCCCCGAAAATGTTCCGCAATCGCGGCAATGTGAAATTGGTTGATGGCCGCCTTCTGTTCCTTTGTTTGCGATCTCCAATCAACAGGCGCGCCGCGCAGCAGTTCCGCATCAGCCGTGCCATCGGGAATTTCCGCTGGAGGCTTGTTGAAAAGCAAATCCTCAGCCAGCTTGCGTTCCCGCTCGGGAATGGATCCGAACCGCTCGATCCGCTCCGCATTCACAATCGCCAGATCCAGTCCAGCCTTCGTGCAGTGATACAAGAAAACCGAGTTCACCACCTCGCGCGCGCCAGCCGGTAGCCCGAACGACACATTGGAAATTCCGAGCACCGTGCGCACATACGGAATGCGCTGCTTCACCAGCCGTATGCCTTCGATGGTTTCCACCGCGCCGCCGATATAGTTCTCATCACCGGTAGCGCAGGGAAATACGAGCGGGTCAAAAATAATGTTTTCGGCGTGAATCCCGAATTTCTCGGTCAGCAATTTATGTGAGCGTTCCGCCACCTCGAGTTTTCGTTCTCGCGTGAATGCCTGCGCCTGCACCGGGTCCTCGTCAATACACCCAACGATCACCGCCGCGCCATACGATCGCGCCAGCGGACAAATCTTTTCGAATTTCTCTTCCCCATCTTCCAAATTGATCGAATTGATGATGCTCTTGCCCTGGCAATAAGTTAGCGCCAGCTCCACGCCGCGCGGATCGGTAGTGTCAATCATGATCGGCGCCTTGATCTTGCGGATCAGCTGCTCGTAGAACGGCGGAATATCATTTAATTCCTCGCGATCCGTGCTCTGCAGGCACACATCCACAATGTGCGCCCCGCTTTTCACCTGCCGTCGCGCAATCTCGGTGGCCTCTTCCCACTGTTCGGCGGCCACCAAATTCTTGAAGAGCCGCGACCCGATTACGTTCGTCCGCTCGCCCACAATCAAAGGCCGCGTGCTCTCTTCCGCCTCAATAATCTCAATCCCAGAATAAACCGCGCGATGATTAGGCTCCGGCGT
>Ga0209275_10000010_pt1 | contig 56389 bp, 39 predicted proteins | sample HubBroMetageREF2_FD_188344 | JGI IMG/M metagenome (GOLD analysis project Ga0209275, IMG submission 188344) | Reference soil microbial communities from the Hubbard Brook experimental Forest, New Hampshire, USA - Hubbard Brook CCASE Soil... | ecosystem: Environmental > Terrestrial > Soil >... | reverse complement strand
GTTTTGATTCGCGTAGGATTGTATCGCGGAGTTGGTTTGAATTCCCTGTCCTACTATCATCGAGACGTTCGCCTGTTCCCCTGCGCACGAACGAAAAGCAGGTCCCTCAGCCGCTATCGCGGGTTCGGGATGACACCCCTGTACTTCGTCTGCGACGCAGGCTTAACGCGGGGTTTGCGTGATCGGCGTAATGCGCGGCTTGATCGTAACTGTTGACGCTGCGGTTGGGAATGCTACGCGCATGGCGGGATCGCCGAAGAGAATCCAGGTGCGACGCACGTCGGGGTCGGTGATATTCAGCTTGGCCTTCAGGATCGAGCGGCCCAGCGGCTGTGTCGGATTCGCCGCTAACGTGCGCAGCAGCGCCTGGTCCATCGCTGCTTGCGGCGGCGCGGTGGTGAACCCGGACGAAGCCCAGACGGCTACTGCGCCGCCATTGGGCGCCAGCAGCAGAGCGGTGGAAAGGCTTTCCGCGTAGACGTCGTGGAAGAAACCGTTCAGGCAATCCATCAGCAGGAAGACAGGCAAGCGTCCGCCATTGCTGAGTGCTGCGGCAGACGTGTTGTCGAGCAGGTCGGAGAAAGACCACTGCTGCTCAGCGCCGTGGCCGGTGTAGTTGACGAGCAGCGTTCCGGCATTCACCGCGTCGAGAATTTGCTGCGAGGCGGCGGTGCTGGACTGTCCATCCGCCAAAATTTTAGTAGCAACCAGCGACGGCGGCAGCAGCGCGGCAGCCATGTCTGCTTCGCTAGAGAAGTCCACGCCGACGTTCTGATCCGCGACGATCAGGGCTTGCTGCTGCCAGCTGCCTTGCGACGTGTTGCGCTCATAATTCACAATTTTCGAAATCACCAAGGCCGCGTCGGCAGCGGTGCGCGCGGGAATGCGTCCCGTGGGAATGGTTGCGAACCCGGTGTTCTGGAAATCGCTGAGCCAATCATCGGAAGCGGTTTTGAATGCGGCCGTTTCGATGATGCGCGTGGGCACGAAATCGAAATCGCCGAGTCCCAGATAATCGCGTGGATCGAACGAGGCATCTCCGAGCAGCAGCACGGACTGCGGCTTTTCGCGCCACTGGCTGGAAGCGAATTGCAGATAGCTTTGCAGCGCGAACGGACTGCGTTCGCCGTAATTGTAGGCGTCGAAGAGCTGGTCTACGGTGACGACGGCGACTTCATGCTGCTGCGATTTGCGCAGGCTTACCAGCGGCGCGACGGCAGATGCAAAATCCGGATGCGTGATGATGACGATGTCGGCGCCGGAGCGCTGTTCTGTGAGCGAACTTTGCGGATGGTAGGTGATCGCTGAGGCTGACGATATTTGGTCAGCTGCAAACGCAATCAGCGTGTGCGGGGCGGCGCTGGACGGCGCACCGGGTACGGTGATGGTGATGCTCGAGCCCGTGTTGTCAAAAGTGATGGGTCCCGCGAGCTGGATGATATTGAGCGGATCGGAAATGTCGTACGCCTGGATCTGTTGATTCGAGAAGCCGCTGATTTTTACGTGCGCGCCTGCAGGAGCAGCGGCGCGGAGCCAATCGGAATCCGCAGTGTAAGTGTGCGGGAAATTCAAAACGATGGATTGCACCAGGCTGGTGTCGGTGTCGCCGTCGAGCGCGGTGAGAGTGATGGTGTTCGTGCCGTTCTGCAGCGATCCCTGCTGGACCGGGAAAGTGCTGCTGAAGTTATCCTGGCCATTGAAATTCAGCACGCCCACGGATGAACCATTCACGGCAACAGTGACGCTGTGCGGCTGACCAGCCGTGACTCCCTGCAAAGTGATCGTGATCTGCGCCGGAATGCTGGACGACGGATCGTAATGCTCAATCGCGAGGTCCTGGTCTACCGGATCATTGTTGACCAGCGCGCCGAAGAAATTGTCGGCATTCGGGCCGTTCAGCAGCGCGGCGAAGTAAGTGGTGCGCTGCTCCAGCGTGACGGAGGACAAGAAACTCTGCACGCTCGATGCGCTGGACCCGCCTGAACTGGAAACGGGAATTCGCTTGCCCGACTGCGAGCCGCGTACCAGCCAGTAGACGCGCGTGCCGGAGAACGGCGTGTCAATCGCGGTGCCGTAGAAAGCGATGGCGCCGTTGCTCGCGAGCGACGAGCCTTGCTGGCCGAGAATCGCCATCGGCTGCTCAACACCTTCGGCGAAAAGTTGCAGCGTGCGCGCGTCGGAGCCGGGATCGAAGCCTGCGGCGACGAGTTGCGCGCGCGTGATCACGTACCAGCCTTCCGCGTTTATTGAAATTTTTGCGGCCGGCAGTGAATCGAGATACGCGCTGGAGACTTCCGCGCTGCCTGGAGGCACTAGGGGAGGCACTGGCGCACCTGGACGCCACGGCAACGGCAACTGCGATGCGGCCGGCAGCGATTTCGTCAGTTGGTTCAGCAGCGTCGCGGGAGAATACGACGCCTCGCCAGAGACAGTTGAATCGGGCATCACGGGTCCGTGCGTGTTGCGCACGCCACTGAGGTCCACGTCTTCGAGTATGTAGGACGAGCCGGGTCCGCCCTGCGGATCAATCCATTGATACGTGCGCGCGGGATGTCCGGGCTGCCCGCCACGCAACAGCAGCGCACCGCCCGCGATGAGCGACGGGTCAAGCTGGTGCCGGCCTTGCGCATCCTCGCGATAAATATGGAAACCCAGGTTGTGAACTTCTTCGCGCGTGCGCCATTCGAGCAGCACACCGCCGCCCGCGCGAGTTTGCGCGTGGAACGAGGTCAGCTGTACGGCCGTGGGCGCTTGAATCGTTGAGATGGTGGACGAAAAATTGTTCGCCGAGTTCGGATCGCTGGTCGAGGAGCTCACGGTCGCGGTATTCAGCACCAGCGACGACGTACTAAAATTCGCCGTGGCCGTGGTGGTGATGGTGATGATCACCAAGCCGCCAACGCTGACCGAACCCAAACTGCAACTGACCGTGCCGGCGCTCTGCGTGCATGCGCCTTGCGTCGTGGAGACGGAGACGAATGCGACTTGGCTGGGCAGCGGATCGGAAACGTTCACATTTTGCGCCACAGCAGGACCGTTGTTGGTCACCTGCAGCGTGTAAGTAAGTGTCGCGCCTTGATCCACCGGCTGCGGCGCTGCTGTTTTTACGATGGCGACGTCGGCCTGCGAGGGCGAAGCGACGATCGTGGTCGCGGTGGACGTATTATTCGCGACATTTAAGTCATTTGTCGTCGGACCAATATTTGCGGTATTGGAAATGACGGTGCCGGATGCGGTGCTGGCGATGACCTTCACCACCAGCGGAAGCTGCGCGGTAGTGCCGGAAGGAACCGCTGTACCCGAGCAAACACCTCCGGCGCCGGGGCAGCAACTGATCGCGCCAGTGCCGCCGACGGCTGGAAGCGTGGCGCAGGTGACTCCGGCGGGAAGTGTGAGCGAAACGAAAGTGGTGTTGGCCGGAACTGTGTCCGTATAAGTGACGTTGCTGACGGAGTTCGGACCGTTGTTCGCAAAATTCAGCAGGAAAGTGACGTTGTTTCCCGCGGTGACGGGATTCGGCAGCGCACTGCTGGTGACGCTCAAATCATATTGGCCTCCGGACGCGACCGTGACGTTCACCGTAGCGCTGTTGCTCGAAGGATTCGGATCCGGCGTTGAAGTAGAAGTGCTGGCCGTATTGGTGATGACGGTGCCAGACGCAGTGCCCGCCGTGACTGTGAGGATCAGCGTGAATGTAGTGGTGGCTCCCGGCGGCAGCGACGCGATGGTGCAACTGACAGCGGTGCCAGGAGCCGGGCAAGACCATGTGGTGCCGGCTTGCGCCAGTGAAAAGAAAGTGGTGTGAGCGGGAATCGTGTCGGCCAACGTGATGCTGCTGGTGGCGGCCGGGCCGTTATTGTGCACCGTGACTGTGTAGGTGAGTTGATTGCCGGCCTGCACAGGATTGGGCGCAGCCGTCATCGTGACGACGATGTTGGCGCTGGTGGCGTCGCCGACCAGAGTCAAAACGCTCGCGGTATTGTTTGCCAGATTAGGATCGTTGGTGCCGGATGAAACCGACGCGGTGTCCAGAATCTGCGTGCCGTTTACGGTGCCGGGGATAACTTGCACGACGATTGTGAAAGTTCCCACGGCGGCGTTCGCCACATCTGGATCCGTGCAGCTGATATTTCCTGCGCTGCCGACAGCCGGAGTAGTGCACGACCAGCCCGTAGCTATCGCGAGCGATTGAAATGTAGTATTGCCGGGAACTGCTTCAATGAATGTGGCGTTGACGGCGTCTTGCGGGCCGTTATTGGTTACGGTTTGCGTGTAGGTAATATTCCCGCCAGGCGAGACGACGCTGGGCGTGCCGGAATTCGTGACCGCGAGATCCGCGCCTGCGCAATATGCGCCCGACTGCGTTCCCGGAGTTTCGGTGATTGAAAGCCCGGAGCTGACGAATCCGGGCTGCCCGACCGTCGCGCCATAGGGATCGTTGGCGAGCGTGGACCAGCCGGGAATGCCGCCGCTGATGTTTGCGGTTCCAGGCGCGGCTGACGCAAGAATCACGCCGCCGCCTCCGCCGCCTCCCGGGCCGTGCCGATTTCCGGGGAAAGGAGTTCCCGGCGGATCCGTAGGCCAAGTGACTCCGCCATTGCCGCCCGCCGCGCTAGCTGTGAGTCCGGAAAGCGAACCGCTATTCGCAAAAACCAAAATCGAGCCGCCAGCTCCAGCGCCACCGCCGCCATCATTTTCAGTTTCGAGCGCAGTTTGTCCATTGGCGGAGATCGTTCCGGTGCCTGCGATCGAACCAGTGTGAACAATCACAATCCCGCCGCCCGCGGTTCCGCTGCTGTAGATGCCTGTGCAGTTCGCGCCGCAATCCGCGCCGCCGGCGTTTGTCGTTGGATTCCAGTACGAGCCATCGTTCGTGGTTCCAGCACCGCCACCGCCGCCCATCACGATTGCGCTGGTGGTGGCTGGAAAGGGCTGACCGCCGAAGCCTCCTACGATGCCGGCACTCTGCCAGCCGAAACCGCCCGTGCCGCCAGTGCCGCCGTTCGCGCCGGCACCGCCACCGCTGTTCTGATTGTTTGCGGTGGGGTTCGCGTCCGTGGAGCCACCACCTGCGTTGGCAGGAGCGCCACGCGCGTAACTGCCGCTTGGCAGGCCTTCGAGAACCGCTTGACCAGTATTCGTCGCGGTGGTCGCCGGAGTGATGGTGCTTAGCGTGGGCGCAATGTAGTGCGGCGTTCCGGCGATGCCTTCACCTTTTGAACCGTTCGTGGCTTGCGTTGATAGCGTGACGACGTCTGTCGCGAGCGTGCCAGCCGCGCCGGCGAGTATTCGTCCGCCGCCGCCGCGGAAGCCTTGGCCGTCGAGGCTCACCGTGCCGCCCAGAGTAACCTGTGAGGCAACATCCAGAGCAAGGACGCCGCCGACTGCTCCGTTCCAGGGTAGCGCGGCCAGGGTGCTGCTAAATGTGGCGGTCGTGTATTGCGGGACGCGAATCACTTGATACGTCTGAATTCCCTGCGTGGTTGTGGCCACCGCACTGGTGTAAGAATTCAGCAGCCCCCCGCCTGCGCCGGTTCCCGTAAACGTGAGCGTGCCTCCCGCAACCGGGACCGCGGCCGTGGCAGTGACAAATTCAAACTGGCCTGAACTACCGAAACTTGTAGAGCCGGACGCGGGATCGCCCGGAATGCCGTCGCCGTACGAACTGGTGTTCGTCGAATTGATTTGTGCGCCCTGCATTTGGATGACGAGCAACAAGTCTCCGACGGCGATGGGAGTTTGCGCGCCGGGAGCAGCCGCGGCGGCGCCCAACGTTATGGAAGTCGCGCCGGCAGCTACCGTGCCGGCCGCTGGTTTATAGTACGCGTTGACAACTCCGCTGAGCGTTCCGCCGGCGCCGTCTTTCCCAGGCATCGCGCAAACCAGCGGCTGCACCACGGTGACGACCGTTGCGGTGTTGTTCGTCGGAACCGGATCTGTTCCAGTGGTGCTGACGACGGCTATATTCGTGAGCGGACTCCCGGTTGCGGGGGTCGTCCCGGTAACGGTGATGGTGATGGGAACCGCGAGTGGATACGCGACGGGCCCGAGACTGCAGGTAATCGTGCCGCCTGTTACCGCGCCGCAACTTCCTTGCGATGGGGTGGCAGTTGGGTTGGCAAGTGTGGCCGGCAACGTATCCACCACAGTCACTCCCGCGTCAGAGGCGAGGCCGAGATTGGTAACCTGAATTGTGTAGGTGAGCGCGGAAGATTCGAACACAGGCGTGGGCGCGGCGGTCATGGAAACCGCGAGGTCCGCGTCGCCGGTAATTTCCACCAGCACGGACGTGGATGTCGTGTTGTTGGATGAAACTGGATCGGTAGTCTGCGAAGTCACGTCCGCGGAGTTCACGATGGTGGTGCCCGCCGCGGTGGCTGCGCCAACTGTGACGGCGTAGGTAAATGCAGTGGTCGTTGTGGCGCTAGCCAATGCAGCGGCGGCCGTGCAAATCACTTGTCCCGTGGCGCCAACCGCAGGTGAAGTGCAGGTCCATCCCGTCGGAGGCGTCATGGAAGCGAACGTGGTGTTGGATGGTGTCTGCTGATAAAGCACCGCACCGGTGGCTGCGTTCGGGCCGTTGTTGGTGACGGTTTCGCTGTACGTGATCGTGCTGCCCGGAGCTACCGCGGAGGCTGACGCAGCTTGCGTCATGGAAAGATCGGCGCCTTGCACCGTTGTAGAGAGCGAGATGTTGTTGTTTACGGTCTCCGGATCCGTTCCAGTTTCGCTGACGGTCACCGGAGAGTTTGTGATCGTCGTTCCGGCGTGTGCGCCCGAATTCACGGCCACTATGATCTTGATATTTGCGGACGCTCCCGCACCGAATGTGCCGTTGGCCGTGCAAACGATTGACCCAGTGCCGCCGGCTGCCGGAGTTGTGCCGCACGTCCATGTCCCGGGCGGAGTGGCGGAAACGAAAGTGGTATTCAGCGGTGTGGATTGCGTAAGCGTCGCGTTCACCGCTGCCGTGTTCGCGCTGTTGTTCGTGACTGTCTCGGCATAAGTGATTTGTCCGCCCGTCGCTACGGGGTTCGGGGATGCCGTCCCAGTGACGGAGAGATCGGGGACCGCGACTGTAATGCTGGCGGTGGCGTTCGAGCCGCCGGGAGTAGACGTGACGGAGTCCGTGAGCGTACCGCTCGGCGTGGCGGCCCCGACAGTCATGGTGATCTTCATAGTCGTGGCGTTGGTGTTGCTGTAGGTCACTGTGCCGCTCGGGTCTGTGCAGGTGAGCGTGCCGGCTGCCGCCGCACAAGCCCAGAGTGTGCTGGCTGTTCCAGTAAATGTGGCACCCGTATATGTCAGGCCGGCCGGGACTGCCTGCGTCGTCTTTGCCGGGGTACCTGCGGAAGGAGTGAAGGTGGCAGTGGCGGTGAGCACCTGCGTGTACACGACCGTGCCACCCGGTGCCACGTTCGCGGGAGCGACGGAATCGCTAATCGTGAATTGCGCGGCTGCGGATGAAGCGTACATACACAGCGCGAAAAGCGCGCACAGCAGCGGAGCGAGCACCGACCGCAAGCGCGGCGAACGGCGCGCTCCAGCCTGGATCACGCGGCGGTATTGCCTGCGCAGCGCATGCAACAATTTTGTGCCGGGCGTCTGCAGCGAAATTATTTTGCCGTCACGTTCGAGGCAGACCGCACGACCAAGTACCAATTCAGCGGGAGTGTCGTTCTGCTTGCCGGCATCGCCGCGCGTGACGATTCTGTGTGTTGCCGAATCGATTTTGATCACGCGGTGTAGTAGAACGCCGTGCTGGCCGAGCGTGAGCGCGATATCTCCGCGGCGCAGCTCTTGCGCGACGACCGGCTCGGCGATCACCGCATCGCCATTCAGCACGTTGGGCTGCATGCTCAGCCCGTGCGCCAAAAAACGCACCTGCAAGCCGCGCTGCAGCACCTCTTCGCACAGCATCGCGAATTGCGCGGTATCACGCCGCGATAATTTTGCCGACATCTTCACTGAGCAGGGCCTCCACTGCCGTAGAATCCGGGACAAACGAAAAATCGGAGCAAGGCACGCAGTCTGTGACCTTGCTGAAAAATTCCAGAATGAATTCGATCGCATCCGTCGAGTGATGCGGCACGAAACTGCGCGCGAATAATTCCGCGGACGCCGTGGTGCGGCTGAGCGGCCTGATTTCGTTCTGCTGGCCGTGAGACAGCACGAAAATCCCGTCCAGCGGCGCGCGATCGGCCTCGGCGATTCCCGCGTCCCCATGCCAGGGAGTGCCGTACATCCAGACGCGGCCGTGTTCGCGGCGCAGGATGATGCGGTCGTCGCTGAGCACACGCGCGCCCGAATGACGCGACCACAAACGCGAAGATGTGCTCTTTCCCGCGCCGGAGTGGCCCGTGAGCAGCATCCCTCTGCCATCGGGAGCAATTACGCCGCAGCCGTGGACTTCCACGCCTTCGCGCATCGAGAGCCGATGGATCCAGAGAAGCTCGTCCAGCGGATACTCCAGCGGATTTACCGCATGGCTGTGCGCGAAGTACTCGCGCGAGATTTCGATACGGCCGGATTTGAAATCCGGCGCGACGATGGCCTGTTTATACGGCAGCGTGCCGATAAAATTCGTGGTCAGTCGAAAGCAGAAGCCTTCCGAATTGCGGTACAGCTTCCACAATCCACGGGAATCGAAAACCAATTCTCCCGGAACAGAATCGAAACGCCCGCCGAACGCCACATCGAATTCCAGGTCGCAAATCGGGTCCGTAACCAGAAAATCGCGCAGTTGCGTATCGGCTAGCAGCAGCGGGCCGTCTGCAACGGACGTCGCGCCGAGCGAAATGCCACCGATGCGCGCCGCGATCCGTGACGACGGGCCGGTGACGCACAGTTGTTGCGCTCGCGTTAGTAAGTTCAAAGTTCTCACGTCAGGATCCGAAGGACATACAGCCGCCCAGAGCGATGCCGCAGCCCGGTGATGCCGGACCAGCGGATGACGGCGTCTTGCAGTGGCCTAGCACTGCTTCATCCGGGCGCAAGCTGACGCGTATGATTTTTGGAGCCTCATACGGTTTTGTGCCGCGCTGCAGATTTTGATTCTGTTCGGTCATGGGTGCTTCACTGCTCATGCATGAGCTCCGCAGGAACCACAGCCGCTGCCGCAGCCGGAACTCTGTTGCAAAATCGGCAACGTCGTAGCGGAAGGCAGAGGGGTCCAGGAGCCGACGTCCACCTCACCCTTTCGAATGCGTTCAGCCGATCGCAGTACTTTCGCGTGCGCGATTCCGCCCGCGCAGCATTCGCAATCGCCGTGAGCTGGAATTTCTACGCCCAGCGCCATGGCGCGCAGGTGAGCCACTTCGCACAGGAAATCCACGGGCGATTCAGCGTCGCCCTTTTCCAGTTCGCCATTTGCCGCGCACATGCCGCAGAGAGTCTTGATTCGGCAAGAGTCGCATTTGCTCTGGCGCGTTTTTTTCTTGCCTCGTACGCGGCCCAGAAAATCGTCCCAACCGGCGCTGAAGCTGCCCGAGCGCCAGTCGTAGCTTTCCTGGTGCGAAAGCACGCAGATGCTGATTTGCCCGTAGGGATCAATCGCGCAGGAAGTCAGGCCGCCGCCGCACTGATAAATATTTTCTGAAGCGAAAGCGTCGGCAGGCAGCGCCATATCGCGCTCGATCAGTTTTAGAGCTTCCGCGCGCCGGCGCGCGTCGTGCAAGTCCAGCGCCACCGCATCTTCCGGAGTGAGCCGCACTTCCACCGGGCTCTGCGAACAATCAATGCGCGGATTCACCAGCGGATCGAATTTGAAATCAACGCCAAAATCCTGCTGCGCCATGCGTTGCATTTCGTACACTTCGTGGCGATTGACGGTCGTGGGCACGGTCTTCAACTTCAGCGGCAGCTTGCGTTCTAGCAGCAGCCGGATGCCGCGGATGCAGCGGTCGTAGGAGCCGGGAATCTGCGTCAGCGCGTCATAAGTTTCGCGCGTCGCGCCGTAAAGTGTGATTTCAATCGCAAACGGCCGGTATTCCGCCAGAAAATCCGCGATGCGCTCCGTGATCATCGTGCCGTTGGTGAAGAGGGTGATCAGGAAGCCCTTGGATTTGGCGTAAGAATAGACGTCCAGAAAATCAGCCCGCGCGAAAATCTCACCGCCCGTGAAAAGTATCCAGAAACACCCGGCGTCGGCGATTTGATCCAGCAGGCGACGATATTCCTCGAGGGACAACTCGCGATTGCGGGCGGCGCGATCCGCCATGGGAAGATTGTTGTAGCAGTGCAGGCATTCCAAGGGGCATCGGCGCGTGACTTCGATGGACACTTCCATCGGCACGCGCTTGCCAGACGTGCGTTGATGCACGCCCATGCTGAATGCGGAATAGGTTGTCTCGTTCATTTCCCAAGTGCCCGGCCGCCTAGCCGGGGTGATGCCTGCGGTTAGGCAGGCTCGACCAAACCCTCCTGAGTCAGGTCTCTTACAAAAGCTTCCGCGTCCGAAAAGGCTTCGGCCTGTGTAAGCCCATATTCTGTTTGGAGATAGGAGGCCAATGCGGCGGCGTCCAGGCCTTTTTCGATCAGGGACCAGAGCTTCGTGCCGGATTCGTTGAAGGTGTAGATGGAATCGAGGTCAGCTGCGCCGCGACGAATGGGAACCACTATCGCCTCGTCCGCGACGACGCGTGAAACCACATTTGAACTTCGGCGCACGCGCGGCGCCGCCAATTCCCCCAAGAACGACATCAGGACCGCCTAAATCCTAGATTTGTTGTTGCTTTCCAGTTAACGGTACATCGCCTAGTGTTAACCTAATTGGCATGAGGGGTGCGCTCAACCCTAATATCCGGGCCGTGTGCTAAAAGGTTAATGCTGATGAGTGGGTACATTGCCGGTTGGAGTAATTTTGAGCAGTAAAAATGGGCCTGGCGGGGGTATTAACGCGGAGGATTTTGCGCCGGGAGCGCTTGGAATTCCGGGGCAGCGGGGCGTTCGTAGCGAACTCGGAGTCAGAAGAGGAAATAGCGCTGGGCCAGGGGTAGGACACGGGCGGGCTCGCAGGTAATTAATGCCCCATCCACTCGCACTTCGTAGGTTTCAGGGTCGACTTCGATGTTGGGAGTCGCGCTGTTGTGGATCATGTCCTTTTTGCCGATGCGGCGGCAGTTTTTTACTGTGGCGATGATCTTTTTTACGGCGAGCTGCTGCGGAACGCCGGCATTTCGCGCCGCTTCGGATACGAAGGTAATGCTGGTCGCGACGACCGCCGTGCCGAAGCTGCCGAACATCGGGCGATACATCACCGGCTGCGGCGTGGGAATCGAAGCGTTCGGATCCCCCATCGCGCTCCAGGCGATGAAGCCGCCTTTCACGATCATTTCCGGCTTCACTCCGAAAAACGCCGGCTTCCATAGGACCAGGTCCGCGAGTTTCCCCGGTTCGACCGATCCGATTTCCGCGGCCATGCCGTGTGTGATCGCTGGATTGATCGTGTACTTCGCGACATAACGCTTGGCGCGGGAATTGTCGTTGCCGCTGGAATCACCGGGCAGCGTGCCAGCGTGTGCCGCGGATAATGCGCCGCGCTGCACTTTCATTTTGTGCGCGGTCTGCCAGGCGCGCGTCACCACTTCGCCCACGCGGCCCATCGCCTGCGAATCGCTGGACATCATGCTGATCACGCCCAGGTCGTGCAGAATATCTTCCGCGGCGATAGTCTCTGGCCGGATGCGGCTTTCCGCGAACGCCACATCTTCCGGCACCTGCGGGTTCAGATGGTGGCACACCATCAACATGTCCAGATGCTCGGCGATGGTATTCACGGTGTAGGGGCGCGTGGGATTGGTGGACGACGGCAAAACATTCGGGAACGACGCGATGCGGATGATGTCCGGCGCGTGGCCGCCGCCCGCGCCTTCCGTGTGATAAGTATGGATGGCGCGGCCGGCAATGGCCGCGACGGTGGCTTCCAGGAATCCAGCTTCGTTGATCGTGTCGGTGTGGATGGCGGCCTGTACATCGAATTCGTCGGCAACTTTCAGACAAGCGTCAATCGCGGCAGGCGTCGTGCCCCAATCTTCGTGCAATTTCAGGCCGCAGGCGCCGGCTTCGATTTGTTCGACCAGCGGTGCGGCCGTGGCGCTGTTTCCCTTCCCCAGAAAACCAAAATTCATGGGCCATGCTTCGGCAGCTTGTAACATCCGCGCCAAATTCCACGCGCCGGGAGTGCACGTAGTTGCGGCCGTGCCGGTCGCTGGACCGGTGCCTCCGCCAATCATGGTGGTGATGCCGTTCGAAAGCGCTTCGCAAATTTGCTGCGGTGAGATGAAGTGGATGTGGCTATCCACGCCGCCGGCGGTGAGGATCAGATTTTCTCCGGCAATCACTTCGGTCGAGGCGCCGACCACAAGGTCGGGATCAACACCGTTCATCGTGTTGGGATTTCCGGCTTTGCCAACTTTCACGATGCGGCCGTTCTTCACGCCGACGTCTGCTTTTACGATGCCCCAGTGATCGAGGATCACCGCGTTGGTAATGACCAGATCGAGCGCGCCGTGCTCGCACTCTCGCGTGGCGCTCGCGCTTTGGCCCATCCCGTCGCGAATTACTTTGCCGCCGCCGAAGGTGATCTCGTCGCCGTAGTGCGTGAAATCTTTTTCGATTTCGATTACGAGTTCGGTGTCAGCGAGGCGGATCCGATCACCGGTCGTTGGACCGTACAGCTCGGCGTACGTGCGGCGCGGAATCTTCAAGCTCATGGGCGCTTCCCTGGCGCTGGCTGGCTCGCGCGGAATCCGGCCTTTTGCCCGCGTGTGAGGGCGGCTTCGCGTGCTCCTGCGGCGTCGAGTGCCCCTTCCACCAGGCCGTTACAGCCTTGCATTACACGGTTGCCGCCGAACGGCGTCAGCTCGATTTCTTTTTCTTCTCCCGGCTCGAAGCGCACGGCGGTGCCTGCGGGAATGTTCAGGCGCATGCCGTACGCCGCGTCGCGATCGAACTCGAGCCCGCGGTTCGTTTCGAAAAAATGATAGTGACTGCCGACCTGCACGGGCCGATCGCCGGCATTGCGCACCAGCACGCGCTTTGTCGCCCGTCCAGCGTTGGCTTCGATTGGCCCGGCTGCTTCGTTCAGAAAACATTCGCCCGGTTTCATGTGTGTTCTCCCGGCCGCGGCGGAGTTCAGTGAATTGGATCGTGAATGGTGACTAGCTTGGTGCCGTCCGGAAATGTAGCCTCCACTTGCACTTCGTGAATCATTTCCGCCACGCCCTCCATCACGTCATCGCGTTTAAGAATGGCCGCGCCGAAGCTCATGATGTCCGCGACGCTTCTGCCATCGCGCGCCGCTTCCATCACTTCGGCCGAAAGAATCGCTATCGCTTCCACATAATTCAGCTTCAACCCGCGCGCCTGCCTCCGACGAGCCACGTCCGCAGCGACCACAATCAGCAATTTTTCCTGTTCACGCGGCGTCAGATGCACTGCGCCGTTCCCAATTGAGTCGTCGTGAAATGTGCATGGCTATTCATAAGTTATGAAAACTCAGTTCACTTTTCTGGGCGGCACCGCATCGCAACCATACAATCTTCGCTTCGCTGCTTGCCACAACAATTGCAGCCCGGGCAGCACGTGGCGCCCGTGAACCGCGACGCAGCGCACCATCAGGCCGTGGGCGGGCAACGCGCTGATTCCCCAAAGCGTCTCGCCGTGCTTCGTGAGCGGCATTACCCGTTCGCGAAGTTCGTGCTCGAGCACGAGCCATTCCGCGGCACCGAGGCCGACTCGCGCGATACAGAAAGTCGCCCACGTCCGATACGGACCGAGGCGGCCGAACGACAGCGTCGAGCGCTTGCGTGGCTCGATGCGCACGCGTTCACTGGCGATCGGCCGACCGAGCGCGATGACGTCTGTTTTCATTTCCACACGATCGTACGCGAACGCTTCGCCGCGTGCTTCGCGTCCCGGCGCAAGAATTTCCCACCAGAATAATCCGGCGCCCTCGGTCAAGTGAATCGCGGTTCCCTGCGAGAAGCGCGCTCCGGCGAACGGGATGATTGCGTCCGGAACATATTCCAATAGCGCGCCCTCATGCACCGCGAATTCGTTCGACTGCGTCGTGGGCAGCGCTTCGCGACGCGGCCGGTAAATGCGCGTGGCACCGGTAGTTGTCAATTGCACCCGAGCGCCAGCGCCAACATTTACTTTAAGCGCGAGGTGATCGCCGCCGAGCAATCCCCCGGACACGTTGTGTAGATGCGCGAGCGCGGCACCATCCTGCACGACGAACGCGCGAACAACTTTCAGAGGCGCTTCCTGGCGGCTAGCCGCGAGCACAGTGTGCCCCGCCAAATCATCGCGCGCAAAATCCAAGCTGAGAGACGCTTGCAGCCGCGGCGGCACGCAAGATTCCGAAGTGATCGCACGCGAATTTTCTACGACGGAGGCCATGGTTTTTGTGAACGCCATCAACACAAAACAACTTAACTGATAAACAGCCGCGTGCTGAGCGCCGGATGCTCCATCGCACCCCAATCGAGCAGCGGCATGAAGCAGCACGCGTCATCGAGCGCGCACGCCGCGCTGCGATTGGCTGCATCAATCACTGCCGGCTTCAAATTCCACAAAATTCTGGCCGCTTCGGACTGGCCGAGCGGCAATAATCGCTGGCAAGACGACATCAGGCTCGCGACTGATTGATGCAGATAGACCAGCACCACGCGATCTTCCGCAAATCCGAGCAGGCCGCACGCCAGACCGAACGCCGTGCTGTGATGCACCAGGCTCGCCGAGCGCTTCGAGGTATCGAGCGCCACGCCTGCGAGCCGAAAATCAGCGAGGTTCCGCACTACTTGCAGAAAATTTCCGCCTAGCGACGCGCTGCCCACACGGCTTTCGCGCGCTGGCTTGCGCGCACTTAACAGATTGTTGAGCGCAAGCCAGCGCGCCGCGAAATCATTTTCCGACGCGGAGGCCGCTGACAGACGAAACGCTTCGCTGCAAAAAACCGCATCCATCATTCCGGCCTCTTCCAAATAGGTCTGCAAAAAGTCCGCCAGGTCGAGCGTAGTGAGCATTTCGCAAGAGGTGAGCGATTCCAGGCCGAAAGAATGCGCCAGCGCGCCGATGGGAAGAGCGCTATCAGCTAAGTGCAGCAGCCGGAGATCTGCAAGGTCGTCAGCTTGCCCGAGAATTTCTCTCCCTGAATCGGGTTCCATGTTCAAGATTCCTGATGCGGGGGCGAATGCCGGCGCACGTCATTGTGTCATCGAATTCTTAATCATTTCCCGCACCGTGGGCATGGCTGTGGCCATCGTCATGCCCATGACCATGGCCATGACCATCTTCGTCGGCATGCTCGTGGTCATGATCGTGACTGTGGCCGTGCTCATGACGATGCCCCGCGTAAGGAGCATGCGCGTCAATCAGTGGGCGGCGCGCGTCGGCCGGGTGTTGCAGTTTTTCCTCAAGCCAGTTCACAACGCGATCCAATCCCACGCCAGCACGCAAATTCGTAAAAATAAATGGAAGCTCGCCGCGCATGCGCCGCGAATCGCCATCCATCACGTCCAGTGAAGCGCCCACGTACGGCGCCAGATCAATCTTGTTGATCACCAGCAAATCGGAACGCATGATGCCGGGGCCGCCTTTGCGCGGAATCTTGTCGCCTTCGGCCACATCAATCACATAAATCCATATGTCCACCAATTCTGGGCTGAACGCGGCGGCAAGATTGTCTCCGCCACTCTCAACGAAAATCAGTTCGAGGCCTGGCAACGCGTCTTCTAGTTCCGCGATCGCCTGCAAATTCATGGACGCGTCTTCGCGAATCGCGGCGTGCGGGCACGCGCCGGTCTCCACACCACGAATGCGTTCCGCAGGCAGCACGCCCTGGCGCACCAGAAATTCCGCGTCTTCTTTGGTGTAAATGTCGTTGGTGACGACGGCGAGATTGATGCGCGGCCAAAGCTGGCGAGTGAGTTGGTCAACGAGCGCGGTCTTGCCCGAGCCGACAGGACCGGCAACGCCTACTCGGTACGCTCTCGGGGATTCGCTAGGGAGCATCGCTTGCCTCCTCTGTGCCGTCACATCGCTCGGCGCGACTTTCTGGTGCGAAGCATTTTGCTGAAGTATGCGACAGGCGCGGGGAGCGTCAAGCGATTTTTGCCCGCGTGGAACACTCAGCACGCCGAGTCGCTGGTCTCGCGCATGTTTTCGTTTTCTAGCGGCAGCGCACGCACAACGTCAGGAACTTCTGCATCGTCGCGAATCACCGGACGCGTGAGGAACGGCGCCCATGTATCAGCAATCGAACACGGCAGGTGCACCGGCTCGAGGCGCACCAGCGGCAGCAAGTGAGTAGATTGCAGCAAGCGCCGCGCGCGCTGGCTGCCGGTGAGCCGAAAATGTTCCTGCAGCAGCGTGCGCAGCCAGCCCTCTTCCTGTTCGCCGGCGCCGTCGCCAATTTCGGCACAGCGCACGAATTCATGATTGCAATTATCGCCCGTGAGCGCGTCGCGAAGAATGTAAGTGAGACCACCGGTCATGCCGGAACCAAGATTCATTCCCGCGGGGCCCAGAATGACCGCGATGCCCGCGGTCATGTACTCGCAACCGTGCTGCCCTGCGCCTTCGATGATGGCGAGAGCGCCGCTATTGCGCACGGCAAAACGTTCGCCCACGCGCCCGGCGATAAAAAGTTTTCCGCTCGTCGCGCCATAGAGCACCGTGTTGCCTGCGAGCACGTCGCCGCGCTTCGAAGCCGCCGCGCCCGCAGTGATGGCGATGGTGCCACCGCTCAGGCCTTTGCCCACATAATCATTCGCATCGCCCACCAACCGGAAACGAATGCCAGGGACCAAAAACGCGCCGAAGCTTTGTCCAGCGGAGCCGCGAAATTCGCAGCGAATGCTCTTCCCCGCCGCCAAGCCGTCGAAATTGGTGCGGCGCAGAATGTGGCCGCTGAGGTGCGCGCCGACGCTGCGGTCGGAATTGGAAATGGAAAGCGAATGATGGACGAACGGGAAAGCCTTCAGCCCGTCCACACCGCGCAGCAGTTTGCGGCGGATATCTTTCGCGGTCTCGGGCAGATGGATTTCGAGCGGTAAATCTTTCGCGGATTGATGCGCCGCTTCGGATGACGGCAGCAGCAACGTCGCAACCGAATGCGACGCCGACTCGTTGCGCGGCCGCAGTCTTTCCACTGAGCCAACTACTTCGGCGAGCGAACGAACTCCCAACGCTGCCATGCGTTCGCGAACTTCTCCGGCCACGCCGCGGAAATATGCCATGACCATTTCCGGGTCACCGGTAAATCGCGCGCGCAGCTGTTCGTCCTGCGTCGCGATTCCCACCGGGCAAGTGTTCAAGTGGCATTGCCGCGCCATCACGCAACCGATGGCCAGCAGAGTGGCAGTGCCGAAACCAAATTCATCGGCGCCGAGCAACGCGGCGATCACCACGTCGCGGCCGAATTTAAATCCGCCGTCCACGCGCAGGCGCACTCTTTCGCGAAAACCTGAGCGCACCAGCGCGGAATGCGCGGCACGCAAACCAATTTCCCAGGGCAGGCCGGTATTTTTGATCGAAGTGAGCGGCGAAGCGCCGGTGCCGCCGTCGAATCCGGCGATGGTGATCACGTCGGCGCCAGCCTTCGCGACGCCCGCCGCGATAATTCCAACGCCCGCGCCAGAGACCAGCTTCACGCCGATGCGCGCCACCGGATTTACCGAGCGCAGGTCGTAAATCAGCTGGGCCAGATCTTCGATGCTGTAAATGTCGTGATGCGGCGGCGGAGAAATTAAGGACATACCCGGAACCGCGTGGCGCAAACGCGCGATGTACGAATTCACTTTGACCGCGGGCAGCTGTCCGCCTTCGCCGGGCTTCGAACCCTGCGCCATTTTAATTTCAAGCTCGTCGGCGCGCGCCAGATATTCGGCGGTCACACCGAAACGCGCCGAGGCCACTTGCTTCACGCGATTCGCGGCTTCCGGCTCGAAACGATAGACGCTGGGATCTTCGCCGCCTTCTCCGGTATTGCTGCGCGCGCCCAAGCGGTTCATGGCGATCGCCAAAGTGCGATGCGCTTCAGGACTCAAAGCGCCCAAAGACATGGCCTGCGCACAGAAACGAGCGAGAATTGCGCTTTCCGGTTCGACTTCGTCAAGCGGGATTGCAGAGCCTGACGCAAATTCGAGCTGATCGCGGACCGAAACCGGGTCGCGGCTGTCCGCCAGCTTCGAATATGCCGCATAATTTTCCGGCGTTGGCGATTTCAGATACGCGTGCATGCGCCGCACGAGTTCAGGCGAAGTGGAATGCTTTTCTCCTGCGTGACGGAAGCGATACAGCCCGGAATCCTGCAACGGAGCATCACCTGCCGCGAACGCACGCTGATGCGAAAAGATGCTCGTCTCGAGAATGTCGTCGAGGCCCCTGCCGCCGAGACTCGAGGAGGCATCTTCGAAAAAGTCCTCGCAAATATCTTCATCCAGACCGACGGTTTCGAAGAGATGGCTATTGCGATAGCTCGCCACCGTGGAAATGCCCATGCGCGCGAGAACTTTGCGCAGCCCGGCTTCGACCGCGACGCGATAACTTACTGCGCCGCCCGGTTTCAAATTCTCCGAAAGCTCCATCGCGAGATACGGGAACACAGCGCTCGCACCGACAGCGATCAGCAGCGCGATGTGGTGCGTTTCAATCACTTGTCCAGATTCGACGATCAACGGCACTTCGTGCGCACCAGCGCGAACCATTTCCTTCCACGCGGCGGAAAGCGCGAGTAACGCTGGGAGCGCAACACGTTGCTCGGAAGATTCGCGATCGCTCAGCACAATCACCGCGGGTTTCTCGCTGGTGCCGACGGCGACAGCCGTCGAAATATCCTGGCGCACGCGTTGCAAGGCTGCGCGCGCCGCTTCCACGCCGCCAGCCACGTCAAAAGTGAAATCAATGCGCGGCAGCGGCGTGCCCAGCCGCGATTGCAACGCTGCGAGATGCCCTGCATCAAGCACCGGCGAGCCCGCGACAATGTTCGGATCTAAATAAACGTCAAGCGACATGACGTGAACTTCACGCAGCGGATCAATCGGCGGGTTGGTCACCTGCGCGAAACGCTGCTTGCAGTAATCCCACAGCGGACGCTTGAGGGAAGAAAGAAACGCCGGCGGCGCGTCGTCGCCCATGCTCCATACCGCTTCCTTCCCTTCCCGGCCGAGCGGCTGAAAGAGAAGACGGAACTGATCTTCGGTCCAACCCATCGCGGCGGCGAGTCGTTGCGGCTCGATTTCGGATTTATAAGGTTGCGTTGCGGCGCTGTCCAGTCGCGCGATACGAATCTGCGAATCGCGGTCGCGGCAACCGACGCGACTCGGTTCCGCGCCGAGCAATTCAGACACTTCATTGTTGCCGCGGAAAATCGCGCCAGCAATAGAATCCACCAGAAAAATTTCGCCGGGCCCCAGCCGATTGCGTTCGGCAATCCTTTTGCCGCGCAAATCCGCGATGCCCACTTCGGAGCCGACCACGAGCAGCCCATCAGATGTGAGCGTATAACGCATGGGACGAAGCCCATTGCGATCAAGCTTCGCGCCCACCATGCGGCCATCGCTGAACACCAAAGCGGCGGGGCCGTCCCACGGTTCCTGTTCGCGCGTTGCCTTCTGCAAAAAGCGGCGAAGTTTCGGACCGGTTTGCGGATCGCCTTCCCACGCGGGCGGCACCATGCGTAGCATCGCGGCGGCTACGCTGGAACCCTGCCGCAGGCGAACTTCCAGCGCGTTATCGAAACTTGCGGAATCGCTGACGCCCTCTTCCAGAACGCGAAACTGATCCTGCGCACCAAATTCCAGCTGCAGCGCTCCTTCGCGCGCGCGCGTCCAGCGGCGATTGGCGCTGATCGTGTTGATTTCGCCGTTGTGCGCGACGAAACGGAAAGGCTGCGCGAGTTGCCACGACGGGCTGGTATTGGTCGAGTAGCGCTGGTGAAAAATCGCGAAGGGCGCGGTGAAATCCGCACACGCCAGGTCCGCATAGAAAGCGGCAAGCTGCAGCGGCGTCAGCAATCCCTTGTACACGAGCGATTGCGATGACAGCGAACAAAAATAAATGCCGGAACCAGCCCCGGATTCCACGCGCTTGCGCATCAGGAAAAGCTGGCGCTCCACATCGGCAGTGGAATCCTCGGTGACGAAAAAGCATTGCCGTATTAATGGCAACGTAGCCAGCGCGCAAGGACCAAGCAGAGAAGGATAAGTGGGAACTTCGCGCCAGCCCAGACAACGCAGTCCCAATTCCGTGGCGGAGCATTCGACAGACGCGCGCGCAGCGGCTTCCTGGCCGGGAGGAATGAACGCCATCCCCATGCCGAACGATTCCGGCAACTCAATATTTATTTCGCGCGCGCGCTTGCGGATGAAAGCTTTCGGAATCGGCGTGAGGATTCCCGCGCCGTCGCCGCTCAGTCCATCGGCGTCAACTCCGCCGCGATGACAAAGGCGCTCCAGCGCGGTGAGGGCGCGCTCCACGACGTCTCGCGAGCCACTGCTCCCCAATTGCGCGATGAACCCAACTCCACAGGCATCGTGGTCCACTTCCGGCTTGGAACCCGAAGGCCGCATGGTACATAACTAACTCATGTGCGGCCATACAGTAAAACTCACAAAGCTGATGCATTGGATAGAAATTTTATGGCATCGGTCGCGCGGATGCATTCGATAGAAATTTCTGATGAGAGGCAAGAAAGCCAGGCAATGCAACGATTTTCTTGACTTTGCCGGCGAGTCAGGCGCCAGAGATTAGCGGATTTCTGCGAGCTTCAGCGTCCGTGCCAGTAAGTTTCCCAACCCATATAGTTCGTCGCTACTTCGTGAACGATCCCCGCAACAGTCGCGAGGTTCGCGGCGACGTGATGCTCGAATCCATTTTCGCAAATGTAGCGCAGCAACTTCTGCATGTGCGGAATCTCGACGACACCGGCGCCGCCAAACGTCTCCAGCGGATCAGCGGTGAATCGCCCTTCGCCCACATAGCCGCGGATCACGCCGTTCTCATCGTCAGTGGAAAAGCGCGCGAAACTCATCGCTGCGGCTTTCACTTGGCCGACGCAAGTTCCAAAGGTGTTATCTTTCCCCACCGTGCCGGCGATGATCTGCTGATAATCCATACGCACTTCTTTGAAAAAGTGTTTCGGCAAATTGCTGCAATGGAAGCAAACGGCCTTGTCCGGATTTTCGCCGTAGTTGTTGTTCCAATCGAGCAACGCGCTCGGCGTTTCCGAAGCAAGCGCGAGCGCGTACATGCTGAGCGTGCCGCAAATATCCACCTCGCACGCGCTGGGAAGCAGTTCGTTGCTCATCATGCTCATCACGGTGCACGGAACCACACCGAGATTTTCTTCGATGGAAGTCCAGCACTGCACCGCGCTGATGGTGACGTGCGTGGCCTTCATCCATTCGTCGATCACAGCGCCTAATTTCGCCATTTTCAGCAGCGCGGCCGCAGGCACGCCGCTGGTCGTCACATACTTGTGAATGGCCTTCAGTTTCGCCTGCGCCGCGTCGTCGTTGTCCTTCATGCGCTCGATGCGGCCGATTACTTCGGACAAGTCCAGCGTCTCGACGGAAATTCCAGCAGCCTCGAGCAATTTTTCGCTGTAGCGCACAGTGTTGAACGCCGCTGGTCGCGCGCCGATGCTGCCGATGCGCAAATTCTGTAAGCCGCGGTGCGCGCGGCACACGCCGGTGAACCACGCCAGGTCTTTCTTGAATTCGTCGGAGCTGGGAGCGACGGTGTGAGACGTGGTCAACGAATACGGGATTCCGTACTGCCGCAAATTATTGCAAGCGGACATTTTTCCGCAAAAACTGTCGCGGCGGTGCGCGATGGTCATTTTCGACGGCGTATCAGGCGTAGCTTGCACCAGCACCGGAACTTTCAGCCGTGAAAGGCGCATGGTATCGGCGATGGCGCGCTCGTCACCGAAATTCGGCAGCGTGACGACTATGCCGTCAATGCGGTCGCTATGCTTGCGGAACAGTTCCGCGCAGCGCATGGCTTCCTCGTAGGTTTCGATCGCGCCGTAATTACTCAGCTTCACGTCCAGCACGACCACGTCTACGCCGGACTCCTGCAGCACCTTCACCATCTCTGCCCTGCCAAGCTCGGCAAGGTGGCCAGGGAAAAAGCCGCGATTTCCCACAATCAGCCCTAGCGTGATTTTCGATTTTTCCATGGGTCCCTTCAATCCGCGATTAACAGGAGCGACAATTTCGAACGATATGGAATCCCGTCTGCCACAATTTCACAATAAAATTACTTTTTCACCGGCTGGCCGTAATAGCTGGCGCCGCCGTGCTTGCGTAAAAAGTGTTTGTCATGGAGCCACGGCGAAATCGGCTCGACCGCGGGATTTATGGCGGTGCTGTAATAGGCCATGCGCGCCACGGCTTCCAGGATCGCAGAATTGTGCGCGGCGGCAGCCGCGTCAGCGCCCCATGTGAAAGGTCCATGGCTTTTCACCAGGACGCCGGGAATGCTGTCCGGTTTCACGTTCGCAAATGCGCGCACGATCGCATCGCCGGTATTTTTCTCGTACGCCGTTTCGGTTTCATCCGGGGTTAGATCCGCTGTGACCGGAACTGCGCCGTGAAATGTATCCGCGTGCGTGGTTCCCAGACACGGAATCGACCGGCCCGCCTGCGCCCAAGACACCGCAAATTCCGAATGGGTATGCGCGACGCCGCCGACATTCGCAAATGCGCGATAAATGACGATGTGCGTGGGAAGATCAGACGAAGGCCGCAGATCGCCTTCCACGATTTTGCCGTCCAAATCCGTAATCACCATATGCTCGGGCTTCAATTCGTCATACGGAACACCGCTCGGTTTAATGACCACGAGTCCGTCCGCGCGCGAAATTCCACTGGCATTTCCGAATGTATAAAGGACCAAGCCGCGGCGCACCAGTTCCAGGTTCGCCTCCAGGACCTGTTCTCTTAGGCGCTGCAATTTCATGGGCCGTGTCCTCGCGGTGAGATCATGCCAAAACCGAGAAAACGCTTACTTGCCAATAAATACTACCTCATTTTAGCATGCCATGGTCAATCTCGAACCTTCCAGCGTGTCCATATCCGCAGCGTCCAGCTGCGCGCCACTCAGGCCAGTTTCGCCTGGATAGAGGTTACCGACGCGGCCGGGAACGTGTGCCGGATGCGCGCGCCTGTGACGGTCAGATCTTCGGAACGCGGACGTACGGCCTCCGGATTTTCCAACGTGTTGTGCGCATGAATGTCCGTGTCTGTCAGTACGGTCACGGTGCCGGACTTTATCTCGGACGCACGCAGCACGATTTCCGTTTCGCGCGGCTGACTCACGTCTGGATTCACCACGGTGATCGTCAAGTCTTTGTCCTTGATCGAAGCGGAGCCTTGCAATCCCCAGAACGACGCGGGCTTGCCGTCGCGATCGTAATTCACGGATGGGCTGGAGAAAATCGCGCGGACGGCTTGCGCCCCTTGATGCGCCGAGTACATCTGAAAAACGTGATACACCGGTGTGAGCGCAAAGTGATCGCCGTGCGCGAGGAACAGGCAATTCAGGCAGTTGATAAGCTGCGCGCAGGCGGCCATGGTGACTTTTTCGGGATGGCGATTGAAAATGTCGAGCGTTGCGCCGCTCATCACCGCGTCGCGCAGCGTGATCATCTGTCCCAGAATATCCGTGGGTGAAACTTCGCTCCCCGGCTTGTACCATGGGCCCCATTCATCCACAACGAGCTTGATTCGATGCTGCGGATCGAACTCCTGCATGATTTGCCAGTGCCCGGTGATCAGCGATTCCATGCGATCGCCTTCGCGCATCAATTCATACCAATCCACGGCGTCGAAATTTACGGCGTCGCCTTTGCCTTGCACCCAATCCTGTGTTTTGCCGCGGCTGAGGTTCCAGGAATAGTAGTGCAGCGACAATCCCCAGACGGAACGCAGTTGCCGGGAGCCTTTTTCCAGCAATCCTTGCAGAAAACCGCGCGTCCAGCTCCAGTCATCCGAATTGGGCCCGGAAGCAATCAGCGACACATCCTGCATTCCATAGCGCGGCACCCATGCAGCGAAGCGCCGGAATTCCTGCGCGTATTCCGTGGACGTGAAATCCCCGCCGCAGCCCCAGGATTCGTTCCCGACGCCCCAGTAACGCACCTGAAAGGGATCGCGATCACCACCCGCGGCGCGCAGGTCGGCGAGCGTTGTGCTTCCTGCCGGAGAATTGCAATATTCGATCCAGCGGTAGAAATCTTCCACAGGCAGGCTGCGCAAATTTGCGGCCAGATACGGTTCGCTGCCGGCAAGTTTGCAGAAATGCGCAAATTCGTTTGTGCCGAACTGATTGGGATCGTATTTCTGCGGAATGTTTCCCTGATCGCGGACCAGCGACTCGCCGGCCCAGAAATTTGTGCGGCGAGGGCGCTGCGCCGCGGGACCCACACCGTCTTTCCAATCGTAGCCGTCGGCGAAGCATCCGCCGGGCCAGCGAATTACGGGTGACTTAATTTTTCGCAGCGCATCCACCAGGTTCTTGCGCACGCCCTGGACGTTCGCGACCTTGGACTTTTCGCCGACCCATATGCCGTCGTAAACCACCCCGCCGAGATTTTCCGTAAAGTGGCCATAAATATTTGGCGAGATCGTGCCGAGCGGCTCGTCCAGCAAAATTTCGATGCGCGCATCAGCCGTGGCTGCGAAACTGAATTGTCGGGCGAGCAGTGCGGAGCCGACTCCCAGTGCTGCGTTGCGGATAAATCGCCGCCGTTCGATGGTCATGGATCCTCTTTGTGCCACGACTTCCATTTTTCCGGAGCGAGCGAGTGCTGATCGTCACTTGTTTCGATTGCCGTACGGTGTGGCGGCCGCAAGGCGTTCGCCCGACAACATCCAAATGGCCGGGTCTGCATATCTAGCATTGAGAAAACGCTTACTGCAACTAAAATGTCTGGCGCGAGTGCAGAATGGTGCGGCAAAGCCTGTACCGAATTGGCACATGCGAGTTATGCGGCGTCCGTGGAATCAGAATCGGGAGGAAACTTCAGTGCGCATCGGCGAGCGAGCAGCCTACTGCGGAATCAGGTTAGTCGCTGCGATCGCTATCCTTATATATTGCGTTCCGCTCGCCGCGATCCATGGCGGCGACAAACCCGCAGCAAGCCGGCCGCCCATGGGCTGGAACAGCTGGGATTCCTACGGCACAGCTGTGCGTGAAGAACAAGTGAAGGCGAACGCAGACGCGATGGCGCGGGAACTCCTGCGATTCGGTTGGCAATATATCGTCGTGGACGTTCAGTGGTACGAGCCGAATGCCGGCGGCCATGATTATCGCGCGGGCGCTCCGCTGACCATGGACGAGTACGGAAGACTGTTGCCGGCGACGAATCGCTTCCCTTCCGCGGTCGGCGCCGATGGATTCAAAAATTTGGCGGCTTATGTTCATGGCAAGGGTTTGAAGTTTGGAATCCACATCATGCGCGGGATTCCGCGGCAGGCTGCGGAGAAGAATCTGCCGATCCTGGGCACCAGCTATCGCGCCGCCGAAATCGCCGATCGCACAAATGTGTGCGAATGGAATCAGGACATGTATGGAGTGAACATGTCCAAGCCCGGCGCGCAGGCGTACTACGATTCAATCGTCGCGCTGTACGCTTCGTGGGGCGTGGATTTCATCAAGGCGGACGACATGAGCCGCCCTTACGCTTTGCGCGCGCCGGAAGTGCATGCGCTGAGCAGCGCGATCCGGAAAAGTGGCGCGTCCATTATTTTGAGTTTGTCGCCGGGGCCTGCGCCCATTTCTGAAGCCGCGGACTTGCGCAATAACGCGCAGATGTGGCGCATCTCTGATGATTTCTGGGACGACTGGAAATTGCTGAAGAAGCAATTCGACTACACGCGCGACTGGGCGCCTTACATTGGAAAATACGATAGCTGGCCCGACGCCGACATGCTGCCGTTGGGAAAATTGCGCATCACCGACAAAAATGGAGCGCCGCAGCAAACTCGATTCACTGCGGATGAACAGCAGACCATGATGACGCTGTGGTGCATGTTCCGCTCGGCGCTGATATTCGGCGGAGACTTGCCGTCCGCTGATTCTGCCACGCTGGCGCTGCTGACGAATCGTGAAGTACTCGAGATTGATCAGAACAGCAGTGCGAACCGGCAAGTTCTGGAGCATGGCGATATTCGTGTGTGGACCGCCGACGCGCCGAAAAGTCAGGACAAATATGCCGCCGCATTTAATTTAGGTAATGCGGCGGTGACGATTCATTTGGATTGGACGGACGTGGAAATTGAAATCGCGAACCCCGCGGTGCGCGATCTCTGGCTGCACAAGGATCTCGGCCGCCGAAAGAATCTCGACGCCACGCTGCGCCCGCACGGTTCGGTTCTCTATCGTGTATCCCCGCAAGCGCAAACTCGCCTACGAGGGCTTCCGTAATCTGCGATAGCGCCGGATCAGACCGTTCGTGGAACTATCGTGCCCGAGCTCGGGTTCAGTGGCGCTTTCAATTTCTGGAATAATTCGCTGCGCCAGAACTTTGCCGAGTTCCACGCCCCACTGGTCGAACGAATCGATGTGCCAGATGGTGCCTTGCGTGAATACGCTGTGCTCGTAAAGCGCCACCAGCTTGCCGAGCGCCTCGGGCGTGAGCTTATCCAGAAAAATTGTATTCGAAGGGCGATTCCCTTCGAACACGCGGTGCGGGACCAGCCAGTCCGGCGTGCCTTCTTTTTTTACCTGCTCAGGTCTCTTGCCGAATGCCAGCGCTTCGGCCTGCGCGAACACATTCGCCAGCAGCATGTCGTGGTGCCTGCCGACTGCATTCAGCGGCTGCGCGAATGCAATAAAATCGCAAGGAATGAGTTCCGTGCCCTGATGAATCAGCTGATAGAAAGAATGCTGGCCGTTCGTGCCCGGCTCGCCCCAGTAAATCGCTCCAGTCTGATAATTCACGTGCGTGCCGTCGAGTGTGACGTGTTTGCCGTTGCTTTCCATGGTGAGCTGCTGCAAATACGCCGGAAAGCGTTTCATATATTGCTCGTAAGGAAAAACACCGGAAGTCTGCGCGCCGAAGAAATCGCCATACCAGATGGATAACAGGCCCATCAGCACCGGCAGATTCTGTTTGAAGGGCGCGGTGCGGAAATGCTCGTCGATTTGATGGAAGCCGCTCAACATCGCGCGAAAATTATCCGGGCCGATGGCAAGCATCGTGGAAAGCCCGATCGCGGAATCCATCGAGTAGCGCCCGCCAACCCAATCCCAGAATTCAAACATGTTGGCGGTATCAATCCCGAACTTGGTGACCTCGGCTGCGTTCGTAGAGACGGCGACGAAATGTTTGGCGATGGATTTTTCATCGCCACCCAAACCGGCGAGCGTCCAATCGCGCGCGGTGTGCGCGTTGGTCATGGTTTCTAGCGTGGTGAATGTTTTTGAGGAAACGATCCAGAGAGTTTCGTCTGGATTTATGTCCCGGACCGCTTCGGCGAAATCGGTGCCATCGACGTTGGAGACGAAACGAAACGTCAGCGACCGATCGCTGTAAAATTTCAGCGCTTCGTAAGCCATTACCGGGCCGAGGTCGGAGCCGCCGATGCCAATATTGATGACGTTGCGAATGCGTTTGCCAGTGTGGCCTTTCCAGGCGCCGCTGCGCACGCGGTCGCAGAAGCCGGCCATTTTGTCGAGCACCGCGTGGACGCCGGGCACCACGTTTTCGCCGTCAACGATGATGGAAGAACCTTTGGGCGCGCGCAGCGCCACATGCAGCACCGCGCGCTTCTCGGTGATATTGATTTTCTCCCCGCTGAACATCGCGTCAATGCGCTCGCGCAGGCGGGATTCGTCGGCCAATTGCAGCAGCAGCTTGATGGTCTGGTCGTCAATGCGGTGCTTGGAGTAATCGAGGAAAATTCCAGCGGCTTCCAGCGTCAAGCGCTCGCCGCGTTTGGGATCGTCCGCGAAAAGCTTGCGCAGATGTACTTTCGCGATCTTCTTGTAGTGGATGCCCAGAGTCTTCCAGGCCTTGCGTTTCGTCAGAGGCGTAATCGCTTTTGGCTTCTTTGCGGCGGATTTGGCGCTGCCTGCCATTTGAATGCTCCTTTATGAGTTGCTTGTGATGAAGATCTGGGCCTTGCGCGAGCCGGACGTCACGGTTGCGCGGAAACTTCACTGAGGTTAGATGCGCGCACCATCGCGTGGTAGCACGTCCGCGAAGAATTTTACCGGATTCATGCCGTTATTTATAGCGCGGAGGCTTTACCCGCGAGTCGACGAAGGGCGTTTTGCCCACGCCGCCCACAACCAGCACGCGGGCAGGTTCGCGGCATCGCAGCGCATTCTCTGCCAGCGCCGACGCCCGGATTTCTAAAAACGTTCGCCGTGCCTCGCAACCGGCCATATGCCTGCTCAAACGGATTTTACTTGACAGGCACATGGCGTGGGAAATACCCTGCGCGCAGATTTACGGCCCCGAATCATTTGCTTGCGCCGCGCGCCGCGACGCAACACTCTCCTGAGCAGGAACGCGATGAGCCGAAAACGAAAAAAAGACGATGCGTCAATCAGCGACCCGCCAGAACCGCGTTCGCCGCAAAAGGATCACGCCGTCTGCTTTATTGAGGCGCTCGCGGAAGAGTTGGTGGAGGTCGACGCGCTGCGCGAAAAGAGAACCCTGCCCCAACAACCCCGCAGCCCGGAATGGGTCTTCCTGAATGACATCAAACGAAACGCGGGATGGACTGAACGCAAATTCAAGACGGGCGAGGAAGCGGCGAAAGAGGCCGACACCGTAATCGGTGAGGCGCACAGCATGGGGCTGGTGGGCCTGGCGTTTTCCGGCGGCGGCATTCGCAGCGCGACATTCAATCTGGGCATCCTGCAGGGCCTGGGCGAGTTCGGCAAGCTGCACTTTTTCGATTTCCTTTCCACCGTTTCGGGCGGCGGATATATCGGAAGCTGGCTGGAAGCATGGATTCAGCGCGCGGCCGAGACTGAGTCCGAGAACACGGGCGACACTGTTCCGAAGGACCAAGGGCTCAACATCGTTGAGCGCGAATTGCAGCCGACGCGGACGGCTCGCCACGAGAGCGTGGGGCAAGCGGAAAAAAACGACCAGCATTCGCACACCGAGCCGCCGCCGATACGCTACCTGCGCGAATACAGCAATTATTTGACGCCGCGCCTGGGAGTGCTCGGCGCGGACACCTGGACCGTCGTGGCAATTTATCTGCGAAATCTGCTGCTGAATCAATCTGTGCTCACGCTATTCCTGGCGACGCTCCTTTTGCTGCCGTACATCGCGGAAAGTTTGACGCTGGGAGCGGCGCGCCAGCATTGCTGGACGTGGCCTTGGACGATTCCACTGGTGGTGATCGTGCTGATCACCACGGCGCTGTCGCTGGGCATGGCGAATCTACGCGGGCTCATTGATTGCAAGCAGCTGCCAAAGAATTCCATGGGCGGGATGCTGCCGCCGCAAAAGCAATCGTGGGTGATCGCAACCATCATCGCTCCGGTGTTTGTATGCGCGTGGCTGGTCACGGCGTGGTTGTGGCCGCATATCGGCGAGTGGGACCAACAAATGTTTGTGCGGCGCTGGATGCTCGGTGGCGTCGCGCTGCTGGGCCTGCCGATGAGCCTCAGTTGCCTGGCCGCGCCGCGACAGAATTCCGAACCAGACGCCGAGTGGGAGATGAAGCACCGGAAACTGATGTGGAGCTTCTTTTCGATCCTAATGGGAGCGGTGAGCGGCCTGATGATGTTGGCGCTGACGCACGAAGTTTTCGCGCGCCTGCAGCTATTGCCCGGGCAAAGCTGGCACGAGTTGAGCCTGGGTGTTCCGCTCACGCTGGGATTATTTCTCACCGCGGCGGCCATTCAGATGGGCTTGATGGGGCGAACATTTTTCGATCCCTACCGGGAGTGGTGGTCGCGCGTCTCGGGATGGACGCTGATCCTTACGATCGTGTGGTGCGTGGGATTCGCGCTGACGATCTACGCGCCGCTGGGATTGATGTGGATGAGAGGCTGGCTACGCGCGGCGGGGTTTGCGTGGGTCGGAACCACGCTGGTGGGCGTGTTGGGGGGCAAGAGCGCGAAAACCGGGGACGACGACCAATCTGGAAGCACCAAAGTGCTGCTGCTATCGATGACTCCTTACGTTTTTATCGCTGGGCTGGTGTCGCTGCTGGCACTCGCGCTGGAATTAATATTGGCGCGCTTCCAGTACGGATCGTCGCCGGTGGTGCAGAGCGCGTGGACGACGTTTCTCGCGAAAAGCCCAGAGGTGGAAAAGGTTGCCAACTGGGTGCTGCACGCCAGCGGCACGCTCGCATCGGGTGCAGTTCAGCTCGAAGGTACGGTGGCAAATCCGACCGCAGCCCACGGTGCGCCCGGATACATCGCCGCACATTTTGTACTACTCGACCAATTACTCGGTACGTATCTAGCCGCCGTCTGGGTGGGCACATTTCTGCTCTGCTGGGCGCTCTCCTGGCGCGTGGATCTGAATGAGTTCTCCATGAACCTGATGTACCGGAACCGCCTGGTGCGCTGCTACCTGGGCGCAACCCACCCCGGACGCCAGGGGAATCCCTTCAGCGGGCTGGATTGCTGCGACGATTTCTCCCTGAGCGCGCTGCGCAGCGACAACGGCTACTCCGGCCCACTGCCAATCATCAATAGCACGCTGAACCTGGTAGATTCCCGCGAATTGGCATGGCAGGAACGCAAAGCCGAATCATTCCCGATGACTCCGTGGCGCTGCGGATTCGACACCTGGATCGAACAAGTTAGCTTGGACGAGAATTACCGGCACGATCGACAAATGGGCGACGCCGACGACATCGAGATGTACGCCTACCGGCAGACGGAGAAATACGCGTACCACAACAAGGGCTTATACCTGGGTACTGCGGTGAGTATTTCCGGCGCCGCCGCCAGTCCGAACATGGGTTACCACTCCGTGCCGTCGCTGGCGATGCTGATGACATTTTTCAACGTGCGCCTCGGATTCTGGGCCGGCAATCCCCGAAATAACAAGACCTGGACCGAACCCGGGCCGAAAGTGGGGCTGTGGCGGCTGCTCGGTGAGCTGTTTGGGCTAACCGATGACAACTCGGAGTACGTGTACCTCTCCGACGGCGGACATTTTGAAAACCTGGGTGTCTACGAACTGGTGAAACGGCGCTGCAAATTTATCATCGCCTGCGATGCTGGCGAGGATCCGAAGTACTCGCTGGAAGACTTGGGCAACGCCGTGCGTAAGTGCCGCGAAGATATCGGCGTTGAGATCGAACTGTTGACTAATCCCGTGGTGCCGCAGACCAGCGATAAGGGCAATGGCAAGAAGCAGACGCAATGGCACTGCGTCGTCGGCAAAATCCACTATGAGAACGCAGACATCAACACGCACGGTAAGCCGGGCATTTTCGTTTATATCAAAGCGTCGCTCACCGGTGATGAACCCGCTGACGTGCTGAACTATCAAACAGCGAATCCCTCCTTCCCGCACCAAACCACCGCGGATCAATGGTTCACCGAATCGCAGTTTGAAAGTTATCGCAGGCTGGGACAGCACGTGGTGGAGGCGATGTTCGAGCAGGTCGAGAAAGACAGCGAGATCAAGGTGCGAAAGATCCTCGATCCCGAGCGGCTTTTCCAGGAATTGCAGAGATGTTGGGGTGAGAAGGCCATCAAAAAACTGGAGATTTGAACCTTCCGTGCGCGGCAAGACCGCGGTGGCACGGTCGGATGCGGCGCAAAGAAAATTTCTTGCAGCCGCGGAATCTGTTGATATCGAAGTCGATGTGGAAAACGCCGTTACTTTTGCTTCGCCAACACATCTGAATTGATGAACGTGACCACGGCAGCGGTTTCGTTCGCGGTGCGGCGGGTTACGGTCGGTTGCATGCCGGCTTTTCCTGCATTGCCCCAACCGAAATTGCGCACGTCCCACGTCCCGCCCGGCAGCGCGGCTGTATTGATACCGGGGATCGCAGTAACTTTCAGATTCTCCATGGTGAGGCGCGTTTCGGTGTGGCAGCTGATGCAATCGGTGTTAAAGAAGAAACTTTTGGTTGGGTCGGCGATGGTGTCGAGAATTTGTTTGGTTTGGTCGGGCGACGGCGCTGGTGTGGCAAAGACTGTAAATGTGGCGACGCCGCTGCGTCGCGCGATCGGCAGGCTGGTGACGGAGACTGCGGCGTTTTTGCAGGTGATCGGATTGAGATTGTTGGTGTGCGGCTCGGGGACTACGCGCGGATTTGTCCCGACCGGAGTTAACATTTGTGCGAACTGTTTATCGCCGTCGAGAGTTGGTCCGTGCGCGGGCCCGAAGTGGCCAGCGTGATCGCCGAGCAGCGAGAGAAAAATCCAAGGCGCGGGCGCTGCGTTGGGCAGTCCGGCGACGGCCATCGAACCCAGGCTGCCCGAGCCTTGCGACTTGAGATGCCGTTCGAGCAGCGCCAACATTTCGTTGCGCACGCTGTTCGCTGTGGCGGGGTCTGCGAGTCCGGGATGAACGCCCAGCGGCACGGCGGCGGTTGATATCGCGTGACCGGCGAATTGGCCGCTGCTTAACTTCGTTCGCAGCGCCACGACGTCGGCAACGACGGGGTTGAAAGCATTCATGTCAGGTTCGAAGCGCGGAAAACAATCGGTCGGTGGAGGAAGTGGCGGCGGCAGGATTACGAAGTCGAAAATTAGATGCCCCGCGATGTCCAAAACTTTCACGCTGCCGTCGGGATTCTTGATTACGGGTTGAATGATCAATCGAATTTCCGGGAGCTGCCCGAATTGCGCACGGATGTCGTTCGAGACGCCGGGCGCGCCGGCGTCAATGCGAATGCCGGCGACGAACCACGCGTCGGGGGTTTGTGCTTCCTTCGGCAAACTGATCTGGCCGTTCGCCCCGGCGGCCGCATTTGCAGCCGGGCCATCGACGAATGTGAGAAATTGGTTAAAGGCGGCATCGGACCAAACAGGGTCGCGCTTGGTTGGGTCCTGCGGACTTGGCGCTGTGATATCGCGGACGGCGATAAGGTTGGCTAAATCCGCGGCTCGTGTTGGCGCGGGAAATAGCCAGGAGACGTCGTTGGCCGAAAGCGGTTGAACGGTCGCCTCAGACTGGTGCGGCGCCTTTGATTTGCAGGCCCAACCGCTGACGCCGCAAGCGATGAGCGTCGCGACCAATGCAATTCTCTGATATCGCAAAGAAAATCTTCCGAGCCGATTCATGTAAGTCTCCTAAAGTCGCAGCCGACTTTTGCTAGCGCCACGCGAGATGAGCCAAATTCAAAAAGTTTTGAGATATTCAATCAACGCGCGCCGCTCGTTGGGAGTCAGACGGCGGCCGATGATGCCTTCTTTTTTCGGAGCGCCGTCCTTCGGCTCGTCGTTGAATTCGTGGCCGGAGTTGCCGTTGCCCCGTATCGAGGTGTCCAGTTCAAACCCGCCGGGAAATTCATCGGTGCGATAGCCGAGATTCACGGGATCGTACTCACGATTTCCCAAGTAGAATTTCGTCGGACGTTCCGCCGCCGGTGAAAGCAGCGCGTAAATATTCGGCACTGAGCCATTGTGAAGATACGGTGGAGTCGCCCAGATGCCCGTGAGCGGCCGAACCTTGTAAGAAAGCAAAGCGCGCACGTGGTCCGCGCGATTTCCGTTCATCTGCTGCCGCTTGGCCGCGGAAATCGGCGGCTCCTGATTGTCGTACCAATAGTTCACGGTTGAATCCACCAACTCGCCGAGCGCCGTTCCGAAATCCTCTTTCAAAATTCCCAACTTGACAGGAATCGCGACGCGGCGGTTCGCCATATCCGTTGCTTCCGCCGGATCGGTTCCGAGGTGCGTGATGGGGATTTGCTCCAGGTCCAGATGACGCTCCCCACTGGAATCCGAAGCCTTCCATTCCTGAGAATCCCAGAACTCTTTTTCTGTCACCGGCGGAAGATGGCACGGCTGGCAAATCTCTTTGTAAAGGACGGCGCCCTTGGCAGCCAGAGCATGATCAATCGGCGGCAGAATATTCTCCGGCCATTTCGGGGAATTCAATCCCGTGAAGCCGGTGCCGAAGTTGGGAGGCTTTCCCGCGAGAAGCTTCTCCATCTGATCAAGCATGTCCACCCGCACGCTCGAGGAAAACAGCGGGCCATTTTCGCCAGTCAGATTTACGGCAGCCCGCACACCCAGAGCTTCACCGGCGTTGCGCGTCATCGGATCCTCGATCGAACCGTTGTATTGCACCCACTCGAACCACGAAGAATTCCAAATGCGCGGGAAATGCACGGGGGCGGAGTAGGCCACGAAATTCGCGGGATTGTTGTCCAGATCAACTGAAAATACGAAATTGCCGATGCGGCTCAGCGCGTCCAGGCGCGCGTAGCCCTCCTCGACTGAGCGCGATTTGACTTTTTCCTGCATTTTAAGAATCTTGTCATCCTCCGCCAGCACTTGAATCAATTGCGCTTTCAAATCGGATTTCGCAGCCGGGCTGGCGCCGGGGCCGAGCACGCGGTCAGCGAACCGCGCGAAACGAAACGGCATCCATCGCGTGTAAAACAGCGCTAAGCCCACGCCGTTTTGAAACTTGTCGAGATTCGTGAGCGCCGGGCCACCGTCAATCAGGATGGTGATGTTCTGATAGCTGAGACGGCCCGTGTGGCAAGCGGCGCAGGTTAAGCCGAGCGAGGTCATCGGCACTTTCGTTTGCGGATTCAGAATCGGATTGCCGCTCGAATCTTTCAACGGCCCGCCGTACGAGAAACCAATCGGCAGTCCCGGCTTCGCGGGATTCCCGTTGTCCGGATGCGTGTTGTCGGGAATAAATCCGTAGCGATCCAGGTAAACAGGGTCGCTCAAAAGTCCTGGCGCGCCCAACGACGGTGACGGCTGCTCCAGCGCGATGAACCATTCATACGGAATGCCAAATGTTTGCGTGCCCTGGTCGGCGTGGTGGAACCAGTCGCGTTCTTCCGCGGACCAATGCTGATCGAACCACACAGGATTGCCGACCGGCGGATATTTCGGCAGGTCTACCAGCAGATTTTCGCACGCCCACTTTCCGGCCAAGATGAAAATGACCAGAATCGCCGCAATGACGAGCCCAATTATTTTCTTCTTCATAACCGCAGCTCCCTCAGGACTTGCCTAGTTTCGAGCTGGGCCGCTGGGGATTTGCCCCAGTGATACTGCGAAGCGTTCCAAGTGGGTTACCAATTTTGCAAGAGACTACTACCATTTGTATTTCGGGGCAACGAAAGTCTTCCGCAAAAAAGCGCGAGGCCAAGAAGGTAAATTCACAGCGGCGAGCGAGCGGCCCGCTTTTCGCTTCGGGCGGACCGGGTGATCGCGATCACTTACGATAGCTGCTTGAGCCGACGCGTCGCAGGATGGTTCTCATCTTGTCCAATGGACTAGCGCTCGGCTCGCGGAACACGATTCCTCCAGGCACATTCACAGTAATCTCCGTTCCGGCCCCAGCGGAACTGACGATCGTCAGTTTGCCCCCGATTCGCGCCACCCGCTCGCGCATTCCCTGCAGACCGAAGTGCCCTTCTTTGCCGTGATCTCCAATCGTCGGATCGATGCCAACGCCATTGTCTTTCACGCGCAAGACTAGATCGTGCGCATATTTCAACTCAACCTCCAGCCGGCTCCCCTTCGAGTGCGTGCAGGCATTGCGAATGGCTTCATAGCCAACGCGATAGATCTCATCCCGAACAACCGGATGCATCTCCTTCGAATCTCCAATCACAGAAAAAGACGCCTCAGTAGGCCCAAGTAATCGACACTCTTCCGTCGCCCTCTGGAAGGCTTCAGCCAGGTCGTTCGTGTGCGTAGTTGATGTGCGCAGCGAATTCAGCACGGCCCGGCCTTCCTGAGTTGCCTGTCCCAGCCACACGGACAATTGTTCCACCGCGTGGCGCATCCGCTCGGGATCGTCCGACTTCTTCAGAGCGTTATCCGCCACTAATTTGCTGCCCTGAATTGTCTGCAAAAACGTATCGTGAAGTTCGCGCGCCATCCGCGTGCGTTCCGCCAATCGCTCGTCAAACCGTGCGCTCACGGATTTGTGAATCTGCTGGACACGTAGCCGGTAGAAAGCCCAGATCAGCACTGCGCCGCTCAAAACACACAGACCCAGGAACCACTTGGTCTGGAACCAGGCAGGAGCGACGCTGAAATCCAGAGTTGCGCCCTCATTGTTCCACGCACCGTCGCTGTTCGCTGCAGCCACTTGGAACGTGTACTTACCCGGTGCGAGATTGTTGTAGATTGCTTCGCGCCGGGCTCCCGCATCCAGCCAGTCGTGACTTAAACCGACCACGCGATATCTGAACTTCACCTTATCCGGCTTCACAAAACTGAGCGCGCTGTAATGAATTTCCAGATTCTTCACATTAGATGGAAACGCGACTGCATCGCCCACAATGCTGTAGGGCTGTCCGTCAGCCGCAACCGTCTCAATGTGCACAGGAGGCGCTACTACATTCTGAGGAATGCGTCTGGGATCTATCTTTTGCAGATTCTGTCCGTTCGAAAACCAGACTTGGCCATCTTCGCTCACCGCAGCGCGGGAAGTGGAAATTCCAGAGAATACACCATCTGAAAAATCAAAAAGTCTCCAAGGAACTTCAGTAATCTTATCGTCCCACCAGCGCTGGATATCAGATGTCCGAACCTGCACCAGCCCAGAAGACATGTACAGCCATAGAGATCCATGTCCGTCATCAATCATATTAATAACGCTGTTTGTGGCGGAGCCTACCCCTAGCTTCAGGGTACGTGTCTTTCCATCCTGTAAACGAAGCAGGTCATTTGCTGGATACGCCCACGATCCCACCTGGTCAGGAACCAGACCAAAGCCAGCGCCTTCGGAAAGGAGCCTTTCGAAATTGCCGTCGTGAAACCAATAGAGCAGCCCTCTCACCGTGACCAGCCACAGTCCTGTGCCGGGATGCGCACTAATGGAACTCATCGTGTCCTGACCTAAAGATTTGGGCCAGTAATATCGCTCGAGGATCACTCCATTCCGGATGTGATTGAGCGCTGAGCCGTATTCAGGAACGAGTGTAATGACCCACAGGTCTCCCGAGGAATCCTCCGAAAGCTCGACCACACTACCGACATCCGCGTCGCCTTTGTAGCGCACGAGACTGAATCGGTCGTTTTTGTAAAACGCGAGGCGTGTCTTGCCCGCAACCCACATTGTGCCGGCAAGATCTCGATAGAGATCCTCGACCGATCCGATCTCCGGAATTGCTATGTGGCGAACCGGTCGCGATCTACTCGCGTCGAGGATATATAACCCGTCGAGCCCTCCTGCCCATACTTCGTCGCCGGTCGCCGTAGCAGCTACAGCTCGGATCGATGCGCCGGCCAAGCCCTCGCGTCCGCCATAACTCAAAACAGAAAGATCATAAAACTGATCCAATCCCTGCGGAGTTACCACCCATACGCTTCCTTCATGATCCTCAAATATCTGATTCACGACATCGCCGGTTAAGCCATCTCTGGACGAGATGTGATCTACTCGTGAACCAGCGATCCGATAAAGGCCATCGCCGGATGTTCCGATCCACAGACCGCCGCCAGCATCTGCAAATAGTGAGCGAACTTTGATCTTGCGACCATCGAGTCCCGGGACAATATAGTCTTCCAACTTATTTTGCCGGAGATAGACGAGCCCTTCGTTTTCGTCTCCGTCCTCGATTCCCGCGAAGATCGTGCCATCCTTACGACTTGCGATAGCAACAACCATCTTGGAATTGGTCCGGGGTTTCGCTGGCAGAGGAAATTCCTGTGGCGGCTGGCCTGGCACCGAATAGACCAACCTGTTTTCGCCACCGAGCCACTGTGCGCCGCCTTGCCCCAGCAACAAACTGGCAAAGGGGCCGTGAAGGCCATTTTCCCCCTGCTCGGCACACTGCTCCTGAAGTTGAGAGATTTGACATATAGAAGTAGCGTTCTCGAATCTGCCGGGCGCAAACCATATAGTTCCTGAAGAATCTTCCGCGAAAGGGCCGGGATGAAATATATTCGTGCCAATCTTTTGCAGTTTCCCGTCCTGCCATCGGAACACGCCATATGACCTGGAACTGACGTACAAAGCTCCATCGCTTGCCGCAAACAGGAATCTGGTGTCCTCCACGTACGGGGTGTGCGCCGCCGGATCCGGTAATGGAATAAATTGTGTTCCCTCGAAGCGGTAGAGTCGATGTCTGGTCCCTATCCAGAGGTAGCCATCTTTTGTCTGTGCGATGCTTTGTGGAGAAGCTTCCAGTCCGCGTTCCCCTACCCGCCAGGCAATATGCGCGTATTGAGTGATCGCAGCTCTGGGATCCAAGCCGAAGCTTTGCAAGCAAACCGTCAATACGATCGAGGCGATTAGCGCGAGACGTCTCACAGAATTCCAGCCTCGAAGTCAGGATGCAATCTGCAGCATTCCGCAGCTCGCGGCGACTGGAACCCAACGGAACCTGCGGCTCGCCGAAGAAAGTGCTGAACCGTTTCCCACGAATGCGTTCGCTGAACCGTACTCCGGACTCTAGTGCGCTGACGCTTTTCGCGGAACCCCAGTATCCATAGCTAGGACCCTCTAGTTTTCTACAGGCCCTCGTAGTCAGATTTGCAGCAAGCCGCGCCGCACCGCAATCGTGACGGCATGGGTCCGATCGTTCGCGCCCAGCTTTCCCACCAGATTCTTGATGTGGAAATTCACAGTAGCCTCCGCGATCGCGAGTTGATCGGCGATTTGCTTGTTGCGATAGCCGTCGCGTATCAGTCGGAGCACTTCCAGTTCCCTGCCTGTAAGATCTTCGTCGCCCAGATGTTCGGCAAGGCGCGCCGCAATCTCTGGCGGCACATGCGTTCTCTTCCCTCCGTGCACCGCGCGCACCACGCCCAAAAGTTCATCTTGCGGCATGCTCTTAAGCATATATGCCGAAGCGCCGGCTCGCAGCGCTCGCTTAATTTCGCCGTCGCTGTCAGAGGTTGTCAGCATGATGATCCGAGCCTGGGGAAATTCCCCTCGAATCGCTATCAGCGCGTCGGTGCCATTGGTGCCCGGGAGCCGCAGATCCATCAGCGTGATGTCTGGCCGATGGCGCCGAAATTCCGCGATAGCCTCAACTCCATTCGCTGCCTGCGCGACCAGAACCATGTCTTCTTCCGAGCCGATGATCGTGCTGAGACCTGCACGAAAAACCGGATGGTCCTCGACAGTCAGAATGCGAATCGGGGCGTGCGAGCCCATCGCAATTCCCTCCTTCCAGAAATTGTAACCATGTTTGCGGCAACGGCCAAAGCTCGGATTTCGGCGGGTACGGGGCTGCAGCTGTTGCGGCCCTCCGATACCCGCAACTTTGATGGTTCCTGCGCCCAGAAGGGCGCGCCATGCACTACAGAAAAATGTAGGCCAGGGACTATCGCATTTGGGGTGGGCGTAAATACAGATCTCCTTCATGCTTTCACCGTGGACAAGAAATCGAACTGCACCACGCGGAATGAAGCCCATGAACACGGGCATCGATGGCACCACAGAACCCGCCGCGGCATCCATTTAGTAAGAGGAGGTTGCTTTGAAACGTCGCAGTGTACTCGAAGGGCTCACCGCCGCATCTGTCACCGTTCTGTCGCAAGGGTTATTGTCAGCTTTAGCGGCCGGGCAGGCAGCAAACCGGTCTGCAACTGCTGTTAATCCGGCGGACTTCCGCACTACCGAGATTAAGACGAAGGACAACACTGTTTTCATCCGTGTCTACGGAAAAGGGCCAGGCCTTCTGATGGTGCATGGCTTTCCGCGCACCAGTCTTATGTGGCGAGATCTGGCTCCCCGACTGGCCGATCGTTACACGGTCGTCTGCGCCGATCTTCGTGGCTACGGAAAGAGTGGCTCGCCTGCTTCGACGGACGATCACTTTCCCTACAGCAAACGAGCGATGGCGAGCGAGCTGGTGGAGGTCATGGACCAGCTCGGATTCGCAAGCTTTTGCCTCGTCGGCCACGATCGCGGTGGACGAGTTTCCTATCGCATGGCGCTGGACCATCCCGAGAAGATCGAGAAGCTTGCCGTGTTCGATGTGATTCCGATCCTGGAAGCATGGGCTCGCACCGACGCCAGGTTTGCCCAGACGTATTGGCCTTGGATACTGCTATCGCAGAAGAATCCGCTTCCTGAAAGATATTTGTCCGGCGCGCCCGATGCGGTGTTCGACAACCCCTTTGGCGCGGGCACTTTCGCGGAAGAGATACGCGCGCAGTACGTCGCCATGTATCGAGATTCTGCTCGTGTGCACGCGGTCTGTGAAGAATATCGGAGCGCAGCGACGATTGATGTCGAACACGACCGCGAAGATTTAGAAGCCAAGCGCCAAATCAGATGCCCGATGCTCCACCTGTGGGCTACCGGTGGACCGCTCGACACTTTCTATTCCAGCGTTGGTGGCCCGCTGGGAATCTGGCGACAGTGGGCGCCCAACGTAGCCGGACAAGCGATGAAGGGCGGACACTTTTTCCCCGAAGAAAATCCGGCGGACACTGCGGAGCAATTGCAGACATTTCTCTCGGCTTAGTGGCGAGTAATTCGGCAACAGCAATTCAATTCCAAGAAATGAGGAGCAATCTTATGAACAAAGCAATTTCAGCGAAAACGACACAGGGTGCGTCCCGCGCTGACGACCCGAAATTCGGAGTCCCTTTTACGTCCATGCACAAGGTCGAAGCGGATGGTGTGCAGGTCTTCTATCGCGCCGCCGGCGACCCGAATGCGCCAGTGATTCTGCTGCTTCATGGATTTCCAGCCTCATCGTTCATGTTCCGCGAACTGATTCCGCGCCTCGCGAACGATTATCGCGTGATCGCTCCAGACCTTCCAGGATTCGGATTTACCGAGGTTCCGGCTGAACGAAAATATTTTTATTCGTTCGACGGGCTGGCGCTGACCGTAGAAGCCTTCACGCGAGCGCTCAACATCGATCGCTATGCCATCTACATTTTCGATTATGGCGCGCCAACAGGACTCCGCCTCGCGATGGCTCATCCTGAACGAGTCACAGCGATCATTTCACAAAATGGAAACGCCTACGAAGCAGGCCTTGGCGACGCATGGGCCCCGATCCGCAAATACTGGGCCGAACCCACGGCAGAAAACCGCGAGGTGATCCGCAAAAACGTTTTGACCCTGGAGGGCACGCGCTGGCAGTACACCCACGGCGTCGCCGATCCAGAAACCGTTCCGCCTGAATCCTACATATTGGACTGGGCTCTGCTGCAACGCTCGGGGAATATCGACCTTCAGCTCGATCTGTTTCTGGATTACGCATCGAACGTGAAGCTGTATCCGAAATTCCAGGAATATTTCCGCAAAGCGAAGCCGCCGCTGCTCGCGATCTGGGGCAAGAACGATCCTTTTTTCATCCCCGCCGGAGCGGAGGCGTTCCGCAAAGACATACCTGGCGCGAAAGTCCAGTTCCTCGATACCGGCCACTTTGCGATAGAAACGCACGTCGTAGAAATTGCGTCCGCAATGAAAGACTTCCTCACCGCAAATGGCCTCAATCGGCCCGCGACAAAAGGCGCAGCTCAACGATGATCTGCATCCCTTCCAACGCGACGGTCGCTTTGGCGAGGGGTCATTGAGCGGGTCAATGAGAAGGATGCTTCTTGTCAGTTCGTTTTTCAGAAAGAGAAGATTGAAACGAGGAGAAAGAAATGGAACGCCGCAGTTTTCTCGGTGCGCTCACTGTCGCATCTTTAGGTGTTGCGCTTAAGGGCGGTTTCACAGAGTCTGCGCGAGCGCAAAACCACGCGCAAGTTTTCGCAAGTTCGCCCGCGCAGGCTGCCAAGCCAAGCGAATTTCCACGGAACGCAACAATAATTCTCGTCCATGCAGCCTGGGCCGACGGCTCTTGTTGGCGCAACATTATTCCCCCTCTCGAGCAGCGCGGTCTTAACGTGATCTGTGCGCCGATCCCGCTTGCAACCTTAACCAACGACGCTACCGCTCTGAGTTGGGCTATCGAACGCACCACCGGTCCCGTAGTTCTTGTGGGACATGCCTACTCCGGCGCCGTGATCGCCGCGGTGAAGGAAGAGCGCGTCAAGTCGCTCGTCTACGTCACGGCTCTGGCGCCGGACGAAGGCGAGACGGTAGCGAAAGTCTTCTATCGCGACACGCCGAGTCCGGAACAACCCAAGATGGTCCCCGATTCCCACGGCCTCGTATGGATGCCCGACGACGCATTCAGCCGGGCGCTCGCACAGAACGCGTCGCCAGATCAGGCAAAGATCGCGGCCTCCGTGCAACGGCCGATTTCGGTTCAGTGCATTCAAGAGCCGGCGCCCGCGCCGCTTTGGAAATCAAAACCGTCGTGGTACTTGGTCGCTGAAGAAGACCGCATGATCAACCCGAAATCGCAACATTTCATGGCCGCCCGTATGGGCGCGACGGTGAGGCCGCATCCTGTGGACCACACGCCCATGTATTCGGAGCCGGCGGCCGTGGTCGACGTAATTCTGGAAGCTGCGCGAAAGACACTTTCGCAATAGCTCGTTCGCAGCGTGAGTCTTTGGAAGAGGTGCTGGAATGGAAATTAAGTCCGTCGCAGTCGTTACCGGTGCGAGTCAGGGAATAGGCCGAGCCGCAGCCTTGCGACTCGCGCGCGATTTTTCAGCCGTCGTGCTCGTCGCGCGCGACAAGCAAAACTTGGAGACCGCAGCCTCAGAGATCACGTCACTGGGCGCCAAGTCGGTGGTCTCTGCTATTGATCTACGCCTGCCGCAATCGGCAGAGACGGTCGTCAAAGGCACTCTCGATCGCTTCGGCAGAATCGATGCCCTGCTAAACATTGCTGGCGCCGTACCGCAAATTGATTTATTCCAACTAACCGACGCGCAGTGGGACGACGGCATGGCGCTCAAATTTCACGGCGCGCGCAGATTGACGATACAGGCCTGGGAAGCATTGAAGGCCTCGAAGGGATCGGTGGTTTTCATGTCTGGCAACGCAGCGCAGAATCCCAAGCCCGGAAACGCGGCCGTCGCGGCAATCAACGCAGCCATCGACGCTCTAGCGAAGTCATTCGCAGAACAAGGAATCAAAGATGGAGTGCAGGTCAATAGCATCTCGCCCGGAGCCGTGATGACTGGACGCCGCCAGGCCTTCTTCGAAAAATGGGCTCCTGCCCACAATCTCTCCGTGGAAGAAGCAATCAAGAAATTTCCAGAGCAAGCCGGCATCGCACGCTTTGGAAAACCCGAGGAGATTGCCGATCTGATGGGTTATTTGGTATCCCCGACAGCGAAATGGATGACCGGAGCTTCCGTACGAATGGACGGCGGCGAAATCAAGGCCATTTAAATCCGGACCATCTCCGGATTCCTAAGTGAAAGGAGAAAACAAATGAAAATATGGAAAATTGCAATTCCGATCGCGGTCGTCGCGTTGTTCGTTGCGTGGTACATATTTCGCCCGGAGCGTTTGTACGTCAATCGCCCGGTTGACGAAGCAATGCCAACCACTCAATCCGCTTCGCCCGCCCAAGCCCTCGAGTCCGGAACCTTTTACAGTATCTTGCATCCCACCGCGGGCACCGCAACCATCTATCGCCTCGCGGATGGCACGCGCGTTCTTCGCTTCACGAACTTCAAAACCTCGAACGGCCCCGACGTTCACGTCTACATGGTGGCAGCAGACGACGCGAAGGACAACGCCACCGTGCTGCGCGCCGGTTTCGTCGATTTGGGCGTCATCAAGGGAAATATTGGCGACCAAAATTACATCCTCGGTCCCGACGTCGACTTGTCAAAATACCGCGCGGTTTCCGTCTGGTGCAAACGCTTCAGCGTCAATTTCGGCGCTGCCCGATTGACGCCGGACCAAGCCGTCTCGCAGAAGTAACATTATTAGTCGCATCGTGACCACAGCGGAGAAAGTTGGACGCGCCGCCTCTTGACCGCACCTGGGGCTTTTCATTACGCTTGAGTCCCTAAAATGCCAGGTGAATCGATCACACGAGCCGGCATCATCCTCTATGGTTTGGCGTCAGCGGCTTGCGGCATCATGGACTTCATTTGGGCCGATTTTGACGCGTCCCATCAGCCGATTCAGGCCTTCGGTGACCACATTCCCGGCGTTACGATCCTCGCGTATATCACCGCCGTCTGGATGATCGCAGCGGGCCTGGCGATCCTGTGGCGCCGCAGCGCTCGCGCCGGCGGAGCAGCGCTGGCGATCATCTATTTCGTGTTTGCCATTTTCTGGCTGCCTCGACTCTATACGGCGCCCCACTATCTCGGCTTTCGAATTCCCGTCTTCATCGGCGTCGCGGCTGGAGTGGGCATAGAGCTTATCGCCTGCGCCGGAGGAGCACTGGTCTACGCGTCGCTGGCAACGCGCAGTTCTTCATGGCCGCGAACGATCCTCTTTACCCGCTGGATATTTGCACTCTGCGCTATCAACTTCGGCGTGAACCATCTGGACGCCGTTGCGGACAATCTTTTTTTCGTCCCCAAGTCGATGCCTTTGGGACAAGCATTCTGGGTTATCCTCACCGGAATTTCCTTCGTGCTCGCAGGTCTCGCCATACTTTCTGGGATCCAGGACGTTCTGGCGGCGCGTCTGCTTGCCCTGATGTTTTTGGCTTTCAATGTGTTCGCATTGCCGGCTTTCATTTTTGCCGATCCCAAGAATCACGCTGCCTGGGGCGGCAACGCGTTCAACCTGGCTTTAGTGGGTGCCACCTGGATATTCGCCGACGCGATTGCCACTCGAAATCAGTCGGTTCAAAGTCAGCAAAGCATGAAACCATCGCCCGCATAGAATTATGGGTCGTCAGAGTACTCGGATATAATCCATCAGATAAGTCATCGTCGAGGCCATAAGCGGCGCGCAAAACGAACGTCCGGCGAGGAGAGTGGGTCGTGACAATTTTTTTGACACGAAAGGCAGCATGCCTGCTGCGTGTGGTCGCGATCATTGCAACCGCGATGCCGGGCTTGAATACAATCCCAGCCAGCGCCCAGCAATCAAGCACAGAGCAGCCAGATAAGTATAGGTGGCTCGAAGATATCCACGGCGAGCGTCAATTGGCTTGGGTAAAAGCAGAAAACGAGCGCACCGCAGCAGTCCTGGAGAAGGACACTCATTTTGCGCCGCTCGAAGCAGAGGCGCTAACGGTCCGCGAGTCTCCAGACCGCCTCCCCCGCCCGGAGTTTCGCAACGGCGCGGTGTACAACACGTGGCGTGACGCCGAGCACGTTCGCGGCATCGTTCGCCGCACGACCCTGAAAGATTATCTCACCGCGGAACCCAAGTGGCAGACCGTCCTGGACTACGATGCCCTCTCCAAAACCGACAAGCAGAGTTGGGTGGGGCACGGACTCACATGCCTGGAACCGGAAAATCAGCTATGCCTTGTGGGGCTATCAGCGGGAGGCGAAGACGCGGAAACCCTGCGCGAGATGGACCTGAAATCCGGCAAGTTTGTGCCGGACGGTTTTGTGCTACCACGCGGCAAGCAGGGCGTGACCTGGGTTGACAAGGATACTCTGCTGATCGCGCGCGATTGGGGCCCGGGCACGATGAGCGAGGCCGGCTACCCGATCACCATCCGGCGGTGGAAACGCGGCCAGCCTTTGGAAAGCGCCAAGGAAGTGTTTCGCGGAAGTATTAAGGATAACGGCTATGGCAATGATCCGGTCGTGTTCGTGGATGGACAAGGCCACCGCGCAGTGATCGTGCAGCGCAGCCTGAGTACCTTCGCGCACGAAAATTACCTGCTCTTGCCCGACGGAGCAAAAAAACTCGCGCTGCCGCTCAAGGCCAGGGTAACGGGCATGGTGAGCGGTCAACTGCTGGTAACTTTAGACGAAGATTGGACGCCCCAACGACAAACCACCAAGATTGCCGAGGGTTCTGTGATTGCTCTGCAGCTAGCCGCCGTAGAAAAAGATCAAGTGCGGCTGAAACCGGCAGTGGTATTCGCGCCGACCGCACAGGAGTTCGAACCATTTTGTATGACCACAAAGAACCACATGATCCTGGCTACGCTCGAACATGTGCAGCAACGCGCCTATGTGTACACAGTGGCAAGCGATGGCAATTGGACGCGCAAGCGCCTTCCGGTGCCGGACAATCTGACGATCAGATCTGCGACGGCGAGCCGCACGGACGACCTTTTCTTTTTGGGACTGGAAGGTTTCTTAACGCCACCCTGGCTGTGGCTTGGCGATGCAGCGAACGGTTCGTTCGCGGCAGCCAAGTCGCAAACGGCGCAGTTTGACGCGAGCGCTGATGTGGTAGAGCAACTCGAGGCCACCTCCAAAGATGGCACAAAAGTTCCGTACTTCGTGGTGCATCCCAAATATATGCGATTGGACGGCTCGAATCCCACCCTGCTGACAGCCTACGGCGGATTCCAGGTTGCGAGCACGCCGAGCTACTCACCCGTGGTCGGCAAGCTGTGGCTCGAGCATGGCGGCGTGTATGTGCTGGCCAATATCCGCGGCGGCGGCGAGTTTGGTCCGGCGTGGCATGAGGCCGGCCTCAAAACTCACCGGCAGCTGATTTACGACGACTTCTACGCCGTGGCGCAAGATCTTGTCACTCGCAAGTTCACCTCCTCGCGCAGGCTCGGAATTATCGGCGGCTCAAACGGCGGCCTGCTGATGGGCGTCGAGTTCACGCAGCACCCGGAAATGTGGACTGCGGTGGTGATTCAGGTCCCACTGCTCGACATGTTGGGGTTCGAGCATTTGTCGGCGGGCGCGTCGTGGGTAGGGGAATACGGTTCGGTCTCGGTGCCGGAAGAGCGCGCGTTCCTGGCCTCCATTTCGCCGTATAACCAACTCAGGCCCGATGTGGATTATCCCGAGCCACTCATCTTTACGACTACCAAGGATGATCGCGTCGGCCCTGTCCATGCCCGCAAGTTTGCCGCCCGCCTCGAGGAATTTCACAAGCCATTCTTCTACGACGAGATCACCGAGGGCGGTCACGGCGAAGGCGCGGACAACAAGCAAGCCGCCAGAACCGACGCCGAGTACTTCACCTATTTAATGATGAAGCTCATGGACCCAGATGGCCCCGCATCGCGCGACTGAAGAAATCCCGCTCGCCTACTCCTTCACATGCGCCAACGGAATCTGCGAAAACAATTGCAGATCGATCATCATGTTGAGCCGCCGGTCCAATTGAAAAAACGTCGCCGCCTTCCTTCCCGGCAACACCTGGCTCACCACCGGCACATATTTCAAGCGCAGATCCTGCGCCTGCACATCCGTCTCCAGCCAGTGCCGCACATAAATCATGGCATCTTCATCAGACATCGTTTCCCACATCTCCGCGTACTGCTTCAACAGCGCATACTTCTGGTCGTTCACTACCTGCAAGTCCTTCACGTAATGGTTGTAGATCGGCCAGAACTTCTGGCCCTGCTCATCTGAAAGCGACATATTCTGCCCAATCACCTGCATTTTCATGGCGCGTAGATCTTTCCGCAACAAAGCAATGTCCGCGTCCGTCACCGTCGGGCTGATCACCCTCTCCACCTTCACTTGCTGCGCCTCCGCCGCCGCACCCGCCCCAGCCATCCCCCCACCCATTCCCCCAACCATTCCCCCAACCAACGAGGTCGCCACCACCATGCCCGCAACAAACGCCAAGACCAATCCCGCCGCACCCCTCAGTTTGCGCTTCATGATCTCTCTCCTTACCTTGGTCCTCTTGCCACAAAGAACCAGCCAGAACACCAAGTCCCAGTGCATGTTAATACAGTTAGGCCGCCAACGGGTTACTACCGGCAGCAAGCGCCAGTCTACGCGCGCCGCCGATCAACTCCTGATTAACGCGCTGATTAACGCGCTAACTGCACGTACGGATTCAACTTTCCGGTAGTGCGACAATCAAGAGTTGACAAACTCGCTTCCCACCGATTGAGGACCTCAGTGAGTGTATGATCGGTTGATGACAAATCGTATCTGGTCCTTGTCGCTCGCCGGCCTGCTAACGTGCTCCCTACTGCTCGCTCCCCCACTACTGTCGCAGTCGCCGGTCGCAGTGCAATACACCGAGGGCTTGGTCCACGGGTTCCTTGTGCTCCGCACCCTGGAAGGCAACACCCTCGCCGAAGGTGATATCACGCAAGTCGCCCGGGGCGATCAGGTGACGAGCCACATGATCCTTCACTTCAAAGACGGTTCGGTGAATGAAGAAACCACCGTCTTTTCTCAGCGCCATACTTTCCGCCTCGTTAGCGATCACCTGGTGCAAAAGGGCCCCGCATTCAAACAACCCATGGATGTCTCGGTCGACGGTTCAACGGGCCAGGTCACGGTCCACTATACGGACGACGGACAAGACAAAACCGCGACCGATCGGCTGAAACTTCCCGCCGACGTCGTCTCGAACGGCATGGTTCTCACGCTGCTGAAGAACATCCGGCCCGGTGTTCCCCTGACGACGCTTTCCATGGTGGCAGCCGCGCCAAAACCGCGCCTTGTGAATCTCTTGATCTCTCCCGAGGGCGAGGACTCCTTCTCGGCCGGAGGCTCCGCCCGCAAAGCTACGCGTTATGTCGTGAAGGTCGATATCGGAGGCGTCGCCGGAGTGGTAGCGCCGCTTGTCGGCAAGCAGCCTCAAGACACCCACGTCTGGATTCTCGGCGGCGATGCCCCGTCCTTCGTCAAGTCGGAGGGTCCGCTCTATCCCGGTGGCCCTGTTTGGCGGATCGAATTGGCGAGTCCGGACTGGCACGATCACTAGACTTTTTCCGATCGTGTTTGATTCGCACCCCAGCCTTCTTAATCGTGAGATACACATACGATCAGTGCTTCGTTGATTTTCGGTGCCAACTGAAAGCGCACCCGATGGCCTTCGGCGTTCTCATGCTGATAATCAGGTCTTACCTTCCTTCTTCACATTGGTTCTATCTTCGCTTGAGCAGGTGCGCCTAGTTTATCTTTCGATACCAATTCCAACCGGTAATTCCAGCATTCCCGCCTCACGCTATACTCCAACTAGGCCCTGCACGACTCACCGATCAGAGGAGTCAAATCACAATGCGAAAATTCTGCATCTTGGCTTGCCTTTTGGCTATGCCATCCGTCGTTTCAGCCCAATGGGAGAACCTGAACACGCTGCAAGCGGGCCAAAAAATTCAAGTGCTTGAAACCTCGAAGAAGGTTTCCGGAACGTTCTTGAGCGTGTCGGACAAGGAAATCTCACTACAAGGCGAGTCGGGCGCGCGTACAATCCAGAGGCAAGAAGTTCGCAGCGTCAAACTCATGGTCAACAAGCATCGTTTGCGCAACACCCTCATTGGCGCTGCGGTCGGCGCCGGAGCGGGTGCCGGTATCAGCGCGGCGGCGTGGGAACCCCGCGGATTTGCCGGAGGCAGAGGAACCGGAGCCGCGGTTGGCGCAGTGATTGGCGCGGCGGGCGGGGCGGTAGTAGGAGCACTGTGGCCGAGCCACGAAACCATTTACAAAGCCCCATAGCTTCGGCTCCGAGTCCCAGCCCAGAGCTCGATACTCATTTGTGCAATAACGCGACCAAGCGGGAGCTGCACCTATGATCGCGTTTTTCGCCATCAACGTTTCATAACTCGTTGCACTGAAACTTCATTGCAATCTTAGCCGACGCAGCCAGCGGGTCGCTGTGACGTTGGTCTCGTGGCAAATTCGTTTTGTCCCGGCGCCAGAGAAGCGCACGATGCGAGAACTTTAGGGCCAAATCGCACGCGCCAGTTTGAATGCAACGACATTATTCGCATCTGGCGGAGGCCAATTTCACGCCTCGACCTTGTCATTGCAAACCCGCCCTCTGCAGGAACGCAAGTGCTGGCTGCATCTCGGTCAGTCCGCCTTAATTTTCCTGTCCTTAGACCGAACTATATTTGCCAGTCTTCTGGCGGGGAAAATAACTCAGTTAACAGCGGGAGGGTCGGACTGGCGATGATCCACAACCTTAAAATCCTTGGGCAGCTCGAAAAGCTCCGCCTCGGGCTCGAATAAGGTTATCTCGGTGATCGTAAACAGCTGCGTGCCGAAGCTTGGGTCCGTGCGCTTGGAGAGCAAGTTGATCCCGAGCTGATCCGCATACCAGTACTCACGAGTAAGGTTGATTTTCTGATCGTTTCCAATCACTCCGGGATTGTATGTCACGGTCTCGCGCGTGCCCGCCGTGTCGACGCCGAGGATTGCCTGATGACCCATATCTTCGCGGGTCACGTATCCGGCGTCATTCGGCAATGGCCCCGCGGGTACCCCGGTAACGTTGTAAACGGTCGTGGTGGACGGCGAATAGTAAGTTAACGTGCAAACTTTGGGCGTCACCAGGAGCATGCAGGTGTAGAGAGTATGCGCGGTAGGGTCAGAAATCTGTATAGCGTTCATTTGCGATTTGACCTTTCCGTTTTTTGGCACCAAAATCCAGCGCTCCTGGTAAATGCGGCCGGAGGCGTCGCGAGCGATGCGTCGCGCGTTCACCAGCGTAAAGGTGCCGCTGTCGGATGATCCGCGCACCCAGTCCGTGTGCAGAGTCGCAAGAAAGGGTGCATTTGCCTTGGGAGGAATGACGATGCTTTCCAGCACTTGCCGGGTCCCACCGTCCTGTGCCTGCACCTGCCGAGTTCCGCCGTCCTCAGTGGTTGTCTGCGAATAAAGCACTCCGGGAGAGAAAACAGCGAGAAGGATCACGAGGGTCGCACGTAACATAGGCGCCTCCTGGGAAGGCACGCATATTACCATAAGCGATTATTTTGATAAGCGGTAATTCCAACGTAAAGCAGATCTCTACTCGGGTATCGTTCCGCCCGAAACCAGCGCTGAAAGCTGCTATCGCCGATTACATTGTGAGCACGGCGCGGAACCGGGCCTTGCCCTCCGCAACGCGTTCGTACGCCTTGGCGGCCTCAGCCAATGGGTAAGCCTCGACGATCGTTTTCACTTTCCCTTGCGCCACGAAATCAAGAGCTTCGTAGAGATATTCTGGGCCGTTCTGCTGGCTGCCGATGATGCGGATGCGCTTCATGATCAGATCCATCAGCGAGACGGAAAGAGGTTCCGCGTCCGCGCCCATAGCGATCAGGCGGCCGTCTGGCCGTAATCCCTGAATGCTGTCCACCATGGACTTCGTCGAATTGGACGTGCTGAGGATGATATCGGCGCCACCCGCTGCCGCAAGGCTCTTTCCGTCGCGCACAATTTCATCCGCGCCGAGCTCGCGGATCAACTGGTCTTTGTCAGGGGTGTGAGAGATGGCGATGGTCTGAAAGCCCGCTGCCTTCGCGTACTGCACTGCCAGGTGTCCAAGGCCGCCGATTCCGAGGACGGCTACGCGCTCGTGCGGCTGGGGATCGGCCCAGCGCAGCCCACTGTAAACCGTGTAGCCCGCGCAGAAGATCGGTGCAGCTTGCTCGTAGGAAATTTTTTCAGGAATCAGATACGTTGCATCGCTATTCATCAGCATGTACTCGGCGTGCCCGCCTTGCGCCTCAATTCCCGTGCCCTTCATGTAAGGACAAAACATTCTTCGGCCACGTTGGCACCATTCGCAGCGCCCGCACGTGGATTGAATCCAGGCGGTTCCCACGCGGTCGCCCACCTTTCGCGTCGTGACGTCGGGAGCCACGGCAACGATCTCGCCCACTGGCTCGTGGCCCAGGATTCGGGGAAATGCTCCGGGAAAATGTCCAAGCGTCAGATGTACGTCGGTGTAGCAGATGCCGCTGGCATGCATCTTCACCAAAACCTGATTAGATCCGGGTTGGGGCTGCGGAACATCTCTGATCTGCCACGCACTGTTCGCAGCGGGAACCACTGCAGCTTTCATAACATTTCCTCCCAACGAAATTTGATGCGAGAGGATCTGCAGTCGGTGCATGATTTTGGGTGCCCGAATTTCCAATCGCACACCCGTCTCGACGCATGACTTCCTTCTTCCGCCTCGAATCGTTATCCAACTCGGCTGCGTCTTACGCTGCAGCCCACTCCTTTGCTAGTTCTGCAGCGAAACTGCTGAACGTTCTCGGCTGGTGCCCCAGCAAGGCCGCAAAGCGCGCCGTTTGGTCCTCCGTGTTGCTTAATCCACGCTCGACGTAACCCTGAAACATGACCCGCAGATCGTAGGCCACCCAACTCGGTGTCCCTGCATTCCGCAATTGCGCTTCAAAGCCATCGAAGTCTGTGTGTCCGGCGTAAGTGATTTTTTTGCTCAGCAGCTTCGACCATATGGCCGCCGCCCCCGGACCAGTCAACATCTCTGACGAAACCAGGTCGTACGTTTTTCCCGTGTGGCCTTCTTCTGTCAGCGACATCGCGGCCACCTCCGCAATGTCGCGAACATCCACCGCAGCCAAACCCTGGTTCCCCGCGGGAATGGGATACACGCCGGGCCCAGTTAGCACATGCTTAAGCCGGCGCTCATTCTGAACGAAGTATCCTGGCCGCAGAATCGTATAAGACATCCCGCCTGCACGAATCGCTTCCTCGACGGCAAACTTCGCACCGAAATGCGGCACCTCGAGAAACGGATCTGCCTTGAAGACTGAGAGGTACGTCACATGCTTCAGACCGGCCTTCTTCGCCAAACCATAGGCTGTGAGAGCTTGCGTGTGCTCATCGGCGACATTACCATTCAGCAGGAACAACTTGTCGGCACCCTTGATTGCTTCCGCTATTGAGACCGGATCAGTCAGGTCGCCGACAGCAATCTCTACCGTGCCAGGAAACGTGCTTGGCTTGGGCTGGTTGCGCGTCAAAGCCCGCACCTGCGCCCCGCGGTGCAGCAGCGCCTTGACCAACTCGCTGCCTACCGTGCCCGTTGCACCTGTAACAAGGACCTTCATTGTATTCTCCCTCCGCGGCGATCTGCCGCTTCTGAATTCGATAGCAAGTGAAGCCGCCATCGATTTTCGCGCTTCCGCGCATTTACATCGATGCCGTTTCTATCGTTATCGATATATATGATGTCGCGTATACTCGGGAGGGATTCATTTTTTATGAAACGCGGAAAAACGCCGGAAGCCGCTCACACCTTGCTCGTTATGTTGAAGGTTTTACAGGCGATCCGTCACTTTGCTCTCCCTCCCATTCTCACGGCGGGCTTGGGCGAATCGGATTTTCGCGTCCTCGAAGTTCTACTGCACAAAGGGCCGATGCCCGTTAACGTGATTGGCCCCAAGGTAGACCTGAACCCAGGATCTGTCAGCGTAGCGGTCGATCGACTCTTCAAGAAGGGGTTGGTCAGTCGTGTGGAGAATGAGAGCGATCGGCGCGTTCGCACTGTCTCGCTTACGGAGAAGGGACGCCGCGCGTTCGTTCCGATCTTCCGTCAACACGCCGCTCTCATCAAACGTGCATTTCAGGATGTCTCGCCCCAGGAGCAGCGCCAGATGGAAGCAGTGCTCAAGAAACTCGGAAGGCGCGCCGAACAACTGGACGAAAAAGAGGGCCACCGTTAGGATCGTGTCTTTAGGATATTAAGTGTTCTCTACAGCCAGACGATTCTAGATTGGCGCCAAATCTCAAACTCACTCACCAAGCAGTGGCGCACAAGAGTCTTCAGACTTCCGCACCCATTACTTGTGGAAACCTTTCGTCGGCTGTTGCGTTAGTTCTTTAACGTCCAGCTTCCCCTCCTTTTTCTTATCCAGCCTGTCGAATTCGGCTTCCATAAAACTCATGAACTCTTGCTTAGAGACCTTGCCATCGTTGTCGGTCTCCATCAGGGGAAGCAACTTCTTGACCTCGCCCTCTCCCAGTGCCACGTTGTCCTGCGCTTTCGGTGCTGATGCCTTTTGCGCGACCGTAGTCCCTAGCATGGCTCCGCTCGCGATCAACACCGCGATGACTACGACAACGAATGTGATTCTCGTTCGGCTCGACATGATGGACTCCGTTTGACGACGCCATTTCGCCAATAATGGCACGCGTTGAAAACACTGGAACACTAGGCCACCACGCGTTCGGAAGACATAAGGGCTTCGCAAAGTTTCTACAAAGATGGTCGCGCCCAGAACTGACTGCCTGAGGCCGAGCTGACAACTGTCGAGAACAGGGATTATCACCACCTCATCGGCATGTGCTTGATCGACGCGGTCGTCTCCATGGTCAGCGCAGCCATGGCGTGGCCCCCGGAAGCCGATCGGATTGCCGTTGGAAATTCGAGTCTCATGTGTTACAACCTGTAACCGTTCGCAGCGCAACGGAACATTTCCTGGCGCGCTTGCGTTCAATGTTCAGGCGCGGCATTACGCGCAGCGTTTGCTCGGACGATTCCAAATACCTCCAGCTCCTGGAGCTTAAGGACTCTGGCATGAACAATATCTGGCGTGACTTTCGCTTCGGTTTCCGCCTCCTCCGCAAAAATCCCGGTTTTGCCACAGTCGCCGTCCTGGCGCTGGCGCTGGGCATCGGTGCGAATACCGCGATTTACAGCATCGTCCACGCCACCCTGCTCGAGCCCTTGCCGTATTACCACCCCAACGAAGTCGTGATGGTGTGGTCGAAAATCCAAGGACAGCGCAACGGCGTTGCTGCCGGCGATTACCTCGATTGGGAGCGCGAGAGCACTGTCTTTCAAGGATTGGCAGCGTGGACTGGCACAAGCGTGAATCTCGCCACCGCCAGCCACCCGGAACAGGTGCAAGCGTGGAGGGCCCGGCCCGGATTTTACGCGGTGATGGGGCAATCAATCTTACTGGGCCGCGATTTCCTGCCGGAGGATGGCGAAGTCGGCAAGGACCACGTCACTATTCTTACGTACCGGTTCTGGCTGGATCGTTTCGGTGGCGACCGCTCGATCGTGGGCACGACCATCCAGCTAAATGGCGAGCCGTACACGGTGGTCGGAGTTCTCGGCCCCGGCCCGCTCGATCGCGGGCGAGAAAAGCTCGGCATCGCGCTTTCTTTCAAGCCCGAGCAGATCAACCACGATTTTCACTGGCTGCTCGTCATGGGACGCTTAAAGCCCGGAGTGACCATCGAACAGGCCAACGCGGACATGGCCAGGGTTACACGGCACATCGCGGAGGTTTACCCGAAATCGGATAAGGGCTGGGGCGCGATCGTCTCGCCGCTGAAGAACGATTTTCTCGATCGTGACGTCATTCGCGCGCTCTGGTTGCTGCTGGGCGCTGTCGGATTTGTGCTGCTCATCGCTTGCGCCAACGTCGCAAACTTGCTGCTGGCGCGCGCGACCAAACGCCGCAAGGAAGTTGCCGTGCGCGCATCGGTCGGTGCCAGCCGTTGGCAGCTATTTCGCCAGTTTCTCGCAGAGAGCCTTGCGCTGGCTTCGCTCGGAGGAATCTTAGGCATTGCGCTGGCTTGGCTGCTGCTGAAAATTATTTTGCTGATGATGCCGCCTTTCACTTTGCCGTACGAAGCGAATGTCCGCCTGAATCCTCCGGTGCTGCTGTTCACTGTGGCGGCCACGGCCCTCGCCGGCGTCCTTTTCGGTTGCGCTCCTGCCTGGCAGTCGTCGCACCTGAATTTGAACGACGTGCTCAAGGAAGGCGGCCGCACCTCGTTCGCCGGCGGCCGGCACGGGCTGCGCCGCGCGCTCGTGATTGCCGAATTCGCGCTGGCACTCAGCTTGCTCGCAGGCGGCGGAATGGCCATTCACAGCCTGTGGAACGTCGAGCACGTGGATCTCGGTTTTCGTCCGGACCATCTGCTCACCTTTGACCTCCCGGTCCCGCAAGACCAGCTTACTTCTGCGGACCAGATTAATTCTTTCTATCGCCAACTTCTCGACAGAATCAAGGCGCTACCAGGCGTTTCGGCAGCGTCCGTCTCCACAGGCATGCCGCTTCGTGGCACGGGTTTTGGCATGCCTTTTCAAATTGTCGGGAAAACAGTGGACGATCCTTCCAAGCGCCCCGGCGCCGGATTCAATATGGTCACGCCAGAATATTTCCGTACGTTCGGCATCCGCCTCGACCAGGGACGAGAGTTCACGGATCAGGATTTGGCCGGCGGCGCTCCCGTGGCTCTGGTGAACGAAATATTCGTGAAACGCTATCTCGAAGGTGTCAATCCCTTGACGCAGCGCATCGCCGTCGAACAGTTGATTCCCGGCGTCACCAAGCTGGGGCCTTACATCGAGTGGCAGATCGTAGGGGTCTACCACAACGTTCATAACGGCGGCGTCGCAGCGGAGGGATTCCCGGAAATTGATGTGCCGTTCTGGCAGAGCCCCTGGCCGTCGTCCAGCGTGGCGGTGCGCGCCTCACTCGATCCGGCCACTTCGACCAAGAGCATTTCAGAGATCGTCCTCTCCATGAATCCGAATCTTCCGCTCGCCGAGGTCAAGACCATGGATCAAATCAAGGACGAATCCATGGCAGGTGACCGTTTCAGTGCTTTTCTGTTCGGAAGT
>Ga0209275_10000009_pt1 | contig 57908 bp, 53 predicted proteins | sample HubBroMetageREF2_FD_188344 | JGI IMG/M metagenome (GOLD analysis project Ga0209275, IMG submission 188344) | Reference soil microbial communities from the Hubbard Brook experimental Forest, New Hampshire, USA - Hubbard Brook CCASE Soil... | ecosystem: Environmental > Terrestrial > Soil >... | reverse complement strand
CTGAGCGTCCGAACGACGGCGCAACTGATCCGCGACCGTGATGAACTGGAGCTTCTTGAGAAAAAGTGGGCAGCACTTAGCGATGTTGACGTCAAATTCGCAACATTCGAATTTCCAGGTAAAGAGGCACCTCTTTCCTGGCAGTTAACCCCAAAACAAAGTGACGCGATCCAGTCAGAATGGGAGAAGATCACTAACCCGCTGACGCACGATCGCGATCTGCAAACGGTGCGTTCATTTTGCGACCCTCAACTCGTACAAATGCCGGTTGCCGCGATGACACCGCGCTAGCTTTCTCTCAGTTCGCAGTGTTACAAGAACCGTTCGCGTTCCTCGGCCAGGGGTGCTGATCGGTGACGCGCGAGCGCAGCCGGGAGCGAAAAATACTTGTCGAACACCATAGCGAGTAGTGCGATTCAGCGACCGGAACGTTTCATGTGCCCATCAGATTTTTTGCAAGGCAGTCCACGGTAGATTCGCCGCGATCGAGCCTACGGATGGCATCGGCGCGGATGGACCAGGATATGATCTTTGCAGCGCGGCTTTTTTCCCCTTAGAAGCGCCGCTCACGCCGTGACTTTGAGCGGCGCTGGCCCGTTTCCTCCGTAAGCTGTGATCAGTGTTCATCTGAGAAGGCGCCTGTCCGTCCGCACTGTCAAGGCCGCGAGGTCTTGCGTTCATCGAAGCGGAGCAAGAGCCTTGACAGATCAAGCGGACAGATAGGTGCAGAATTTGGCAGGAAGGGAAGATAATCTGAGCATTGCGCGAAGAACCGGCAAGTGCGAACAAAATTAAAATTCAGAGCTCTCCTGTACAAATCTAGAAATCGAAGTACATGCTCGCAATAGGAGGACCGATCCGGGGCGGATGGAATGTAGGCACTTGGCGAGTGTCACCGACGGAGATTACTTCGGTTGGTCCATCAAACGACTTGATCGTCTCGGACGCAATCAAACTTGTTGAACATCCAAATAGCCGTCGCGAGGATCACTAGAGCGGCGGTGGAAGCTGAGAGGACCGCGAACCCAGTCCTGTAAGTTGCTCCAACCAGATAAATGCCGAGAAGGGAAGGTAGGGCTATTGTGACGCTGCGAAGGATGGCTGCTGGCCAGTGAGAGAACGAACCAAAAAATACTCCCGAGAGTATTGCAGATTCTAGTTGATGGTTGGGACTTGCCAGAAATCGCCTCGCCAGATTGATGGATCGATGGATCCGATTCTGGAGTATTGCCAAACTGCAGAGAAGAGCGATGTTCATAAGCGTCGCGAAAATTCCGAAGGTGCTCAGGGGCATGGCCAAATCGACGAATGGAACGTGTACCGTGGAGTTGTTCTGGAGGTCGTAAATGGCAGTCTGCAGAGCAGCTTGTTTGGCTTGCAGCGCACCCAAGGTCGGTATCCTTCCCGAGGTCAGCGCCGGCATCAGTTGTTTTTGGAGAAGCTCACTTTCATTCCCGGAGAGGAAGTTGAAAGTCCTGTAGTCCTCGAAGTACAGCATCGCTGCAAGTGTATCGAACTTGGGGAGACTTGATGAGGTGGCAAGTATCTTGTCCCGGAACGCGGATGTCTCGAAGATTGTCCGTTTTGGGTCCTGTTTGTGCACACCCTCCTCGAGTCGTCTGAATAGATCGACGGAAGCCTGTGCTTGAAGCAGACCCTCACGGAATTCCTTTTCGGTTGGTTGCATTCTGAACGTCATAACGCGAAGAAGAGCTTGTAGCTGATCGGGAGGCAAGTCGTCAAATCTTACCGACATTTTGCGATCAGCCGTTATGCTCCGAAGATCCGCGCTGTACGTCGATAGATATCCTTCCGTTGTACTTATCATCAGGACAGCCTGTGACAGTTTGTAGGTCAGCGTCGTGAACTTGGACGCTAGCCCGATGTCTACCGCGACTGTAATCAAACAAAGCGAATACCACGGTTGCGCTATTGTGGTCAGATAGTCGTCAGGAAGTTCTTGATAAAAGATTCTTACGTTCATCCACGGCAAGCCCAAAAGTGAATCGATTTCGCCTTTTTGACGTTGATATGTTTTCAACTCAAGGCGTTGAGAAAGTATCGTAAGCAACAAGCCAATCATGAGGAGCGCGACTGCCTGGAAAACGCCATTAACGCCGCGTGCGGTGTCCCGATAATAACTTAGATATTCCGCTGCTGCTTCTGGGTTGGGATCTGTCGCACTACCCTGCAAAGACATTTAATGCCTCCAGCGGTCGATCGCGAGCCGAATTAAATCGACCACATCTTGCGTCTTCTCGACGAGCCACCCAGCAACGCCTTCCGGACCGTTGAAATCGTTCTCGCCGATGATTTTGGCTTTTGAGCCAGAGATTTCGCGTGCCGCCTGCCGACCGGAAATGACCGCCGACTCGATGCAGCCAGGCGAATTAAAGCCATTTCGAATCCAGTCTCCAGCGAGAATCAGGTTTGAGAATCCGGAGTCCCCGCTCTTGAGTCGATACTGTGTCGAGCCAGCGAGTGCGAGGACGTATCGTTCAGACGGATCAATGTTGGCACGCCAATATTGCGAATCGAATCGAGAAACGCCATGCTGATCGGACGCTGAGACAAGATATGACCATTCAAAGGCGTTTGGGTCGTCTGTTCCCGCGGTTTTGGGCCACAGATGTGAGGAATTGCGGTTTAAGAACTCAATCGCTTGCGCTTTGCAGCGTGCCGCTTCAGCCGCCGGAAAACCCGTCTGATCTCTGGGCGGTATTTGGTCCGCGGTTTCCATTACTCCACAGAAATATGCAAGCTGTTTCGGCCTAGTGATGTCAGACCAACCCTCAATCGCTAGGAGATGCGACATATCGGCCCAGGTATCGAGGGGCTCGACATAAGCGCAGACGATCGGGCTTTGTAACTGCCACCCGCACTGGACCAGGTCTTTGTTGAGCCACAATTGAAAACCCTGCGTCTGGATTGTCTTTACGCCTTCCACCATGGACGACCAATTAGGCGAGGACTCGATGAGGCTCGAGCAGATCTGCTTGAGGGCTGCGATCGGAATTCCAAGGATTATGGTGTCGAATTCTTTTCCGTTCTCAAGCGTGACTTTTTCGACTCCCGCCCATGGAGTCCAGTACGATTCAAGGTTGATTGAATCATTTTTCAGTTTTTCGCCCTCAACTAATTGACTGAAGTCAGGACCATGATGCCAACAGTCGAGACCACCAACCCTAATGAGGGGTTGGTAGTCTCCATGATTACAGGTCGCTTGACGAGTTAATTCGATTTCCGCAATTCCGGTTTGGTCGTCTGATAGTTTTAAGCTGTCGACGCGGCTAAAGAAACAGAATTTAACCCCCCGGCTCTTCAAAACGAGATACATGGGAGTGAATACCGTTTCGCCCATGCCTGCCTGCATCTTCCAAGTAAGTGCACCTTTGTAGGTGAACACCATCCGAAACATGGCACGCACGGCGACACCGGCGGCAAGATTCATTTTCGCCGAGTCTCCGTTTTCGAAGCTAAATGCAAGATCATAGGCCGCGCGAATCAGGGCGGAGTCGACCGTCAGCTCTGCGGCTCCGTGCTTGCGGAGCCAATCGCGAAAGTCCATATCGTCGAGTTGATCCAATCCTTTATCGAGGACGTGGTCGTGAAGAATTCCGCGAATAGCGGCAGCAAATAGATCGACGCTGACCCAGATACGCCTCCGTTCGGGGTCGGTCTCGATGCCTTCGGGCAATGAGTTTCCCGTGAGTTTCGAAAAGTCCGCGAGCAACGAGGCAAGACTTTCGCGGTCTCTGGGTTTATGTTTTCGCGAATTCCTGGGCATCCGCCGGGCTTTTCTTTCGGCAGTCCGAATCAGCTTCAGACCGAGTCGCGGATTTGTTCGCTCCTTCTGACTGAGTTCTTCAGTCATCGCAACAGAAGACAGCGAGCTGACGGTCGCCCGCTCGCTTTTTTCGTTCGGAATCAACTGATGGGGCTCAAGGAGATCTCGTATCCACTGCAGGGCCATCACAACGTAATCCCAGAGTGTGGGTAGTTCGCGGCCATCGCCGGGTAAAGATTCGTTGAACGGTACACTTACGGGCCAATGCATCCACTCACGGGCCGTTTTATCTTCGAGGACGATATAGTCATGGGGTTTGAAAGCCTTATCCCAGGCGGGAAAGGTCCCGCCTTGCGAACCACACTCCGCATAGCACTCTCGAATCATGGCGAAAGCATTTTCATAGAAACCAAGCCAGACATGTAGTCCGTGCTCTTCGATTCGATTGCTGCACTCCGGATTCCGAGAGCTCGCGCCCTTTCCTCCCAGGCGCCACCCAAGTTGGTAAATCGTAATCTCGTATTTGTCTTTCCAATTACGCCCGGAAGTAAGATCGAACGCAGCCGAAAGCGAGGAAATTCCTCCTCCTAGTATGGCGATTTTGCGAACTTTCGATGTTCGGTCGGTCGGCATAATCAGGCTCGAGGCGCGTAGCTTTTGCTTCTCTTCCCAAAGCGCTTGACGCCGATGAACGATTGGTGCGCGCCATCGCCTTGTTGTGCTTGAGACCTAATTCCACGATCTGCGAATTTCGTTGAGGGCCGGCACGTACGAGCGCCGTTCCGGCGTTCGAGAACCAGATCATTCGATGTGTTTAGTGTTCAGTATCGTGACGCGCACCGTATAAGCGCAAGATGCTAATGTCAAGTAAAATTAGATAGAGCCTTCCAATCATTCGATCGAGCGCTCGGGAAGCAGCGGTCCCACCCTTGGGTAGGGTTCCGTCGTGGTTCTGTTGATGAGCCGGCGAAATTGACATTTTCCACGAGCGAGCCGCGGCCTTCGTCAGCCGGCGAGATGTAAGGTGTAGGGAAACCTTTGAAGGAGTTCTTGATGGTTTCGTAATGCGTTTGTTTTCTGCTGGAGATAGTGGTGAAGCAAGGCGCGTTCCGTGGGCGAGACGGATTCCAGAGGCTCGGACGCGCTCATGACCAATGTGCTGCCAGGCCGGTAAGCTCCGCGAAAGGCACCACTCGGTAAGGAGCGCAGCGCGAGAATATCCGTTACAGGAATGCGATTGTTTTCAAGACCCGACAGATACTCTTCCACAAAGGGGCCTGTCTATCCCACTCCGTGCTGTCTTTAATCGCCTCAGCCAAATTGAAGAACTCGCGCGGGGGGAGAATCTGAGCAATCACCTTTTGGGCAGAATCAGTCTCTTGGCGAACCGTTTCGGCGGTGAAAGGGTCAACCGGCAAACAACGCGCTCAGGTGCCAGAGCAGCTGTTTTGCAAGAAAGCAGGCAAAATCACACAAGTGCCGCATCTGGTGTCGCTTACGAGGGCGCACGCGGTGCAACTGACCCTTTGAATTGGACTGAAGTTGGACCGACATGAACGCCAACGTTCGTAACTTCTGGATGTTCGTCTTCCGGCAACTTCCGAATCAACTGAAGAAACAGCAATAGGAACCTGAAGACACGAACACTGACAGTTGCTGGCATCGGCTCGTCAGCAAAAGACTCGCCACAAATACAAAGATCTACGTTTTTGTTCGAAAGCTTCCCCACGGGATACTTAGCCGGGGTTCTCTAGGTCGGACTGGAATCAACAGGGAGCAAATAAATCCAGGGCAACCGGCTTTCCTCGAGTAAATGCTGCACCTTCCCGCCGCCATAGTCTCCCCGAGCAGTTCGACTCACCGAAATGGGCTTAACGGTTGTGACAACCCAGTTTATCCCCGCCTCAAAAAGCAATTTGGGATGTAGACTGGCGCTTTGCCCCTGGAGAATGAGAATCGAGTCGGGACGAGCCTCCGTGAGAATCCTTTCGAGCGTGCCGTTGCATAGGGTCGAGCCAGTAATCGAAACCAAGTCAAAGTCTGCTATCCTGTTCGTTTGGTCAGGCTCGGCTGATGCGGTGATTGTCTTCCTAGGATGAGCGCTTCTGAAAAGTGCCATCTTGGCGTCAATTTTCTCTCTGCGGTTCTCGTAGAACAAGTCGAGCACGTGAAGTTTTTTGATTTGTTCTTGTGCAGCTAAAGTGTAAAAGTATCCGCCGAACCCGACAACTAAAGCCGTCTCAATCCCAACTAACCAATCGGGGGGCCGACTCTTTGCAGTCCGAAAAACTAGGTCGCCACCTTGAGCAATTACGGGCGCCGACAATGCGCTGGCGATGCTTGTCATTAGAGACCTCACCAATAAAACTCCAGCCTCATGTTCTAGAAGGCCGCCAAGTAATTCAGAAATGACCCCCTCGTCCAAAATAGAGAAAGGACACTCAGCGATGGAGGCAATAATCCGTTGCTCGGCACCAGCAAGTACTGTATCAGCCAAACGATAATAGCTCATACTTGCCCCTACGCTTTCATCATCGAATTCGACGGTCGTGAAGCAGCGACTTAAATGCAATTCGGTGATGCGTCGCCTTGAAATAGCAGAATGCGATTTTAAATATCGCAATGTATTGATCACAATTTGGTCTTGAGCGAAGTCATTCTGCATCCGCAACCTCCGGTCTCGGCAAATCGAAGTGGGCATTGCCCCCCGAACTCAGTATCCTCCGGGACTTTGGCGAACTGGAACTGCCAAGAAATCCGGACCAATTGGACGATTCTATCAATCGCTTCGAACGAATCCGGCTTCAATTTCCAGCTCAGGACATTTCTATTCGGTCTCAATTGCTGCGGGTCACGCCCACAGCGCCACGCCCACTTCGGGCTGATCGAGCGCCACATTGGATGCTCTGTTTGAGGACGCCCCTCTATACTAGAATATACGAATTGATTGAGAGGCTCCACGGCTCGGAGATATTGGTAATATCTCGCGGGATGGAATATTGGGTCTCTGACGAGCGTTCGCTAACACGTCCCTTTCTACACCGTCTTCAAAGAGGTTATAGGGCCACTGAATCGCATCCAGGGGCGCACCATACCCAACAAGAGCGTCAATGTGCTTCACCGAGAACTTGCAGACGCCAGCAACACGTGCTTTTTTCTTCCTGTGTTAGTCCGGCCATTGTTTCGGCCATTCCGTGCATGGGCACAAACGGGCAGGGCGAGTGGATCTGATAGATGTCGATGTAGTCCGTCTTCAGCGGACGAAGGACGTTTCAAACTCATGAAAAATACGTGCTCCGGTTGAATTACACAACGCACCGCACCAGACCCAGAGCTCCAGTGTAAACCTCTGCGCTTGTGCGCGCCACAAATTCGCTCCATCGTGTCGTCGTACCACGTCGCCGCGGAACGCTGCAGCCGCCGCAATCATTGGTGTATTTCGCCGATAACGACTGGGGCGACGAGCCAGAAGTTCACCCGCCTCCGTACATAAGTGAGAACTCCAGCACCCCGGCGTCGTGGAGAGGTTGCACGCGAAGATCTTCGGGACTAGTGCGACATCGATCGGGGAAAACCATACCGTTGTTGAAGTGTACACTCCTTGGCATACTGTCGGCCTCGCAGAGGCTAGAGGGCATTCCACGGTTCTATTCTCATGTCGTCTGCTTCAAATATTCGCGGACGATATAGTCGCAAGCGCGCACAGTGATTGCCATCATTGTGAGTGTCGGGTTCTGGCACCCGCTCGAGACCCAACACGCTCCGTCTGTCACGAAAATATTCGATACGTCGTGCGTTTGACAGTATTGGTTGACTACGCTTGTTTTTGAATTGAAGCCCATCCGCGCCGTACCTGTCTCGTGAACGGAAAGTCCCGGTATCGACGGTCGTTCCGCTACCTTAATCTCCTTTGCGCCAGCTGCACGCAACATTTCAACGCCTTGTACGCAAGCATCGCGCCAGATTTTCAGTTCGTTTTCACTCCACTCGGCCTGTATTTTCAGAGTGGGGATTCCCCATGCATCGAGGCCATCGGAGGCGATCTCGACAAGGTTCGTTTGGCGAGCGAGGCATTCGCCGAAGGACGAAAGCACGACCGTCCATCGATTCGCACGCGGGAGACGATTGGTGTCCTCTTGCATTCTCTGTTCGCTCAAATTTGGAAGGCTCTTGCCTTGGAATGCATATCCGCGGACGAACTCGTTCGTAAACTTGCCCCTAACGTTCCTGAACCGTGGTATGTAAACGCGACCACGCTGATGGGAATCAACCGTCGGCCCCGTTACGCCCTCCATCACACCGCTCGCGCCCCCTCCATGAATGTGATCCATCAGATACCGCCCGAGCATGCCGCTGGAATTGCAAATCTTCGAATTGAGAAGTATCCGCGTCGATTCTAGGGTCGAGGCACAGAGGAGGACCAGCTTACCTCGCACTTCTCGCCAAGCATGAGTCTCACGATCGACGTACCCAACACCGATGGCCTTGCCGTCCTTAATGACGATATGGCTGGCAACGGCGTCCGTCATGAGCGCCAGCCGACCTGTTTTCGCCGCATCCGTCAGAGCTGACCACGGAGTTACGAAGTGCGATATCGTGGGCCGCCCCCACTTTGACGGATCATAGTAATAGCAGGCCTGATCGCTTTCATAGTTACTGGTCATGACGGCCAATCGAGCGGGCGTAACCACACGACCGAACTTGGTTCTAATGGAGTCACGAAGAAACTTCGCGGTAAGATTCTCGTTCGTACCGGACACAAAAACACTGTCGGGCAGCTGCGGCAAGCGCTCAGAGATGCCAGTTACCCCTAGATATCGCTCAACTTCTTCATAGTACGGAACGATGTCTTCGTATGAAATGGGCCAGTCATCGCCATATCCGTCGTGACTGGAGGCTTTGAAATCCAGATTGCTCATTCGATAGCATTGTCTTTCCCACCCGAGCAATCGGCCACCCAGAACGCGCATCCGAATCCAACGGTACGGTTTAACCTCGCAATAGGGGTTCTCTAAATCGTTCACGAACCATCGATGCCTTGGCTCCCGGCACGCGTAGCAACTGGACTGAATAGGGCGTGCGGCGCGAATTCCTGATGAGGGAGGCGACCACGAACCGGTTCGCCCGATGTGGTAGTCTGTGAAATCGACGTCGGTAGTTTTTGTGCCTGCCTCCAACAACCCAATTCTCATTCCCGCTTCGGTGAGTTTCTTTGCAGCCCAGCCCCCTGTGGCACCAGAACCAACCACGATGGCATCGAACGGTTCCGTCGATCGGACAAGCTGCAGCATCGGATCTAGGCGTTAGATCGAGTGACTATTTTCATTTATCGGTTCATGGGATACCGAGCGTTACGAACTCCAAACGATCGGTGCGATCGGCAATCTCATCGAGCAGTTATCTGCTTCGCATCGAAGCGCGCCATCTGTAATATGCCGGCTCTTCACCATGGTCGAATGCCTTGTAAACGAACGAATCCTTGGGTATCACCGCCGCCTGAGTAACTTCGGACGGGCATCTGACCCTTCAATGTCTTGCGTGCAACCAAATCTACCTCATGGGCTCTAGGCCAAAGATCGGGTCGTCTCTTCGTACTCGCCGCCGCGGTCGTGACCTCCGCCACCCGTTAGCTTGATGCTCGAAGCCAGCGTTTCCGCTCCCAATGCGACGGCGCTTAGGTCGAACGCTAAACTCGACGGGCCCGGAATGAAAGTTCGGCCCACCTCGAGATAGTTGCTAGCACCATCAGCCACTTCTGAACGAGGGGCCAGTCGATCTTGGATTCGACGACTGTTGCAATTTCCCAGTCGGAGCTTCTCAAAAGAGTGACAGTATGTCAATTCGCCTGTTTATATACAACTCCTGATTTCTCTTTCGCGCTACTGATACTCCCTGGCAAAGAACTGGTTCTATATGTTTCGATGAAGGCGTCTGTTGCTCCGGGGTTAAGGTAGCAATGGCCTCGCCGAAACCTCATCGGCGCCGCACGTGCAAGCCATCGGTCGAGCATATCACTTACTACGGGCGTGGCGGGCGGTTCGCCCGGGGGAACTGCGGCTTGGCGACGGTTCACTAAAGGCTGCTCAGTTGCACGGGTTTTAACCGTTATGTAGACTGCCTCATTCGTTATCGTAGCGATAGGGATCTTAGACGAGCTACAAAGACTGGTCCAAAGTGGAGTCACTGTGGGATTGTACAACGCGACTAAACCTCTTGTAAGTGTCATCACACCCACTCGGGGGAGGGAGAAATTCCTACCGTTGGTTTACTCCTGCTTCGAGACCCAGGACTGGCCAAATCTTGAGTGGCTCATCGACGATGATAGCCCGGAGGTGTCTGCCTTCATGAAGGGGTTGACTGATACGCGCATCAAATACCATCACAATCCCTCGCGACGTTCGGTCGGATTGAAAAGAAACGAGCTTGTCAGCCGAGCATCTGGCCAATATATCGTTCATTTCGACGACGATGATTATTATGGAGCCGGCTACGTATCTCATTACGTCCAGTCGATGAGTAGGACAAACGCCGATTGTGTAAAGTTGTGCGGGTTCTTCATCTACGATCGAAGCTGTAGGAAATTCTTTTACTGGGATCAGACGCAAACCCGAGGGATGCATTTCGTCTGCAAGCACAATCAACCGCGGCGGATCGTTGAGATTGCCAGTGAGGACGACCGTGAGTTTGCGAAATTTCGGCTTGGATACGGGTTCTCCTACGCGTACAGACGCACTGTATGGAATTCCGTCAAATTTCCCGACGTCGATTTTTGTGAGGATCTTGCCTTCATGTCCGAGGCTGCCAAAGTGCATTCGGTCGTTTTGTTGCCTGATACGATGGGCTTATGTCTCCACGTTATACATTCCGCGAATGTGTCGGGCTGCTTCCCCCAATATCTAATCCCTTCTTTTATGCTGACAGCGCTCTTCCCGCAGGCTACGGCATACTATTCCCAAGGTGGTTAGCGCCTCAAGAGGGCGCTTAGATATTCGCCGCAGGATTTCTACCTCGGCTCTGCGATTCCAGGGATGCCACTACGACGATCATCGCAATGCGGATTTGTCGATACTAGACTCTATCGTTCGCCGCTCTCGAGACGTCAAAGGGATTGCCTCTGGAATCGTGTCGATCACGTCTTTGGAGAGGATCTCACAACTAGAGTGGGAGCAGATTGATTGGAGCCGGAGGTTACTATCGCGATCGCAAACGATGAAGTAGGTTATTATTCAACGGCCTGTAGGAGTCTTAGTAAGGGACACAGAAGAAGGTCATCCGATTGAGTCTAAAATTCAGTGGGAACCCTTTGGTTCTTGAACGATGAGGTCGAGCCTCCATGCACAGTTGGGATTTATTCGACACTCTTGTGGCCGGGCGAGACATTTGCACGCCATGTGGTGATCAGCCTGAAGGCAGCCATTTTCCAATTTTGGAAAATGTGCTCAAAGTGATGCCGGGGGACGTGGTCGCCAGCGATTATTGCGACAGCGCCAAAGCTAATCGTATCTTGCTGAAGGTGGCCAGGCTGAACAATCGACTCTATGTGGGTAACGGTATCAAATCCACCGGGGAATTCTGGACGCAAATTGGGGTCGAGCATCACACAGCCGATCGACCTTACAAGATCTCCGCAGCGTTGCAGGCAGGCATCAAGGCGACACCCGTCCAACTTTCTCTGTTTACGCCAGCCGAACAAGAATTATACGATGTCGGTTTGAGAGGTTTGGCGTCTACCCTCAGAGAGGCGAGACTTATCAGCTACGATCGAGAATATCGCCCTCTACAACTTCTCCAAAACCAGGCTAACTTTCCATTTTTGTTCTTGGCATCAATACTCCTTCATCGGAAACTCACCGTCCAAAAACTGAATCGCGTGCTCATGTGCAGTCGAGACGCGTTTCTGTGGCATCAACTCCAAGAAAAGGTGCAGAATCTTCACAATGAGGACAGCTATGAGATTCGCTACTTTTACACGAGCCGTTTGACGAGATATTTTCCCTCCCTACAGGTTTTGGAATACACCCGACGAATGCTTAGCGACCGAACATTGATCGTTGACGTTTGCGGTAGTGGGCGATCATTGGAGCGGTTCTCTCGCCATTTGACACCCAAACCTTCATTGTGGCTTTTAGTTGGTTACGGACCCTCCATGTCAGTGCCACACGCAATCCAGTGGCTCGGTAGTACCACTATCGAGATGGCGAACTTTGCGAGACATCCAATGGTTTGCGATATGGCGCACGAATCGGACGATACCTTTGTGCCGGTGTTCGTGAATCCTAAGAGCGTCGCCTGGGCAAACGTCCCCGAAATCAATGTGATGCACGAAGCTTTCGCTCTCGCCATTTCTGTGATGCCAAACTACAGTTTTGCGAGTGACTTACGAATCGATGAAGGCACCCTTACGAAAATGGTCAGGAAGCTTTTTCAACGCATTGAAGATAGGAGTAGTTTCCTGACCGCGTTTGCAAAATCGTTCTTCGGTCCGGAAGAGGCTATGACTCGTCAGGTGCTTCGAACGCTCTGGAATGATAGCCATCGTTCTTAGCAAAATGTTAATGTCGTGCGTGATAGATAATGGTCGCGATACTCATTCCGAGTGGTGCTTGGACGTTCATTCCACTCTGGCTTCGAAATGGGTACGATCCGACATCGAAGCTTGCGCGCTATTCGTAGATCGCGAACGGTGCAACGCAACATGCCATGCACTGAATTTTCAGAGCTACATTGGCAGTCCCGTACATTTGGCTTCCTATGCTCCTCGGGCCACAGGCAAGAATCAAGAACAAATGAGTCGAGCTGCTCTAAGGCTCCAAAGTCAGAATCGCAAGAAAATCACGACTACAAACTGACCTCAGACGACAGTGGAGCGCCATGAGTACAAATTCGTAGCGTCACAATTTGCAATTTTAAAGTCGGAGAAGGGATGCTCTTGCACTTTCCAGATTGGCACCAACTCTGCGACCGGACATTCACCAAAACCTAAATGAAACCGCGGTTCCACTAAGCGAGATGAATCTCTTTCGAACGTGCTATTGCCATCGTCCTCGCATGATGACTCCGTTTGCGTCAATAGAGTTGCCCAGGTGCTCCCAAAATGCGAAGCCCGCGCCTTACAGCCTCAGGGGTCACCCAAAACCGGCCATGCAGGGTCACCTTCGATCCGGCCACACGGAAGGCATGGACTGTGGTCGAAACCTGGGTAGTGGAAAAGCCGGCAACTGGACTGCCTTGGAAATTGCTCCGCGATTCCCGCTCTCCCACAACATCAACAACAACATCACCTTATAGATAAATCCGTAGAACGAAAAACTCGGCCCTGTACGTTTCAGAATTGAACAAACAGCCTTAACGATCTGTTCGTTCGCGGCTGAATACTATGGCCGCTTTTTTGATGACCCCATATGGCCGGATTGAGGGTGACCCTTGAGGTTACAGGCCTCGATTGCGTCTTGGCGGGTTCAACCCCCATTTGGAATATCTCGGAGACAGCTCTGCTCGTGGAAAGGTTCAAGACCGGACAAAGCGAGACGCGCGTCAGAGCGGTAAATTTGAATATAAGTCGTTGCTCAACCAATGAGACATGATTTATATCACGCAGGCAGGCGGGAGCTTACTCTAGAGAATGCGCAACTTGTCTGTTTGTTGATCGAGCCCACGCTTGAAGCTTCTCGAATCAGTGACCTGGGCTGTTCCAGGGATGCGGTAGGGGAACCTGGTTCCGCTGGCGCCCTCTTCAGGATAAGCGCTTCCGAGCCAGTGCAGCGAATGTTTTTCTGCCATCGCATCTGTCTGCGTGCAAGCCTTCAGAATCGGCGTCTTAAGTTCGGCGATACCGTGAAGGCTAGACCACTCGACAGGCCAAGACAAGATTTGCTTGAGCCAATTCGCTTCCTGACCGAATCCAGATGCCTCCGCTGCCGCGAAGATTCTCTCCCCGAGGCTTACTGTTTCCTCGCAAGTGAAACGGCACGGAAGGTGGGGTATGGCACGAATGCCGATCGATCGCCACAAAACATTCGCGACTATTGACGCATCAATGTCAATAGTCGTGTTTAGACTGTTCACGCTAGCAGTAGCAACCGCGATAGCCCAGGTAGGGTCATACCACTGTTGCTCCAGACATCGTTCCCTGAACGCGTCGATACAGCAGATCGGATAGCCGAGAAGCCTGCCGATCTCATCCTGATCCTCCGATGTCCAAGCGTCAGCGAAACGACGTACTTCTCGCGGCTGCCCTATGACGACTTCCGCGTTCACTAGTTGAGGCGACTCCGTAGTCAAATGAGAATCTGAGTCGGCCGTGGCCACCTTCTCATCTAGCGGTAGCGCAGTCACGCTGTTTGAGCCCGATTTAATCCAGGAGCTAATCCGCGCTTGCGACGCGGTCGTAATCAAAGCACATCGGCGAATTCCTAGCAAGACCGCCATCGATTCGATTTCTGGCCACGTCTCGATGATGCGCCGGAAGCGCGATCCCCACACCTCCTGTGCTCTATCACTGACCCAAGACAAACGCATAAATCTGGGTAAAACAAAGTCCAGTCGGTTCATATGAGTCGGTGAGAAAGCAACCTAATCCATTCGAGCGCTGGGAGCTCTGCCTGCATGCTCCGCAGTCTCTCGCGCGGCTGAAGCGTGCCTAAGGTGCGGCAAATTGAGGAAGCGAGCCATCGAAAACTCTCGTCCGTCGGACCACGCATCAATGGCTCCAGCTTCGACGGTAGCTCTTTGCGCATTCAGAGAAAGTGGAGCGCCTCCACTTCGCCTCAACTCCGCCTCAAGCAATTCGTAAAGCCCCTTCCAAACCTCGCAGTGTTCAGTTCTGTTTCGCCAATCGCCGTCGATCGCGGTCCCGGGACATTGGCCTTTGCACATTAAGAAAAATCGACATCCTTTACAACCGCCGCAGTCCTGTGGCGTATGGTATAGTGCGAGGTATCGCTCAAAGCCAGCCACGCTCGACTTAACGAAATCGATACCGTCTTTGTTTGTGCGACCGCAGTTACTCCGCTGGCCTTGGCCCTCGACCCCGCGGACTGCCCGCGTGGTGTAGGGGTCGCACGCGTACCAGACACAAGTAGTGCGCCGGTCATCACCCACCAGCAGTCTGCGCATCTCTGGGAACAACTCGATCCTTGTACCGAGAAGGTTTGGTTCGAGGCGCAGGAATGCGCTTAGCGCTTCAAGGTTTTCTTCCACGCTTAGGCCATAGCTCAGGCGAATCACGGGGCTCTCGCTCTCAAGCAGGTGCAAGCCAATCGAGCCCAATCCCAAGCTGGCAAGAAACCTCACCCATTCGATAAGCTCCGGCAGCTTTTCCTTCGCGGCGTTAACTCGATGCAAAGTAATGATTAAACTCGGGGAGAGGCCTTCGCGGCACAAGCGCTCCAACGCTGACTGCGATTTTCCGCTGCTGTGTCGTGTTGTCTCAAGGTTGCCGTGCCAGCGTGCGTCATTCAATTCACCTGGACCGTCAAGCGATATTCCAACATGAACCCTGTACTTTCGAAACAACCGAATATGTTCGTCGCTAATTAGGGTCCCGTTTGTCTGAACTCCGTTCCCTCCATATTTCGAATATCCCCAAGCCCAGAGTTCTTCGAGGTCGGCCAGAGGCAACAAGAGCGGTTCTCCGCCGAACATAGCGAACGGGCCGCCTTCGGCTTCGATAGCTGCCTTCATCTTTTCGAGATCATACTCCTTAGACACATTTCCCGCATCGCGTTGGGGATTCTGATAGCAGTACTGACACTGAATGTTGCACAAGACGTTTAGGGGTCGAAGTTCGACGCTCATCAGGACACCCCCGGGAAACTTAAAGAAGCTAATATGATAACTCGAATGATCACGGCTTCGTTATAAGCTGGACACCGAAGTCTTATCACAGGTTCAAAATGGTCGTCAATAGTCATTTTCGTAAACCCCTAAACATATATTAGCTGTTGTACGGCGGCCACAGCGGCTGCTTTAACGGTCATCTGAGACCGCCGACTACGTGGCTCGTTCGCGTAAACGCAGAGTAAGTGGGCGAAAGACTTGGGAAACCTCGACTGGCGTATGTGGCGGTGTCACGCGGCCGCTATGATGCCCAGGTCTACACAAACGACAAATGCTAGCTTGCGGAGCAACTCGGGCGTGACGTGTCGCACCGGTCCGCGATGGAGCCGAGCCGTGAACCGATATCTCAGCGCCAGAAATCGAGTCGTCAGCCGCATGAAGCCAGGGGCACGAGGCAGAGGGACACAGCATCAGCAGATAGAACCGGATTTCCTTCGCTCTGGCCGCTTTCAAGGGTCACGCGCGCTGCGCGAGACCGAAAAGAATCATCGCATCCAGTAGTTGGAACCAACGCTAGGGGCGAAAGTCGCTGGAGATTGACATCCTTAAAAATGTCGTGGGGATCTGATTGAGGCCCGAACTGCATCGGCCGCAGCTTAGCAATCTGCGGCTTCAAATCTCGATCTCGGCGTCCCGTACCTGCAGCTGTTCCTCGGCCGACAGCAGTTGGGCGTGCGTGACGGGATCATCGATTGCTGTATGGCCTGCTCCAGCTGTTGGAGATCGGGAAGGGTGCGATGCGCGGCAGTCATTGCCGCGAATTTGGCAAACTTTCTTCACAGCACAATGAAAATCTACAGGAAAAACAAAATTATTTTGCTCACACCGCAATCTGCGGGTCGTAGCTGCGCACCGGACGCCGCCAATCAATCAAATAGAACAACATGGATAACTGCGCCTGCGTCAGTGCCACCGTTCCGCTGCCTGCTTGCGGCCCGATGAATCTCCCGCGGTCGAGCCTTTTCGAAAACAGCCACAGGCCGTCGCCGTCCCACCACAACAGATTGATCAGATCGTCGCGCTTCCCGCGAAAGACAAAAACCTGACCGGAAAACGGATTCTCCTGGAGCACTTTCTGCACCATCCGCTCAGCCCCGTAAAACCTCGCCGTAGATCCGTCTCTCCTATCACGATTCAGATGCGCGTGCCTACCGGCATTCCAATCATCCGAGCAGACACTCCAGCGCCGTTCGCAAGACCGTTACCTCCACGCTGCCCGCAATGCGCAGATTTCCCTTGGGAAGTTCGATCTGGAGAGTCCCTGCCGGCGCCGGACAAGCAGCACGGCTGCCCGCATGTACCGCCACCGCTACGCTGGAGACTGTCGCCGGAAGCAATTTGATCGAAGTACCGTTTTCCAGGCGTCCTTCGCGATAGTGTTTCCGCCACTGGAAAATTTGACTCGCATCGACCACGTATTTCTGTCCCAGCTGCGCCACCGACGCCCTCGCTTCGAAACTCTCCGCTGCGATCCTGCGCTTAACCTCGGTAGCTCAACGCCGGCGTCTCTTCGCCGAGGTGTCCACTTTATCTCTCGTGGGTACTTGTTTCGTACCCACGATCAGCATCCCTTATCGGTTCACACTTCGTCCAGACGGTTCATACCGAACGCTTACGTTTCAATGCTGGGGGTATCACGGAGATAAATGAAACGGGGTTTTCTCAGGAGATGAAAATCACAAATGTACGGCAGCGAGTACATACCGACCTCCGGCAAGATAATAATATCCCCCTCCTCCAGTTTGGCGTGTTCAGATAAGCGCGCGACAAACTTTTTCGCGCAAGTACTGTCGACGATAAGGGCGCTGGGAGAACTCTCTCCCGAGTCGCCGTAGACGAGGATTCGCGACACAGGCTTTCGCAATCCGAGCGTGGGACCGAGATCAATGTGATAGTAAAGTAGCTCTCGATTGGTGTCATTTACATATTGAACCTGTGCAACTGCGTGGCACGCGTTCTTTACTAGGACAGCTCCCGGTTCGAGGATGAAATCAACCGACGTTCTTTTTTTGAACTGTGCTAACAGGCGAGTAAAAAAGTCGAAGCTTCCCATGCTCTTACCAAGACGTAACTCGTGGGCAAGCCCTTCGTACAAAAATCCTCCTCCTAAGTTGATGAATTCAATCCATGGCATATGTTCCTCAATGACTCGTTCACAAGCGCTCAAGCCGATAGTGTGCGACCCGTAGTACGTAAGGCCTTTCACGTTCGTCAAAAGCGAAGGTTGAGCGCGCATCATCTCCGAAATTGCGCTGCGGGTCGCGCCGTAGTCGATGTGATTTTCCCGCAGTTCGGTGAGGTTGAGACGTAAAGCAATCCGAACATCAGAACTCTTCTCCAACAATCTTTGCAGATCAGCAAGATTTTCTATAACGAACTTTCTGATGCCGCGATCCAGGAGGTCGCAAATGTTCCGTGTACTCTTGCAGGGATTTCCGTATGCAATCTGCTGGGGGGGCGTTCCGATACTCAAAAGTCTATCCACTTCCCCGAGGCTCGCTGCCTCAAAGTTTGCTCCCGATGAGAGCAAAGTTCTTAGAATCTCTACGTCCGGGTTCGCCTTCACTGCATAGTGCATTGGATACTCCGGAAAGTACGACTTCAAGATCCGGAAATTTCTCTCAATCTGACCCAGATCAATGATGTACGCAGGGAGATCGTCATCAGATAGCCTTGCCACTGCTTGCTCTATTTGGCGCGCTTGATTAAGAAGAGCGCCATTCATACCATCTTCTCCGATCACCCGCGTCGCGCTGTTCATCCTTGGAGTTGGACTTCGTGCGATATTGAAGGCAGGCCGTTCGTAGATCTCAGCGATTACGTGTTCAGGCGACTGCATTCGATAACTCATGTTAGCTGGATTCTCCTTTGTGACGTTCAAAACGACTCTCATCGTACATCTCCTACCGCGGGAGGTTATTTTGAACGGAGTCACACGCCGTAAGATGAAGGTAGCCTTTATCGGCCAACTCGCCGCTCACCCTTGTCAGTAGAGTTTCCAGTAGCTGACTGACCTGCCCGAGTTTTTGTACGACGGTGAATGAGAGAGTCTACATCACAGCCATTGACTGCGAAATCGGATTGAGTGGCACCAGGGAGCTACAGGCGGCCGGCGCCAGCGGCCCGCAGCCCAGCGCCGAGTGCGGTCGCAGCGTGTCATAGAACACCCGCCATTTCTCGATTACCACCTATGCCTCCCGCAGCGAATAGAAAATCTCTCCGTTCGGGTATTCGTTTCACAATTTTCCGTTGAAGCTTTCGTGGTAGCCATTCTCCCAGGGGCCCGGCTCGATATACAGCGTCCCCGGTGCCCACCTTCCTCAGCCACTTCCGCAGTTCTTCGTCCGCGAACTCTGGGCCGCTGTCCGAGCGAATGTTCTCCGGGATTCCTCGGTGAAGCATCACGTCCGCCAGCGCTTCGATTACTTCGTACCTTCCTAGCCTCCTCGCCACCCGAATCGCTAAACACTCCCGCGTGTACTCGTCAATCAGCGTTAGCATCCGCAGCGTCCCGCCGTCGTGGGCCATCGCACTCACGAAATCGTAACTCCACACATGGTTCGCTCGTTCCGGCCGCAACCGAAGGCACGATCCGTCGTTCAACCACAACCTGCCTTGCGGGTTTTGTTTCTGGGGGCAGTTTCAACCCTTCGCGTCGCGAGATCCGTTGCACGCGATCCTTGCCCAAATGCCAGCAGCGATCCCGAAGTAAAGTGGTGATCCGCCGATAGCCGTAGCGTCCGTATTTGCTGGCCAATGCCACGATCTCGCGCGCCAAAGCATCTTCGTCGGTTCGGTAGAGTACTTCGTAGCGTTGTGTGTGCCTCCGCTGCTCCAGGCGCCGGCGGGCATGCCGCTTCGATAGCTGGTAGCTCTTCCTTTCGTTGACCGCGCCACGCCGCCGCTCAGGGCTTAGAAGTCTCCCTCTGCCACATCCCTTCAAAATTTGCTTCACCAAAGACAGCTCGGCCAGCAGCCGGTTCAGCTTGGCGCTCTCTGGCTCCAGTTCCTTGAGACATTCGGCCTGATCGATTTTCAATCCGCCAAATTCCTACCCCCAACGGGTAGTACGTCTGTGCGGTGATCTCGGCTTCCTCGCAGACTTGCGGTGTGGTTTTCCCGTTGGCCAGTTCCACTTCAACCTGCCGCAACAAGGTCACAATCTGCTCCAGCTTGTATTTCCTCGTCGGCATACGAGCTTCCCTCCAGAGTGAATTCCCCGTTCACTCCTGCTGGTACAAGAAACCCGGGTCATGTCAGTGTCCTGTAACTGTTCTCGCCACTGCACCGGCCGGGAAGTCACAAACAGGCCGTTTTTATCGGTGTTGGGCGCCAGCGGCCGCCCGTAACGCTGCAGCCAACCGCCCAAATTGCGCAGATTATCCTCGCTGGAATCGTGCAGCGCCAAGCGGCCCCAGACCCGGCTGCTGACGTCATCGATCATGGCAATGAAGTGGCGGGCCGGGCCGCGATCTTCCAGCCAGCGGAACGGCGAGCTGTCCATCATCACCAGTTCACCGAAGGTCCCACGGCGCGGCCGCCACATTTGCACCTGATGTAAGTATCGGCGGCGTGACTGTCGCAGTTCGGCGGGATTCATCCACTTGCGCAGCGTCCCCCGGCTCACTTGCAGCCCGTGCCGCGCCCGATGCTCGGCCGCGAGCGTCCGACCGAAACCTAAATACGCCGGCAGCTGCGGCCGTCGCAGACTGCGCTGCTCGATCTCCGCGGGAATCTTGCGATTCGGGGGACGTCGGCGCAGCCGGCGCACCAGCCCGCGATCCTCGACCTTGCGAAGACGCTCCGGCAATCACCGCACCTGTCGATCGCTCAACCGCAAACGGCGCGATGCAGCGATCTGCAGCAGATGCCCGTGCTCGACTTCGTGCAACACCTTCAATCGCTCCCGCTCTTTCGCGCTCAACTCGATCCGCTCCTCTTCCATCGGGGGCCCCCGGGCCCCTAGAAAAGCGGACATTTCTACTTTGCAGCTAGATATCCGAAGATTACCTTGACTTCGATCATATCTAGAACTAGACTTCGGCTGCCGGCCAAGGCCGAGTACATCCATGGCTTGTCGGTGGAGGTTATATGAAGCTAAAAAAATTTGATGAGATTGAACTTGGAAAAATCGGGCCCCAGTTGCAAAAAAGTGCCATTGCGTTAGAAGACCCGCTTGTTGATGTTTTGAGTCATGCGGATTACCATGACGACTATCACCAAGATAATCATGGAGACCAGGGCAGCTGACACAACCATATTTCAGTCCTGCCGAATCGTGCCTGCACCGTGATTCAGCGTGGCAGTTCGCGAGTGTCCGAAAAGAGCACGGGCTTCGGATACGGGAGCTGCCACGCCGAATCTATACGTTTCGGTGTTCGGTATATGTAGTTCGTTTCGATCGCCTCGATGCTGTTGCCGTCTGTTGTCGGCAAACTGCGCTGTGGGAATTCGTGTGATTCTATGGAATCGGTCAAAAGCGTCGCGCGGATGTCAAACGAAAGGCACGCGACTATCGTAGACCTTGATGACGTTGTGCCGCGAGTGCTCGCATGGCAAGAATCAGATCAAATTCTCACTTCAATTCAGGATTGGTATTTCGAAAGGGTCTGGGACCGAGTAAGTTTGGGATTTTCGGCAATCTGCGCCCAAGATAGGGAAATCGGTTCAGTCTTAATCGACCTTTTTGAAACGTTACCAGAATCCGGAGCGCTCCGATTTCTCGCTGCACCCGAAACACACATGCGTACGAGTATTTGGGGAATCAGCCCAACCCGCCATGTTGAATTCTTTCGCAACGCTCTCGTCGCCGAGCAAATTCGGAGCGGCAATCGGTTGGTGACCGAAGAGTGCTGGTCGGCGCTAGGAGATTATGTATACACGGCTAACGATCCACCCCCTGGCATGGAACAGACTGGGGACACGCCTGGATTTTCCGCACCCTTGATCCAGTCCTGCATACCCGTTGATTTCGCGAGTCCGAGTTGTCGAACGATTCGGCCATCCTTAAAGGCGTTCGAGCCGTACACAAGTATCGAGCTGCTCGAACTGTGCGCCATGTTGAACGAAGCGATGGCCAAGATATCTTCGGTCAGCCACTCCGCGGCTGCTTTAATCCGGGGTTTTGTCAGGGTTCTGGTCGTGCGCAAACAGGCGAACAAACGAACTTCTTGGGGTTCGTCGTCAGAACCTCCATATATAGGACGGGTATTTCTGCGTAACGCAGAAACTGTCAACATCGCCGCGATAGCAAATGGATTGGTACATGAAAGTATTCACCAAATACTAAGTACGATCGAACTCTCGCAAACATTTGTAAAGCCAGGGGCGAAAGAACCCCAGGTTCGCTCTCCTTGGACTGGGCGAGAGTTGGGGCTACGAACTTATCTGCACGCGTGCTTTGTATGGTACGGGTTGGCACGCTTCTGGTGGATGGCAATCAAGGGACAAAGTCCCTTCCCAAGAGAGGATGCTGAAGTTCAACTTAGGCGTGCACTCTCGGGATTCCGTCAAGCGAACCCTGTTGATAACGTCTTGGATCATTCTGCGATTATCCAAGGACAAACAACAAGCGTTATAGCGTCTCTCAGGTCAGAGCTGGAGACCAACGGTCTTCTTGACTAGCTCGCGAGCGTTCTTTGAGCTGTTCCTCTGAGCGGATCGCGTTGACGTCGATCTCGCCGTGATCCTGCCGAAAGTTCGTTGGAGGTTTACATGGAGCTCAGAGCGATGGATGTGATCATTGTTAGTAAAATCGGGCCCCAATTAGAACCGACTTGTCCTGCATTTGACCAGCTGCGGATTAATATTCCTCGTTTCACATTCCTGGTAAGGAGGTTTTCCATGAAGACTGTCATGTAGACGATAGTGGCGATAGAAGGTGACAAATCCGCGATGTGACTGTGCAGGGCCAAGCTATAGACGCGCATTCTTCTGTTGCCATTAGTTAAACGTAACCCGGGCTCGTGAAAGGAGACTCCCGTTGATCCAGACCGTTTTCGGATTGCCGTTTATGATCCATGAGTGTGAGAACCTAGGTCGGCTCAATCAAACGTTGGCAAGAGAAATCTTGGATCGCGAACACACCGAGCCGTCAGTGGGTCAGTCGAATATTGGGGGTTGGCAGTCTCAAAAGACTCTACAACTATGGGACCTCCCTTGTACTCAACAACTTTGTTCACTCATAAACGAGAATATATTTGCGATGATTAGGCAATTAATCGGAGAAGATGAGGGGCGGAAACTTAACGGACATTGGAAATTGTATGCGTGGGCGAATGTTAATCGGGCACACGACTTTAATGGCATGCATAATCACACCGGAGCTTTTTTCTCCGGAGTGTACTATGTCGCTGCGGGAGAAGGCGATTCAAGCATCGGTCCTGGCGCTCGTATTGTGTTTCAAAACCCAAGCCTTGCGCCAACTGTCGTAAGAACAATGCGGGCTCCAAGAAGCCTTCAACGCATTTTCCCCGCCCAGTTAGGATTCTCTCCTCGCGCAGGGTTACTACTAATTTTCCCTGGTTGGCTTGAACATATGGTTCTCCCTCACAAGAGTGATTCTCCCAGAGTATCGGTTGCTTTTGATGCGTCGTTCTTACCCTGCCCTACCTAAAAGCCAATTACTCCGGCCCCCGGGCCGGCCCTACCAGAAGCTAGTCTTTTTTTGAGTTTCCGGGCAGCTACTCCCGACGCAACCGAGTTCTTACACCCGCGCTGCGCTACGTGCCATGAGGGGAGACAAATGAATTGCCTCTGAGCAGATCAGATTTTGAGCCCCGGTAGAAAATCACCAAAGCTTTTGTACAGGCGAGAGGACCCGCGATTATGACAGGCGCCTGCCCCAAGCTTTGCCTGTAGCAAAGAAATCCCGGGTAATTCGGAGAAAGTCATGCCATGAGAATAACATTTTGCCAAACAGCAGAATGAATTTCTGCAGAGTGGGAAGGACCGCGGCCTGCCTCGAATAAGGGAGCATGTCTGTCGGAAGCATATACGAAGGATCAACGACAGCACTGTTCAACGTGCTGATGCGTCTAGTCAGTGCCTCTTTCCAATAGCGAGGCAGGTCGGGATTGTCGACCAGAAATGTTTCATACTCCATGAGAGTCCGAGCGGCACGCGGTAACAGCAGAGAACGAACATATTCAGTAAAGTCGGCACTGGATATTGCCCCGATTTCGCAGAAGTATTTACCTAGAGATATTAGTCCGGTCGGCGCTGATAGTCGAGGTACGCTCCGACGCCATGCCGACAGGCACTCAAAGAGAATGTCAGACACACGCGTCGATGCTTCTGACTCCAGTTTGGCATATCGGCGGATCCCCAATGGGTCGTGGATAATAGCCAACGGAAGGCAACAATAAAATGAATTTCCCGATAGACAGGCTAGTGTTTGTCCAAAAAGGCCATCTTCATTGCGACATACAGGAAAGAATGGCGGCATCCAGTCTCTATTATCCAGCCCGAAAGCTGTCCCCATGAAAGGTCCCGGATCGCAGATTGTCAACGACAAAGGGTGGCGAATGACTTCGCGAGAATCCAAAGCGTTATTGAAATCGTCCTCGGAATGGGCTAGGCGTTCTGAGGTTTCACCTCGACGATAAGTTAGGAATCCGGAACTTGAGTATCGACCGGAATCTCCGATCACGCCGTTACATGAAATCGTCACTGTTCCTTCGCTCCGCCATAGGCTTTGCAACATGTGCGCGCTCACGGCGCTAGAATCGGCGTGTCCTGAGAGTAGCCCTCTGCTGAGCACGTTCGACAAAGGTCGACCCAATACCTTTTCGTGTTCCCCCACGAAGTCCATTTGGTGCCAGTGCACCGCTCTCAGAGCTTCCCGTCGATGCTTAAAGAACCAAAACTCATGCGGGTTACTTGGCGTCGTAAATCGCAATCGTGTGTCGCTGGATGATGCCGTGCATGTTCCGGATCGACATACTGTGTCATCGTCTACACTTAATAGGAGTCCACCCAGAGTATGCAGCAAAAGACAGTTGCGATTAGCGCCGTACGTCGGGTATCCATGCCCGTATCCCAGCAACGCAAACTGGGCAACCTCGCGCTCTATCGAACCAGTGGAAGCGACGTATTCAATATATCGACGCTTCTCTTCCCTACCAATGTAATAACACCGACCCGGAACTTCGCGGGCAAAATGCGTAGCGACCTGCAAATTGGAGTTGGCCCCGGACTCAGTCGTTGAGTCATCCGAAATGACAATTCCGTACTGACGATCGAAGACGCGAGCGTTTGCCAGATAGCTCTTGAGGCTTCGCCGCAACACCGGTGAGCGCTCGTGAGTCGGAATGGTTAACCATTCAATTTTGGTATCCGGATTTGGTCGTTCATTTTGTTCACGGATTTTTTCTAGCACTTGGTCGAGTGAAACCAACCCTCCCTGGGCAACCAGCGTAGGTAGTTGATTTGACCAAGCTTCGATCTCCGATGCGGCCAAGCCGGATTCAGACATTCGCTTCACGTGATCTTCGATAGTTTGAAAGTGTACGCATGATCGAAGTACATTCACGATCTCTACAGGCAAGACCACCACCGCGTTGTGCAAGGGGAAATAGATGAGGTTCGAATTGCCCCCCCACGAAAAACGGGCCATAGGAGCGCATCGGAACCTTCGATCTGGCGCGCACGTTAAAGTCATGGCGCTAGATTACCTTCAGGGTAAACAGTATGTGTCGAGATCATTCCGGTGTGAGGCAAGTTGGTGATTTTAAGATATGAAACATCTTGGGCAGAGAGAATTCAATCGTAGTTTCACTCTAACACCAAGTCGCCGTCATGATGGGCAAGGCGGCGCAGTGATTCAGGCAAACAAACTGAAGAGGGAAGAGTTGGGTCCCAACGACAGCTAATTGCGGTGTCTGCCATAAATTTCTTCCCACTCCTCGCGTAAGATTGACATGAAAACAGAGTCGACATAGTGCCCATCGTTCCATTCGCGTCGACGAAGCCGGCCCTCTTCGGTGAAGCCGCAGGCTTTATAACATCTGATCGCGCGCTCGTTGCCGGAATGCGTTTTCAACCCAACCCTCTGCATGTTCCAATACTGGAAGGCATACTCTAGCAAAAGCTTTACGGCTTCGCGCCCCAAACCGCGTCCCCAATAAGACCTATCGCCAATCGTAATTCCGATATCACAGGAGTGAGCAATTCCTTTTTGCTCTGTCAATCCGTGCAAGCCGCATTGCCCGATCAGCACGCCCTCAGTTTCGATTGCAAACCACGTCCCATCTCGCCCACCCTTTGCAACGCTGCCATTGAACTCCGACTGCATACGCTCCAGGGTTTGTGGCATTGGCGGACTTCCACCAACTGAAAGTTCAACAGCTAAATCATTATTGAATTCACAAAGCCTAGGTAGATCGTCACTTCTCACGGCTCGCAAGAAGACGTTTTTCCCTTTTAGCATCGAAATCACCAAGTTCGACGGGATGTCCCGTGCTGATCTCCATTCCATAAGAATATCGCGGCTTCACACAGATTCTATTCTAAAATTCTCACAGGAAATAATTACATTCGTTGTTTACGGAAGTCCCACACGTCGATACTCCGTGGTTCATTACGAAGCTCGACGCAGAACTCTGTGAACATGCTCAAGCTCATCTTGATACGCCCACTCCACTAGGAGACAAACGGTGATCGGCACGCGGCTTGTGCCAATGGCGCGGACGCCAAGGGCATTATGCTCTCGTTAATGCCGCACAGCGAGCCGCGACACATGACGAACAGCGCATGCGTGGCCGAACCACCATGCCACCAGAGTGCGAGGCCGAGCCGCTATGCCTAGGCCAAAGGCTGTAGGAGGTGCGTGTCTAGTCATTACTCCCGTATGACGGGGCGCGAGTTTTCGCACCAGAACAACCACGCGAGCGCGCGTGACGAGCAAGAAGCCCATGTTTTCAACGGTAGCTTGCGGCCTGCATCTCAAATAGACGTTTATAAGATCCTCCTCGTCTGATCAGCTCATCATGCGCCCCCAGTTCCACGATGCGCCCGCTCTCGAGCACCGCGATCTGGTCTGCCATTCGAACCGTTGAAAATCGGTGCGATATTAACAACACCATCTTTCCAGCAGTGAGTTGGGCGAAACGTTGAAACACCTCGAATTCGCTATGTGGGTCCAGTGATGCCGTGGGCTCATCAAGCACAACCAGCTGGGAGTCTCTAATGTATACTCGCGCCAGAGCCACTCGTTGCCATTCCCCTCCTGAAAGATCTAATCCCTTTTCGAAACGTCGTCCTAGCAACTGTTCATACCCGAGGGGAAGTCGCTTGACGACGGAATCTGCTAAGCTCTTTTGGGCTGCCATCTCAATTGAATCCATATCTAAGGTATCAACCGAACCGTTTTCGTCGACGTTACCGATGGCGATATTTTCTCGCACGGTCATCTCATATCGCATGAAGTCTTGGAAGATAATTGCTGTCTGCCGATGCAAGTCTTCGATCGAATATTCACGCAAATCGATTCCGTCCAAGAGAATTTGCCCTTCCGTTGGATCGTACATGCGAACCATCAGTTTAACGATCGTTGTTTTTCCTTGACCGTTTGCACCGATTAATCCGATACGTTCCCCAGGCCGAAGTGAGAAGTTGAAATTGTGGAGTATGGGACGGTTGTTGCCAGGATACGTAAATGATACGTTATCGAATTTAAAACCACTTTGAACTGGTCGAGGTGTAATTAACGCTCCGACCTTTGAACATAAGAGCGGTTTCATTTCGAAAAACGCGCCCAAGTCCGCCAAGAACAGCGCCTGATCCGCAACGCCTGATGCCGTTGAAAACATCTGTTGCATGTTGGAGTTTGCCTGAATGATGACAGTGGTCAGGAAGATGAAGGTCTTAAGATCATATAATCCCGAGACCGCGCGATAGATTACATATAGGTAAGCGGTATAAAATCCGAGGGTGCCCAGCAGTGACACTAGTGCGCCAACACCCAAGCGTTTGCGCGAGAATTCGATATCTTCACGATAGATTTGCTCGGAAAGCACGCGAAATCGCTGTATGAAGAACTTACCGAGTCCTAATAACTTCGATTCCTTTGCGCCTTCGCGATCTCCCGCAACGTGACAGAGGTAGTCCATGCGACGTTTAATCGGAGTCTGGCGGAAATTCTTGGAATACCCAAGAAACGCCAAGTGGGTTTCACTGAAAAACGAGGGCAACGCTCCGGCAATCAGAATTACTGGCAACCACGCTGAATAGTAAAGTAGCGAAGCCACAAAGGCCGCCGTCGTCATCATTTGCTGCAGGAGGCGGCTGACAGTTTGAATCACCCCCATTCGATCCCTCGCTTGTATTCGAGCGCGCTCCAAGCTGTCATAAAAGATTGGATCTTCGTGGGTCGCGAGGTCTAGCTGAGCTGCCTGTTTCATGACGAGGATACTTAAGTGGTGGGTATACCGATCTGACAAAAGTCCCGCAAGATATTCGAGGAGACGATTAAGCGTTCCCGCCACAATCGCGAGAACTATTTGAAGCGCGACCATCGCCCAAAAGTGCTGGGGCAAACCCTGAGCTTGCAGATCGCGCGCCACACCACTTATGATCCAAGCTGCGACTTTAGCAATCGGAATTGGTATACAAGCGAGTATGAATCGAACGAGTAGCGCGCTCGTGACAATCCACGGGGCAGACTTCCAGAGAATGTGAAGTACCGGTGCCAGCTTTCGCACGGCCCGTACACGATCTCGCCAGACGCCGCCGAAATCTGCAGTAGGTTCTGACATCTAATTAACGGCAGTCAACTGTCGCATTGTTGGATTGGGCGACCATCCCGTGCGCGACGCGTCGTATTTTCACAATGTTAAAGATACTGTTTTGAGACCAGCCCTGCTAGAGAATTAACCAGGCGAGGTCCGCGACACCACCCACATTATCGTACAAGAGTGTCGAGGAGAGCAAACTACTTGCCTAACATGCTAAGGTGCTCAATAGCTGAAATTCCGGCTCATGCCCAAGTTAATTCATAGATTTATTAGCAGCACAATGAATAGTTTTGACAGTTCTAGTCGAGAACTCAAAGTGAGAAGAAAGTCAGTGTAATGGGGGCGGCGACATGATTCGAATCGACCATAGCCGTCAGAAAGTATTCCTTTTGAAATTCGTAGGTTAGGCGCGACACCGACCGTTCGATTAGTTATCGTGCCGATGTTCGTTGAAAAAGTGACCGCGCGGTAGAATGAACTCCTATAGTTCTTCGCACCGACAATTCGCTATTCAGCATCACTACACACGCCCAAAACAGATTGTGAGCGACAATCCATATTGTCTTGTAGACTCGGGGTCGTTTATGAACGTTTTAACAATGCCAGCCGAATCCACGGAGATACTATGGCAACTCTGCGTAATGATTTCCGTTTTGCGGTGCGACGCTTCCTCGGCGCGCCTGCTTTTTCCGTCACGGTGGTCTTAATTTTGGCGATCGGAATTGGCGTGAATATCGCGGTATTTAGCCTGTTTGATCGAGTCGTGCTTAAGAAACTACCGGTGAGCAAACCTGAACAACTTGTACTACTAAGCGAAAGGTCGATTTTAGAACGAGGTTCCCTCAATGCCTGGGGTGACCCCCGGTTCTATTTTTCATATTTAGCCTACCGATCGATGCAGGATGGAAATCATACGTTCGAGGGATTAGCTGCAATGGCTGTTATTCCCGTGACCCTTGCCAATAGGGAAACTGCGGAGAAGGTTTTTGCCGAATCGGTTACAGGGAATTATTTTGAACTGCTTGGCATACATGCGATAGCGGGGCGACTAATCTCGCCGGCAGACGACGTTGTGCACAATGGCAATCGGGTGGCTGTTTTAAGCGGTTCTTACTGGAGGGCTCGTTTCGGGGCCGATCCCTCCTTGATCAATCACTCGGTTTTGGTGAACGGCCAGCCCTTTGAAATTGTCGGAGTTGTCGACTATGAGGGATTCAGTAACGAATACGTGCCCGCACTCTTCATTCCACTCGCATCAGAATCCGTGCTTACGCCAGGTTCTCAAGATAAACCATCCAGTCCGCTTTATCGCTGGATAGTAGTGTTTGGCAGGCTAAAGCCCGGAGTCGCTCAAAGTCAGGCACAGGCAGAGCTAGGTGGAATATGGTGGAATTGGCGAAAGGATGCTTTAGCGAAACTGTTCACAGACGAAGAATCTGATCGTCGTTGGTTACAAACGCAACTTGTGCTTGAAGACGGCTCGCAGGGGCTACCATTCTTGAAAAGTGTGCTAGGCGGCCCAGTGAAGGGGCTGCTGTGTTTGGTGTTCTTGGTATTAATTGTCGGTTGCTCTAACGTCGCGACTCTTTTCCTCGTCAGAGCGGCCCGGAAGCGAAACGAATTGAATCTACTCGCAGCCATTGGAGCAAGTCCGATTGAAATTTTCCGCCACGTACTGGCTGAGGGATTTCTCGTGGGGACCGCGGGATCTTTCACAGGAATTGCACTTGGGATCGCAATCCTCCACATGTCACGAAAATGGGTCCCAGTGCCTGGCGGACCCCGAGAGTCCCTCATACTTCCATTAGACGTGTGGGTTTGGGTAGCGGCAGTCGTTCTCGGAATCGCAACGTGTGTTATTGTCAGTATTGCCCCTGCGATCCTTTGCCTGCGCCTAAATCCCGCAGATTCGCTGCGCAGTGGTTCGCCTAGGCTTACAGCCGCAGGCTCACGTACCCGAAATGTGCTGGTCGTAAGTGAAATTGCTTTGAGCTTGGTGCTTCTGCTAAGCGCCAGCTTGTTTGCTTGGACGCTGTACGACCTGCGATCGATCCATCCAGGTTACTCGACCGATCGATTGATTACATTTGCGGTGGACGCGCCTAGTCTTGGCAAGGACAGCGCACAGACGCGCAACGAATATGAAGCCATAAAAGCAAACCTTACTAGGCTGGGAGGAGTGGGCAGCGTTAGTTACACATCCATGACTCTCCTTTCTGGCGACCAATCAGGCGGAACCATTACCGTGCCCGGATTTGAGGACAAGTACAGTAACCGCACGACAGATGAAATGTGGGTCACTCCTGAATTCATGCATACGGTGAGGATTCCGTTGATCGCCGGGCGTGACTTCAGTGTACAAGATTCGGAAACATCCGAGAAGGTCGCGATCGCAGACACAGCCTTTATCGATCGCTACTTCGGTGGAAATATCCAGGGAGCGCTAGGTCGACGACTCGGATTGGGTTCGGGAGATGACGTCAAATTGGACGTGCAAATTGTCGGCGTCGTTCCAGTGATTCGCGCGGTGACGCTAAGGAGCGCTCCAGGGTTACCATTTCTCTATTTTCCCTATGACCAAATTTGGAGCGAGAGGCCTAGTTATCCGGCGTCGTTCTATTTGCGAACCAACGTTGATCCCACTAACGTGGTCGGTATGGTCCGTGCGTCTATCCGAGCCGTAGATCGTGACTTGCCAATCTTGGGTCTGCAAACGATGCAGCAGGAGGTAGATGACGCAATATTCGAGCAGCGGCTGATGGCGCTGCTTGCAGTGGCGCTGGCTGGATTGGCGCTGCTGCTAGCTGCCATAGGCGAGTATGGGGTGTTAATGTTCACGATCGTGCAGAGAACCCAGGAGATCGGAATACGAATTGCCTTAGGGGCAAGCAGGGCGAATGTGATTTTACTCATACTCAGACAGCTTTTGACGCTTACAGCAATTGGTATCGCCGTGGGCGTTCCTCTCTCCTGGATCGGCCTGCGATTCTTGAGAGGTTCACTCCAAGATTTGACTGGAAGTGCGCAGTTAGCGTTCGCTGCGAGTTCCCTAATATTGCTTGCCGTAAGCGGTTTGGCCGGGCTCTTGCCGGTCCTCCGGGCTGCGAATGTTGACCCTATTGAGGCGCTGAGAATGGAATAACCTGCGCGTCTGATCCGGCCGTGATCATCTTGCGGCGACCTAGGCACGCGCTACTGAATACCAAATGAGTACATTATTAAAAGTAAAGCGGCTGGGGTAGGTTCGCGAGAATGATGTTTGTCGGAGATTCTGCTGACCTTTTCCCTTTTTGTCTGTGGTGACGCAGACGCTGTTGGGATCCGAAATCGAGGAGTCCAGGCAGCAGCGAATGCCGAGGCTCATGCTGAAGCGAAATCCGTAATGGCGGTGGTTTATTAACCAGCTCGATTGCACTGCCGGAAGCCGGATCAAGTGGTTCAATGTCGACAGCGAATACGCTTCGCCGTTGCGCCAGCCAGCGCGATAAGGTATAAGGAGCGAATTCGTTCCGATCTGGGAGAAAGCATGGACGAGGACTTTCGCGATGAAATGCACAAGGAGTTGGCACGGATCCCCCTGGGGATAGCGCCTCGTTTTGATTTAGCTTGCGTGGGAACAAGCTTGACTGGCTTAGGAGCTTTCAGCTTCGATGCTCTCGCATGTTTGCTAAGTGCGGAGGTCGTATATTGCTATCCACCGACGCCCAAACATTTCGAGTTAATGCAGCAAATAAATAAGAATGCAATCAATGTACATGAAACTCTATATGTCAGGGGCAGCGACTTTGATCCAACTTACAATGCGATAGTCGACGAAGTCATGAGGACCGTCAGGAACGGCAAGAAGGTGGCATACGCAGTCCAGGGAAGTCCCGCGTTCCACTGTGGAACGGCAATCCGATTACATCGCATAGCCAAACGCGAAGGATTTTCTTCTGTTCTTATTTCCGGCATTTCATCGTTCGAGTTGTTGAGTGCCGAGTTGTCGGTGCGGTACGATATAGGTAGCATCCAACTATATAGCATTGTTAAATTAATGAAAGGTACACTTGCGATAGACGTCCGCGTGCCGTGCTTATTGTTTGACGTGGGAAGGTACGCGCTGCCGGCTGTGCGGGAAACGGCAAACGCATTTCTGCCTTCGAATCTCGCTGCATTAGCCGAACGATTGAGCTCCATCTATTCACCAGACCACGAAATCTTTCTTATGTTTGTGCACTACGACGGATGTCGCACGTTCAAGACAAACCCCGCCGACCTCGCTAATGCGCTGACGAATTTCACACCGGGTGTCACGATTTTTCTTCCCCCGATGCAGCCCCGTGCGAGCGAATGATGCGCTGAGGTTGGTCTCCCTGGGCTGCTCGCGTGTCCAGCGTTCCAATAACCTCACGTCCCAACCGCACCACAGTCGTTCGTTCAGAATCGTAATCGGTTGTAGTTCTGATTCGACCAATTGGGCTTTCGACCTCTGCAACTCCTTCGCAAGCAGACCACTGCACTCGCAAAGATAGCAAATTTCGGATCGTATTAACCTGATCCGAACAACCAATCTCATGGCCTAATTTGAGGAAGTTGGATCCCAAATCTCGCGCGTACTTGCAATCGAAACTGCAAGGCCAATGCGGGACCGCTCGAATACCGAACCATCTAAATAGAATATTGGTCTCATCAAATCCTCTGACTTGTATCAAATGGTGGGACGTAGTATTTGACGATCGAACTGCCATGGCCCGAGTCGGATCAATTTTCTGTTGGTTTTTCCAAATCTCGATGAAAGACTCAATGCAACAAGAGGGAAACCCCAAGAGTTCGCCGAGAGCTTTGTCATCTCGAGCATGCCGCGATTTGGCAAACTGCTCTGCCAATGGTCCGGGCGCAACTACACATTGGTATCTTGAATTCGGGCTTTCTGAGCGCCCGACACGCAGGGGCGCCCTGTATTCCCCCCCCCGGCATTTGACTTCGCCAGAGGCACTACAGCATGTCTCAAAGCTGCCATTTCAGTGGTCCGCGAAAGCAGATCGTTCTGGGAACACATGATTAACGCGCTCGCTCGCAGCCTTTTGACAACTGATGCAATTTCAAGTTCTCTCCATGCACGAGAGGCAGCCTTCACATCTTTACGGAGTCTTTCGCTCATTCCTTAAAGGGCCGTGCCGACATCGGTGAACTCCTCTGGTCTAAAGGTATTCATGGACGATGGCCCTAGCGCTGTAGCGCCGGTCGCATGGCACCAGCATGGCTCGCGGAACTCCGAGCCCATAGGTCGATAGCTTCGTCAAGGGAAGAAGCCGCGAGCACAAGCCCACAGTACTTTGTCCAGGTTTCTACAAAGTTGTTTAATTTACAATACGAATTATCTATCACGATGTGCGGAATACCGAGCAAGACGCAAAGAATATGACAATGTAGGTGGTCTGTTATAACGAATTGCGTTGATGACAACAAATCGATTCCACGACTGACCCTCGAGCGCGCAAGGCTTCGAAATAACAATTCTTTGCGTCTGGGTTCGGAGAGGGCATTGAATCCAAGCTTAAATGGACTGAGCAGGCGTGTCCACAGCTTCATTTTATCGACGAGATCAGGATCTTCCGCCCGCCAATTTCCGATCATGGCGCCTTCAGGCACATCCGCCCGGACAGGCGCTCGTTTTAGAGTGCTCTCCTTATCACACCTCATAAGCAGGGACAGTTTATACGTTGCACGTGACCTGCGGGCAATCTTCAGATAGAAAACCATATCCGGTGCAAGATGAACGGGGCAATCAAACACTAATCGCGCCTTCTCCAAGCTTCGCTCGTCACGCACGAACAGAACGAAATTGGAGTGTCGTTTTATTATCTGTGCGGTCCTTTCAAGGCGAGTAGGGTCGGTGAAGTGAATTGTCTGTGGGAATTGTACGATGAGTCTGTCTGGAAATTTCTGCAGGACAGATTCCCTGAAGCGTTGATGTTGGGGCCATACGTCACCAAAGTTTCCACCGCCATGCAGGAAAATAGGACCGTGCGGTAGAGCTTTTCTGAGAGCATCAGCATCAAGGTCAGTGCGCTCGCACACGAAAGTTGGTGCAGCACCTAGAACGTCTTTCAAATAGGATAGTTCAGCAAGCCAGATCGCACTGTCACCAACATTTGGGTGATTAGGAAAGTCGAGCAAGGCGTAAGGTTGCGGACGAATGTCGCAAGACCGCAACTGCTCGATGAGAGTTTTTCGCATGCCATCGATCAAGCTTCTTGAGGGAGTTTCGCGTGCTCTGTTCGGAAATTGCACCATATAAACGAGTCTTTCCAGGCGACAAGATAACATAGCAACTGACTTTGGCTCAAATATGATTGTGATTCGCGTCCTCATCAAGCTTGGAACCTGGAAGCGCTAACTTCAGGGACTCCACGACGCGTGCCTCAGTTAAAATCCTTTTGTGGCATCTAAATGGTTATAGAACATCGGGTATAAAGCATTGATAAACACAAACGGGGAATTCTTACGGGTAACGTTGAGGAACCTCAATTCCGTATTGTGTTGGCCGATGACAACCGATTCCGGTTTGGAACCAATCGGACTATCTGCCAAGGAATCTTGGGGAATCCCAGCCAAAAAGTGAGACAAAGGAATGAACCTTTTGAGTTCCAAACCCGAATAACAGTATGGAGACCAGAATTGGTTGAGGACCGTGAACTTTGGGAACGGATCCGCCGGAGAGATGCGCGGGCGTTCGACACGCTTTACCGGACGTATGGAACCAGCCTGGAGTTGTTTCTCAGATGGTCTCTGGGTAACCGCCACGCGGCGGAGGACGTGATGCAAGAGACGTTTACAAGGATTTGGCAACATCCGAATGGATTCGAACCGGAACGAGGAACGCTTCGCGCATATCTATTCGGAATCGGGAGAAAACGTGCCGCGGAATGGTGGCGTAAACTCGGAGCGCGAAGCGAGGTGACTCAGATTGAACCTACTGAATGCAAGACAGAGGCGGCCTCCCTTGTGGCCGATGCGCTGGCGCGGTTGCCCGAGGAGGAACGAACGCTAATCTGGTTACGAGAAGTGGAGGGTCATTCTTATGCTGAATTGGCTGAGATTTTGGAGATACCTCTGGGAACGGTGAAATCCCGCTTGTTTGGAGCACGGGAAGAGCTGAGAAGAGTGTGGCAGGCTACACCGCCACCTAAGAAGGGGGATTCATGAACTGCGAAGAAGCAGCAGAATTTGCCTCCGCCTTGTGTGATGGACAGACAATTCCTCCAGAGGCGGCTCATCACATCGGTGCATGTGCGACCTGCCGCGAACGACTAAATGCCTATGCGGCTACCGGAGCTGAGTTGAGGCGAGTAGCAAGTGTTGAGCGTCCGGTAGCCTCGAACCCAGGCTTATGGGCGAGGGAAGAAAAAAGAATTGGATTGAACTGGTGGAGGGAGGGAAAGATGACGATGAGAATTCCGAGATTTGCATTTGTATTGATGCTCGTGCTCATCTTGTTTTTGTCCAGTAGTCTATTTTTGGTGCGCGCTCGGACAGATGCCGACGAGGGCGTGCTGGTGCTGACTTACAGAATCCTGCCCAATGGAAGCAACGAGGAATGTGTTGTTACGACGGATGCTAATTCCGGCGCCAATCATTGCGTTGGTAAGAATTCGGGTGCTTGGGGCGCTCTCACCTCGAGCTTCCGTTTCGTAGGCAAAGAGGGGAATCGGAGTGAGTTGGGAATTAAAACAAAATACGAAAGCCAGGTTCGTCAGCCAGCATCAGAAAGTACCGATGATTTAAAGGACGTCCCTGAACAGACAGTTTGGATCGAACCTGGGGAAAAACAGCGGATTTCCGTTTCGGGCCTGGGCGAGATCGAACTAGCCGGAGAATACCTGGATCATATGCCGGCACTTCGCCATGCACCCGACGAAACTCTTGATCCGCGAAAGAATGAGTTCCGAATCGTTTCGCCTGTACTCGTCCGAGGGAACGAGGTCCTGTTCAATTTCGCCGGATCCGACTCTACAGATCTAGGCGATCCGGATGCAGCTCTAATGATCTACTTGCCCGGTAAGGGACGTTATCTAGTTTCGACGGTACCCTTCGACGGCGCCATTGAAGGCAGCGTGGCGTCCGGGCAGATAAAATTCACGTTGGAAGATCAGGATTACGTGCTACTGACGGCTATGCCTGCGACCCGGTCAGACCATGTATGGGTCACGCATGACCCGCAGTACAAACTGTCTGAACATATGCAGGGCGCGTCGGACAGCAAGGCGTGGTTTATAACGCGAAGCCTTAGCAATTTGCTGCAACAACGAATCCAGCACGTCATGTGATTGGCGAATTAGAGACCGGACGGTTCAAAGCCGTCAGAAAGCTTAGAAAGCGCTCACGCGCTTCCGTCGACTTCAGATCGGAGATGCGCGCAATAAGCTCGAGCTTGTGGAAACAAGGTATCGATCATGAATGACGGAAGAACGAACTGGGGAAAGCATCCTGAGCTGTTGTCTCGACACATTAGATGTAAATAAAGGCTGACAGATTCGACGGCTTCGAGACTATCGTCGTCTATGAGCCACTCGAAATTAGGCCACTTTTGGGAGTTCACGCAGGAGTAGATCGATGAGAGAAATTTCTCTCGTTTGCAAGTTGGAGTAGCCATGTAGTGGTCTTTCGATGTCCATCCGCAAGGTGGCCGCCTCACCTGACATTGTGAGATCTGCTGTAATTGCTGTGAGAGTTGTGTCCCCCTCCGCCTTGCAACTAGACGCTCTACCACCTCGACGACCCGCTCCCCTCTTTCCGCACAAACCTGGGTATGATTTCACACTTCGGAAAGGCGGAGGGATATGTCGTAGAACCATAAGCGCGTGCATCGTGTGTACACCGGAGGCAGGCTTGAGTCTTCGGCGGCGGAAGTGTAAACACTGTGTGCGGGTGGGACAGCCGCTACGCGTGTGGACAGAGGCGAACCAGGCGTGGGCGTTGGATTTCGTGCACGATGCGGTGGAGAGCGGGCAGGCGATCCGCGTGCTGAACGTGATGGACGCGCACACGCAAGAGTGCCTGCCTGTCGTCAGCCGCTCAGATGTCGTAGCATAACGCGAGCGAAGGCAGGGGCAGGTCACCGATCAGCCTTCTTGGAAAGCCAGCGGCTTGTGGCTTCGAGGTCGAATCAGGTCGGCGCGTCTACCACTCACACCCCGCGCTTTACGCGAACTCCCAGTTGTACTATAGTCGCATACTCTTGGGCAATTTTCGTTCAACGACAATATTGAGTTCGTTATGATACATCTGAACACTCTAGTCGGGGGTCGGAATGTCTCTACGCTACGACCGATGCTTGCACATTACCAGAAACTCGGGGTTCAATCATTCTTGATTAACGTTCACCTGTCTCGCAAAGGCGATCCGATCCTAGACGAAGTTCGTGAAATTACAAAAGATTTCGGAGTTCCGATTGCGGCGGTTATGGTAGGCAACTGGCTTCGAATCCTGCGTAGAACCTATAGAGAGAGTCGCGAGGCCTACCCGAAGGACTGGCACATCCTCGCAGACCAGGATGAGCTTCAAATTTATCCCTTTGAATTGACACAAATCGAAAGGATGTGTGAGCAAAGGGAATTCGACTATGTTTGCGGATGTTGGGTAGATCGTCTCACCGCTGATGGTAGCTTCCCCCGAGTTGATCCGACTTTGTCAATATGGGAGCAGTTCCCGATGGGCGCGTTTTTATCCTACCCGATTGCCGCCGCAGATCCGAGGAAGGTGGTCCTTGCGAAAAGTAACGTCGATGTCTGCGTCGGTCAGCATCTTGCCTTGAACGGAAAAGGGTGCTCCATTAGAGACATGTTGGTTCAAGTTCACCACTTCAAATGGACGGACGGGATAGTTCAAGAACTTGAGGTGCGTGCTGAACTACTAAAGGAGCATGGTTACGAATTTCACGTCGAATCGGCTCGTTTTGCCAAGTATCTTCGGGACAATGAGGGGCACGTAGCGTTGGATGATCCCCGAATTCTTGCGGCAAGATGCCTCGAAGACTACCCTTATTGGACCGTTATCCAGGAATGGCTCGTTCTAATCAACAATTATGTGAACCTTGGTAAGTCCATCATTCCTGGACCCTACAGTTTGACCGCGAACTCCGACAGGATCGCTCGCATTGGTAAGGAAATGTTCCCCAATGCCTCTCATGACGGACTCTCCCAAGCGGTACTGGATGACCCCAGATTTGGCCTTGAGTCTCTGAGACAGATTTGGATAAATAGCGCACACTGAATTCCGTAAAGTGCAGAGTGAACACGACGTTAGAGATCCTCAAACGGCCTCCGATGTTCGATGCCTTCGTGGTTGGTTCTGGAGCTACTGGAGGATTAGCGGCAAACAAACTTACTGAGGCCGGTATGCAGGTTGTTTTGGTATTAGCGGGCAATGAGACTACGGAGGCGGATTTCTGTGACTACAGCAGTCCACCGAGAGAGTCATTTTCGCGACCGCCTCCGGATATTTCGATAGACAGGCCTATTCAGGTGAGTTCTTATGCGTGCCGAGAACCGAAGCATGAATGATTTGTGAACGATATCGAGAGTCCGATGTAGAAGCAAAACCTGGTCGTTGGAATCGGATGCGGGTATCAGCGGGTCGCTTACTGGGATGGGAGCGACAATGTTATCGCATGAGCGACCTCGACTTCAAAGAAACCAGCCATGATGGGTATGGCAACGATTGGCCGATTTCGTATAGAGATATGGCTCCATATTAAAGCAGAAGTTGGACGACATGTGGAAATTAGGGGCGACTCGGAAAATCTTTCTCGTCTTGCGGAGGCATATTCGTTGCCAGCTCCAACTCTCGAAATAACATCACGAATATAATGAAGCAGATGAGATAAATGGCTTCTGTTTTACCTCAGTTTTTGCGCGAACGATGATCTTGCAATGATATGAGACGAATTATTTTTTACGAACCTAAGAGCGCCGTTGTAGAACAATGCGATCCGCCAGTGGTGACGGGTGCAAACGTCATGATCCGTTCTGAATACTCACTCGTTAGCAATGGTACAGAGCGCACCATATTTCAACGACACTTTGATTTGGGAACGCATTGGGACCGGTGGGTGCGCTACCCGTTTTTCCCAGGCTATGCAACTGTGGGGCGGATTTTAGAGATTGGACCTGATGTTTCGCCCGCTGAGGTAGGGCGGCGGGTGGCGGTTAGAGCCCCTCATGCATCTCATCACGTAGTGGGATTGCGCCAGTGTATTCCGATTCCGGATACCGTCGGTTTTGAAGATGCAGTCTGGTTTGCACTCGCAAAAATAGGATTTCTTGCTACCTGGGCCACCAAGATAAGCCTTGGAACGGCCGTCCTAGTGATAGGAGGAGGCCCCGTCGCTCAAATGTTGATCCGCTGGTTGGCACTTGGAAGCGCGCGCGCAGTGGGCGTTCTGACCAACGATCCCATGCGCTTAGACGCGGCGCGAGCTGGAGGCGCCAAAGTTATTTTGAAAGGCTATACCCATGAACATTCCAACAGTGATATTGAGAAAAGTTTCGGGACGCGTCCGCACATAGTTTTTGACTGCACTGACAGCCCGGATGTCTTTGGCTGGGCTCTAGGCGTCGTCGCGAACTATGGCCGAGTCGTGGTGATTGGAGATCCGGGATCTCCTGACCGTCGGCGGCTCACTTCAGATGTCCTTTTGCGCGCTGTGACAGTGACCGGGATACATGATCACAGTACTTATGGTCGGTGGACGGAGCACGATATATCAAAGATCTTTTTCGAGAAAATATCCAGGGGTCTGTTTGACCTCCGGGGGCTCTGCGCTCATACTTTTTTGCCCGATCACGCGCCCGCAGCATACACCCTTCTGGATCAAAGGCTAAATGGCGTTTTGGGAATCCGTTTCGACTGGCGCCAATGATCATAGACTTGTGAGGGTGAGGTACACGCCAATGAAGCTTACCCATCATCAGGACGAGGTAGTAGGATTATGATTCGGTTCAGGGTCGGTAAGGAATCGGGCTACGTGACAAGATCATTTTCTATCGCTGAACCTGAGCTTATTTATGTACGTTCAAGTATCTCTGCCATACACTTCACGTACAGTCCACCGGGAGTTGCAGAATCAAATCCTATGGGATATGTGGCGAGCGTGTATCTCGACTTGATACAAGGTTCCCGGGCTTAAGCCATCTGGAATATCACGAGTTCCGGGTTGCTGGCTTTTCGATAGTTTTGGCTTCGCGAGTCCACTGAGCGTCGAGTTACGGCGCTGAGCAGCCAAATTAGTAAGAGCAAAGAAATTGTAAATTAAGCCGGCTGAAAGCGTGGCTACCTGTGTGCCTCAGACAACCGTCAGCAACCCTAGATTGGAGGGCAGACAATGGACATCGGTCTACGCAATCTACGCTGCTTGGTACTGGGCGGCAATGGATTCATTGGAGCGAATTTGTGCCGCGCTCTCGCGGCTAGTGGGCTGAGGGTGCGCTCGTTAAGCCGTAATTTACCTCCTGCCTGCAACAGCACCTTATATGGGTGGCACAACCACATCGAATGGATGCAAGGAAGCTTTTCCGATGTAATGTTGCTCCGTAAGTCTTTGAGAGACGTTGATGTAGTTTTTCACCTAATCAGTTCCACTCTACCAAGCACATCTAATGATGACGTGCGATTCGATTTGACCTCCAATGTCCTGCCCACCTTGCAATTGTTAGAGGCAGCCTGTCATAGCGGAATCCGAAAGGTGATCTTCCTTTCGTCCGGAGGAACTGTTTACGGACAATCGGCATACATGCCGCTTGCAGAAGACGATCCAACCAATCCGATCTGCGCTTACGGGATTCATAAATTGCTGATCGAGAAATACCTTGACCTGTTTCATAGACTCAGGAACATCGATCATCGGGTGCTTAGAGTATCAAACGCGTACGGAATAGGACAGTCTCTTGCACGATCCCAAGGAGTGGTAGCGCATTTTGTTCATAAAGCCGTGCTACGAGAGCCCTTAGAGGTATGGGGGGACGGAACTGTAATTCGCGATTTCATCCACATAACCGACATAATTAGCGCGTTTCTCTTGGTTGTGCATTACGAAGGATCCTTCCGAGTTTTCAACATCGGCAGCGGCACGGGCCATAGCCTATTGCAGTTGATTTCAGTGATTGAAGCAATGCACGGCAAAAGTGTAGAAATTCGTTTCCGACGGGCGCGGACCGTTGACGTGTCGGCGAACGTACTCGACATAAGACGCGCGAAATCGGAACTGAACTGGCATCCGACCGTGAGCCTCGCGGATGGCGTGCGGGAATTGGTACGCGCCGAGCAGACGCGGAGTAGATCCAATGGTGTGGTTTAATCTCTCGCGGATCCGACATCGCCAAACAAAGTACCGCTATCCAACTCCGCTAAAGCCGAACAAGTAGCGATGAATAGCAGACCGCTTTCGAAGCCCAAGGTGGCGCTCTCTGGGACAATGCGATCTGGGAGGCCCGAGTGGCGGGAATAGCGCAATCTTGCGCGATCGTTTTCCTCTCGTTCCATTTATAATAACTCTTCGTCGAGATCCTATCGATTCCTGAATGAAAAGCGTCAAGAGGAAACACCGTTGCCGCGACTCATATTTGAACATCACTCCGATGCGCTCAGGACGCGCCGTTCTTGCGTTCTTGAGAGACTTCCTGGCGATCACTTCACGGCGACTGAACCGATATGGATCGAGGTAGTGGGCCTCAGTATTTCCGAGCCTGTCGTTTGGGATGGGTTTCTGTTCGCGCTCCTGCTGAGACTTATGCAGGTAGGAACAAAAGTCCGCATTGATGGAGCTATCAGCCGTCAAGCACTGCGGAATGCGATCGAACTGCAGGATGTATGGTCGCTATGGTGTCCTGATCGGTATCGGCGTGTTGCACTTGAACCGGCGTCCGTGGTTGACGTTTGTCCTGATTCCGGCAAGCCGATCATCTGCGCCTTTTCAGGCGGTGTCGATGGTATGTTCTCTCTACTACGGCACGGTCTCGGGTCACTCGGAGAAGCCTCATTACGGGTGCGGTCCGCACTAATGGTTCACGGTTTTGACGTGCCTCTGTCACAGACTCGTTCCTTCGACCTGCTTGTGAGGCGATGCGGGCCTCTTTTCAGTCAAATAGGTATCCCGCTGCACGTGGCCCGAACGAATCTGAGATCCTCTAGTCGCCAACATTGGGGTCACAGTTTTGGAGCCCAACTGGCCGGCTGCCTGCACCAGTTCGGAAGCGTTTTCTCCGGGGGTATCATAGGAAGCAGCGAACCTTATGACGATCAGTTTTTCCCCTGGGGCTCGAACCCTATTACGGATCGGCTGCTATCAGGAGACGACTTTGATATTTTCCACGACGGTGCGGGTTTTTCACGCACGTCAAAATTGGAGTGTCTCAAGGATGACGAGACGGTTCTGCGCACCCTTAAAGTTTGCTGGGCGGGACCACATCCCGAAGAAAACTGTGGCATATGCGAGAAGTGCGTTCGCACTAGATTAAATCTGTTGGCCGTGGGGGTGTCAAACCCTCCGTGTTTTTCAGGAACCTTTACCTTGGACATGATCGGCAAAATCTGTATCTCGCACCCACTCCACTACAATGAGCTCTTATCTATTTTCAACTATTCCTGTCGCCACGGGATTAAAGCGCAGTGGTTGGACGTGTTGGGAGCCCGCCTCGCTCGCTATCGGCGAAACATTCGGATTAGGCGATTCGGCGCCGGGCTGCGGCGATGTGTTGAGGAGACAAATTCGATCCGGAGAGTTAGGCGCTGGCTGAAACGCAAATTCCAAGGATTGCATCCGTCAACGTAAGTTGGCGCACCGGAAATCCCGGCACCGAGAGCCTGTAGGAACTCTAGCGGGCAAGACTCGATTGGGAGATTCGGGGATCAGGTAATCGAGGCAATCGAAAAACATATAATCCTCGCCCGAGGGTCCATCTATAATGACGGCCTGCACGGAGAAGCTAAACTGGAGAACAACTCCCATGATCTAAAATCCTACCGCTAACCAATCAGCATCAAACACGAAACGAGTAAATACAAAAGGCTAGGTCCGTCATTGAGAAGCGCAATGCGCGAGTAGTAGAATGGTGGAAGGTTTCGCCGCGACAGTGCTTCTCCCCTAAGCGGTACCTTAGCTACCTGCTGTGTTTCATCCTTCCGGCGGCAGTACAAATTGGGAGCGATCTCTCGATGCCGACACGTCTCCGAGATGTTTCCGCTCTTCATTCCTGTACAATCTGCCACTTCTTCTCGAGGATTCGGTCTCTGTTCTGAAATGAACCTTCAGACACAACGAGCAATGCGAGGCTCCTGCGTGGTTTCCGCGCGCCGATAACCATATCGATTCGGGGCACTCAAGGTGAAAATCAATTCACAAGGCCATTTAGCAGCGCGGAAATCAGGCGTTAGAAAGCCACCACCCATTGCCTGCGCACCAGCAGCTGTCGTCTGGTTGTGAATTACGCCGGAGCGACCGCACATTTCGGAAATCGCCACGCTTGAACGCAACTGACAGTTTCTGTGCAGTCTCCTCATCGCGTGCTCCCACGCAGGAGACAAACCTCGTGGGGCAGACGAACCGCGCATCAAAGCTGTCGCTGTCATTGCGCGTTACAAGCAGCATGCCCCCCGTACCGGGCATCCCTCCGGGGCCGTCGGCCGGTGTCAGGGGAAATAACAGTCGACCGTTCAATTGCAGAGCGTCTAGCCAAACGTTCAACGGCGCTGTCGCAGCCGCATTCACATAAATTGCATCACACATGGGCAGAGGTGCTTCCGAACCCGAGCGTTCCTGCACGGTAACATTTGACAAATCGCTAAGATTTTGGATGGCGCTCTGCGCTAGATGATGTTCAATCTCAAAGGCCACAATCGTCCCCAGCGCGCCTGTGAGCCTCGCCAGGACCGCCGTGTAGTAGCCGGTTCCGGAACCAATGTGCAGAACCTTTTCCCCTTGCTTCACATTGAGCGCAGCAAGATTAATTGCATGAACGACAGGCGGGCCGTTGTGGATTCGGCGTTCGGGTGCAAGAGCGACGAGGACGTCTTGATACAGAAACGCAGGGTCGTCGGAGGGAGTCTCAACGTAATCGCCCCCGGCATATACTTTCCACGGACCGGCACCGACAAAGCGCTCCCTTGGCGTTGATGCAAACGCGTCTCTGAGCCGTTCATTCTTCGCTGCCCTTGCGCTCGTGGTGACGAAGTCTGCGTAGAAGTGTCGATGTGCTTCCAATCGGTCCACGTATCACCCCCCAAGCCGATTAAAGATTGTTTGGCCTAACTCACTAAACATGAAAGTTTTAAAACATGTCAACATAAAAAAGTTACTGGCATACGAGATGCTTGAACCCGTGTGTGATCTTTTCAAGATTTATCGACCACTTGAGGGGGTAGCCTCCCGCATCGAGGCGGCGGCTCGTCGAGTTGATCCTCGCCCGCATATTCTACCTCGGTGACGTGCGCACGAGTCCTCTGGTCACCGCACCGCCGCCTGTGCTTGTTGTCAATAGCGGAACGAACCGCAATAGATCGTAGCTGAAGACAATCCTGAGCGCCATCGGGTAGGAACTTGCAGAAGAACAGTCAAGTTCCAATCTGGTGATCGCTAAACTCGTCGATCCGCTCTTTATGCAGGCTCTGCGAGCGTAGTCGAGGGCGCAGATGCGACTTATCACTTCTCTCGCAGCGGACAAGTTGGAGGACAGCCGCAAGCATTGCCTCGCGCTCCATGCGATATGTTGGCAGACTGGAAGCTGATGTCTTGCCGTTCGAGTCTTAAGCGTAGCACCGCCGCGATGGTTCGAATCGAGATCTTCACGGATTACTAGCTTACGGTCGGATTGATCTGGGAGACCGATTCAGCCATTAATGTCGTCTGATAGAATCACGTGAAGTGATTTGAGGGCACTATCAACCGGCGACGCCGAATGGAATGACAACAATCTTCACAGGTCTGCCGCCGTGCATTGACCGCTGACTAGTCGCCATTCTTGAGCGGTGCCTTGGCGCCTGCTCTTGCAGCAAGGACGTTTGCTAGCAGTAACGAATCGAACGTCCCGGCATCTACCCACCATCCATCTAAAAACTCGTGACTCAGGGCGTTTTCCTCAGCGTACGAGTTGTTCACATCTGTTATTTGCGATTCGCCGCTGTCTGACGGCTTCAATCGGCGAATCCTATCGAAAACCGTCGAATCGTAAAGGTAGATTCCCACGACAGCGTGACAAGTCTTGGGATGACGTGGTTTTTCTTCGATATGTATCACACGCCCGTCCTGCAACTCCGCTATTCCGAATCGATGGCCATCAGGCACGTCCTTCAGAAATACTTTTGCGCCACAATCTTGGCTTTCGAATTTTTGAACGACCGCAGAAATGTTTGCTTCCCAAAGGTTATCGCCCAGAATCACACAAATAGGACCTCCCTTCGCAAAAGGCTCGGCCAAGCTGAGTGCATCGGGCACGCCAGCGTCGCTCTCCTGGCGGACATAGCTTAGACTGGTCAATCCGAGTTGCTGACCGTTACCGAGGAGTTCCGAGAAGTCTCGGTGTCTTTTTCCGCCAGTTACCAGAAGCACTTCTCGTAGTCCGGCATTCACCAGCGCTTGAATCGGATAATAGATCATCGGCTTATCGTAAACGTGAAGGAGATGCTTGTTTGTCAGCTGTGTCAGCGGACTCAGCCGGCTTCCCGACCCCCCTGCAAGAATGACGGCCTTCATTTGGGACTCCAAGAGTCTGATGTTTAACAGCACGTTTTAATGAAGAGGTTTTTAATAGAGCCCGGCTTGAGAGATCCGCTTACTTGGCAAGCGCGGACTGTACCCTACCGCTCTATCGCCTACCGGACGTTCGGCTGGCTTGTGCCTGTAACTTGACGCTAGCCATTCACGAACCTCAAAGCGAACTATCTCCTCGCCGGTGATTCTGTAAGTGACTTCCCCGGATGGTGACCCCCGCGATTTCTTCGTCCTCAGTTTCTCAGATTGATGTTTGGCCTCATTATTGTTTCGTCAAAGTACTATTTGAAAGAAAGGCTGGCCACCCTTAAATGCCCCCATGTCTCAAACGGAAGTGGTAACTATATTGCAATAAACCCCAAAATTCTCTCCGAATTGCGGCGCCGATTTGATATTGACGTTATTAAGTTCGTGGCTCGGCGCGTTGGAGTTTTCATCGGCCTCAGAAAGCTGATTGCGATCAACATTAAGAGAACGCCAATCACGTTTTTACAGGTGGTCGGTGCTGTCGGCTGCGCAAAACTCGGCGGGAACACGAGAAATAGAACGCCAGCACATGCAGTCTTGCATAGCATGACTTCCGCAGGGCGAGTACGGACCATATCAAAATCACGTTGTGCACCAATCAAGATTCCGCCCGACTCGCGTTTGTTGCAGCTGAACCAACGTCCTTGCTTTGAAAGACTCGAACTCTTGCTCGGATGACAAATGAATCTGATCGTACCTGACAAAGTCGGTGTCGATCTGAATCGCTACCTACGACGGTAACGACCAAGTTCGAGATTATCTCTGTTCATCGGATCAAACAGTATAAAGGCACGCGGTATACCTATTACCGCGATCCTGATAACTCGGAGGTCCAAGAAGAGATTTGGATTTTTTCGATATTGGGAAGTGTAACGGTCTCTCGAATTGGGAAGAGTACGTTTAACGGAGAGTTGAACACAAGCACGTCTCAATCTGTCTGTGAACGCCAGCAGCCTGCCGACGACGACGAATCTCTACTTTGCCGACTGAGCGCCGGTGACAGCGAGGCGTGCTCCATTCTATTCGGACGTTTCGCGCGGACAGTAAGGAGCGTAGGGCAACGAATTCTTCGGGACAACGCTGAAGCAGATGACTTAGTGCAGGAAGTTTTCTTGTATATTCATAGAAGAGCCGCACTTTTTGACCGTTCCAAGAGCAGTGCGCGTTCGTGGATTTTCCAGGTCGCGTACACGCAGGCTCTGATCCACCGCCGACAATTGAAATGCAGCGGCTTCTACGCACCAAGAATTTCAGACATGTCGCGCTCGGAAGAACTACCCCACGACGATCCGGTTGAAGAGCTGTTCGGCACAAACGCATGGAAAAAAGTCTGGAATGGTCTGACCGAGTGCCAGAGAGAGACCTTAACACTGCACTTCTATGAGGGTTGTACGTTCACGGAGATCGCTAAGAAGTTAGGCCAATCCTACGTCAACATTCGCCATCACTACCATCGTGCTTTGGAGAAACTCCGAAAGCACGCGAATGAGAACGGCCTGAATTGGCCGCAGATCATGAGTCGCCACCGAACACAAGTTCGTAACGCCGAGGCGTTGTGACGAAATGGATAAGCATGAAGAATACCTAGAATTGTGCGCTGCTGCGACCGCGGGAGAGCTGAGCGCCGATGAAGATGAGAAGCTGAAGCAGCACCTTGCGGTTTGCGCGTCCTGCCGCCGGGCAAGACGCGAGTACGAGGTGGCAGTCCAGAAAGCCGTTCCAGCCTTAGCCGATGATGTAGCTTCGAACCCAGAACAATCCGACTCGGCGTGGTCCATCGAGCAGGCCAAGGCGGCTTTCTTTGAGCGACTGGGCTCCGATCAAAACACCTATCCAGCCGACCAGTGCACAGTCGAAGGGCCAGAGACTGGGCCGACGGGGCACCGGTTTACCTATCGTCCGTCTCGAATTCCCTGGGCCACGCTTTGGATGCCGGTTGCGGCGTGCGCATTACTCGCGATTGCATTGGGCATCGTCGCCTAACCGATCTCAAACAGCCGAAGATGGGCTGCCACGCATTTCGTCGTTACCGCATCACGTGGCTTCGCAAGAACATGGTCCCCGAGGATCTCATTACGTTCTGGCTCGGCCACGCGGGAAAGACGGTGACGGATACCTATTCGAAGCTCAGGGACGACGCGGATTTTCGCAAGCAAGTAGCCGAGAAAGTTGGGTTGGGCTTCGAACTTCCGTCCGAAAATGCCGTTGTTGGACCGAATGGACCGAAAATCGAAGTTGGACCAGTTGAAGAACTGGCTGTAAACTATTGAGAGTATATTGGTTGCACCGCTTGGGCGTGTAGCTCAGCTGAGAGAGCACCTGCTTTGCAAGGAAGGAGTCATGGGTTCGTTCCGGTTAACCTTGAATTGTGCGATCGGACGAACAGGTGGCCGAGCATTCGGTCGCTAGCCGAATGCTCGACTGTCACGAAAATGTCACCGTAGTCGCGGCAAATGGTGAGGAATTGCGAATAAAATGTGAATAAAGGAGAGAAGTTGACTCGTCCCGTTTCATCGCAACTCGCTGATCCTCCTCGGAAAACTCCCGCTCCGGCAAATCGTGATTAAGTTACTCAAGTGGCTGTTAACCGAAGGACTGCACGCGGTCCTCCGAGTCGCGATCCGAGGGCATCACAGCTTTGCGAACGAAACTCGTCACCAATTCGTCACCAAAACTTGGTCATTTAGGGGTATTTTTGCGATGGTCAGAAACGGAAAAGCAAGACAGGCAAAGGGATTTAGCTTTCTGACCACACAATTGACACGGTGGAGGTCTGCGGTTCGAGCCCGCACGGGCCTACCTGGCCCAATCGTTTCTTCTTGCTCGCAGGATTCGCCCCCAAGTGGTAGTTCCATTTCCTGGCCATCTCGAAGACCCGTGAGGTGAGATTGCGAAGAACTAAAAGTGTGTTCATAGCTATCTATATGAGGATAAAGCACCTCAAAGCAGGTTATATACAAGCCGGCATTCAGCAGGTTCTCGTCAAGAAACGAAGTGCCGTCAGAATGCACGAAAGCCCATCACTCCAGTGCACCGGCACGGGCCGCGTGGATTTTCTGCCGAACACTCTCGATGTAGAGTCGGGCGTCGTTTCGAGTTTGAACGGACTGCACACGCGCGAGAATGGCTGGGCGTTCATCGGGTGGCGACAAGTCCAAATCGCTTCGCATCGCGACGTAAAGAAAGCCGGGCATGTTCCGATCGGAATTGGCTGCTTCCGCCGGTCTGGTGGCGGGCGGTGCGGGCAATCCCATCGCGGCCGAACGCAACACGCGATCAACCAAGGTCGGCTTTGCTGGAGCCGGCAGCGACGTCGGGGCATCAGCGCGAGCTGATTTGAGTGCTGCGAGGGACACTAAATCATTCGCTTTGGCGTCCCGCTGGGTCATTGAAAACAGATTAAAAATCTTCACGAGTGTGGCTGGAACTGAGGAGTGATCGTAAAGGCGGTGATCGATTGTGTTGGCGGGTATCAACGGTGAGACAAGGATAGCCGGTACTCGAGGCCCGTATTGTTCGAACGTGAATTGGTATTCGTTCGCAGAAGCAAATTGGGGAGTGTCTCCGGGTGCAATTGCAGCGGGCGGAGCCACGTGGTCGTAGAACCCGCCGTGTTCGTCCCATGTGACGATCAACATACTGGTATTCCAGATGGGCGAGTTGCGAATCGCTTCATAGACGGCTTTGATCAACCCTTCTCCGCTTGTAACGTCATCCAAGGGGTGTTGTGAAGTACCGCCGGTATAGTCGCTGGCGACGTGCCCGTAGTTAGGTTCGATCAATGTGAATTGAACTGCATAGTTTGAATCGTTCACGTCCCGCGCGAATCTCGAATACGGAGTAATGTCGGCGAAGGTTATCCCCTTCAATGCTTGTGCAAGGCAAAGGTCCCCACCCGCATAAATGCGCCACCATAGTTTCTGATCAAAAATACTGCCGTTCTGGAACCTGAAACCGTTGATTCCTTCCCACTCGATCATTTCGAGCGTGGTCGGACTATGGTCCAGACCACCGGAAGATCCTGCGAGCAAGAAGAAACGATTGGGCCAGGTCGGCCCGGGCAAGGATGAGAACCAGTTATCGCAGACTGCGAAGTTATTTGCCAAAGCGGTCAGGACAGGCAACTGTCCGGCCGCAAAACATTTCATCGCTTCTCCTGGGTTCTGCTGTCCGCCGGAGGCGACGAAGTTTTCGACAAATCCACCATTGGCGATGGGAGGATATTTACCGCGAGGCGGATACTGTGCCCCAGGTCCCGAAAGCTGTTGTAAGACGTCGGGGAATTCGTGACCCGGGCCCACAATCATCGAAAAATCCGCAGGTGTGATCACACGATAGGAGGTGCCCTGGTAGGTGTTCGCTTCGGTCCCCTGAAGCGCAGCAATTTGTGTTGGTTGTCCGGAGACTGCATCGCTGCCCCGCAGATTAGAAAAACCGAGCATATGGTCGAACGAGCGGTTCTCTAGCATCAGGACAAACACATGGTTGATCGCGCTCATGACGAGTGCTCCTGAAATCAAAACATGTTTCAGACTATTGGAGCAGCCAACCCGTCCCGAACCGCCAGTCGGTTGGAAGCCCGAATCCCGGACTGAAGCGCGCCTTCCATATATCCGATATATGCATAGCAGGTGTGTTCCCCGGCGAAATGGATGTTACCGACACCTTTTTGGAAGATGGGTCCCCATCTGCTAGCTTCACTGCTCCTTGGAAACGCGTAGGACGCGCGCACAAACGGATCTTCAGGCCAATTTTTGAAGCGAGCGTCGATGAGCTCCTTCTTTGTTCTGGGATATGCTCGAGCGAGTTCCTTGATGTAGCGGGCTGTTCGGTCAACAGGTTTCCATCGGATACACTCTTCCGCTTGGTCGGCGCCCGAGAATCCGACCAGAGCGTGTCCGGGCCCTTCCTGTTCCTCGGTTGCGTACCAAGTGAGTTCCAGCGGGTAATCGGAGGTTAGACTTGGAGAAAGCTTCGATTTCTTCCAGTACTCAGTCTTGAATGACATAAGGCACTTCACATTCTTTCCCATTTGAGGGAACGGTTTTGGGGGGAAGTCGTCGTCAAATTTTATCGTTGACCAGACGCTCGGCGGAACGGCGAGGACGACGTCTTTCGCTGTGAAGGTGGAGTGTTCTTGTTCGTGCTTGGCCCACTTCACTCCATCTACCACTAAGTCCGTGTTCGACTTGCGTATACTCTTGACCAGAAACCCAAGATGCAAAGAGTCGGCGAGCGGCTCCGCCAATTTAGCCGCCAGTTGTTGGTTCCCACCATCGCAGCGATGGCGTTCGGTTTCCGTAAAATATGCCATGCCTCCACCGCCCTTAATCATGGCGAGAATACCCAGCATGCTTTGTTGGTCGGCTGAAACACCGTTGTCGGTGCAAAATTGAAGATCTACGGCGTACTTACAGAGGGGCGTGGCATCGCGTGCGCGAATCCATGACCGCAATGAGATTTTGTCAAAGTCAGGACCCGAGCTGCGCAACCAGGGTCGGTAAGGGTCTTCGATTTTGTCGGCAAGTTTTACTAAGTCAAGAAAAACCTCTCCCATCTGTTCGCCCAATTCTGCCGCCGCTCTCTTTTTTAGTTTGATGCCGCGAAGGATGATGGGTGAATCCTCTCCGTCGTGTACTTCGGTAAATGCGAGCCCATATTTTGCTCGGTAGGAAAGCCAAGCGGGGTGATTATTTCCAATCAGTTCTCCACCGCCCTCGACAACCTTGCCGGGAACAACGTCGTGCAGACTAAGCACTCGACCGCCGAGACGGCGCTGTGCTTCGAGCACGGTGACCTTGTAGCCCGCGTGGAATAATTCGTTTGCCGCTGCGAGTCCCGCGAAGCCAGCTCCGATGACGATGACGCTCGAGCCTGACCCCGGTTTTGGCCTCTCGGCGATGGCGCTTTCGCTCAACAGGATGGACGCAAATGCGGGTTTAGGAATAGGCGTCTCCGGGGCGAACTGGGGCTTTGGCATTGCGCCGTGACGAGCAAGCAGCGCGGTAAAAAGTGTCGGCAAGTTCAACCTCCGAGCGAGTTGCTGCGGACTGTGCCTTGCTCACGTGACGACGTGCGCGGACTCGGTGTTCTCCGGTTCGACATTCGCGACGAAAGCTAGTTGTCAAGAATGAATACGACCAAGATGCGAAGGTGCGTTATGGGACGACGAGCGCCCAGCATACAATCGCGCTACAAACCGAACTCCAGCGGCCAAAACCTTTATATATCTGCGCCGCCAGCTGAGCCTGCTGTTCGATGGTGCCGATCGCCTTGATCTGGGGATCGGAAACGTTACGGACGGCAATCCAACGGGGCGCACTGCTCCCCATCTGGCTTGCGACCTTGCCGAGCATAGCATCTCCCATTTCCGACACATCGCCCAGGTTCTTAAGCCCGAAATGATTATTTGAAGTATCGAACCCGAAAAAATCAGTCGTCAATACGGATGACGAGAGCCGTGCGCTGAGCGTGATGTTCGGAGGCCGCTTGTTATCTTTCGGGAGCTGACCGACGTTCGCCTTGAAAAGCGATTTGGCAGTTGCAAAGTACTTGGTTACCGGCACGCCATCCTGGTAGTTAGCATTGTGAAATGGCACGCTCCGGAGCCACTTTTTGCAATCGAAACGCACAATCGGACTGACCACTACATCGCCCACTTCACATTGCGAACCGATACCACCGGCGGTGCCGGTGGTGATGACCAGACTGGGCTTCACATCGTCGATGATCTGCTTCCAAACGTCCTCGTTCGGAAGTGTCCCCCCTTGTTGGGGTAGCTTGCGGGTGTCCTGCGAAAGGTGCGAATCGGATTTGAATACAACCACTCGCTTCTTGGCAATCACTGTCGTCCAGTACGCGCCGAGCCGTTTGGCAATACGCGCTGGACTACCTGCACTCATCTTACGAGAGATGGCGGCATAGTTCCGTTTGTATGGACGGTAGTCGTTGCGAGAATCCTTACCCGGAGTGAGCACACGGCTGAGCGCATGGCCTTCATCGACCGTCCAGGTCACGATTAGCACGTCTGCTTTTGGCAGTCTCCCTGCTTTACCTTTGCGCGCCACAGGATCCGTCTTCGGTTGAAGGCCGGCAGGCCACTTCACATTGGTGTAGCGCGATAATCCAGTAGCCGTTGTGAAAGCTAAAAACTCTCTGCCCGCGGGCGCTTCGGAATCGAAGTCGATGATCTCGCGTTGGATGTCCTTCATGCTGGGCGCGGGCGCCGCTGCCCCCTTGATGGCGAAAGCCGTGGGTGGCGGTAGGGTAGTGAGCGGGTCAAAGCCCAGATTCCGTTCGACCCATGCTCGATCGACAGTCATCTGCTCGTTCCTCCTTTTCCGGTGACTCTTTTGATCTCATAGTTGTTTTAAGGCCGCTATGAAGCCTCCCCGGACACGGGCATCCTACGCTTTATTAACTGGATTTGCCAATACCTTTAGGAATTATGAACTCTGGGGTACGTAACTACTATTCACTTGACATCGGACAAATCAAGCGACTATAAGTTTTGGCACAGGCGACGAGTCGCGAATCTTCGCGCGCGACCAGAAGTGCAAGTTCCAAGCGCCTCTTGCGCGCTCCGGAGTACCCGCGAAAGGAGAAATCATCTGTGACTACTCTCAATGCCCATGTAGCATTGGTGCCCGACAGTCCCTCGATAACTCTTGCCAAGGTTTCCCCCGTAGCTGCCGCAATCCAAAAACAAGTCACACGTGATTTTGGTCCGATCTGGCAAGTTCACGCTACCGTCGATGCATTCGACAAGCTTGAGGCCGTTCCAGTCGACTACTGGCCCATCATCATCAGGGATGACATCAAGGAGCCTGGAGCCGCGGGATATCACACCGACAATCACGGCCAGCCATTTTCTCTGGTGCAAGCCGATCCGGGTTGGGAGCTGACGGCCAGCCACGAAGCCTTGGAAATGCTAGCTGATCCCTTCGGGAATAGGACCACTGCCGGACCTCCGCCTCCGAAGGCACCCGCGCCGGTATCGGGGTTCAGTCGAGTGAGTTATTTGGTGGAGGTTTGTGACCCGTGTGAAGCCGATCAGTTCTCCTACGAAGTGAATGGTGTGCAGCTCTCTGATTTCATCACGCCACATTATTACGATCCGAATGGTAGTACCGGGGTGTTGTATAGCTGTCGAGGAAGTATTAAAGCACCCCATACGGTATTGGAGGGGGGCTATGTCAGCTTCGGTAACCCTGTCGACAATCACTGGTACCAAATCATCGTGGTAAACGGAAAACAGCAGGTTCGCGATTTGGGTATCATCAAGACAACGAAAGGGAAGAGCCTACGCGAGTTGGTCGACCGGATGGTGCGGGAGAAGTTAAAGAGCCAGCACTATCGAACTATGGCTCCTCGTTCTCTCACTGCCGCCCCCAGCATGAAGGCTTCCGCCCCTTCGCCGCTTGCCAATTCTAGCGCCGCTCGGGCAAAATCGCTTCGTAAGTTCGTGGAAGACCTAGATTAGCGGAGCCTTTTCGGCTGGCTAGCTCTTCCACCCAGGAGCGCCCAATGGCCGACGAGAAATCCCACAAAGAACAGGGGCAGATTGAACGAGCTAAGCGCCTTCGGGAAGTAATCGAGAATCTCAAACAGGGACATGTCGACGATGAACCTTCATCGGAGGGCGAATCTTTGAAGGAGCAGGTCGACGAGCGTGCCCGATCGGTTGCTCGGGGTGACGGCAAGTAGAAATTACCGAGCAACGAATTCCGGCACTACGCGATACGAACCCAGCAAATCACCCGAGACGTCACTCGCACGGGAATTCTGAGAATGTTCGGGAATGTAAATGCAGAGGACGCTTGCACGCATAATTCGGTCCTTCGCCAAGAGCGGTAGTGCCGTTCCATATTCCTCCGTCTATGAATGCGCGAAAGGTTTTTTGTTTCAACCCGCTTTCTCGGTCTCGGACTTTCCGGGATTGTTGTTTTGCCACATCGTTAAAGACAGCTTGGCCGACAAAGTCGTTACTTATTGGATAGACAGAGACCACTTCGAAGCCTACGGGGAAGCATTTCGACAGAGAACCTCACTCTCAGGTCTCGTCGACCTGGCCGGAGCGGTGATCGGGACAAAGTATCGGCAGACGCCGTGGTGGAAGTTCTGGGAAGCTCTCGATCACTATTCAGCAAAGGAATGGATACTCGCTATCTTTGCTGTTATGGGGGCATTTCTCGGGATACGCGACTACTTAGCGGTATTGATCGCCACTCCTGACGTAGCCATCTCTTATCCGGATAACGGAAGACTCGACGTCGTAGAGGGCGCTCAATTTGCAGTTCCCGTAACAGTAGAGAGCGAAGTCCGTTTTGCTCCTGTGGAAATAGAATTCACGTCGGCCGTGATCCAGGCATCTGCGGGCCAAGTGCACCCGCTGAGTTTGGACCAGTCCGTTTTGCCCAATCTCGGATCGGGACAATCACAATCCATCAAGGTGACTGGCGGTGCACCGACCCACATCCAAGGGGCGAGATCGCCCGACGTCTATTCTTTCTCGATTGGGGCGAACGCCAAAGCTGGGATTCTCCGTCGGCAGAAGCATGTGGATGGTCCGCGACGCGAAGTGTGGGTATGGCCGTCGAATACGGTCTGGCCACCTCCAGCGGTCTCACAAGCCGTAAACAAAATGTGTGAGCTCGACGGCGTCGTGTATGTCTCCAAACCCCATCCGCGAGGGCTCCTCGCGGGATTCAGCGTCGCGGCGCCGCGGGATGAGATCACTCAGATCAGTGTTACGGCCGCGTACAACTCCACCCCCACGTTGTTCCGTGCCGACACGGGAGCCACTACAACGCAAAAACTCGAATTTCAAACCCCACCCTTCGATAAGTTTTTTCAAGAGTATCGCTACAAGATATTTCTTTATTCGTCAGGGGCGGTTACCAGCGCTTCGTGCGCGAATCTGTCGAAGGGATTGGATGTGACGATGGAGGAGCAATGAGACAGAAACACTGCGTCTTCTCGACCTATGCGCTTAGAGTCGCGGGCTTGCCGCTCTGTCTGGTTTTGCTAGCTTTGTTGCCGACCCGGTGCCAGACCGTCGAGATTCGAGGAACGATAACGGATGCGTTTGACAAGTCTCCAGTGAATGGCGCCGATGTCGTTGTGCGCAGTGCGTCGGGTGCGACAATCGCGCATGTCATCAGTGGTGCCGACGGTCACTATTCGGCAATGGGTTCCGGCCTGAACTCCGGCGATCACGTGAACGCGTACTACAGCCGCGGGGGATTCGTGCCACATCCAGCGGGACCCGTCGATATTCTGATCTCGAGCGCGGGGAACACGAAGGACATTGAGCTGATTCACGATGTCAGCGATCAGGCCTACTGGGCCGAATGGGCGAACGCAGTGAAAGCTAAGGTTGATGTTGCCAAGATTGATTCGAGCAAGCGCGCCAATTTCTACGACAAAGCGTGGTCCACGCTGGAAGGGTTTGGGCTCTCGCCGCTAGCTTTGGCGCAGGCAGCGCGGCAACTTGCCGCGATCTCGCCGAACGTGCCCTTTTCTGTCCGATTCGAAAGTTTTGCCTCCGTCGATATGGACAAACTGCAACTGGCCGAAACCGATATTCGCACCTCGATCGATAGCCAAACTGAGCTTTCTAACAAATACGGCATACCGTCAGATGTGGCGGGGTCTATCGTGGCAAGCGAAGTAAAGAATCAAGCTGCTCCACTTGCATTACAACAGCGATATACATCGGAGTTCGGAAACATCTGGGGACCTGAGGCGAAGGAGAAACTGTCCGATCAGCTGACGACGCACCCGATGGCAAACTTGCCGCCATCCGACCGGACCATGGTGCAACCGCAATAAGCGGCCTCACGCAGGCCCATTACCAGCGAGTGGGCGCTTTCCTCGAAGCCAAAGTTTTGACGAGGACAAGCCGCGGTCGATCGTGAAATGCGTTGCCTTGCGCGCCGAAGTTTCCGAGATGGGCGGAGTCCACGGGTGGTGTGGCAGTCGTTGGCAGTCAAGATTCCGATTGTGCTGCCGGCGAGTGGTCTCTTCGGTCTGGTTACTTTATAACCTGACTGCTTGGCTGCAACCAGGACGTAATGAAGTCCGTAATCGACGGGAAGAGCGTGGTCAGAAGTCCAAGCAGCGGGCCGATGCCGAAGGTAATCAACTGGCGCCAAAACTCCAGCCCGAGTTCTCCCGCACGGGTTCCTGTGATGTAGCTGAGGGTAGCATCGCGATGCATACCGGCGTAAATGACGATCAATGTCGTACCCGTGATGATGAAAACGGCGAGGAAGATACCGCCCAACGCAGGCAACGGATCGAACGGGTAGCTCGATACCGCGAGGGTCGAGGCGACAAAAAGAAAGAGCGTACCGAGAACAGTCGAACGTATGCGGCCAAGAATGTTCTGAATAAAACCCACATAGGGTAACACCACGAACTCTTCGGCGGCCCGCACGTACGCCGGGACATTCGGAGAGATCGTTGGACCGCCTGAGCCGTCGACGTCCGTAGTCCTCGTTTTTGACGGGTCAACAAGCAGTGAATTCGTCTCGACCTGCCACGACGGAATCAGTACCGTCGTTAAAACCTGAGCGGTGATAGAGGCGACCTCTTCCTGCAAGTCGAGCAGGGGCTGTACGGAAGCAACCGAATCGTCATTCATGCGCTCGTACCACGCAACCAAAGTCTTGAGCTTCTGTTTCTGGCAAGCGATGATTCTGTCGTGCAACTGCTTTTTATTTTTCGCGATGGACGGATCGTCAGGCACCCACAAGTTGAGTTGATTTCCGAG
>Ga0209275_10000008_pt1 | contig 59187 bp, 56 predicted proteins | sample HubBroMetageREF2_FD_188344 | JGI IMG/M metagenome (GOLD analysis project Ga0209275, IMG submission 188344) | Reference soil microbial communities from the Hubbard Brook experimental Forest, New Hampshire, USA - Hubbard Brook CCASE Soil... | ecosystem: Environmental > Terrestrial > Soil >... | reverse complement strand
CATCGCCACACGATAACGAACCCGTCGCACAGGCACCTCCTGCAGTCTTGCGTTAGCAGCAGCGTCGCGATTATCCGCCGCCTCGCCAAGATCCTCCCGAAAAAATCGCGCCACCCGACTGCCGATAACCGACCAACTGCCTTCTACACAGCTACTTGGACATCTCCGGTTTCCGCAATATCTCTCACGGCACACCTCGCCGCTAAGCGTTGAGAAGCCACCGTATACTTGCTACCGTTATCGAGTGTCCATCCATCCAGACGACCTGCCGCCGCAGAATCGCCGCCGGAGCAAGCGCGTACACGTGCGCATTCCCGTTTTGATACGCCTGCAGGACTCCAAGAAGAACTCCGTCGCGGAAAAGACCCACACGATCATTGTTAATTCACATGGTGCGCTGATCCTGATGGCTACCAAGGTTAACGTCCAGCAAATCATTCACATCGAGAACGTCAACACCAAGGAAGAGTTGCTTTGCCGAGTTGCTTGCCTGGGCTCCAGCTTCATGGGCAAGACGCAGGTAGCCATCGAATTCATAATGCCCGCGCCAAAATTCTGGCGAGACCGCCCCGCCACCCCCGAAGCCGACGCCACCCCCACCCCCGCTAAACGCTAGCGACCATTTACCTGTTGCTTTCCCAGAGGACGTGTGCCATCTTCCTGTTGGAAACCAAAATGGCGGTGCCATGAAACAGAAAACGGATGTTCCGCAAGGTACGTTAGCGTTGATGGTCTTAAAGACTCTCGATGTCCTGGGGTCGCTGCACGGCTACGGCATCGCTCGGCGCATTGAGCAGATCAGCGGAGATCTGCTGGCCGTGAATCAAGGCACTCTGTATCCCGTGTTGTTGAAGCTCGAGCAGGAAGGTGTGATCGCATCCGAATGGGGCGCATCAGAAAATAATCGCAGGGCGCGCTTCTATCGGCTGACAAAAGAAGGACGCAAGCAGCTACAACTGGAAACCCAGGATTGGGAACAGACGGCGGCGATCATCGGGCGCTTCTTCGCGGCCAAAGCGGAGGACTTGTCATGAAATTCATGAGGCGGTTTTTCGCGCGACTAACCAATTCGGCGACCCAGCGCGCGCGCGACGAGCGAATAAGCGAAGAGATTGAAAATCACATCGCCATGCAAACCGACGAAAATCTCCGCGCCGGCTTACCTCCCATCGAAGCGCGCCGCCAGGCCATTCTGAAATTTGGCGGCAGGGAAGCGATAAAAGAAGACTACCGTTCCGAGCGCGGCCTGCTCTTCTTCGACAATTTGGCGCGCGATCTGCGCTTCGCTCTTCGGATGCTGCGCAAGTCCCCCGGCTTCACCGCTGTCGCCGTCATCACTCTAGCAATGGCCATCGGCGCGAACGCCGTGGTTTTCGGCGTACTGAATGCGCTCATCCTGCACCCGCTGCACGTGCCGCAAGCGGAGAGCCTCTACGGAATCCAGCACGGCAACGAGGCTTCCTCGTATCAATCCTATCCGGACTATCTCGATCTCCGCGAACGCAACCGCAGCTTTGACGATATCGCTGCGTACGACGCCGCGCAAGTCGGCCTCGACGCCGGCGAAGATCCATCCCGAGTCTGGATCTTTCTGGCGAGCGGAAACTATTTCGATGTCTTGCGCCTGCAGCCGTTGCTCGGCCGTTTCTTCCACGCTTCCGATGAGCACGGCCCAAACAGCGCTCCCTATATCGTGCTCAGCTACTCGTATTGGCATACGCATTTTCAGGACGATCGCGGCGTGGTCGGCCGCGTCGTTCAAGTGAACAAGTATCCCTACACCATCCTCGGCGTCGCGCCGCCCGGATTCAACGGCACCTTGGTATTCTTCAATCCCGGTTTCTTCGTTCCGCTCGTGGATCAGGAGCAGGTAGAAGGAGTGAACGACCTGAACTCGCGCGGAAAGCGTTTTATCTTTATGACGTTGGGGCATCTGAAGCCGGGAGTCACGAAAGCCCAAGCCATCGCGGACCTGAACTCAATTGGTTCCTATCTGGAAAAAACTTATCCAAAGGACGACGACCAGAGAACCTTCACTCTCGCTCGTCCCAGTCTGTACGGCGACTATCTGGGCAAGCCGGTGCGCGCCTTCATGACCGGATTGACGCTTCTCTCGGCGCTGATTCTACTGGCCGCATGCGCCAACCTCGGCAGCCTCTTCGGCGCGCGCGCCGCTGACCGGTCGCGCGAAGTCGCTCTTCGGCTTGCACTCGGAGCGAGCCGAGCGCGCATCCTGCGCCAACTTTTTACCGAAGCGCTGCTGCTTTCACTGATGGGCGGGACTCTGGGACTCTGGGGCGGCTTCGTGCTGATGGGCGGGCTAAGTGCGTGGCAGCCATTTTCCAGATGGCCGGCCCAACTTCCCGTGAATCCCGACGCAAATGTTTACGGTGTGGCTCTATTCCTCACACTGGCCAGCGGATTTCTGTTCGGCGCCTTCCCGGTGAGGCAGGTGTTGCGCACGAATCCTTACGAGATCATCAAGGCGTCATCGCGTGGCATGACGGGGGGCCGAGTCACCTTCCGAGACCTGGCGCTGATTGTGCAGATCGCCATCTGCGCGCTGCTCGTCACTTCTTCCATCGTCGCCGTTCGTGGATTACTACGCTCGCTGCACAGCGATTTGGGCTTCGATTCACGCAACGCCATACTTGCCGACACCGATCTCAGCATGGCCGGTTACAGCGGCACGCGTGTGCCCCAAATGCAAAAGCGGATGATAGAGGCCGTCACGGCGATTCCCGGGGTAGAGTCGGTGGGATTAATTGACTCGGCGCCACTCGTCAGCGGCAGCGTCATGGGCTCGCCGGTCTTTGCCGACGCAACGACAGACTTCAGGCCGTCCAACGCTGCTGCCGATTCCGTCTTTTTCGGCGTCTCTCCCGATTATTTCCACGCCGCGCGCACCGCCTTGCTCGCGGGAAGGGCATTCTCCTGGCAGGACGATGAAAATGCCCCGCGCGTCGCCGTGATCAATCAAGAGTTTGCGCGCAGAGTCTTCGAGTCCCCGGCAAAGGCCATGGGCAAGTACTTCAAACGGCCCGATGGCACGCGCCTGCAGGTAGTAGGCATCGTCGAGAACGGAAAATATGCCAGCCTCACCGAGGATCCGCGCCCCGCAATGTTTCTCCCGTTCCTGCAATCGCCTTCCGGTCAGACCTATCTCGCGGTGCGTTCAGGCCGCGATGCGGCGCAACTCTCCGCCGCTATCCGCGCTACAATGCGAAACCTCGATGCAAGCCTGCCCGTTTACATGGGGCCGTGGAATAAAGAGCTAGACACCACTCTGTTTGGCTCACGCATCGCCGCCATAACACTCGGCGTGATGGGCGTGATCGGCGCGATGCTCTCAATCACCGGCATCTTCGGAATGGCAGCATACTCAGTCAGCAAGCGCTTGCGCGAGCTAGGAATTCGCATGGCGCTCGGCGCGCAACGCAAGGAAGTATTGCAAGCAGCGTTGGGCCGCGCGCTCAAATTGCTCGGCATCGGCTCCGCCGCGGGCCTGCTCCTCGGAATTCTAGCCAGCCGCGTGCTGTCTGCCATCGTCTATCAGGCCACTCCTCGCGATCCAATCGTGCTGGCGGGCGTAGTCGTAGCGATGCTGCTGCTCGGCCTAGTAGCCACATGGATCCCAGCCCGCCGCGCCCTAGCAATAGACCCGGCAATCCTGATGCGCGAAGACTGAACCACCGCGCAACCACCGCTCGCCACCCACCCGCGTTCGCCGCGACAACTTTATACAATCATGCTAGAATGAGTCTTCCGCTCTTCGAGTTTTGCAGTCCTTGCGCGCCTCCTTGAGCGTGTGTGGCATCCCGGCATCGCGCGATTTATTTTCCTTTCGTTGCACGAAAGCAGCTTAAGTTTTTGGTTCGCGCTGCTCGAATAGCCGAAGCGACGGTTGTGCTGTGCTCAGGAGAATCACCATGAAGAATCTCTTTGTCGGCAACATGAGCTTTCAGACCACCGCGGAAGATCTTCGCGCGCTCTTCGAGCCGTTCGGCCAACTCGCCCGCGTCCACGTCGCCACCGATCGCGAGACCGGCCGCGCGCGCGGTTTCGGTTTCGTCGAAATGCCGAACGACGCCGAAGCGGCCAAAGCCATCGCAGCTCTCGACGGCAAAGACGTCGGCGGCCGCAATCTGAAAGTAAATGAAGCCCGCCCGAAATCCGAATCCGGCGGCGGTCCGCGCGGTCCACGTGGCGGCAGCGGTAGCGGTGGTGGCAAAGATGATAATCGCGGCAACAGCGGAGGTCCCCGCGGGGGCAATACCGGCGGCGGTCGCAAGGAAAGATTCTCGAACGAGGATTATCGCGAAGTCGCGCGTCAGCCGCGTGAGCCTCGCTGGTAACGCCGCATCCGCGCATTTCGCCGGATGCGAAATCGTCCATAACTTCTACCCCTTCAGGAGATCGCAATGACGACAACATTCAAGAAGCGGCAAAAGGAAATGAAGCGCCAGGATAAAGCGCGCGCCAAGGCGGAACGTCGCCTCGAAAAGAAAGTCGACGGAGTTCCCGGCGGCGTCTCTGACGACGGCATCGCCTGGGACGAAGGCGTCGGCACCCCCGGCGGCCTCCGCGTCCCAGAATTCCTGGACACGCCCGAGGACGGCACCGAGCCCGAAACTCAACACTAGATCCAGCCCATGACCACGAGCACGCAAGCGCTCTAACGCCCCCGTAACAACATACGGATGTCTCTCGCAGTGTCCCCGCACCGCTCCAAATTTCACTAACCGACGCCCAGTTTTCCACTCGGCCGTTGTCGTTGACTTGGCAGCGGCCGCCTGCATTCGAGGCGGGCGCCTTTGACCTTCGCTGCGGCCTCTGCGCTCCTGCGGCAAAAGTCGTTGCTGTCTCAGATTTTCCTGAGCCTTTCCGCTGTGCCCTCTGTGTAAAATCTTCTGACTTCCTCTGCACCCCCCCTTAATCCTCCCCCGTCGCCGCCACCCTTATCTCCAAGAGCAAGCCGCGACTCCCCGCGCATTGCCGGGTTGAATCGCGTGGTATATACTCTGTTTTCGGCGCACTCCATCAGGTTTTGATCTCCGCCTTTCGAGCAGTCAAAGATTCGCAGCGCACAAGGAGCACCGGAATGGGCATTGAATTTCAGGAATTATTCAGCTGGATGCGCCGCCGCAAAATCTTCGCCACGCTGCTCGTAGTCTTCACCCTCGGCATCGGCATCATCATCGGCACAATAATCTCCGGCCGCGTCCAAGCCACCCACGACCAGACCGCCACCGGCGCCACCCTCCTTGCCGTGCCCGATCCCATCACCCTCTCCAACGCCTTCTCCACTATCTCCAAAAAGCTCGGTCCCGCAGTAGTAAATATCTCCACCACCCAAGTAATCGAAAAGCCCAAAGGCGGGAGCAAGACCCCCAAAAAATTCGGCGATCCCTTCCAGGATTTCTTCGACCGTTTCTTCGACGCGCCCGACAATAGTCCCGACGCCGAACGCAGCCTCGGCTCCGGCGTGATCGTCGACAAAAAAGGTTTCATCCTCACCAACGATCACGTAATTGATCAAGCCACCAAAATTCAAGTCGCGATGGATGGCGATTCCACCAAATACAGCGCCCGCGTAATCGGCTTCGATAAAGACACCGATCTCGCCGTCGTAAAAATTGACTCCGACCGTGACCTGCCCGTCGCCAAACTCGGCAATTCCGACGGCGTGCAAGTCGGCGACTGGGTCCTCGCCATCGGCAGCCCCTTCGGCCTGAATTCCACCGTCACCGCGGGAATCATCAGCGCGAAAGATCGCTCCAACGTCGGCCACCAGTTTCAGCGCTTCATTCAGACCGACGCCGCCATCAACCCCGGCAATTCCGGCGGCCCGCTCGTCAACATGGCCGGCGAAGTGATCGGCATCAACACCGCCATTTACACCGGCAGCCGCGGTTTCGAAGGTGTCGGCTTCGCGCTGCCTTCCACCACCGTAATCAATGTCTACAATCAGCTCATCACCAACGGCAAAGTCACCCGCGGCTCCATCGGCATCACTTTCCAGGAAGATCGCAGCAATAATCCCGTGCTCATGAGGGATCTTGGTGTCCCCTACGGCATCGTCGTCGAAGCCGTCGAGCCGGGCAGCCCCGCCGATAAAGCCGGCCTTCAACCCGGCGATGTCATCACAAATATCAACGGCCAACCGGTACACACCGGCGCCGACCTGGTAAATCCCATCGCGGAAACCGTCATCGGCCAATCCGTCCAAGTGCGCTACGTCCGCAACAAACAAACCAAAGACGTCGCGCTCACCGTCGCTGACCGCTCGAAAATATTCCCGCAAATCGCGCAAGCCGCGGAAGATCAGCCCGGCGAATCCGACACCCCCGGCCAATTCGGCCTGCACGTCGAAGAACTGACCCCCGACCTTTCGCGCAAGCTAGGCATGTCCAAAATCACCGGCGTAGTAGTCACCGAAGTCGAACCAGCCAGCTTCGCCGAAGACGTAGACTTCGCCCGCGGCGACGTGATCACCGAAATCAATCACGTCCCCATCAACGGCCTAAGCGACTACAAAGCCGAAATGGCCAAGCTCCATCCCGGCCAAGACGTCCTGTTCAAAGTAGCCCGCCACAGCGACAGCGACCGCGTCCTAACCCTCTTCCTGGCAGGCGCAGTCCCGACAATCCTCGCGCAGTAGCGCCAAGCGCAGTTGCCGTTGAATTTGTAGCGGCGCACTTCAGAGCGCCATCCGCGTCAGGCTCGGCTCTCGTGGCACAGCCACTCCTGGTTGCGCGCCGTCGCTATTCATCGAGCTGGCGCACAGAATCGTTAATAGAAGTGAAAACTCAGCGTCACTATTTCCCGCACCGCCGCCACTTTCCCGTCAGGCCCCGTCGCGGGCTTAAATTTCCATTTCTGCACAGCCGCAATCGCCATCTCTGTCAATCCATCAAGCATCGCTTTCTTAATCCTGATGTGCCTCGCGCGCCCGTTTTCATCCACCGTAATGTCCAATTGCACCGTGCCTTCCACCACCCGCCCCAACGGTCGGCCGGTGTATTGCGGCTGCGGACAGGAAACACAAGCCGGCGAAGAGTACCCGTTCTTGCCGCCCCTCGGCCAGTTCGCAAATTCGCGTGGTGCACTTCTGCCAACAAGTTGCTTCAACTCGTCCGTCAGCGGCACGGTTGCAGCGAAATCCGCAATCGGATCAGCGTCTCGCACGCGAAAGGCCTGCACGCGCACGCGCAAACCGCCGTTATCGTTTGACACGCTGCCCAAAATCGCCGCATTCACATCCGAGTTCCGCAGAAACCATGCCGCAGTGTCTGCGTCGTCCACGCTCGCGGACAAAGCGCTCGTTCGCCCGAGTATCTCGAGCAGCTGCGAGCGCTCTTCCACCCGAAAGCTGTGCGCCGACTTCGCCAGCGCCATCTGAAAATCGCCCGCGAGCTTTTGTCCCAGCGCTTCCGCGTCATCCGGTCCAAGGAATGCAAAAACCGCAACGCTCTTCTGCTTCGATTGCGTGAGCGAATCCGCCATCCGATGCGCCAAATCATCCAGCGGCGGTTCCTGTGCAAACGCTGCTAGACACACCGACAAAGCGACCAAAGCTCGGAGCGAAACGCGAACCGTGTTGGAGAAGTCTGATCGCATTCAGGCTCCCGTGCACGATAGTGTAGTGCGCGCAGTGCTTCCCGAAATTCGCGTCGCCCTCCCCGGCAGCAAATCGGCAAATACAAACCCATCGCGCTCCACAATCTCACCCACCGTGACCGCCAACTCGGCACTGAACATTGGCCCCGCACAAGCGAACGTGTGAAACTCCCCATTCTCACCGCAAGGATCCACCCCCGCAGGCAAATCCGCCAGCAACTCTGCATTGAATCGCCGCCCAGCAAATCTGCGCTCCAACTTCCGCGGATCAACGCACGTTAAATACGCAGAAAGCCCGCCCGCGATCATCTCCTCCGCCAACGCGCGAGTCTCCTTCCCCCACAGCGGAAACACGGGAGTTATTCCACACAAAGCAAGCTGCTTCTCCCGGTAAGTCCGAATATCCTCCAAAAAAAGATCCCCGAAAATTACCTGCCGCACGCCCTCATCCCGAGCCTGCACCATCGCCTCGCTCATCGCGGCTTCATAGATCTCATTCGAACACGGCGAAGGAATCGCGACCTTCACCAGCTTCAGCCCCGCCGCCTCCGCCTGCATCTCCAGCAAACTCTCCCGTACCGCATGCATCGCCACTCGCCCGTGCGTGCGATTCACGGTGGTAAGCAACGCCATTACATCAAATGAGCCAGCCTCGCGCACGCTGTGCAACGCCCAAGCACTATCCTTCCCGCTGCTCCAAGCCAGCCAAGCTTTCGGCCGACCAGCACCATCGCGCGAAAAAATCTCATCAGCCATCAGTTTCTCCGAGCGGCCACGAGCCAACCGCAATTGCCCCGCGCCATCATACGGCCAACTCTCTTCCTTCGCGCGCCACAAAAGTAGCGAACACCAATCGATCGCGCATGTTCCTCACATGTCCGCTGGCACGGGCGCCCACTTGTACCAACGTACAGTAACCGTTTGAATCACCATCGCACGTTTGCCGCACCTCCCTGCCACCGACTCCTCTACTCTATAACTCCAGTCTTCAAGGGGCATCCATGGCGAACCCTTCAGCTGCAGGCAATCCGTACCGCGCAGCTCGACGTAGCACACGTCGCGATGAAGCTGTGCTCGTCACCGTATCGGGCGTTGACGCGCGCCGCGGACCTTACAGCGAAAAGGTCTCGACGCTCACCATCAGCTGCCACGGCTGTAAGTATCCGTCCAAATATCAAGTTCTCCCCGACGCGCTCGTAACCCTCGAGCTGCATCCCGAAACCAACGGCTCCGCGAGAATCTCTGCCCGTGGCCGCGTGAAATGGATTCAACGCGACGCCGAATCCGGCGGCCCTCTCTACACCGCCGTCGAATTCGAAAATCCGCAAAATATCTGGCCGATCTCCGCGCCTCCCGCAGATTGGCTGCAGTTCGCTGAAGAAGAAACACGCAAACGCGGCCCCGAACCTGTCCAGGCCAAGACCATTGCAGTCCTGCGCCCCGAAATCGCCCTGGCCACGAGGAAACCCGAACGCGCCAGCATCATCACCTCCAGCGAACCTCCGCGCACGCAACCTCTGCCCACCGGGAATCGCGCCATTGCTCCCCTGATGGGCGGATTCCAGCAGCAGATGGAATTAATGATCTCCGAAGCCGCGGCCTTAGCCGTGCGCGAAAAAACCGCGTCGCTCGTAACCGAAATCCGCGCCGGCCTGCGCGACGATGCCAAAACCATTCTCGTCCAAGTCGCCGCACAGCAAGCCGGTGACTGGGCCACGCAGTGCCTCAAGCAGATCCAGCAAGCCAGCCAGGAAAGTGTGCAAACCCTGCACTCCAACTGGACCAAAAAAGTCGCAGCCGATTTCGGTGATTCTCTTCAGCGCATCGAAACGCGCCAGCGCGAAGTCGAGGTGCTCTCGGAAACGCTTTTCGCCAATTCTCTCGAGCGTCTGCAACGCACCCTCGAAACTTTCCATCAGGACGCCGTCGAGCGCCTCGTCGTCCGCCTGAAAGACCGCATGGCCCCTGCCTTCAAAGACGCCAAAGAAGTCGCCGGCAGCCTCGCCAAGCGCACCGAAGAGCTGGAAAAAACCCTGGCCGAATCATCGCAGAAGACCGCAACGAAGATTGAAGAATCCTGCGAGCGCCTCGAAAAACAATTCGAAACCGTAATGCGCGCCCGCCTCGACTCCGCCCAGGAAGAACTCGAACGCCTCGCCCACGGCGTAGCCAGTTCCACCATGCAAAATATCAACGTCGCATCGACGCGCCACGAAAAAGAAGCCCAAGCGCGTCTGCGCCAGGAATCCGACCGCGCCGTCGAAAGCGCGAAAGAATCCCTGGAACAAAAAGCAGCCGCCACCTCGAACGAATTCGCCAACGAGCTGACGCACTACAGCCGCAGCCACCTCGAATTCGTCAGCGGCGCCATCGCTGAATTAGCCAAGGGTATCGGTAAGCGCACGAAAGACTAGCAGGGAACTAAAGTCGGGCAGGGATCTCGGAATGCTTTGCAGGTCGTGGGTTGAGCCACGACCTAAACGCGAAAAGAGCGTAGTAGCTAGCTGTCATCCCGAACGGAGGTCCGCGCTTTTTTGTTTCACGTCCCGCGACTCCGGACGGGCGCGGGACACAGAGAGGGATCTGCTTTCTTCGCGTACAGTCACAAATCGAAAACGCAAGCCGCGACAATGCCGGAACCAGCGAGAACAGAGATGGAACATCAGCTCGAACCATCGACCGAAGTACGGCTTCTCGTCGAGCCCAGTTGGTGCGCAGGTGCCTCCTGCAACGCCACCGCCGCCCTCGAATTCGACGGCCGCCAGCTCTGCCTCGACCACTTTCTCCCCGCATGCATCCAGGAACTCGAATCGCGCAACGAACGCCTAAGAAATCTCCCCTTCGACGCCGCCGCCACCGACGCCTTCAGAGCTTTCATCACCAACTGCACCCAGCAAGCGGAAAAATTGGCCGAGAAGCTACTGGAAACACCAGCCGACAATCTGAACGAAGACGCGCGCTTCACCCGAGCGCAAGCCAAAACCAGCGTCCTCGATTTTCTCCTGCGTGTCTCACAACTAACCCAAAAAATCCGCCGCAGCCCGCGCACCACCAGCTCCATCGCCGTCTGGCTGCGCCGCGAAGACCCGCACCAAACCTGGCACGAGGAAACCTGGACCGTCTCCACCAGCCGTCACGGCGCCGCCCTCCTGTGCCGCCGCCCGGTAGAAAAAGGCGGCACCGTCGTCCTCTGCCGCAAAGACAAAGGCTCCCGCGCCACCGCCCAAGTCGTCTACAGTCGCCGCGATTCCGAAGGCCGCAAACAAATCGGCATCCAATTCAACGACCCCGTCAACTTCTGGGACCTCGAGTAAGTTTCCGCAAATCAAAATCAGTTCGACTGGCCGCGGCTCGCCGGTGGCACAATTCCGTTCATCCGCAAATATTCCACCATCTGCCCGTAATGATCGTAAGCGTGCGCCACGCTAAACATAGCCAAACGCAGCCGCGTAGACTTGCTATGCTCCGCGTTCTGCAACATGTTCTCGTTGGTCAAACTAGCCGCGGCCTTGTGCCCCAGCGCAAATGAATCCTTCAGCAGCTTGATGATCTCCGCTTTGCTCTTCACGTTCTGCGCGCCGTTATCGCCCTTCAAACTTTCCGGCACCGGCTCGCCGGTAATCGGCGCCCAAATGAAATAATTGGCAATCGCCACGTGCTTCACCTGCCCGGCAAACGTGCGCACGCCCTTGTACTCGCTCCCCGGAATTTTCAAACTTTCCGGCGAAAAGTTATATTTGTCCTCCGGCATGGCTTCGGCGGCGCCCACGATTTCCTTTTCGACCGCGCTGATCTCGCCGTCCAAGACGGAAGCCACCGTCGGCGCAGTCTGCTGTGCCTGCAGCTGTGGCCGTGACGCTGCCGCCGGACGCGCCCCCACCGCGGCGCTCCTGGATCCCGCCCTCACACCAAGCACGGGAAAAATCAATACCGCCAACAGCAGAACGACTCGTGTCCGATTCATCGCAGTCTCTCTCCTCAATTGTTTGGTTGTGTTTGCGATTCGTGCGCCTTTCATCTACGGATCACCCGCGCCCATCGGTCACTCCGGCGCAACGCCTTCGGCAATAAACAAGCGGCTAGTCGCCGCGCTTAGCCGGAACGGCTTGATCGCGGCATAAGCCGGCGATTCGTACCACTGGCGCGCCTTCGCCACGCTGTCAAAAGCAATGATCACGATTTGCTTCGCCGGTGGGCCCTCCAGAGACTGAGGGTTGCCGCCGAGAATTACAAAGTGGTGATTGAAAGGCGCAAGCGTTGCCGGCACCTGTTCCCCATATTTCTTCATGGTAGCCGGGTCCGTCACTTCCACTTCCGCGATCACGTAGCCCGGCGCCACCTTCGTTTGTTGTGCATGAATTGCTTCAGCGCCCAGAACCCCGATCGAAGCGCCCACCATCACCGCCAACGCCAGCTTAGGATTTTTCGTCACAGGATTAATCTCCTTGCTCATTCATAACGCAGCGCCACCAGCGGATCCACGCGTATCGCCCGTCGCGCCGGAATATAGCAAGCCAGCAGCGCCACCCCGATCAGCAGCAGCGCCACGCCCACAAACGTCACAGGATCCGTCGGCCGCACGCCGTAAAGCACTCCGGCCATCAAATGGGCGACGATCAGCGCGCCCACGAGCCCAAACGCAGCCCCAGCGAGCGCCAATCCCAATCCCTGACGCAGCACCATGCGAAAAATCGTAGGGCTCTGCGCCCCCAGTGCCAGCCGAATCCCAATCTCGTGCGTGCGCTCGCTCACGATGTACGAAATCACGCCGTAAATTCCCATCCCCGCCAGCAGCAATGCCGTCAGCGCGAACAGCCCCACAATCTCCATCGAGAAGCGCCGCTGCGAAAGCGACGCGGACAGCACATCATCCAACGTCTGCGCCCCAAAGACCGGAAGTTCCGGATTCACTGACTGCACCTGTTGCCGCAACTGCGCAGGTATCGTCACCGCATCCAGCCGCCCGCGCAAGAATACGGCCCAATCCTTAGCCGTCCTCTGATACAAGCTCAGGTACAGTTGCGGCGCGCTCGAATCCGCTAAGGTTTCCGTGCGTGCATCTGCGATCACGCCCACCACCGTGATCCATTCACGCGGAGAACGGTTTCCCGGAGTCGGCAATTTAATGTGCTGGCCCACCGGATTTTCATTAGGCCAGTGCGCCCGCGCGAATGCCTCATTGATCACCGCGACGCCCGGCGCGTTCTCATCGTCCGCTTCGCCGAACAATCGTCCCCGCAGCAGCGTCATGCCCAGCAAATGAAAATATCCCGGCGTAACGATGGAAGCGTCCACCAAAGGCGCCTCGTTGTTGGACGTTTCATGACCCTCCACGATAAACGGAAACGAATTCAGATCGCCTCGCCCATGCCCCAAAGGCAGTGCCGCCAGATCTCCCACCGCGATTTCTTCCACTCCGGGCAGCGTCCTGCCGCGGCGCAATACTTCGCGCAAGAACGGCGCCTGCTGTGGAGGTGTGCGATAGATATCCGTGGCGGGATCATTCGGTATCGGCAGCCACGTGCGCACCGCCATCACATTCCTTGGGTCGTACCCCAGCTGCGCATTCAACAAATCGGCAAAACTGCGCAGCAGCAGTCCCGCGGCAATCATCAGCACCAACGAAAGCGCAAATTCCGTCACCACCAGCGCGCGCCGCGTCCGCGCCTGCTCTCCCGATGCGGAAGAGCCGCGGCCTTCCTGCTTCAGCATATAAGTCAAATTCCCCCGCCCCGCATGTAATGCGGGAACCAGTCCGAAAATGGCGCCCGCAATAACCGTCGCGCCGAATGCGAAAAGCAAAACCGGCATATTAATCGTTACTTCGTTCAGCCGCGGCAAGCTATCCGGCACGATTTGCAGCAGAAGCCCCTTCGCGCAAAAAAGCATCGCCAAGCCCACAATTCCGCCGACCAGCGAAAGCAGCAAGCCTTCAGTCAGCAATTGCCACGCCAACCGTCTGCGCTCGGCTCCCAGCGCCTGACGAATCGCCATCTCGCGGCCGCGCGCGCTCGCCCGCGCCAGCAGCAAATTCGCCACGTTTACGCATCCGATCAGCAGCACCAATCCCACCGCTCCCAGCAGCAAAATCAACGACTCGCGCACGTCGCCCACCACCGTCTGCTTCAGTGGCACCAGCCGCACTCTCCATGCGCTCTGCAGCGGATAATCCTGCGGATATTCCTTCTGCAAAGCTGCGACCATCGCGTCCAGCCGGCTCTGCGCTTCTTTGATCGTCAATCCAGGTTTGATTCGCGCATAAATCGGCGCCAGAAAATGTGACGCGCGCAACGGTTCAGGCGCAGGTGGCCCCGCGAACCCCGTCCCGGCCCACAATTCCGTGCTCCGCTGCGCGCTGGTTTGCCCCGGATCGCGAAAGCTGGCGGGCATCACTCCGATGATTTGATACAAGTCGTTGTCCAGCCGAATGTTTTTGCCCAAAATGTGCGGGTCGCTGGCGAATGAACCCCTCCACAAGCGATCGCTGATCAGAACCTCCAGCGTGAACCCCGGCGTCGTATCTTCCGGATTGAACGACCGCCCCAACTTCGGCTCCGCACCCAACATGGCAAAATAATTCGGTGCCACCGCGGCGAAAAGTATTCGCGTCGGTTGCGACGAGCCCGTCAGATTCACATCCCCGCCCCCCGCCGGCGTAACATATTCAAAAATTCCCGAGCGCTGAAAATCTCGCCACTCCGGCACGGACATTCCCACGTCCTGCGCGCCCACCCCCGGAAGATCGTCCACCACGTTTACCAATTGCTCCGGATGCGGATACGGCAGCGGGTGCAACAGGGTGGCATCAACGACACTGAATATCGCCGTCGTCGCGCCGATCCCCAGAGCGATCGTCAACACCGCGATCGCTGCGAATCCCGGAGATTTCCGCAGCATCCGCGCCGCATAGCGCAAGTCTTGCCCGAAATGATCCCATCCAGGCCAGCGGCTCGATTCGTAGAAGCGTTCCTGCACTCGCGTCACGTTTCCAAATCTCCGCCGTGCTTCAGTTCGAGCAGCTTCATCGCACAGCCCCTGCTCCTTCAAGCGTTCAGTCTCCAGCTCGATGTGGGCTGCGATCTCCGCGCCGAAGTCGCTCGCCTTCCGCGCCCGTCGGAACATAGCCTAGCCCTCCTCGCTCTCCAGAATCCGCCCGATCGCCGCCGTCAACCGGTTCCACTTGCTGGTTTCTTTCACCAATTGTTTGCGCCCGGCCGATGTCAGCGTATAAAACCGCGCCTTCCGGTTATTTGTCGAGGTTCCCCATTTCGCGGAAATCCACCCGCGCTCTTCCAGCCGCTGCAGCGCCGGATAAAGCGCTCCGTGTTCCACCAGCAGCTCTTCATCAGAAGTCTGCTGGATCGCGCGCGCGATCCCCTGGCCGTGCTGCGCACCAAAGATCAGCGTGCGCAGAATCAGCAGGTCCAGCGTCCCCTGCAGCAATTCCAATCGCTCCTTCGCATCTCGGGTAGACATGTCACCCGAATACTACCGCGCCCGGGTAAGATGTCAACCTGAAAAACGTTTCGAGGCCATGCCATAAATGCCCCACTCGGAAGGGCGGGGCTTCAGCCCCGCCATGAGGCCGCGAAAGAAAAGGGCTTTAGCCCCTGAAGCCTCATCATTCGCTCATGGCATCTTATCTAGCGGAACAGCGTCTACCCACCCGCATTCGCCCGTGCTGCCCAAACAAACCCCCAGCCATCCGCCGGCATCCAACCATATTCCGCGCCAGTTGCTCGATACGCGCCGCAGCAGATGTCCAAGCTTGAGGCCGCGCGGAAAATCACCATAATAAGGTTAGCTATCCGCGCCCGACGCTTCGTTCCTGGAAGCCCACCGCGCGCAGCAGGGAATTAATGCGGGGAAAAATGAGCAAACTTCCGATCACGGCATCGCTGGTCTTCGCGTCCCTCGTGTACGCGTGCTTCGCGTCGGCATCGACGCCCGCATCGGCGCCCATGTTACTGAATCTGCCGAGCATCGCCTCGCCCGCGCCCAGCCCGCAGCAATCCAGCGCCGCGACAACCACCACGACCGCCAAGAAAAAGAAATCCAGCAAAAATCGCCGCGCCTCCAAACGCGAACCCACCCAGAAAGCCCCGACTCCGCAACGCATCTCAGAAATTCAGTCCGCTCTCGCGCACGGCGGCTATTACCAAGGCGCTCCCAACGGCAAATGGGACTCAAACACGGTAGCAGCCATGCAAAAATTCCAGTCCGATAACGGCCTGAGCTCCAGCGGCAAACTTGACGCCCCCAGCCTCCAAAAACTAGGCCTGGGCTCAGGCACCGCCGGCGTTGACGCCCCCAAACCCGTAGCCCCAGCCACCCCCGCCGCCGCGGCCAATTCAGCAGCAACCACATCATCCCCAACCGCGCCATCCACGACCACCGCCTCCGCCGTCACCCCAACTCCAAATTCACCCGCGCCGGCCCCCAAACTCCAGCGCTGATCAGCAGCAGTTACGCCCGCGTGCCAAGCACTGCACGACACGCGAAACCCTCGATCCCCGGTTCGCCCCCCAAACTGTGCAATTTTGAACAGATTCGCGAATCCGCCCCTGCTAGTCTTGAGCATGGTGCCCCCGGCTACTCGAAGTGTATCTGCCAAGCTCCGCCGCGCTCCGCCACGAGCGAAATCACGCGGCCGAGCCTTCGACGTCAAGCGCTTCCTCGATTCCACCGGCCTCGGCAGAAAAGTCGGCAAGTTCGGCAAAAAAGAAACCGTCTTCGCCCAAGGCGATCCCGCCACGCACGTCATGTACATTCAAGAAGGCGGCATGAAGCTCTCCGTAGTCAATCAGACCGGCAGGGAAGCCGTCGTCGCAATTCTCGGCCCCGGTGATTTTTTTGGCGAAGGATGCCTGGGCGGTCAATCCCGCTGCATGGCCACTGCCACCACGGTCGCGCCCACTACCGTGCTGGTGATCGAAAAAAATGAAATGATTCGTGTGCTCCACGAAGAGCACCAATTCTCCGACCGCTTCATCGCCTACATGCTCGCGCGCAACATACGCGTCGAAGAAGATCTGATCGACCAGCTCTTCAATTCCAGCGAAAAACGCCTCGCGCGCACTCTGCTGCTCCTCGCGCGCTACGGGGCCCCCGGCGATCCGCAAAAATCGCTGCCCAAAGTTTCGCAAGAAACTCTCGCTGAAATGATTGGCACCACCCGCTCACGCGTAAATTTCTTCATGAACAAATTCCGCCAACTCGGCTTTATCCACTACAACAGCAGCAAAATCCACATCGACAACTCGCTCCTCACCGTGGTCCTCCACGACTAATGCAACCGCCGCCTCTTCCGCAATCCGCCGACGCACAGAATTCCCGATCTCGCCCCCGCTCCGCCGCCTTTTCCTTTCGGCCAGCAATTATTTTGTGAAAGTGTGCCAAATTGAACTGTTTTACATCCGCTATTTTCCGCATTCTATCTAAATGAGAATGCACGAGCTTACTCCTAAACAGCTATCCTCGGTCCCCTGTCCCACCTGTGGGGTCGGGATCGGCCAACGTTGTGTCCTGCATTCCGGCGGGCTGCGTACAGAACCGCACGTAGACCGCAAACTCGCCGTCGCCGAATCCCTTCACAAAAAGTGAATTGCTCCAACTCCGTGTTTCCGCCAAGTCCGCGCCTTCACCCCGCATCTCCGTCAGAATCAGCGAGTAAAGTTCAGCGCAGTGTACGTCTCAATTGCGCAAGCTCTTATCTGCGCTAATCCGCGTTCCTTACTTCTGCCTTTCCCGCAACAAGAGTCACTCTGCCTCGCTCAAGGCGCTTTGGGAAATTCCCAATCCGGTAGCGAATAAAATAGCAACCTTCTCCGAATGTACACTTACAAGCTACGACTCGCACCCGTAATTAAATATCGAATTTCTCTCGCCCTCCACTTCCGCTGGTGGTACCTTAGCTCCACAAAAGGGGCTGCCCACCTTCTCGCACTCGCTCCGGACACCCTCTGCATCAATTCCACACAAAGGAGAAACCATGGTTCCTAGATTGGGGCGTTTTCTAGTCACCATTGCTGCGCTGCTGTCGTTGCTCTCATTCGTCACGACAAGCTCTCAAGCGCAGTCCATGTCCACTCGTCACGTGCGCGAAGTCGTTCGCACCGGTGAAGCCAAGTCCGTCGGCCAACTTCCCTCGAAACAGGTCATGACGCTCGACGTCGTTCTCCCGTTGCGCGATCCCGCAGGACTCGAATCATTTCTGAAGCAGCTCTATGATCCTTCCAGCCCCTCCTATCGTCATTTCCTAACCGTGCCGGAATTCACTCAAAGATTTGGACCTACTGACCAAGACTACGACTCCGTCGTACGTTTCGCCGAAGCACACGGTTTCACCGTGGTCGGCGGCACGCGCGATGGGATGGACGTGCAAATTAAAGGCCCCGTCTCCGCGGTCGAATCTGCTTTCCACGTGGCGATGCGCACCTACCAGCATCCCACTGAATCTCGCATTTTCTACGCGCCCGATCGCGAGCCTACCACCGACCTGCCATTCGCTCTATGGCACGTCTCCGGACTCGACAACTATTCCATCCCGCATCCGATGTACGTCAAGCGGAGCGATTACGCAAACGCCCACGGCATCAACGCTGAAGACGTTGTCTCCCACGCCACCACCGGCTCCGGCCCATCCGCTTCCTTCCTCGGCAGCGATATGCGCGCGGCCTATTACGGCGGCACAGCCCTCACCGGCGCCGGCCAGAACCTCGGCCTCTTCGAGTTTCTAGGCACCGACCTGACCGACTTGACCACTTACTTCAAGAACGTCGGCCAAACCAACAACGTCCCCATCACTCTGCTTTCCACCGACGGCACCAGCACTTCTTGCGTGGACTCCAGAGCCGGCGGCGATTGCGACGACACCGAACAAACTCTCGACATGACCCAAGCCATCGGCATGGCGCCCGGCCTCTCCAGCCTCGTCATGTACATCGGCTCGACAGACACCGCAATCATCAGCGCCATGACCACGCACAGTCCGCTCCCCACCACGATCGGCTGTTCCTGGGGATGGACTCCCGCGGATCCTTCGACGCTCAACCCCTACTTCCAGAAAATGGCCGCGCAAGGTCAGAATTTCTTCGCGGCTTCCGGCGATTCTTCCACCTGGTCAGCCAGCAACGAAGCGTGGCCCGCGGATAACGCCTTCATCGTCTCCGTCGGCGGCACAGACCTCGTCACTGCCAGCGCAGGTGGCGCTTGGAAATCAGAAACCGCTTGGACCGACAGCGGTGGCGGCATCTCGCCCGACGCAATTCCGATCCCGTCGTGGCAACAGCTTTCCGGCGTGATTAATTCCGCCAACAAAGGTTCCACCACGCTACGCAATGGTCCAGACGTCTCCGCCAACGCGAACTTCACATTCTACGTTTGCGCTGACCAAACCACTTGCAGCGCCAACGAGTTCGGCGGCACCAGCTTCGCTACTCCCATGTGGGCTGGCTATGTTGCGCTGGTGAACCAACAGCTGGCGTCGAACGGCGATCCCACCATTGGCTTCATCAACCCAACAATCTACGCGCAAAATACAACGTCCAGCTACGCCACGGACTTCCACGACATCACCAGCGGCACCTCGGGCAGTTTTTCAGCTGAGGTGGGCTACGATCTAGTGACTGGCTGGGGCAGCCCGAACGGAGTCGGTCTGATCAACGCGCTCGCCGGGGGCACCAGCACATCCCCAGCGTTCGCAATTTCCGCGTCGCCTGCCTCCGTCTCCGTACTCCAAGGCAACAGCGGCACCTCCACAATCACCACCACAGTCTCCGGCGGCTTTAGCTCCGCAATCGCCCTCACCGCGACCGGACAGCCAACCGGTGTGACTGCAACCTTGAGCCCCACGTCCATCGCAGCTCCGGGTTCCGGCTCGTCCACGCTCACGCTGGCGGTAGCTTCCACCACTGTCGCCGGCACCTACACCATCACAGTAACCGGCACTGGCGGTGGCATCACGCACACCGCTACGGTTGCACTCACCGTGACGGCACCGACCGCTGGCGCCTTCACCATTTCCGTTTCACCCACATCCGGCTCTCTGCGTCAAGGCCAGAGCGGCACAGCCACAGTCACCACCGCTGTCTCCGGCGGCTTTGACTCAGCCATCGCCCTCTCCGCCACCGGCGAACCAACTGGCGTAACCATCACCTTCACGCCAAGTTCCATCGCCGCCCCAGGCTCCGGCAAATCCAGCATGCTCCTAACCGTCTCCCGTACCGCTCCAACCGGCACCTACCCAATCACCATCACAGGCACCGGCGGCGGCGTAACCCACACCACCACCCTAACCTTCGAGGTGGTCCGCCGTTAAACCCAAATGGCTCCGCATAAGCGCGAGCGCACAAAACGCCAGCGCAACAAGCCGCGGCGCCAAACGCTGCAAAGGCCCGGTCCCGTCCCGTGTTGCCGGACGCGACCGGGCCCCAGCAGCACAATCCAAAAAGATCTGATTTAAATTGTCATGAGCGCAGCCAGGTTTTATCTGCGCTAATCCGCGTTCATCCGTGGTGCCTTCACCCTTCCGTTTCACCCACCGCTTCAACTTTCGATCTTCTCTTTTCCATTTTCGCTTTCGAATTTATCAGCGGTCATCTGCATTCATCCGTGGTGCCTTTCATTTCCGCGGATGAAACGACCAATCGAACTACCGGAACCACCCCGAATCCGCTCCAGCCTTCCGCCCTTCTTCCGCGAGCTCGTCGAGCTGGTTCTGCAATCCTTCCTTCTGATGCTCCACCTGCTTGATCTGCGCGTTGCGATCTTCCACGAAAATCACGCCAGCCTGCGCTCCGCTCATCGGGTCCACGGTCACCGCGCCATGCTTCGCGATCTCATCCTGAATCTCGCTGATCTTCTGATCGCACTGCGCCATCTGCGCGCGTATCGCATTTGCCCGTCCGCGCCAATATTGTTCACCGCCCCCCGCACCACTCGACGCGCCCGACGAAGCACCAGCGCCGCCACCCGAACTCCCTGCATCCGACGACGACCCGCCACCCGCCTGCCCGTCGCCCACCACCGAAACTCCGTGCCCAGACAAATTCGACACCGAATCGTCGCTGTAAACTTTTGCAGTTGCAGCAGCCTTCGCCTTCTGCGTCCGCGCCCGCCGCGCTGCCTCTCCCAACGATTCCGCCGCCGGCGCCGACTGATCCTGCATCTGCGGCTCACTCTGCGCGCCAGTCTGTGCAGCACCCTGTGACGAACTCTGCGCCGCACTCTGCGCCGCGGTCTGTGACGAAGAAGTATTCTGCGCCGTCGCACCCGCGCTCTGTGTCGCCGCGCCCGCCGCAGGTTTCGCAGCAGCCGCACTCGTACCCGCACCCGCGCTCGGTGTCGCAGCCCCCGCCGCACTCTGCCCGTGCGCCGCAGGCACAAAAGCCGCGCCCAATGCCATCACCACCACCAAAACGAAATTCCGCAGCGCATCCTTCTCCACCACTCCGCTCATGGCAAACCTCCGGCTGAAAACTTTCGTCAATTCAAGGTATGCCGCCCCTCACCACCGGTCAACGCTGCGAATTCATCCGATATCCCCGCAGTAACCTGTACCAACGTCCAGTCCGCCCGCTCAGTCCACCACGTTGAAGTATTCCTGCCGCACGGAAGCTCTTACGCAGATAGCGATGACGGCAAAGCAGGAAGAAAGTCGCCGGCCCCCAGCCCTGGTTGCCGGGTCCTCTCTTCCCGCCTCGCCATTCGCTCAGCACTCTAAGCGTCGCGCCAACTCAAAGCTGTCCTCTTTTGCACACTCGCACGAATCACTTTTCCCCCACCCGCCTCGCCTCGCCCACAAAATCCATCCCGCAAAATTCCGCAAATGTGTTCACAACGAGACAGACCGCTTGCCCCCTCTCACTCTATCCTCATCTCCGTGCAGCATTCTTCGGCGCCGCCGCACACATTCGCGAACCACGCACCACGCCACAGCCCCGTCGCAGATGCGCCAGCGCTCGGAAGCAAGGAGATGAAAACATGCTTGGGATTATCGCCGCAGTCCTCATCGTTCTCTGGCTACTAGGCTTTTTCGCATTTCACGTAACCACCGGCTTCATCCACATCGTCCTGGTAGTCGGCATAATCCTGCTCCTCGTTCACTTACTCAGAGGCAGCGCATCCAGCGCCTGAACCGTCCGTCCGCGCCACGCAAACAGCGCAAGTAGCGCAAGCAGCGCCACAAGGACTCACCCATGGATCTCGTCCTCCGCTTCAGTTTCGCAGCGCAAGTAATCGCGGCCTTCGTTATCTTCGTGCTCGGCTACATCGGCCTGTTCGCCACACTGATGCTAGCCATGATCGTCGTCAGATCCCTCTACGAAGCCGTGCTATGGCTCAACGAGCGCCTAGCAGCCAGGAGCCCCGTCGCCATCCGTTCCCCGCAATCAGCCCGCGACCAAGGCCAAATCCAACGCGAACGGCGCATCCCACTGTCCGCCACGCACATCACAACCGAACCACCGCGCGCCGCAATCGCTCTTCACCCACCTCTCGGCACCAGCCGTCGCGCGCCGCAAATCAGCCATTAAATTTCACAGGAGGCACTCCATCATGAAGGACAGCACAAAAGACACAGCCGCAGGCACATTTCACGAAGTAAAGGGCGCCATCAAATCCCAGGCAGGCAAGCTAACCAACGATCCCGACCTCGAAGCCGACGGCATCGTCGAAAATATCACCGGCAAAATCCAAAAGAAAATCGCGCAGGTAGAAAAGTTCATCGAGAAACCCTAACCCCACCTCGGAGTTTGTGTGAGAACTCGGGAAACTTTGTAGGTCGTGGCCGGGTGCCCCATGCTTCCCGCCTTTGTTTTATGGGAAGTGTGGGGGTTTGGATCCAGCACCACCGACCTCGCGACATCGTGCGCCGCCGCCTCGCCGCTGCCTTTCTCCGCGTCTCCGACAACGCCACAACCTCAGTGTTTCAATCTCCAGTTCCGTGCAAATTCCCGCAACTCCAGATCCCGCGCGTCCATCGTCTTCCACTCCCCCAACCCAATCCCGCATTTCGGGCAAATCAGCAAATACACCAATTCGCCGTCCGTCTCCGCTCCAAATAAAAAGTTCGGCGCCACCTTGCACGTCGAACAGACAAACATCACCGCCCCACTCCGTGCCTTCATTCCCGATAAATGATTTTCAATCATGGAATCACCTCAAAAGGCGCTCGACCGCCAGCCTCTTTCATCTAAGATGCAAAAAAACTGAATCGCGCCGTGCGCGATCGAAGGGCGGCGCCTCCCGCGCCCACCGCATCGTGGCACGGGCAATCTTGCCTGTGCTCTTTCCTTTTTTTAAGGTCTCTCACGACGCCCGAAGCGTCGTCATCCTGAACCCGCGACCGCGGGTGAAGGATCTCTCCCGCCTTCCTGTGCCCCCGGCGTCACGCAGCCAAATAAATTATCGCGCACCACAATCACCGCGACCGGGTGCCCCAACCTTCGGTTTACCAAGGGCGGGGTTTTTGACTTTGATTTTGACTTTGAGTTGCTCTCGACGTTGACTTCACTCCCTATCTCCCGCCTGTTTTCCCCCCATAAATCTTCCCGAAATTCCACGCCAACATCACCGCCATCGCCAATCCTCCCACTCCCAGCGCCACCACGCTCGACGTCTCCCGAATAAAAAACTCCCCCACACGAAAAACCAATAAATATCCAATCACCAGATTAAACGCCCCCCACAACACATTCACCATCGGCGAAGACTCTCCCTTCCCCGGCGGCGAAGCAAACGGCGATGGAAACTTCCTCCCGCACACTCCGCTAACAAAATGCGGCACCGCATTCGCCAGAAACATCCCCCCAAAAAAGAACGCCACATACTCCCGCAACGCCATAATCCCTCCCTCCGCCGGCGCACGCGCGCAAGCCTAACCCAACAGCGCGAAACCCCGCAACCGTTGGCGAACAGACGCTATCGCATTCGAACGGTTACGCCCTCTTACATTTGCCGTGCTAGCATTCAGCGACGACCCAATGGAAAGTGCGAAGAAAAAAATACTTGTTTGCCTGGGCAGCGCTAGGGGTTGCCTTCCCTGTAACGATAGTCCTCATCGGACGATATGGGCACGGATTGGAAGCCCACATTCCCGGTTATGTATTTACGCCGTTGGTCCCGCTGATCTTCGTTGCATATGTGCTCGGTTCCGTCGGGATTCCCGCTCCAGTCATCAGCGCGCTTGTATTACTGTTGAACGCTGCTCTGTACGCGGGAGTCGGTTGGCTTTGCTGGTGGATTGTCAAACGGTCGCGTTGACCGGCCGCTCTGTAGCATTCTGCTAGCGCCGAAAGCGGCGCCAAGCCGCCGCGGCAGCGCAGCTGCGGTTGAGTTTGTAGGGGCCGGTTCACCTCCTTACCGCGCCCCGAAAATAGCGGTCTAGCCCCTAACGCGCCACATCTTTTTCCCGGCACTGTGCCATATCGAACAGCTATTCCCGCATCACTTCCGTACTCTCTCCCCAGCCAGAAACAGCAGCTCTTTCATCCGCGCCATCCGTGCTGCTCATGGTCAAAAGGCGGAATCATGCAACGTCCCATCGGCGTCACGGTCATAGCCATCCTGATGTTCCTCGGCGCAGCGTTCCTGGTTTGGGGCTCGGCGGTGTGCTTCTTCGTAGGCGCGATGAGTTTCACCGGCGCGGAAGTCCGCGACCCAGTCACAGCAGCAATCATCGGCATGGGCCTGGCAGCCGGACTTTCGCTCCTACTTCTCGCCGGCATTTACGTCATACTCGGCATCGGCGTCCTGCAATTGCGCGAGACCGCCCGCCAGCTCTGCATGGCCTCCATTTCCCTGGCCGTAGCCCTGACGCTGGCCGCCCTCTTCGTTCTCGTCCTGCACCCGCCCGCCTCGTTGATCGCCGCGCAATTGCTGTTCATGGCCGCTTACATCGGAACTCTCGCGTACCTGGTTAGTGCCCGTGTCCGCCATGCCTTCACCCCGGCTGACGTCGCACCGTAATTCGCCCTACAACTCAACCCGCACCCGCAGTGACGCCCGAAGAATGCCAACCTCATCCCAAAACTGTGCAAAATTGAACAGCTACTCTCGCCAGTAATCTCTAAGATTCTCGCTCCAGTCTGAAGTTAGAAATTGGCCGTGGTCACAGCGCCGTTCGCGTCACGCCATTCCGGGGAGCACCGCATCGTCCGCCTCTCCTCCAAGCTCAAGGAGCACGAAACAATCATGCACCTGAACGATATCCTCCGCGACGGCAATCAGCTCATAGAAAAGGTGCGCAAAAAATGGATCGATTTCAGCAACGGAATTGTACGAGCCATCGCCAAGGAACTTCTGCACATTCGCCGGGAAGAAATGAAAGAACAGCTTGGCGCCTACAATCAGCGCGAGTAATCGCGCGACGCTTCGCAGCAGTGAGGTGATCGCCATGTCCGAGCAATCACGCGCCAAGCGCCAGCCCGCCGCCTTCCGCTTTCATCGCCAATATACCGACCACCGCCGCTCCTCGCTCGTCGGCGAACGCCAGATCCTCGACCTCATTAATCTCGGCGCACCCCTCCCCGGCATCTTGAACAAACTCTGCATGATGATCGATGTCCGCATCGGCAACGTAGTCTCCGTCGTCTCGCTTCCCGAGGCCGACGAGAATCACAACTGGTCCATGACCCGCAGCGCCCTGCAAGTCGGCCTGGAAGTTTTCTCCTCCAGCGCCATTCTCGCCTCCGACGCAACCTACCTAGGCACCCTGGAAATTTTCAGCTGCGATCCCCGCCGCCCCACGCTCCTGGAATATCAGCTCATCAATCGCGTCGCCTATCTCGCCTCCCTGGCCCTGCAACCCTCCGCACACGATGCCGATTTCGCGCGCCGCTTCCTGAAAGCGCGCGGCAAATTCGCCGCCCCGCCCGAAAAACCGCCCTTCATCAATTAAATTCCCCCGCGTCGACCTCACAAAATTCAATCAACAAACACACATCCAGCCGCCTGCATCCGACATATCCGGGATTGCGCATCTCTGGTTGTTCCGTCCAAATCCTTCGAGGGTTTACTGCCGCACTCTCGCCGCAGGCGAGGGTGCGAGTTTAGATGCCCCATCGTTGACTAGCACCGCTGCATAGCCCTCCAATCTTCTCCGCACGTACGCGCGACCCCGTATCTCTTTCGCACCAAGATACTCGTTCAATAAATTACCCAAGGTATACTCAGCACGCGGGTTAGCGCACAAAGCTTTCAGCGATTTCAACAACAACCCGCGATGAATTGCACGAAGAATCGCCCAATTGCAGATCAACATTAATCCCAACACACGGAGGCACCCAGCTCCCATGAAACCATTCCGATATTTTCTGCTTACCTATTTCCTCTTCTTCCTGCTCCCACTCTGCGCCGCCGCGCAAGAAAACGCACCCGCCAAGCCCCCCGCGAACACGATCAATCTTCCGCCCGACACCGCAGTCATTGCCCGTCTGATCGCGAAATTTGATTCGACACGCCTCCAGCAGGGCGATCGCGTCGAGGCCCGCATCACCCACGACGTAAAAGACGGCCATCAGCTCATTCTTCCGAAGGGCGCGCTCGTCGTGGGCCAAGTCTCCCATTTCGTCGCCCCGCCACCAGGCCAACTCTATGGAGTCGCAATCCATTTCGATACCGTCGAACTGAAGAACGGCAGAACCGTCTCGCTGCATTTGGAGCTTCAAGCCATCGCTCCTCCCCCAGTCGTCTCCGTCAATGCCATCACAGATCAGCCTTACAACGGCGCCAACCACGTCCGCGCCGACGAACACGGCGTCGACGTGCTCACCTCTACCAGCAAAGGAGTATTCAATCTCCCCGACATAATCCTCGGCTTCGAAGTCAGCAGCAAAGGCCGCACACCGATAGTCAGTTCTCCGACTCAGCACATCCGCCTCGACAAGGATTCCCAAATCGTCTTCCGCGTCACAGACCCCTAAGCGAGTGTTCTGTACCACTTCTGTCCACAGGTATGGCTGTGCGCTCCACTCGCGAGTGTCAACGTAATGCGGCCACCAAAAAAATGAAAAAATTTCAAAATCCGCGCAACGCCGCCGCAGCAAACTGCGGCCCCCCAGCGCCGGTAAACACACCACCGCCCACAATTCCGCTGCACCGAGGCTCAAAACTCGGATCGTTATAATCGGTAGTCGCCCATTATTAGAAACAGCTGCAAATGACTGAAAACAAACAACAGCGCCCCATTCTGACTGGTATTTTTTTTGCCACTTTCGCTCCCAGGGGCGATTTCGCCTCAAAACAAACTCGCCCGAGCATCCGTCACAATACGGTGTATCGCGATACGCCGGCCCCCGCATCTCTCCCCGCGAATCCCCGCACCACCGGCCCTACCACCCCGCAACCAAAAAAGCCCCCATTTGCGGTATGCTCCCCAGCGCCACAAAGCGCCCGGGGAGAATCCGCATGTCACATCGCAACATCGCCAAGAAATTCCTCAGCAACCGCATCGCAATCAATTCAATCCCTCTAGTTGCGACGCCAGCCGCCACGGTAACCAAGATGATCGCCGCCGCGCTTCTCCTCACAATGTTTTTCGCCGTCACGACGCCGGCGCAGCAACCACCACAAGGATCATCACAGAAAGTAGTGAAGTACCAGCCAACCTACGCCACAGTGAAATTCGATTTCGGCCCGGCCGATCCGGTCGCCCGCGTCAGCCCGGGCGAAATCCTCGAAACCGACACGCTGAACTGCACCAAGGACTGCGCCGGAATCCCCGCCGACAAACTCGAACTAGCCCGCAACTCGAATCTGCTCACCGGCCCGTTCTACATCGAGGGAGCTGAACCCGGCGACACCCTAGCCATCGAATTTCTGGAACTCCACGTGGACGGCACGCAAGGGGAAGGAGAAATCGCCCCGGGTTTCGGCGCGATCAATTCTACTCACTACACGCCAATGCTGAATCCCGACCTGCCGCGCCACAGTTGGGCCTACGCAATAAATCAGCAAATCGGCTCGGCAACGTATCAAGCCCACGACTCCAATTTCTCTGTGCAAATCCCTCTGCATCCCTTTCTAGGCTGCGTCGGCGTAGCTCCCTCCCTCGGCGAAACCCGCAGCTCCCTGGTCCCCGCCGAATTCGGCGGCAATATGGACGCGTCCGAATCCAGCGTCGGCAACACCCTGTTTCTAGCAGTGAATGTCCCCGGCGCACTACTCTATGTAGGCGATGGGCACGCCGCCATGGGCGACGGCGAAATCGGCGGCACTGCGATCGAGGTCCCCATGCACGCCCGTCTGCGTTTTCACATCATCAAAGCCAGCGCCACCGCCTGGCCCCGCTGGGAAAATCAAAATGAATTAATGGCCGCCGGAATTTACCGCCCGCTAGACGATTCACTCCGCATCGCCTTCACCGAGCTAGTCCACTGGATCCACGAGGATTACAACCTCTCAGAAATGGACGCCTACGAACTCTTGTCGAAAGTCGCCACAATCCACCTGGCCGAAATGGTTGACCCCAATTATGTAGTGGTAGCCAAGATCAACAAGAGGTTCCTGCCGCCAAAGAAGAAGTAAGTGGAACGCGGCAGCAGCACAAGGTCAGAATCGTGAGACACGGAAGCAGAAACGCGACAGCGTGAAGCCAGTATCGTGAGGCGGGGCGATTTCGTCGTGCATGACGCCAGAAATGGCGAACGCCCAGTGCCTGTCCCCGGTCGGGCACTGGGCGTTCTATACAGTGTTTTGCACGGCACTGTGTGGCACCCTTACGCAGGGGAACGCTAGCTGTTTGGCTGCAGTTCGATCCTGGTTCGGATTGGCCGTCGGCATACTTGCGCAATCCGCGCCGCGCTGCAAAGGGCAGCACGGGACAAATCGGGACATTTGGGGAATTCCGGCCTGGAAATCGGGGCGAATCGCACCCGCGCCGGGGTCCGGAATGAGGCGTCTGCGACAGGATCCAGCAAGCCGAGGAGGGCAAGTGATGAGGAATGTGGCGCTTGGATGCTTTGCACTGATGCTCCTGGGCGCGTACCCAGCGGCAGCGCAAATGAAGCACTCGGTGAGATGGGAAGAGTTAACGTCCGCGGACTTTCGCGACGCCATCGTGCAGGCCCGGGGAACCTGTCTGCTGCCCTTCGGCATACTGGAAAAGCACGGCCCGCACCTCCCGCTGGGCACCGACCTGCTAGACGTCCGCTACGCCGCCGTCCACGCCGCCGAGCAGAACTATACCGTGGTGTTCCCGGAATATTATTTTGGCCAAATCTTCGAAGCGAAACACGAACCCGGAACGATCGCTTACAGCGCGGAACTACAATTGAGACTGTTGCAGGAAACTACTGACGAAATGGCGCGCAACGGCTGCAAGAAAATCATTATTGTGAACGGGCATGGAGGAAATGAATATTTGCTGCCGTATTTTGCGCAGAGTCAGTTGGATGAGCGGCACGAATATGTGCTGTACGTGCAATGGGGGCGCGAAGAACCCAAGGGTGGTCCCGAGAAAAAAGATCATCTGGATATGCACGCGGGGGAAACGGAAACGTCCGCGATGTTGATTGCGCGGCCGGATCTGGTGCATCAGGATCGCGCTGCGGGCGAATCGGGTGCGGATCAGAAACGCGTAAATCTGCCGGACGACGTTTACACCGGAATCTGGTGGTACGCGCGGTTTCCGAATCACTATTCCGGTGAGGGGGCGCTGGCGACGAAAGAACTTGGCACATTTGAAATGAATGCGTGGATAGTGGCGATTGGCGAAGCGATTCGCGCGGTGAAAGCGGACGACGAAAGCTTGAAATTGCAGACCGAATTCTACGAAAAGAGCAAGCATCCGCTGGATACGCGGCCGTGAACACGGCGTTTTCTTGCGCGACACGTAGGCAATCGTGCTACGGTGAATTGTGATGATTTCGGAAATCTTCAGCATCATTTCTGAGATGAATCGCAAGGATCAGTAGCTTCTGGAGCGACAGTCGTGAAAATTCTCAGCGCTGCCGAAATGCGGGAAGTGGACCGGCTGACGACTGCGCGCTACGGGATTCCTAGTCTCACGCTGATGGAAAATGCGGGCGCGAGCGTGGCGCAATTCATCGCGCAACGCTGGCCACGATTTGCGCTGCAGCGCATCGTGGTTCTTTGCGGCAAAGGAAACAACGGCGGCGACGGATTTGTGGTCGCGCGGCGTTTGCAGGAGTTGGGTGCGAAGCCGGGAGTGTATTTATTCGCGACACCTGAAGAAATGCGGGGTGATGCGGCGACGAACTGCAAGCGCTGGCGAGAAATGTCCGGCGGACTACAGATAGTTCGCAACTCAGGCGAACTACAGAACATCAAGCCTACACTCGAATCCGCGGACATCATTATAGATGCGCTACTAGGCACCGGGACACGAGGCGCGGTGGAAGGACTTCTGGCGGAAGCGATCGAGGCGGTGAACAAGCGTCGAGGGCCGGTGCGTTCGGCTGTTGTTGCGGTGGACATTCCATCTGGGCTGATCGCGGACACGGGCGAGGCGATGGGCGCGTGCATCAACGCGATGTACACGATCACATTCACCGCGCCGAAAACCGGCATGATGTTTGGAATTGCCGCGGACCACACGGGGCAAGTCGTGGTGCGCGACATCGGTTCACCGCCGGAACTGATCGATGACGTGGGAAAGAGCAACGTGCACTGGATTGATTGGCGCGAAGTGAGTATTTTTGCTCGTCCGCGGCGTGCGGATGCGAACAAAGGGAATTACGGCCACGCGTTAATAACGGCGGGGTCGGTTGGTAAGAGTGGCGCGGCGGTGCTGGCGTCCTGGGCGGCTTTGCGAGTGGGCGCGGGACTGGTGACGGTGGCAACGCCCGAGCCAGTCTTGCCGATCGTCGCGGCGCATACGCCGGAAATCATGACCGAGCCGCTTCCGGCGACGGATGCGGGCACGATTTCGCTGCGCAGTTTCGAATACGAGCGTTTCGAGAAGATCCTGAAAGGGAAGCGCGCGCTGGCGATTGGTCCGGGATTGAGCACGCAGGATGAAACGCAGCGATTTGTGCACAACGTGGTGGGCACGCGAACCGTTCCGCTGATTCTGGATGCCGATGGGTTGAATGCCTTTGCGGGGCGCGCGCACGAGCTGAAAAATGGCAGCGGCCCGCTGGCTTTGACGCCGCATCCAGGAGAAATGGCGCGCTTGCTGAGTTGCGGAATTCCGGATGTGCAGGCGCAGCGGGTGAAAGTGGCGTGCAAGTCGGCGGCGGATTGGAACTCGATTGTGATTCTCAAAGGCCAGCAGACAGTAGTGGCCGCGCCCGACGGTCAAGTGTTCATAAATTCCACGGGAAATCCGGGGATGGGCACGGGAGGCACGGGCGATGTGTTGACGGGGATGCTTGCGGGCCTCACTGCGCAATTCGCTGTGAGTCCGTGGGTGCGCGTGCTGGCGTTCGGTGTTTATTTGCACGGGCTCGCGGGCGATATCGCGTACGCGGAGACCGGCGAGGCTCCGCTGATGGCTTCGGATTTAATTCGGGCGATTCCGCGCGCGTATCAACAGTTTTATGCCGAGTGCGGCCTTGGGTAAGCGCCAGATCGAGACGCATTCATCGGAAGAAACTATCGCGCGCGGACGAGAAATCGGCGCGGGGCTGAAGCCGCCGGTGCTGGTGCTGCTCTCTGGCGATTTGGGCGCAGGGAAGACCACGCTGACGAAAGGGATTGCGGCGGGCGCGGGAGCGGCGCACGAGGACGACGTCACCAGCCCTACATTTACCTTGGTTCACAAGTACGAAGGAACTGCGCGCGTTTATCACGTAGACCTCTATCGTGTGGGCGATCTTCACGACCTGGAGACGCTGGGCCTGGAGGATATTTTCAGTGAGAACGCGATCGTGATTGTGGAATGGCCGGACCGATTGAAGTTGCGCACGGATTGGCCGGTGCTGCGGATCGGACTCGATCATGTGTCCGAGGACGTGCGCAGGATCGTGATCGAGGACGCCACCGCAAGGCCGATCAAGAATTAGCCTTCAGGGTTTCTCTTCAGGCTTTTTCGTTTCCTTTGGTTTTCCGATGACCTGCCGTGTTTGCACAGAGAAAAGCTGAAAGTCGGAGAAGGTGTGTTCGATGATGGTGCGGCGCTTGCCGTAGTCGGTGTAAGCGACGGCGGATTCGGGAAGCCAGAGCTGCACGTGGCGGGATGGAAACTCGACTGGCACGTAATCAATTGAAACTGCGTTTGTGCGCAGCTCAATGATAGGAACGCCTTTTACCAAGTTCGTTTCCAGGTGCATGATCTGGCCGGTATCCGCGGCGATCCACGCGCGGCCCTTCAGGCTGACGGGGAAGACATTCGCAGCCGTGCCCATGGAAAGCGTACGGGGCTTCAGGCCATCCACTTGGCGAAAGTAGACGACCCATGCGCTCAGGTTATTCCACTGAGTAGAGCCTTCGCAGCGCATTTCGTAGTCGCTTTGCATTCCCGGATAAAAAATCAGCGCCAGGACTGGAAGCCCCTTGTCGACAATCGTGCTGACGCGCGCGTTGTCGCTGCCTGCCAGGGGCGTGCGAGTCTCCTGAACGTTGAGCGGTCCGGATTGTTCGCCGAAATCAACGAGGTAATCGAAATTCTCGGTGATAAACATTTCAGACATGCCCAGCCTGTCGGTTTGTTCGAAGCGTAAATGCTCGTGAGCGTCGAAATTCTGCAGTAAATCAACCAACTCCGCGGCGCGATGCCCGGCTTGTTTCAAGACGTCGTGCAGGGAGCAGGGCGGTGTATTGGACAACCCGGGAACGGGATCATCAACCTGCGGTGGATGCCAGTGTAATTCGGCTGGCTTCTTTTGTTTTTCTTGAGTGGGACCAGAGGGTTGTGATTTCGCGGACGCGAATGTTGCGAGTAGCACAATCGCGGCAAGGGCAGAAGCGGCGGTGAATCGTGCGGCGAAACGATTGGGGGTGGCTCCGCGACCGTGAATGGGCGCAGGTAGTCGGTTCCGACTCATTTTGGCGGTGCCGGTGGTTCCAGACCCATGATCTGGAATCCGGCGTCCACGTATAAAACATTTCCGGTGACGCCGCGGCCCAAGTCACTGCCAAGAAAAACGGCGGTGTCGGCGACTTCGGCGATGTCTGTATTGCGGCGCAGCGGTGAGTGTTCCTGCACGAAATCGAGAACCTTCGAGAAATCCTTAATGCCGCGGGCGGAAATGGTTTTGATGGGGCCGGCGGAAATGGCGTTGACGCGGATTTTGTTCGCGCCCATTTCGGCGGCGAGGTAACGGACTTCCGCTTCGAGCGCGGCTTTGGCGATGCCCATTACGTTGTAATTTTTTACGACGCGTGTGGAGCCGAGATAAGTGAGCGTCATGATTGCGCCGCCATTGGTCATCAACGGAGAAATGGCGCTGGAGACGGCGATGAGAGAATAGGCGCTGACGTCGAGGGCTAGTTTGAAGCCATCGCGCGAAGTTTTCAGGAATGGCTGGTTCAAATCTTCGTGATTGGCGAAGGCGAGGCAGTGGACCATCACGTCAATGGTGCGGCCTTCTCGTTTGAGGGATTCCGCGAGGCCGTCAATGTCGGATTGTTGCTGTACGTCGCAGGGGTAAAAACCTTTGGCGCCGAGTTCGTTGCCGAGTTCTTCGACGACGGGTTTGGCGCGTTCATTCTGATACGTGAGCAGGAGTGTGGCGCCTTCGCGGGCGAATGCCGCGGCGATGGCGTAGGCGATGCTCCATTTATTCCAGACGCCTAGGACGAGAGCGGTTTTGCCTTCAAGTAATTTGGGCATGGCTGGTTATTTTACGCGAAAACGTAGGATTCGTGGCGGGTGAAGTCAAAAGATTTGACACGGAGGGGAGGAAGGAGAGGCGGAGGAAAATCTGAGAAAGATAACGGCGTCTACCGCTGAGAAGCAGAGTGCGCAGAGAAAAGCTAAGCGTGAGCCAGAGGGCCGACATCGTGGCGAGCTGGGGCGCAGCAAACGGCGCCCGCACCAGGAAAAATCCCAATCGCGTGCGGCGCAGTTAGTGCGCGTGAATCCAGCGGATTATTTCGCGGAGCAAGTCGGCGATTACGGGCCAGAGGGCGGCGAAGATCGCGATGCCGACGGCGATGACGCGCGCGAACGGCTTGGAGTCACGGGACGCGACGCCGGGCTGCGCCGGGGCTGCGGCACCGAATCGAGCAGACTGATTTAGTTGCGCGGAGAGATGGCGCCGGCAAAATCCATCGGCGACGGCGCGGCGATCGCAGCGTTGACCCTGCGGGCCGAAGTAGAGGCAGGGGCCCTGATCGCTGGAGGTTTTTCGGATTGTGGATGCGACGCCGTAGCGAGTGGTCGCGACACCGTCGGAAGTTTCTTCGATGCCGTAGGAGGCGGGTTCGCCGCCGAAGTCGGGCCCTGCGCTTGCGTCGGGGTCAAAGTTTACGTCCTGACTACCGCGCGGAACCGGCGGCCTGGCTGAGAAACCATTAACGGTTAGGAACCGAGGCATTGCGCTGCGCATTCCCCCTCGATAAAGTGAAAGTTCGTGGTCTCGCTGCGCCCGGATGCCAGACTCCCGCATTGCGCCTTCGCCCGCCCATCCTGCCCGGATGAAGCTGGAGCCTTACTCCGCCGAAATTCGGCTGAGCAGCCTGACGCTGGGCGTTGACAACATCCATTATGACGTTTTTCTAAGCCCGCGGTTCGTGGATTTTACGCGCAAGTATCTGCTGGATCTGGTCCGGCAGAAGATCAACATCAGTTTATTTTATGGGAAAGACCGCAAGCAATCTGGCGCGCCGGAGCATGGCGCGTTTCGCAAGCTGCTCACCGAAGTTCTGCAAGCGTCGCTGACCCGCGCGAAATTTCAGCAATCCATCGAGACGGACATTTTGCACCAGCTGGCGCTGGTGAAACATCTGACCTCTGAAATCACCAGCCAATTCTCCAGCATCGTGGTGGAAAGCAAGGAATGGATTCGCGCGCGCGGCGAACTGTTCGAGCACAGCGAGCAGGCGCACGTGATGCGCGCAAAAATCGCGGAGATCCAGGCGGACAAAAAGAATACGTATCGCGAAGTGGGCGACACGTTGTGCCGCATCTGGCGGGAAGTGGAAGAGGGTACGCTTTCGAAATCGCGGCGGGCGCTTTTCGGCGAGGATTTCCACGACACGTACGAGCTGCTGCAGAACCGTTTTCTTTTTGTGGAGAACGGGAACGACGATCATTTGTTCTTGGAACACTATGTCCTGCTGGCAAATTTCGTAAACGACCCCGACCGATTTGAGATTTTCGATGGAATTCTGCTGGATTTCGTGCGCGATTTGATTCTGACGGGCGACGACGCGGATGAATTGAGCAAGGCACGAAAGGTGCACGAGCGATTGCTGGAGCAGGCGCGGCAAATGCGTTCGGAGATGGCGCGTTTGGAAGAGGAATTGGAAGAGGCCACGGGGCGCGCAGGTGAGGGCGACGGACTTTTTCCATCCATTTTCAAGCGCAAGGGCGGAGCGAGCGCAGAATCGCGTGCGGAGTTGGAGGTGCTGCGCAAGAAGGTCAGCGAAAGCGAGAAGGCCCTGGAGGAGGTGGGTCCGCAGATTGATGCGGCGAAGCAGCGCATGGATTTCTTGATCGAGGAATACCGCAGCCGGCTGGGCGATTATTTGAACCAGCCACAGAACGCGCGGCGGCTTTTTGATGCGTCGGCGCCGCCGGGAGAAGGCGAGGCCGACGCCGAGACGCGCGCACAGCTGCTGGAAGAATGGATGCACCGGTTGGAGGAGCGCGACCTGCTGTTTCACATGCTCGCGGGATACGAATTGCGCCGCATCTATGCGGATTATTGCCCGCCGATCCACTTGCAGGCCTTGAAGAAGGCGCTGGTGAACCGCGACGAGGCCAAGCGCGTGGAAACGATTCTGGAGCAATTTCCGGCGCGCAAGATTTCGATGAAGAGGCTGGAAGATGCTTCGCGGGCGATCCGACGGCGCACGCATGAGGAACAATTGTCCATCACGCTGCAATTTGCCGAGGATTTCATGCGGCTGCGGCGCGACCGGCGGAATTATCAGCACGTGGCGGCATGGATGGAGCGGATTAGTTTGGTGCGTTCGGAGCGCGCGCGGGAACTTTCGCGCGTGAATAAAAGTTTGTATGAGTTTTTGCACGCGGATGAAGGGCGGCCGACCGACGATCCTGTTATCAATCACACGGTGATCAAGGCGGACGTGCGCGGCTCGACGGGGATCACCAAGGATTTGCTGGCGAAGGGGATGAATCCGGCATCGCACTTCAGCATGAATCTGCACGAGCCGGTGAAGCGCATGCTGGAGCGATTTGGCGCGGCGACAGTTTTTATCGAGGGCGACGCGATTATTCTGGCGATCTACGAAACCGAGGCCACGCGAGCGAGTACGCGGGCGGTGGCGCGGGCATGCATTCTGGCGCGGGAAATTCTGGCGGTGACGTCGGCCTACAACGCGCGGACGAAGACGACGGAATTGCCGCCGCTGGAGATTGGCGTGGGCGTGGCGTTTCAGGATTCGGCGCCATCGCTGTGGATGGACGGCGATTCGAAGATCATGATTTCGCGGGCGCTGAATCTGTCGGACCGGCTTTCGAGCTGCACGAAGATTACCAAGAGATTGTTCAAGGACAATCCTTCGCCGTTTAATGTGTTTGTGCTGCAGCCTTTGATGGAGGATGCGGCGGAAGATGAAGGCGAGGAATTGCTAGTGCGTTATAACTTGAACGGGATTGAGTTGAACGAAGAGGGCTTTCAGAAATTGAGCGCCGAGATTTCGATGTCGCCCATGGGCGGCAATTTTCCGATGCCCTGGGGAAAAGAGCGCGTGCAACTTTATTTTGGCGAAGTTCCGCTGGGGGAATCGCTGGAACCGGTGGTGGTCCGCAAGGGATTTGTGCACCAACTGCTGCCCGGCGCGAAAGTGGGAGCGCAGGGCCTGCGGCCGTATTACGAAGTTTGCACCGACGCAAAACTGCTGGACCTGGCCCGCAAGAAATTTACTTCAGGCGCACCGCGAAGTTAGATCTGCACGAAAGGTGTAGCCGCACGTCTGCGACCCCGCGGTGACAGCCAGGTGTATACTGCCCGCAGGTGTCCGGTGTCCTGACGGGCCCAGGTGGCGGGAGCAACGGTATGGCAATGTCACGGTTTGAGAATCCGGTCGATGCGCGTTCGACCAAGTTTCTAGTCGCGTTTTTCATCCAGTCGATGATTGCTGTGATTTTTTGGGTCGGCGCTGCGGATTGCGCGCAGGCTCAAGGCGCTCAGCCGAACAACGCCAATCGATCGTCGACAGCGACTACGCAAACTTCTTTAGCCAACACCAGCCCAACGCGTACTACGGAGAGCCACGTCAAGTCGGGCAACCAGACTGTGGATAGACAAATTGTGGAGGCGCTTGGGCCCAATGGCCGGTACCAGCCCAGTGGTGAAACCGAGAAGGAAACGATCCAGGTGAATGCGACCACGACCCGCACCGTGTTGCGCACGTACAGTTGGGATGTGAACGGACAACGGAATCTGGAGCAGGTAACGGAAGAAGAAGCGAGAAGCTCGACAAGCGGCGACACCCGGGTGATACGCACGACCTCGAATTCTGATGGGAACGGAAATCTTCAGGTTGCGCAACGTGAGGTCGCGGACACAAAAAAGACAAGCCCGGACGTGCAGGAGACGAAAACCACGACTTACCTGCCCAACGGCAATGGCGATTTGACTGCGTCGCTGCAGACGCGAGAGTTGCAGAAGCACAGCGCTGACCACAGAGTCGAGGTGAAGAAGACTTTGCTGCAGCCGGATTCCAGCGGCGATTGGCAGGTGGCGGAGGTAAAAGAAAGCACAATCAAGGAAGACAACGAGAATCGAACCAGTGACGAGCGGATATCCCGCCCCGGTTCAGACGGCGGACTTTCCGAAATCTCGCGCACCGTGGGAAAGGAGAGAGAAAACGCTGCAGGAGAAAAAAGCAGTACGGTGGAGACGTATTTTACGAATGCTCCGGGAGTAGCCGCGGACGGCGGCCTGCGTCTTAACTCGCAAGAAACGATCGTGCAGAAAACGGATTCGGGTGGAAGGACAACCGAGCAGCAGCGCAAGCAGCCAAATCCGAATGACCCGAACGGCAATCCGCAAGTCACTGCAAGAACCAAATATACCGTGCGGTACGCCGCCTCTGGTACCGAGGAAACCAAATCCATTCAGGAGCGCGACATCAACGGCGCTTTCAATGTGGTTTCCACCGAGGCGCGCAAATCAGATCAAGCTCCCGCGACGCGGGCACAGACAGCACCCTCAGAAAAACCGAAATAGGTTCAGACGCCCGATATCACAGCCGCATGCGCGGATTGACGTGCAGAATTGGATTCGTCCGCCGCTACGTCTAGCAGAGAACCGGGACTGCCATAGGCCTGATGCAACGACATTTTCTGAACGTGTGCAATCAGGTGAAGAGTTCTGCGGAGAAAAGTTGAGAGGCTTGCTCGGGTTTTGTTCCCGGTGGCGAAGCAAGCAGCTTAGCGTTTCAGGATATGCATGATAACAACCAGAACACCGAGAACCAAAAGGACGGCCAGCAACAACCGTTCGCCCAGTTCCTGCTTAAATGTGCTGCGATTCATGATGTGAGTACTCCCGCGTCCACAATTCTACAATTGGGGAAAAAGAGGGCAGGTGGTTTAAACGTACGCTCGCTCCGATGGTAAGTCAACCCGTGAACTGAGCGAACTGAGCGTGAACTGAGCGGCGGAGAGAAGCTGACTGAGATCGCTATTGCGAGATGACCATCTGAGAAGTGCTTTGCATTGTAAAACCCGAGGGCAGAAGCGGAAACAGAAACTGGAAGGAGTATTGCACCTGGACTTTGACCACGCAGCCGGGACTTTTGGGCAGGGTTGTACAGACTGCCAGATTGTTCGGCGGAGCGACCCAGGTGGTCGTGGTGGTGACTTTAGTGGGATCGAGTCCGATGCCGGTGGAAAGATTTTGGACGTACGCGTTGACATCGGTGTCGCCAGCGGGGCACCCGCCGGACAAACCGCCGCACGTGGCGCCGCGGACGCTGGCCCAGCGAGTGGCTTCGCGGGCGGTATTGGATACGAAGTGATACGTGTAGAGAGCGGTGCCGAAGCCCACCACGCCGAACATCATCAGCAGCAGCACGGAAATCATCACAGCGCTCTCTAGTAGCGTGGTGCCACGCTGGCGCGCTCGGTTCGGCTGGAGGTGCCTGCGCAATTCAGTGTGGCAACCCGGGACGGAATGCGGGCACACTTTGACCGCGGCGCGAAAAATGGGCGAGGGAAGCGTGCGTTTCATTGAGCGACTCGCATGAGTTCCGTGCTGTCACAATCGATTGACTGTGGAATTCCGGGATACTTGAACAGTGAATTAAATGTTCCGGTAACGGTGACCTTCACATAGACCAGCGCGTGATTGGGAGAAGCGCAAGCCGTCGCGGGGCACCCCGTGCCGATGCTGGAGCCGGTGCATCCGCACTCGTGCCGAACCGTTACGTGTAACGCAGAGAGATTCTGGCCATCGTTTTCGGCTGCAGTGCGAATGCCTGCTGTGTCCGCCGCCGTCGCCAAATTTTGCGCGCCGTACTGAGCGCCAGCGCGCGCAGCGTCTGCGACAAGGATGCTGTAGTAGGCGTATCGACCAATTTCGATTATTCCGACGGCCAAGAGCAGGAGCAGCGGGGTGATCAGGGCTACCTCGAGCAAGGCTTGGCCTGACTGTGTGGCGCGCTGTGTTGTTCGGCGCGTCGCAATTTTCACGGCAGGTCCGGTTTCTGATTTCATGGAGAAGCTCATCCTCATTCCACCAAGACTGCATTCTTGATTGGCGACCCGTTCGGCAGCGAGGCGAAGTTCGATGGAAAGTCTACAGCAGATGGGCCCAATGTGAGCGACTTCGCCACTGCAATTGTGTACGCGGCCGTGTTGCCTGTCGCGGTAATCGTTAAGTCTGCCGCTGGGAAGTAAAACGCGCCTTCGAACTGAGAGCCCGACGCGCCGTTAATCGTCGCCGCTGACGTGTTGCCGGGATCTTGATAGAACAGAATGCCCGCGTCGGCTCCAGTGGTCGGGGCGCTCAAGTTAACCGTTTGGCCGGCGCCCAGTGTCACGGTGCCTCCTGAGGCTCCGATGTACAACGTGACACCTGTGCCGCTGATGGTTCCGCTGGGCCCGCTGAAAGTCAGGCCACCGCCCGTGATCGTGTAAATCCCGGGATTGAAGGTTACGCTCTGCGTGCCAGCGATTGAGATGCCGCCGCAATAATTGCCGGGATTCAGGATCACCGGTACCGTTCCGGTTACATTGCCCGCACCGCCCGCCAGGCAACCTCCGGTCGCCGGCGGCTGAAGATAGGACAGCGGGTCAGCTGCCGGGACGATGCCGGTCTTCGGGGTCGGATGGTTGTTTCCACTGGCGGTCCCCACCGCGCCAATTTCGCGCGCTGTGATGCTGCCGCCGCCGGTACTGCGCACATTGTGATTGGACATAATGCCGCAGCTGGGAGCGCTGACGTCGCCGTTGTTGGTGATTCCGCCGTTGCCGGTGCCGAGCGCATACATGCAGTTCTGAAAATTGCCACTGAGGTAAGCGACGGCGCGGGCGGTAACGGTGGCGGAATTCACGCCGGCGATCTTGACGAAAAACGTAGGCTGGATTTTCGTCACTAGCACTTCGACGTAGCCGGCAAGGCCTGCATGTGGCCCGTCGTTCGGCGGACTGTAGACTGTGACAGTTACATTATCCGTGCCGTCGGTGAATCCGTTTGAGGCGGAATCCGTTGTTGCGCCGGGGCAGCTTCCCGTCGAACAACCGCTGAAGGGAATCTCGGCGGCGCCGGCGATCGCGGCGCTGTCTGCGGCGGATTGTTGCAGGCGTTTTTGGTAGCGCAAGAAGCCCATGTCAATCGCCAGGCCTGCGGCCAAGATGAAAAGAGTGAGGCCCATGGCGGCCATCACCAGCGCTTGACCGGTCTCCTTGCCTCGGCTCACCAACGTTTCCTCCGGGTTCATCACGACTTTCTCCGTAAAAATTTGTAAACCACAGCCCCAGGTGCCGCCACGAGCTATCCGGCAGATTGCACTAATTAAGTGCAGGCATATATGGCGAAAATTATGCCATTATTGTTACCGCCGTTGTTACTTTCCAGAATAACTTTACCCCTTGGCGGCAAATAAAAAACCCCGACGCGCCCGAGGCTCCGACTAGAAGTCTCGCGCCTACAAGATGTTACAGCACTGCTCCGAGCCGCGACAGCAGAGGAGCTTGCGGATTTACAGCAAGACGCCACTGCCAGGTCCACTCCACACGACTACAGCACGCCGCGCACCAAAGTATTTCCTAACGCGAAAGCTGGAACTCAATGCTGACATCTTTTTCTGAATCAACCGGTTGGCCGTTCAGTAGGGCTGGTATAAAGCGCCACTCGCGAACCGCGGCCAGCGCTGCAGGAACGAGGGGGGCCGGGCCACTTAATTCTCGCGAACTGCGCACGCGGCCATCGGTGCCAATCTGCAGATGAACCATCACCGTGCCTTGGATGCGCTGCTCGCGGGCTTCTCGAGGATAGAGAGGCTCGACGCGGTAAAGCAGGTAACAATCACTGCGACGCTCGGGAACGCGAAGGGGTGCGGGTTTTGGCGCGGGCGTGGCGCCGGGCTGGTAGTGATTGGCAGCAGCCTGCACCGACCACACCGGCAAGGATGGAACAGCAGTATTTTGCGCGTCACGCTTCACCGCCCCTGGCGATGGAGCAATGGCGGGCGGTAGAGCCGCTGCGATGGGATCGGCTTCGCCGATCGTCATGCGAGGTTCAGGATTTTCGCGGTTAAGCTCATCATGAATTTCTTTTTGTGACGCGCGCGAAACAATTTCTGGATTCGTGGGCCGTGTTCTAGAACCTGCGGGTTCGCTTGGGATTGCCGCAGGGCGGTACGAAGCGTCATGCGTTACAGGTGAAGCAGGTGATGCGGACGTGCTGGACGCTGTGCCGGACGCAACGGCATCGCGCGCGGGTTCTTCAGCGCGCAATCGTTCAGGGTGATCGCGTAACAATCCGTGCGAGATTGCCATGCCCAGGAACAAGAAAACCAACGCGACGCAGGTGCAGACAACTGCGATCGTTCCCCGCTTGCGGAATTGTTCCGATAGGAACGGTTGCGATGCCGCGGCGCCAGATGCTGGCGATTTTAGCGGCACACGCGTGACGCGCGAAACCGGTGCAGAGGGTACGCGCGGAGCGGCAGCCGGGATCTTTTCATCGGCGGCCTGCGGGTGGAGTGCCTGCTCGTGCGAGTCCGGACCGTTCGCGGGATTGCCCGAGGATTTTTCTGAACGAGCGGAGCCGGGCTGCAGGGCAAAATTGTCGCTGCCCGTCGAGGTTTTCAGGAAATCGTGGAAGGCATTCCGATTCGCGACTGATTCTTCCGGATTTAAATCTCCGAATAGCGGGAACCATTCTTCCCAGTTGCGATCCTGCCCTTCATACACTGGTATGGAGGACGCTTGTGCGGCGGAAGCTGGCTCCGAGGACACTTGCGCGGCGGGAGCGTCAGTGGTTTTTGGGGAGGCGGAATCGCCGAGGGACGGAGGTTCGTGAACCGTTGCTTCGGCCGAAATCCAGTCGGTGATTTCCATGCGCGCGTCTTCGGTCAGATCAAGAAATCGCAGGCCTGCTTCGGTCTTCGACGCACTGAGCCAAGTTATCTCGGCAATGGCGGAAATTCTTTTTCTGGATTTCGGCGGCTGGATGCGGAGGCTGACGCGAGTGACGTCGATGAGCGGATTGAATGCCTGGAGGGCGAGTCCACTTTCGCTTAAGTCGAGGACCATGCCACCGTTATCGGAACCGACTTCCAGATAGGCGAGAGAATAGATTCGCTTGCGGAGGATGCGGCGGCGCTCGCCCGAGCGTGGGAAATCTTCAGCAGTTGATGGAACAACGGTCTTGGGAGTTCCTTCGAGTTTAGCGATTCGCTCGGCGGGCGGGGCCGGCGCGGCTTGAATATTCAGGTCCGCGGCCTGCAGTGGAAGGGGCGGAGCCGGTAGCGCTGGAGGCGGTGGTGGTTCAATTGATGGAGATTGCTGCGCGTCGGACACGTTCTGCGAAAAAGTGATCGAGCTGTCTGGCTGAACATTGGAACTGCTGGTGGAGTTGGTGGTGGGCGCGTGAATCGTCTCGTCAGTTGAGATCGGATTCTTCGGGGAAACGTCCACGGAGTTCTTGCGAAGAATGGCGTCAGTGAGGCGCTCGATATATGTGCTGCCCACGGCGCGGCGCGGAATTTCGCCAGGAGTTTTCTGAATTGGCGGAGCTTCCTGGGCAGGCGAATTCTTCAGCAAGAAAGACCATTTTTGGCGACGCGGCGGTGCTTCGTCAGGCCGCGGCAATTGCAGCGATGGAGATGCCACGTCGGGCGAAACTTTCTCCGAGAATACGATCGGGTCGGCGGGGCGCTGGTTTGGGCTGCTGGTGGGCGCGGGAATCTTCTGGATATTTGCGTCTCGATCCTGCGCGCGGACGTCCACGGATTGTTCACGAAGAATGGCTGGGGTGTGGAGTTCAAGATTTCCGGTTGCGCTTGGCGGGCTGGGCAATTCGCCCGGCATTTTGTGATTTGGCGGCGCGGCCTGCGAAGGTGAGTTCTCTAGCGGGTGAGACCATTTTCTGCGTGGGGCGGGCGCTTCCTCGGGAAAACGCGCCGGTGAAACTGGCGCGGTTAGCGTCACGGCGGAATCGGCGGTGACGCGGGGTTCGCGAGCGCCTCCTTCGGCGGAAATCCAGTTCGCGATTTCTGCGCGGGTGTCGTCAGCGAGTTCTAGGAATTGCAGGCCAGCCTCTTTCTTCGATTCGCTGATCCATGTGATTTCGGCGTTCAGGTCGAGCCTCTTCCTGGGTTTGGGCGGCTGGATGCGCAGAGTGACGCGCGTGAGGCCCGCGAAGGGAGCGACCGCCTGCAGTGCCAGGCCTGTTTCACTGAGGTTGAGCAGGATGCCGCCATTGTCGGAATCAACATCCACGTAGGCGAGCGAAGGCAGCCGCAGCCGTGGGGCGCGACGGCGCTCGTGCGCGCGGCGAAATTCTTCAGAATCGTACAACGTTGATGACATTGTGTTTAAGACGCCGCGGCGGGACTACCGCGGCAGAACAATTTGCCACGGAGAGTGCCTTAAATGCCTCCGCGGATTTAGTACGAGCGTGTCGTGTCCTCAAGCCGCCCAAAAAAATGCAAAGCCTGGCGCGAAGGCTCGCACGGCTAAATGGTGCAACCGCCGGCCCGCATGTTTGCTGGGACGCCGCCCAGATTTTCGGTGGTATCCCCCGAGCTATGCATAGCAAGAACATGCCCAGTAGTTCTGGGCACTGAATTTCTCGTGAGAGCTTGTGAACAAATGAGATAGCGCGCTAAGCGAGAACTTTTTGACCGGGAGGCGAGTGACAGCGTCTCCGATTGAGGACGCATCGGGAGCCTGGTGATATCCACAAATGGACAAAATGCGGCTACAGGCTTTTTCTGAGGCTTGGAAAGGGAGTGGAAGCGACTGGTGCGGCGGTTGGAAATTGTGCGGGCCATTAACGAAGTGCGTGGTGATGCGAATGGCGAAGCGTTTGCCTTCGCTGCAGAGTTCGAGATGGCAGGAGAGTTGCACGAAACCGGTCAAGGCGGGGCTGCGCGAAAGGATGGGGTAGCGATGCAAAGCGGCAGCGGAGAAGATTGAAAATGCAAGAGATGGAACTTGGGACACCTCAAGCAATCGAACAAACTGGGATTGACCGAGCGCTGCTGGAAGACCTAGCGCTGAAGATTCTGTATCTGAATGGCGAGGTGTCGCTGGTCGGGTTGAGCGAAAGAATGTGCCTGGGATTGGGTGTGATCGATGAGATTTTCGCGTTCTTTCGGAAGGAACAGCTGTGTGAAGTGAAGGGCATGGTGGGAGGTAGCCACCGGATCGTGGCTACGGCGCAAGGAAAGCTACGCGCTGGCGAGCTGCTCTCCCGCAACCAGTACGCGGGCCCGGCGCCGGTATCGCTGATGGATTATGGGACGCGCGTGCGCATGCAGAGCGTGCAGCAAACGCAGGTGCAGAGAGCGGATCTGGTGCGGGCATTCCACCCGCTAGTTCTGGATGAGGATCTGATCTATCGTTTGGGCACTGCCGCGGTGTCTGGCACCTCGATTTTTTTGCACGGACCTGCGGGGACTGGGAAAACGAGCATCGCTAACAGTCTGCCGGCGATTTACAAAGATCAAGTATGGATTCCGTATGCCGTGGAGGTTGACGGCCAAATCATTACGGTTTACGACCCTGGCGTGCACCGGCAAAGCGAGGAAGCCACGCCGGAAGATTCCGACAGGAGGTGGGTGCTGTGCCGTCGTCCGCGAGTGATCGCCGGTGGAGAGCTTTCCGCGGAAATGCTGGACTTGCAGTACAACCACGTCGGGCGGTATTACACCGGGCCGCTACAGATGAAAGCGAACAATGGTGTGCTGATCATGGACGACTTCGGGCGGCAAAGAATGCGACCGGTGGAGCTTTTTAATCGCTGGATGACGCCGCTGGATCGTCGCGTGGATTTTCTGACTCTGCCGGGAGGGAAGAAGTTCGAAGTGCCATTTGATTTATTTGTGGTATTTGCTACGAATCTTGACCCCAGCGAGCTGGCGGACGAAGCGTTCCTGCGGCGAATTCCTAACAAGATCAGGACGGACTATGCGACTCCTGAACAATTTATTGAGATCTTCCGAGTGGAATGCGCGACGCGGCTATTGGACAGCGAAGAGGGCGTGGCGGAGCACCTGGTAAAAGTGATCACTCAAGGAATGAAGCAGCCGCTTTCGCATTGCTACGCGCGGGACCTGATCAACCAAATTTATTGGGCGGCCGCGTATCTGGGAGTGGAACCGCGGCTGACGCGAAACACGCTGGAACAGGCCTGCCGCAACTATTTTCTGCCAGCGGGAAAAAGCTAACGCCCCGTTTTTTCGGTGGGAACTTCCAGATAGCCGACGATTTCGTCGCGGCTGATTCTGGTGGCTACCAGTTCCAGCGGCGGGGTACCACGCGCTAGAACGAACACAACTACCTCATCCAGAACGCGATTCTTCAGCTCGATGCATTTGCTATCCACGTACACGCAAACCGTGTAGCGCTGCGCTTTCGCATCGGTGCTTTTCAATTGCAGTTCGACCGGGCCGACGGATTGAAGGTCTGGGCCGCGACTGAGTTCAAACTGCAGGGCGGTGCGGCGGGTTTGCGCGAGGAGCTGATTCAATTGGTCGCGCGTCTGGGCAATTTCGCCCTGCTGCGAACCTACGGCGCCGGCGACGTCGGCCAGACGATCGGATGTGGCCTTCCAGGCTTCGCGGTTGGCGTTGTCAGTGTCAGCGGATGCGGAAATGGCAGCGGCAACGGGCGCGGGGCGATTGGCTGGGGGCTGAGGGGCTGGGCTGGGAACTCGCTGCGGATTCAAAGCGCTGGCGGCGGAGATTTGATAGCCGGGTTTGACGCGAGCGGTTGCCGAAGGGACGTACGCTTCCGTCCTGGACGGCGGGAGCGTAGATTCGGGCGCGCCGGGCTTGTGCCGCTTCTCCATTTGATCCACGCGTTCTTTCATATCAGCGAGCTGCTGTTGAATTTGTTGCAGGCTGTTGGATTCAGCGGATGCGCTGCCCTCGCCGGCATAGGAGAGAAGTTTGTAGCCGATGAAGACGATACCGATGACGGCGATCGCGAGAATTATCAGACCGAGGGCGCGAGGCTGCTGCGGCGCCGGTTGTTCGGTCGGTGCGACGAATGCCTGCCGGTCAAAATCGATACCTGACATGCTCGACTCCTTCAATTCCGTGGCAATCGGAAGTCAATTCTTTCCTGGGCAGTGTGGCGAGAAACCGGGCCTGATCCCTGGGGGTCCATGCAGAAGTGATACCAAACCGCTTTCGAATTTACTTCGTGCGACTTGCAAGCCTCATGGGTTCAGCGAGCGACGCTTGGTTGCAGCGAGCGCGGGAGATATCTACCGCAGACACAAGGGTTTGGTTACCAAAAGCTGGCGCGAGGGACCGGGGAGCGTACACGAATGGTGACGGTGGCCCGGGAATTCGCGCCGGAATAACCGGGCAATGCGCATACGGATGGAGGTTAGGCCATTGGTTCCAGAGTTGCTTTGAGTTGCGGTGGCCTCGCAGTACCGTAGATCGTTCGACCAAGCCGAAGTCCGAGACCACGCGGCGGCGCGTCAATGCGAGAAAACGAACGGTGGACCACTCAACATTTGCCTGGGCACAGAACTCTATCCTGAGGATTCCTCCCTCCTCGGCCGCGCCGCGTTCGGCTGCGGGCGCCGCAGCCCTAATCATCCCCCGCGCAGGCGGCAAGCCGCTGCGATTGCTGATACCTCCGGCGAGCGCGTTTGCGGGAATGTGGGAATCGCTTTCGCTGATTTTTTCGCGCCAAGACGCAGCTTCTTCGCACCGAACGGTTTACCTGTTCCGACACGGTAATGTGGGGCGCGTGCGAGTGCCGCGAAAGACGGTGGGCGCTTCCTTCGCGTTGCATTGTGGCGCGCTGCTGCTGGTGATTTACGCCAGCCACGCGATTCCTTCCGATGCCTCGAGCCTGGTGAACGAAGCACCGACCTACGAGAAAATTTATTATCCGTTGCCGCCTGCGAATTCCGCCAAACCGCTGCCGCGCATCGCGCCTGCTGGTCCAGGAGCGCGTCCGGGCGACGGCGCGATCAAGGCGTTGCCTCCGGCGCTAGGAAGCACCACGCGTCAAAACGAGTTGAGAGCTGTCTCGAACCCCGCGCATCCCGACAATTTCAGGCAAACGATTTATCAACGTTCATCGCCGCCTGAGCTGCGCATTGAGACCGAGATCAAATTGCCGAATGTGGTTTTGAGTGCTCCTGCCGAACCTCCCAAGCCGTCGCTGAGCGCAGACAACTCGAGCCCCACTCGCGCGGCGCACAAGGTGACCTCAAATGAAGCGCCAACGCCTCTGGCGCAAGGCTCCGATTCGCCGCTGTCGACTCTTCTGAAGCCGTCCGTAACGCAACCGCGCTTGCCAATACCAAGCGCCGGTGCGGCGAAGCCCACTTTGCACGGCGAGGCGGGCGGCCGTAGGGATTCGGGTAACGGGGAAGGAACGAACACCCCTGACGGCACAGACCTGCTGGTGCTTGGCGTGGACCCTGCCGGGCCAGCGACGGCGGTGAGTATTCCTGCCGGAAACCGCTGGGGCAATTTTTCGATATCTCCGGCGGGAAAGGAACCTGGATCCGCAGGAGGCGTGAACTATGGAATGGAAGGCGGAGGAAAGGGAGGAATCGGTGCGGGCGGAGACGGAAGCACCGGAGTAGGGTCTGGTGGCGAAGGAGGAGGCGGCGGGAATTCAGGGCCAGCGGGAGTCGTGAGCGTGAAAGGGGCGGAAGACGGAAGCGGGACAGGCGGGCAGCTGGAAAATGCATTCGCACTAAGCATGGTGTATCCAGTGCCGCCTACGTTCACGGTGCGCAAGAATTCACTGGTGGTTGCCGTGGGACCGATGGGCGGCGGGGGATTGAACGCCTATGGAGCGCTGCATTGCGGAAAAATTTACTCGATTTTTCTATCGATGCCGGGGCAGAGTTGGGCAATGCAGTACTGTGTGAAAAGCAGTACCCCGACAAAATCCGTGGCGGACTCTCGCGGGACGGTCGTGCATCTGGAGCAAGGATTGATACCACCCGATGTGGAAGCCAGATTTGATTTTCGCCGGATTCCGGTTCCTCCGGAGAAGGCTTACAAAAAGATTGTGCTGAAGGGCACGCTGCGAGATGACGGGGTGGTGGAGAATCTGGAAGTCTTCCAAGGCGTTGTGCCGGAGATGGATGCAGCGGCGCGCGCAGCGTTCGGGCAATGGAAGTTCAAGCCCGCGATGCGGGATGGTAAGCCCGTGCCTGTGGAAATCTTGATAGGAATACCTATCGAGAATTCGAGCAGAGCTTTAAGTCAGTAGCGCCGGGCGCAACGGAGCGGGGCCGGGCGATGTGCACGTCTGATGACACGCGATTGGCCGTGCCAGATATTGTGGTTTTGCTGGGACTTCAGGGATCAGGAGGCGCCCTAGGCACACGATTGCGTTCGTATAAATACCGAGCAATCGGGAAGTAACATGGCAAAAGTATGCAGACGATTGGCACCAGGACGGCGCTCCCAGACGTTCGCCGCACTTGCGCCCTTGACTTCACATTCGTGATCTGATTGACTACAACTAGCTTAGCCGGACGGGGTGGTTTTCGTCCAAAAAAAGCTCCGTTGGCACACCGCTTGCGGTCCGTAAAGCCCTTGCAGGATTGTTCTCTCGAACTCGGCATTGGGGAGAGAGCGATGCTGCAGCCCAACCAATTAAATCTCTGACGGCTCTTCCCGGAAGCCGCGGTAATGGCGCCGAAGTTTGCTCAGTCGACGTGTGGCGTGCAAACCGGCACCTGGGGGCACGAACATTGATTCAAGAAACTGTACACGTGTGTTTTGTAAGCCAAGACGCGGGGCTGACAGGCGTGATTGCGCGCGCACTCGGGAGTGCGTTCGAATATAACGTTTGCAGCGATTTCGAGTTCAGCAATCTGAATGAATTGCGCGAGTGGTGCGACGTGGTGCTGCTGGATCTGCGCGCGTCCAGCACACAGGGAGATTGCGAAGTCGGTTTGCGGCTGATTGACGCCTGGTGCAGGATTCCCTCGCATCCTCCGGTGGTCGTGCTGTATGACGGCGAGAACAAGCCGCTCTCGCTGCGGGTGACGGAGCACGGCGCGTACGACAGCGTTACCAATCCTCCGAATATCGTGGAACTGCGGCTGATTCTGCAACGCGCGCACCGCTTTCACGCCGCGGAGAAGGAATTGACGCGGCTGCGCAACAGCGAACGGAATGACGGCAGGCTGCACGAGCTGCTCGGCACCGCTAATGTGATGCAGGATCTTTTCGCGCTGGCGAAGAAGATCGCTCCATGTGATGTAAACGTTCTGATTACTGGAGAAACGGGGACGGGCAAGGAATTACTGGCGCGAGCGATCCACAAGATGAGCGGGCGCAGTTCTCGCCCACTGGTAGCGTTTTCCTGCGCCAACCTGCCGGAATCGCTGATCGAGGACGAGCTGTTTGGCCACGAAAAAGGTTCGTTTACAGGAGCGTTTGCAACTCGCCGCGGCAGAGTGGAGGCGGCGGATTCCGGAACGATGTTTCTGGATGAGATCGGCGATTTGAGTCTGGGGTTGCAACCCAAGCTACTGCGCGTGCTGCAGGAAAGAAGTTTTGAGCGGTTGGGAAGCAATGTGAAGATTGACGTAAATATCCGGCTGGTGTGCGCGACGAACCGGAACCTGGCGGCGATGGTGCAGCAGGGGAAGTTCCGCGACGATTTGTATTACCGACTCAACGTGGTGCAGATGCATTTGCCGCCTTTGCGGGAGCGTCACGACGATATTCCGTTGCTGGCGCAACATTTCATGCAGAGTTTTGCGGAACGATTCAAGAAAAAGGCCAAGCGATTTTCACAGCCGGCGCTGCGCGCGCTGGAAGAATACAGCTGGCCCGGAAACGTGCGCGAGCTGGAGAACGCGGTGCAGCGCGCAGTGGTGCTGTGCGAAGGGCCGACGGTGGACATCTGGCAACTGCCGGCCACCATACGCGGCGGGTGCGAAGCTCCACAATTCAATCAGTCCTACGAAGAAGAAGTACGGCAATTCAAGCGCAGGCTGGTGCTGCGCACGCTGCGAGAATGCGGCTGGCGGAAGGCGGAAAGCGCACGCACGTTGCGCGTAGCGCGCGGGTATTTGCACAGGCTGATCAGCCAATTGGGAATTCAGCAGGTGCCCGAAGATCTGCCGATTGAGAACAGCGAAGAGGCCCCGTCGTCGCGCCAGATTATGTGACGGCGAATCGACGAGGCCGATCAAAATGACTCCCGCTGGGGATAACCTCGATGCACAGAACGTCTCGAGCGAGTCCGTGTTTGCGGCGAAGTTCTGTTTGCCTCTGATTCGCAGCGCGCAGAATGCGGATGGAGGTTGGGGATTCCAACCGGGTTTGCAGAGCCGGGTGGAATCAACCTGTTGGGCGATCCTGGCTTTGCGCGCGCACGAAAGCATCGCGTCTTCAGGCGAAATTCCCGCACGAGGTTTGGAATTCTTACGCAAAGCGCAGCTAGCGAACGGGTCGTGGCCGGCGTCGGCGGAAGTGAGCAGCGGATCCTGGGTAACTGCGCTGGCCTGCTGGGTGCTTGCTGCGGATGCACGGGCGCGCGAGGCTGTGGCGGCCGGAGTGAAATGGATTTGTAACGACTGGCCGCGCGACAGCGCAACGTGGCGACGCTGGCGGGCGCGCTTGTTCTCCCACCGGAAAATCAGTGAACAAAATGATTCGTACCGTGGTTGGGGATGGACTCCGCATACGAGCAGCTGGGTGGAACCGACTTCGTTTGCGCTGATCTTGCTGGCGTCAGCGCCAGTGGAAATTTTGCCTGAAGGCGCAGCGCAGCGGCGCGATCTGGCGCGACGGATGCTGTATGACCGCATGTGCCCTGGGGGCGGCTGGAATTGCGGGAACCCGATGGTATACGGAGTCGCGGGCGAACCGCTGATCGTTCCCACAGTGTGGGCGCTGCTGGCATTGCGTGATGAGCCGAAGCGGCCGGAGTTCGTGATGAGCCTGGATTGGCTTGAGAAAAACATTGGAAATGCGCGGGGTGCAGGTTCCTTGGCGCTGGCGCGGATTGGCCTGGACGTCGCCGGGCGAAAATGGCCGCGGGGGGCGCCGACGATTGCGGAAATGTACAGCCGGAACGAGTTTCTGCAAAACATCGCGGTAGCATCGTGGGCCTGCCTGGCGGCGTGCCCGGGGCATGAGTGGCTCACTGGCGGCGTGACGGAATTCAACTGAGCCATGCGCAGACCTGATATTGCACTGGTGCCGTCGTTCCGGCGGGCCGCGTCGCGCGTAGTAATCCGCCGCGCCGTGAATTACGAGCAGGACCTGGCCGCTGTGATCCACGAAGCACTGGTTGTGTTCGACCTCCCGGTAAAAGACAAAACAGTGCTATTGAAGCCGAATCTTGTGGGCTTCGACCCTCTGTGCGAAATGAACACGCACCCCTATGTGATCGCTGCGACGAGGGAGTGCTTTTTGCGTCTGGGCGCTGCGCAGGTTCTGATTGGTGACGGACCAGCGATGGATCGCGACACTGAGGCAATCATCGAATCGGTGCGGCTGCGTGAATTTACCGGACCGCTGGGGCGGACGTTTGTGGATTTGAATCTGGACGATGTGAAGCGAGTGGTGCTGAGCACGCACGCGTCGCGATTGAAAGAGCTGTACCTGCCAAAGACAGTGCTCGGCGTGGACTTCCTGGTTTCGATGCCGAAATTGAAGACCCATCATTGGGCTGGCGTTACTTTGTCGCTGAAAAACATGTTTGGGATCGTGCCGGGGAGCTGCTATGGCTGGCCCAAGAACGTGCTGCACTGGGCGGGAATTGACAATTCAATTTTGGATATAAACGCGGCGTCACGGCCCGATTTTGCGATCGTGGACGCCATCGTGGGCATGGAGGGCAACGGACCGATACAGGGGACGCCCAAACCGTGCGGGGTGTTAGTGCTGGGTGACGATCCGGTGGCGGTGGATGCGACTTGCTGCCGGGTAATGGGACTGCGGCCGGAGAAAGTGAAATACCTGAATGCTGCTGGGACCTTGCTGGGACAGCTGGATGCCGCGAAGATTCAGCAGCTTGGCGAGACGGTGGAGTCGGTGCGGACGCGCTTTGCGGTGCTGGATGAGTTCAGGGAGCTGCGGGACGCAGAGGGCGGAGTTTGGAATTAGAAGTGCGATATGCCGATTGACAGGCCGGGCTGCGCGCCCTAGCTGTATCCAAAAGATGACACCTGGGGTCTGCCGAAGTGTCCTCGGCTGTAGGCGGTTTCAACTTGTGAGTTCTGGCACCCACGGTCACTGCCAATTTTGAGCGCAAATATGAGCGAAGTGGACATCGCGATACGCACGAGGCTCTCGGCTAGGCCGGCGCAAAGTAGCGCGGTCGTTGCCGGAGCGCGCGAGGCCGGTTCGGATAGCAGTGCTGCTGGTGCTGCGGGCGGCGCGTACTTGGGCCAGATCGGCTTGCGGGTGCGCTGGCTGTGTTCGTTTCCGGCGATGCTGGGAGCGTTGCTGGTGGGCGCGACTTTTGCGGTGGTGCGATCATTCAACGTGGATCCGGATATGTGGTGGCACATTCGGACCGGGGAACTGATTCTTGCGACGCATCGCTGGGCGACGACGGATCCATATTCGTATACGGCGGCTGGGGCGCCGTGGATGTCCTGCGAGTGGCTGGGGGACGTTTTCTTCGCGGTGGTTTACCGGGTTGGTGGGCTGCGCGGACTGGAAGTGCTGCTAGCAGTGCTGGCGAGCGCTGTGATGCTGGCGCTTTACGGATTGGCGACGTTGCGTTCGGGGAATTGCAAGGCGGCGTTTCTGGTCACGGCGGTGTTGCTGGCGCTGGCGACTGCGTCATTCAATTTGCGGCCGCAGATGCTGGGTTATCTATTTTTGATCTTAACTTTGATTGCGCTGGAACTTTTTAGGCAGAGAAAGCAACGCGCGGTGTGGCTGCTGCCGATTTTGTTTTTGGTTTGGGTGAATACGCACGGCTCGTGGATTGTCGGTTTGGCGACTGTTGCGCTCTACATCGTTGCGGGCCTGGTGAGTTTTCAGATCGGCGGCCTGGAAACGCGGCGCTGGACGAATGCGGAGCGATTGCGGCTGGAATTTGCTTTTCTGCTTTCGCTGATGGTGATTCCGATCACGCCGTACGGGGTCCGACTGGCCGGCTATCCGTTCACGGTTGCTTCGACGCTGCCCATCAGCGTGGCAAACATATTGGAGTGGCAAGTGATGCCGTTCAATCTGGGCGGTGGCAAATTGTTTCTGGCGCTGCTGCTGGGGTTTTTCCTGGCGCAGGTGGTGTTTCGGTTTTCGTGGCACGTGGCGGAATTATTGCTGTTCTTATTTGGCGCAGCGATGGCTTGCTTGCACGTGCGTTTTCTGCTGCTGTTTGTGCCCTTCTTCGCGCCGCTGGCCGCCACGATGCTGGCGCGGTGCATGCCTGCTTACAACAAGCACAAAGACCAATACCTGTTTAATTTCGCGCTGATGGCGGGCCTCGTCATTGCGCTGGTGCATTACTCGCCTTCCAAAGCGGACATGGAGAAGAAAGTCGCCGCGCAATTTCCAGTGCAAGCCCTGCAATATATGCGCGGGCATTCCGTGCCGGGTCCTCTTTTCAACAGCTACGGGTTTGGCGGATACATGATCGAGGCGGGGTACAAAACTTTTATTGATGGCCGGAGCGAGCTATTCGAACAGACTGGTGTGCTGGGCGACTACATGCACATGACGATGCTGAAACCGGGCGCTCTGCAGGTGCTGCGCGGGTACGGGATCCAGTCGTGCCTGGTGGAACGCGATGAGCCATTCGCGACACTGCTGGCGTCGTCGCCGGATTGGAACAAGGTTTATTCGGATCAAGTGAGCGCGCTGTACGTGAGGCGCGGCGCGAGCAACGCTGCGCCGCGGGCGTTGGTCTTGGCGGAAGGCGCGCCGGTAACGATGTCTTTGGACGCGAGGTAGCCATGCCAGAAATGATTTCCATCGTCGTGCCCTGTTTGAACGAGCAGGAAGTCTTACGCGACACCAACCGCCGGTTGCTCGCAGTGCTGGAGCAATTGCCGCTTAAGTTCGAGATTCTGTACGTGGACGACGGGAGCACTGACGCGACGCCCGACATCCTGCGGGAATTTCAGGCGCTGGACGAACGGATTCGCGTGGTGCGCTTTTCGCGGAACTTCGGACACCAGTTGGCTATCACAGCGGGATTGGAACATGCCTCGGGAGACGCCGTGGCGATCATTGACGCCGATCTGCAGGATCCACCGGAGGTGCTTGCGGATTTCGTGGCGAAGTGGATGGACGGATTTGACGTGGTGTATGGAGTTCGCGCGGAAAGGGAAGGCGAGACGGCATTCAAGCGGGGGTCGGCGAAGCTTTTCTACCGCGTGATTGGCAAATTGTCGGATACGGAAATTCCGGTGGACACTGGCGATTTCCGGCTGATGAGCAGGCAGGTAGTGGATGCTTTGCTGGCGATGCCGGAACGCGACCGGTTTGTGCGCGGCATGGTGAGCTGGCTGGGATTTTCGCAGGCGGCGATACCGTATCGTAGAGAAGCTCGGGCCGCGGGAGTGACGAAATTTTCCCTTTTCAAGATGATGCGGTTTGCCACGGATGGAGTCGTATCATTCTCAACTTTGCCCTTGCGTCTGGCTACCTGGGTGGGATTTGCAGCTTCCGGGATTGCGATATTGGGCATCCTGATCACGGTGGTCGAAAGGCTGCTGGGCGTCGAAGGGCTGGTAAGAGGCTGGGCAAGCTTGCTGGTGGCGATTTTATTCCTGGGCGGCGTGCAGTTGATCTGCATGGGAATTATTGGCGAGTACGTGGGGCGGATTTACGGCGAATCGAAGCGGCGGCCGCTATATGTGGTGAAAGAACGCATGGGATTTCAGGCGCGTAGCGCGGGCACCGAGATGATGGCGCGGACGCGCGCCGCGGCTGCCGGCAAGCGCTAACATCAGGCAATATTTGGCTTAAACATATGGCGTCGGACACAATCACACACCAGCGCGAGGCCGCGTTTCACGACGCATGGGCCGGCAACACGCCGATTGACGACGTTTTGGTGCGTGAATGTTTCGAGGCTCCGACGGCGCTGGAAAATCGCTTCATACTGAGCCGCATGGGAGATCTGCGGGGCAAGCGGCTGCTGGATATTGGCGCGGGCCTCGGCGAATCTTCGGTGTATTTCGCGCTGCAGGGCGCGCACGTGACGATGACGGACATCTCGCCCGGCATGGTGCAGACGGGGCGGGAACTGGCGCGAAGATTCGGCGTGGAGGTCGAAGGCATCGTATCGGAGGCTGAGACCCTGGGCGCCGCTGCGGAGACTTTCGATTTCGTTTACATCGCGAACACGATTCACCATGTGGGCGACCGCGATGCGCTGTTTCAGAAAATCCATCGGGCGCTGAAGCCGGGCGGCCTTTTTTTTTCGTACGATCCACTGGCCTACAATCCCGCAATCAACGTTTACCGCCGGATCGCGACGGAAGTGCGGACGGAAGATGAAGCGCCGCTGACGCGCGCGGACTTGCGGCTGGCGCGGAAATATTTCCCCAACGTGCAGCATCGCGAATTCTGGATTTCGACCCTACTGCTCTTCGTGAAGTACTACGCGGTGGACCGCGTGCATCCGAACCACGACCGTTACTGGAAGCGGATCCTGCGAGAAACACCGGAGAGCCTGCGCTGGTGGATGCACCTGCGAGCGATTGATGCGGCGCTTACGCGGCTGCCGCTGATGCGTTGGTTGGCGTGGAATATGGTGATGTGGGGCGAAAAGGAAGCATCGCACCCCGCGGTGTCTCCTCGATAGCCGCTATGCGCAAGCGAGTGGAGCTGGACCGCCGGGTTGTTTACAGTTTCATGGTCCTGATGCTGGCGATGAATGCCGCGGTATTTTGCGCTGCATGGAAGCACATCATGGCCGGGAAGAATGATTTCCCGGTTTTTTATTCGAATGCGCAGATGGTGCGGGAAGGGCAGGCCGCGCACCTGTACGATTTCGATGCGGAGAACCTTTTTGTGCGGCGCGTCAGTGACGTGGCGCGCGCTCCCAATAACCACTTGCCGTACGAGCTTCTGATTTTCATCCCGTTCACATATTTGCATTTCGGCGCGGCGCACCTGCTGTGGACTCTGGTCAGCATGGGAATAGTGGTGGGCGTGGCGCTATTGATGTGGAATGCTGTCTCCACCGGGCTGAGCCTCGGTCCCACTTTATTGACGACGTTGGCGTTTTTTCCCGTGTGGTATTGCCTGCTGCAGGGGCAGGATTCGATCCTGTTGGTGTTTTTGTTTGCGCTTTCATTTTGGTTGTGGAAACGCGGGCGAGAGGATGCGGCAGGTTTTGTGCTGGCGATGGGTCTGTTCCGGCCGCAACTGGTGCTGCCTTTTGCGCTGGTAGTATTCCTGGCGGGCAAGTGGAAATTTGTTCGTGGGTTTGTGCCTGGCGCTGTTTTCGTTGTGCTCTTGTCTGTACAGGTAGTTGGAGTTCACGGAATGGCCGATTACGCGCGAATCCTGCTGTCACAGGGAACGCTGGGATCCGCTAGCGCCCTCAGCCAACAATGGCAGGTTCATCTTGGCCTGATGCCAACCCTGCGAGGCCTCCTGTCGATCGTCCTGCCTGCCTCGGTACCGGCAAATATCCGCAATTTTCTCCTGGTGAGCGTAACGTCGGTCGGCCTGGTGTGGGCAGTGAAGGCGCTTCGCGGACTCAAAGAGGGACCGGCGTTTGACACGGCCTTTGCCGTGGCAGTCGGCGTCGTTACGGTGGTGAGCTTCCACTCTCTGCCACACGACTTCAGCCTGATGATTCTTCCGCTGCTGATTGCAGGGGGCGCGCTGGCATCGGCCGACGGGGTTGCGGACTGTGGCAACCCGTACACATGCTTGATCGTCGGGTTCTTGCTATTTTTCACCGGTCTTTACTTTGAGCTGATGTTTGCGGAGAAGGTCGGTCTGTTGGTTCTGCCTGCGGTTGCGCTGTTTTGGTTGCTGAGCAGTTGGGAGAAGAGTGGCTTCCCTGCACGCGTAGCCCATCACCTCGGGGTCGGACCAGTATCAATTCCGACGTCATAAGGAATCGTCCTCTGCGGCCTGGTGTTGCGGCCAACTCTGGCTCACATGATTGCCGTCCGTGGTTATCCCGATGAAATTGAGTCTGGAAGAGCGTCATCAAACCGCGCGTGGCCGAGGTAGCAGGTGTTCACAAGCGGTGACGCTTTTGAGGGCGACGGTACGAGTGGCAGCGAAGTTTCCGAGTCAGCTGCCGGAAGTATTGCTTTTTGCTGAAGTTAGATGCCGTCGGTAAGGCTTATGGATTGGTGCCGTAGATGCACTAACGGAGAGAGCAGCAAACTGGCTCCCGTGTCGTTTACCTTACATCAGGAGAGGCAAAGAAAAATGAAGACTGTACTAGCACGACTTTGGAAGGAAGAAGAAGGGCAGGACCTGACAGAGTACGCCCTGCTGTTGGTTCTGATTGCGTTAGGTTCGATGGCTGCGCTTTCACCGCTCGCCGGTGCGATCAACAACGTTTTCAGTAAGGCTGCGACGAACCTGAACAGCTCCACCTAATCGTCGCCGCTGGTTCGGTGTGTAGCTGGGCACGGCGGGCTGAGGGCCGTCGGGAAGACCTCGAGTTTCCGGCGGCTGTTTTCTGTCTGGAACATTCGCGGACATTCTCTAAAAGGGATGAACATGAGAACTATCCTGGCAAGACTGTGGAACGAAGAGGCTGGGCAGGACCTGACGGAATACGCGCTGCTAATAGTTCTGATTGCATTGGGGTCAATGGCCGCGCTTTCACCGCTGGCGACAGCTATCAACAGTGTGTTTTCCAATGCCGCGGTAAATCTAAACTCCGGAACCTGATTAGCGTGAGCTGCTGAGTGCGCACAGAGCCGAATAATGCGCGCGGCCACTCGAGGGACGTCGAACCCGTGGTGGTTTCTCGAGCCACTGAATTAAGTTGGGCTCGACTCAGCATGTTCAGGCCGACGGCGGCGGATTTCGCGTCGACGCGGCATGAGCCATAGCGCGCCGGACCTTGAATCAATGATGAGCGCAACACAGATCATTTGGGCATTGGCCCTCGCGCTGGCGCTTTCCGCAGCGTGGACGGATTGGCGCACGCGCAAGATTCCCAACTGGCTCACCGTTCCGGCACTTTTGCTGGGTCTTACCTTACATACCGTGATCGCGGGCTGGCCCGGCGCCAAGACTGCGCTCGAGGGTGCGGGCCTCGCTCTGGCTCTGCTGCTTCCGCTGGTGCTGCTCCGCGGATTGGGAGCGGGCGATTGGAAATTGATGGGAGCGCTGGGCGCTTTCCTGGGGCCGGTTTTGCTGTTGTACGTGTTGCTGGGAAGCGTGCTGGTGTCGGGACTGATGGCGATTGTGGAAATGATGAGGACGCGTCGAGTGCGAGAGACGATGCGGAATCTGTCTGTGCTGGTTCGGGGATTTCTATCCTTCGGACTGCGCAAGAATCCTGAAATTTCGCTGGATAATCCGGGACTGCTGAAACTGCCGTTTGGAGTGGCAGTGGCGGCGGCCACGGTGATTTGTTACTGCGCGGCCCGCTGGGCGATCTGAAGTTGGGGCAAGGGAGAATTTTTTATGAATCGTAACCGGATGCTCATCGGACTGGCGATTGCGATCGTGGTCGCATTGTTCCTGAGCACGTTTGTGTACCGCGCTTTCCAGAGCGCCAGCGCCATCAAGCCCATTACCACCGAGCATATCGTCGTCGCAGCGCAACCGTTGCAAGTGGGCACGCGAGTGGACGCCAACAACCTGCGGCTGATTCCGTGGCCATCGGGCGAGCCTGTGGCGGGAATGTTTACGCGCATTGCAGATTGCGCGAATCGGGCTGTAATTACG